>Ga0105237_10000228_pt1 | contig 79622 bp, 80 predicted proteins | sample KBSC24metaG_FD_81520 | JGI IMG/M metagenome (GOLD analysis project Ga0105237, IMG submission 81520) | Corn rhizosphere microbial communities from Kellogg Biological Station, Michigan, USA - KBS C2-4 metaG | ecosystem: Host-associated > Plants > Roots > Rhizosphere > Soil | place: Michigan, USA...
GACGAGCGCTCGATGATGTCCAGCGCGTCCTCGATCACGTCGAGGTTGCGCAGCCCCAGGAAGTCCATCTTCAAGATGCCGATCGCCTCGATCGGCTTCATCGAGAACTGCGTCACCGTGCGAAAGACCTTTTCGCCGTTCTCGTCGGTTCCCGCATCGGCGAGCTGCAGCGGCACGATGTCCGTCAGCGGGCGGTCGGCGATCACGACCGCGGCGGCGTGGATCGAGGAGTTGCGCACGATGCCCTCCAGACCCTGCGCCACGTCGACGATCTGCTTGGCGTTTGCGTCCTCGTCGCACGCCTTGCGCAGCGGCTGCCCCGGCTTCATGCACTCCGCGAACGACGGCGCGCGGCCCATGATCGGGTCGGGTATCAGCTTTGCCAGCCGGTCGCCCATGCCGTAGTCGAAGCCCAGCACGCGCGCCGCGTCGCGCGTCGCCGCGCGCGGGAACATCTTGCCGAAGGTGACGATCTGCGCGACCGACTCGCGCCCGTACTTCTCGGTCACGTAACGCATCACGCGCTCGCGCCCGCGCACCGAGAAGTCGATGTCGATGTCCGGCATGGAGACGCGCTCGGGGTTCAGGAAACGCTCGAACAGCAGGTCGTACTTGAGCGGGTCCACGTCGGTGATCGCCAGGCAGTAGGCGACGATCGAGCCCGCCGCCGAGCCGCGGCCCGGGCCGACGGCGATGCCGTTCTCCTTGGCGTACTTGACGAAGTCCCAGACGATCAGGAAGTAGGCGTTGAAGCCCATCCGGTCGATCACCGCGAGCTCCATCTCCATGCGCTCGACCGCCTCAGCTGGGGGCGGATCGCCGTAGCGCAGGCGCATGCCCTCCTGCACCCGTGCGCGCAGGTAGTCGCGCTCGCTGGTCTGGTCGGGCGTCTGAAAGCTCGGGATCAGCTGCTTGCCCAGCTCCAGCTCGACCGTGCAGCGCTCGGCGATCTCCAGCGTGTTGGCGATCGCTTCGGGCCACTCTTGGAACGCCGCGACCATTTCGCCGCTGTCGCGCAGGTAGAACTCGTTCGTGTCGAAGGTCAGCTTCGGCGCCGCGATCGTGCTCTTGGTCTGCACGCACAGCAGCGCCGTATGGTGGTCGTAGTCCTCGCGACGCAGATAGTGCACGTCGCCCGTTCCCACGAGGCTGCCGCCGACTTCGCGCGCGATCTTGACGATCCCCTCGTTGCACTTCTCCTGCGGCGCCAGGCCGTTCTTCTGCAGCTCGAAGTAGACGTTGTCGGGCCCGAACACGTTGCGCAGGTCGTCGGCGTGCGCGCGGGCATCGTCGACGCGGTCGTCGAGCAGGCGCTGGCAGAAGCGCGAGGCCAGGCAGCCGGTGAGCGCGATCACCCCCTCGGAGTAGCGCTCGATGAGGCCCATGTCGACCGACGGCTTGCCTCGCTGCAGGCCTTGCAGGAAGCCCGCCGAGGAGAGCTTGACGAGATTGCGATATCCCGCGTCGTCGGCGGCGAGCAGCGTCAGGTGATTGCGCTCGGTGCGTCCCGGCCCGCGCGCGGTGTGGTCGTCGACGAGGTAGATCTCACAGCCGACGATCGGCTTGACGCCGTGCTTGGCGCAGGCCTGGTGCAGCTCGACGGCCCCGTTCATGACACCGTGGTCGGTCAGGCCGAGGGCCGGCTGGCCGAACTCCGCGGCGCGCTGCGCGAGTGCTTCGATCTTGCACGCGCCGTCGAGCAGCGAGTACTCGGAGTGAACGTGCAGATGGGCGCAGGCGGGCTCGGGCAACGTCACTGGATGGTATGTGGCGCAGCGGCGGAGGCGGCCGGCTCAGATCAGCGTTCGCGCCGCTGTTTGCGACGTTCGCGACGCCGCCTCAGAGCCAGCCGCGAGCGTGTGATCAACGACATGCTGTGCTTGTGCGGTGGACGGGTCGCAACGCGCGCCACCGGCGGCGCGCCCTGCTCCTCGACACGTGCGCGCAGACGCTCGACGGCCGCAGCCAGCGCCTGCGCCATCTCGGCGCTGCGCGCGCTGTCGGGAACGTCCTCGCCCGCCTGCACCGGCCGCGCGGCGGGGGTTTCCGGCGCAGGCTGCGCGGGCGTGGCGGCCTCGTCCGCAGGCTGCGCGGGCGGCGCGAGAGGACGCTCGCCCTCGGGCGCCGCTTGTTGCATCGCGGACGGTTCGGCGCTTGGCGCGGGCGTCGGCTCCTCCTCACGCCAAGCCGCGGGCTCGATCGACCCCGCGCCGGGTCCAGTCGCCGGCAGGGGTGAGCCGTGCTGCTGCGACGGCGGCTGCGAGGACGCGGCCGTCGCCGGCGAGGCGGCCTCCCTGAGATGCGCGATCGTGTCGGCCAGGCCGCCCAGCAGCGCCAGCGCGCTGCGCTGAGCGTCGCGCAACGCTTCGAGCAGGCGCTCGGCGCGGCGGCGCGCGGCGCGCTCGGCTTCCAGCGCACCGTGCAGGTCCAGCGTGGCCCCCTCCAGCTCGCTCACGCGCGCTCGCAGGGTGCGTTCGGTCTGCTGCATCGCCGCGCGCTCGGTCGCGACGGTCTGCTCGGCCTCGGCCAGCTCGCGCTGCACCACCTCCAGGCGAGTCCCCAAGGCCTGGGTCTCGCGCTCGCTGGCGCTGAGGCGACGGTTCAGGCGCTCGATCTCCGCGCGCGCCTCGCGCTGCAGCTCGAAGCTGCGGTCTTCGGCCTCCACGCGCAGGCGCTGCTCGGCGTATTCGCGCTGTGACGCGCGCTCCAGCTCGCGCTCCAACGCCGGCTCGCGCGGCGTCGGCGCATGGCGCCCGACCTGCGGTCGCTCGCCGTGTCGCGGGGCGCGTTCGGCGTCGAGCAGGTCGGCGATTCGCCGGCTCTCCTGCTCGGCGTCGGCGAGGCGCTGCTGCAGGCTCGCCACATGCGTCTCCAGCGTGCGGACGGTCGCCTCGGCCGCCTCGGCGCGGAGCGTCAGCGCGTGCTCGCCCGATTCGGCCGCGCGGCGGGCACGGCGTTCGGCCAGCAAATCGCCCTCGCTGCGCCGTCCGCGACCTTCCGCCGCACCTCCGGACTCACCGCCCGGCGTCTCGTTTCCCTCGGCGATCACAGGGCGCAAGCTACGCTCAGCGCCGGACGGTTCGAGGGCGCCGACAAAGCTCCCGCAAGCGGCGCTTCTCAGCCGCCGAGACGCCGGGCGAGCAGCGCTGCGCCGACCGCGGCCGTGACGCCGCCGGCGCCCACGAGCGCGAGCTTGCGCGTGGACGGCAGGCGCCTGCGCAGGTACCACTTGCCGCCGCGCCAGACGACCAAGCCGAGCAGCCTGTAGCCGGTTCCGCTCACGCTGGTGATGCTACCCGCCGCGGGCGCCACCTACTCGTTGCGCAGCCGCCAGGCCATGCGCGACTGCAGCGACCACAGCTCGATGAAGCCGGGCGAGGCGGTCTGTGAGAACAGCCCGCCGGACTCGGCGAAGGAGGCTAGGCTGGCGTCGTAGACGGCGTGGGGCGAGCTGCGTGTGACGACGCGAGCGTGACCCTTGTAGAGCTTCACCCCGATGGTCCCGCTGACGCGCGCGTTGACCTCGTCCATGTAGGCGTCCAGATCGCCGCGCAGCGGCTCCCACCACAGCCCCGCGTAGACCAGGTAGGCCCACTGGTGGTCGAGCTGTGCCTTGAACTGGTTCTGGTGGATCGTGCACACCAGCCGCTCGAGCTCGTGGTGGGCCGGCAGCAGGATCGCCGCCGCGGGCACCTCGTAGATGTCGCGCACCTTCAGCCCGACGATGCGGTCCTCGATGTGATCGACGATGCCGACGCCGTGGCGCGCGCCGATCGCCGCGACGGCTTCGAGCAGGTCCACGAGCTCCAGACGCTCGCCGTCGAGCGCGACCGGAACGCCGCGCTCGAACTCCACGTTGACCGTCTCGGGCTCGTCGGGAGCCTCCTCCGGGCGGGTCACGAGCTGGAAGACGTCGTCCTCGGGCGCGTGCTCCAGATCCTCGATCCAGCGACCCTCCGAGGAGCGCCCCCAGAGGTTGTCGTCGATCGAGTAGGGCGCGATCTCGGTTCCGCCCTTGACCGGGATGCCGTGCTCGCGCGCATATGCGATCTCCTCCTCGCGGCCCATCTGCCACGAGCGCACCGGCGCGATCACCTTCAGCTCCGGCGCCAGTGTGGCGATCGTCGCCTCGATGCGCACCTGGTCGTTGCCCTTGCCCGTGCAGCCGTGAGCGATCGTGTCGCAGCCCGACGCGCGCGCCTGCTCGACGGCGAGCTTGGCGATCAAAGGACGGCCCAGCGCCGTGAACAGCGGATAGCCGCCGCCGTAGAGCGCGTTGGCCTTGATCGCCGGCGCGACGTACTCGCGCGCGAACCGCTCGCGCGCGTCGACCACGTGGCATTCCAGAGCGCCCAGCCGCATGGCCTTTCCCTCGATCACGTCGTAGTCCTCGCCCGGCTGGCCGAGGTTGACCGTCAGGCAGACCACCTCCGCGCCGTAGGAGTCCTGGATCCACTTGAGCATCACGCTCGTGTCCAGACCGCCGGAGTAGAGCAGCAGCACACGGCGGACGGACGCGGGGTCGGCCTCGTAGGAGGCGGTCGGCGTTGCGCTGGTCGGGCTCGGGCTCACGGGCGGGGAAGGCTAGCGTCGGGACCCTGAAGGCGCTGCGCGCCTGGGCGCGCGTTCCATCAGCGGATAGGGAGGCTTCTCTTCGCTGAAGCCGAGCTTCTCGTAGAACCCCTGCGCATCGGCCGTGTTCAGCATCCAGCGCACCCCGCCGAAGGAGTTCTCGACGATCTCGCGCACGAGCTCGTAGCCGAGGTTCTGCCCGCGGTAGGCCGCGAGCACGTAGACGTCCGCCAAGTAGGCGAGCGTGACGCCGTCGGAGACCGCGCGCGCGAAGCCGATCTGCTCGCCGTCGCGATACAGCCCGAGCACCCGCGCCGAGCCGGCCACGGTGCGCACGACGAGCTCGCGCTCGCGTCCCAGCCCCCAGTAGGACTCGGTGCTGATGAAGGCGTGCACGGCGTCCACGTCGATGCGCCCGCGATCGTCGTCCAGCTCGAAGCCGCCGGGCAGCTCGCGGCGCACGCCTCAGCCCTCCAGCACCGCGCCGAGCCGGCGCAGCGCGTCGTCGATCTCCGCGTCGCCGACCGTCAGCGGCGGCAGCAGGCGCAGCGACGTCGGGCCCGTGGCGTTCGTCACCAGCCGCTGCTCGCTGAGCGCGCGGCGCATCACCTCGGGCGCCGCAACGTCCAGCTCGCACGCCAGCATCAGCCCGCGCCCGCGCACCGCGACGACGTGCGCCAGGCGCTCCAAGCCCTGCGCGAGCCGGCGGCCTTGCTCGCGCACGTTCTCCAGCAGACCTGCGTCTTCGGTCAGCTCCAGCGCCGCGAGCGCCGCCGCGGCGGCGACGGGGCCGGCGGCGAACGTCGAGCCGTGATCGCCCGGCGCGAGCACGTCGGCCAGCCGCTGCCCCGTGACCAGCGCGCCGATCGGCAGGCCGCCGCCGAGCGCCTTGGCCGTCGTCAGCGCGTCGGGGCGAACGCCCGTCTGCTCATACGCCCACAGCGTCCCCGTGCGGCCCATGCCGCACTGGATCTCGTCGAAGATCAGCGCCGCGCCGTGCTCGTCGCACGCCTCGCGCGCGGCCTGCAGGCACTCCTCGGAGAGCACGTGCACGCCGCTCTCGCCCTGGATCGGCTCGAGGATCACCGCCGCCGTGCGCTCGTCGACCGCCGCCGCCAGCGCCGCCGGCGTCGCCTGCACCGCGCGAAAGCCGGGCACCAGCGGCGCGAACGGCGCCTGCTTTGACTCCTGCGGCGTCGCCGACAGCGAGCCGTACGTGCGCCCGTGAAAGGCCCCGTGCACGACCACGAACTCGCCGCCCGGCCGCGCCTTGCGCGCGAGCTTGATCGCCGCCTCGTTGGCCTCCGCGCCGGAGTTGCAGAAGAACACCTTGCCGCCGAGGCTCGACCGCGACAGCCGCGCCGCCAGGCGCATCGCGGGCTCGGTGTAGAAGAGGTTGCTCGTGTGCATCAGCCTCCCCACCTGCTCGCGCACCGCCGCCACGACCCGCGGATGGCAGTGCCCGAGGCTCGTCACCGAGATGCCGCAGAGAAAGTCCAGGTACTCCTCGCCCTCGCCGTCCCACAGCCGCGAGCCCTCGCCGCGCACGAACTCCACCGGCATGCGCGCATAGGAGCCGATCACGCTGGAGCGCTCGAGCTCCTGCAGCTCGGCCAGGCTCATCCGGCGCCGCCATACGCGTTCATGGGGCGGCCTCGATCATCGTTCCGATCCCCTCATCGGTGAACAGCTCCAGCAGCAGCGAGTGCGCCACGCGCCCGTCGAGGATGTGCGCGGCGCTGACGCCGGCGTCGATCGCATCGACGCACGCGCTGAGCTTCGGGCGCATTCCGCCCGCCAGCTGCGGCAGCGCGTCGCGCACCTGCTCGGCGCTCGCCCGCGCGATGCGGCTCTCGGGCTGCTCGGCGTCGGCCAGCCAGCCCGGAACGTCGGTCAGGAAGATCACCTTGTAGGCGCCCATCGCGCCGGCGACCGCGCCGGCGGCCTCGTCGGCGTTGACGTTGTAGGAAAGCCCCTCGCGGTCGGCGCCGACCGAGGCGATCACCGGGATGTAGTCGCTGGCTACGTGCTCGATCACGCCGATGTTCACGCGCTCGATCGCGCCCACGAAGCCGATGTCCTCACCGCCGGGCGCCGCGCGGCGCGCCACGCGAAACAGCGACCCGTCGTCGCCGCACAGGCCGACAGCCGGTTGGCCGTGGCGGTTCAGGCGCAGCACGATCTCCTTGTTGATCTTTCCCATCAAGACCATCTTCGCGACCTCGACCGTGTCCTCGTTGGACACGCGCAGGCCGCCCACGAACTCGATCGGAATGCCCAGGCGCTCCATGTAGGCGCTGATCTCCGGCCCGCCGCCGTGTACGACGATCGGGTTCAGGCCGACGTACTTCAGCAGCACTACGTCGCGCGCGAACTCCTCGCGCAGCGCCGCGTCCTCCATCGCCGCGCCGCCGTACTTGATGACCACCGTCTTGCCGTGAAACTCCCGGATGTACGGGAGCGCCTCCAGCAGCGTGCCTACGTCGCGCATCGGCGTGCTCCCTTCATGTCGTGTACTCCGCGTTGATCCGTATGTACTCGTGTCCCAAGTCCGAGAAGAAGACCTCCGTTTCGGCCCCCTCGCCGGGCAGGCCGATCTCGTATTCGAGCTCTGCGCCCTGCACAGCCGCCGCCAGCGCCTGCTCGTCGTAGGCGATCGCCGCGCCCGCCGCGCAGACGCTCGTCCCCTCGATCGCCACGTCGACGGCCAGCGGAGCCGCGCCGGGCAGCGCCGCGCCGACCGCCTGCACGATGCGCCCCCAGTTGGGGTCGGCGCCGTGCAGCGCCGTTTTCACCAGCGGCGAGTTGGCGACCGCGCGCGCCACCGCCTCGGCGCCGGGCAAATGCCCGCCGCGCACGACCACGCGCGCGATGCGCTCGGCGCCCTCGCCGTCGGCGACCATCATGATCGCCAGCTGGCGCAGCAGCGCGTCCAGCGCCTCGCCCAGGCGCAGCTCGTCCTCGCTGGAGGGCTCAACGCGTACGCCGCTGGTCCCCGAGCACATCAGGATCGCCGTGTCGTTGGTCGAAAGCTGCCCGTCGACCGAGGCGCGATCGAACGAGCGTTGCACGCACACGCTCAGCAGCAGCTGCGCCGTCTGCGCGTCCAGCTCGGCGTCGGTCTGCACGAAGCACAGCATCGTCGCGAAGCTCGGCGAGATCATCCCGGCGCCCTTGCACTGCGCGGTCAGGCGAACCGTGCCCGACGGCAGCGCCACGTCCAGCGCCGCGCGCTTCTCCGTGCGGTCGGTCGTCTGGATCGCCTGCTGGAAGGCCGCGTCGCCGCCGCGATCGAGCTGCGTGGACGCCACCAGGATGCCCTTGAGGATCGGATCGACGGGCAGGTGATGGCTGATCGCGCCCGTCGACGCCAGCGCGACCTGCGCCGGCTCGACGCCGAGCGCCATCGCCGCCGCGCCCTGCGTCTTCGCCGCATCGTCCAGGCCGCGCCCGCCCGTCGCCGCGTTCGCGCAGCCCGAGTTGGCCAGCACCGCGCGCAGCGCGTTCAGGCGACAGCGCTCCTGGGTCACGAGCACGGGCGCCGCCGGCGTGGCGCTGGCGGTGAAGCGCGCCGCGCTGACCGGCCGCTCGGCGTCGCACACGAGCACGCCCAGGTCGCGGTTGCCGCTCGGCTTGATCCCGCACACGACCCCCGCCGCGCGAAAGCCGCCCGGCAGGCCGGCGTCCGGCCCCAGGTCGCTGACGTGCGGCGGGGCCGGCGCCCAGCGCGAGTGAAAGAACGGCTGCGGCGGGGGCGTCGCGGTCGCTCCCGGCACGGGCGCAGAAGATGGCGTCGCGCCGCTCACATCAGGCCTTCGGTCTCGGGCAGCGCGAACATCACGTTGAGGTTTTGCACCGCCTGCGAGGAGGTGCCCTTCCACAGGTTGTCGATCGCCGACAGCACGATCACCTTGCCGGTGTGCGCATCGGCCTTGGCGAACAGCCGGCAGAAGTTCGTCTCCTGCACGTCGCGCGTCCCCGGCGGAGCGTTGACGACCTCGACGAACGGCTCGTGCGCGTACGCCGCCGCGAACAGCTCCGCGAGCTGCGCGTCGTCGACCGGCCGCGTCGTCGTCACGTAGCAGTCGGCCAGCTCGCCCTGGTCCAGCGGCACCAGATGGGCCTGGAACAGCACCGCCAGATCGTCGGTCGCGCCGGCGCCCGCGCGCAGCGGCGCCAACTGCTCCTCGATCTCCGGCGTGTGGCGGTGTTCGGCGACCTTGTAGGGAAGGATGTTCTCGCCGGCCATCGACAGGTGCGTCGTGTCGTCGAACGCGCGCCCGGCGCCCGAGACGCCCTGCTTGGCGTCGATCACCACGTCGGCGACCAGCCCCGCGCGGGCCAGCGGCGCCAGGCCGAGCACCGACGCCGTCGGATAGCAGCCCGGGTTGGCGACGATGCCCGCGCCCGCGATCCGCTCGCGGTGCAGCTCCGTCAGCCCGTACACCGCCTCGGCCAGCAGCTCAGGACGCGGATGCTCGCCGTACCACCGCTCGTAGGTCGCAAGCGAGGACAGGCGAAAGTCCGCGCTCAGGTCCACCACGCGCACGTCGCGCGCGCGCAGCTCGGCGACCGTCGGCGCGGCGGCCGCGTGCGGGTAGGCGACGATCGCCGCGTCGAGTTGACCGTATGCGTCGAGGTCGAGCTCGGCGATCGCAAGCGGCACGCGGTAGCGCGGGTACAGGTCGTCCAGGCGCCGCCCGACCTCCGAGCGGCCCGTCACCGCCACGAGCTCGAAGCGTGGGTGGCGCCACAGCAGGTGCGCGGCCAGCGCGCCCGCGAAGCCGGTCGCCCCGGCCACGAGCACGCGCGGCGAGCCCGGCGCGAACGCCTGCGAAAACGCGTCGGCGCCGGCGGTGGCGCTGCTCGCCGCAGCGGCGGCGCGGGCCGTGGCAGGGGGCGTCGAGCTGGCGTCAGCCACGCAGCTCACCGCCCAGCTCGCCCAGCGCCGCGACGATCCGCTCGCGCGCCGGCGCGACATCCTCGTCGGTCAGCGTGCGGTCGAGCGCGCGAAACGACAGCGCCAGCGCCAGCGAGCGCCGGCCCTCGCCGACCTGCTCGCCCGCGTAGGAGTCGAACACGCTCACGTCGTCGAGCGTCTCGCCCGCGGCGTCGCGCACCGAGGACAGCGCCTGCGCCGCCGACACGTCGTCGGGCAGGACCACCGCGAGATCCTGGCGCAGCGGCGGCACCGCGGGGAACGCCTGGAAGGCGATCGCCTGGGGCGCCGCCGCGGCGACCTTGCCCAGGTCGATCGCGAACGCGGCCGTGCGCTGCAGGTCCCAGGCGCCGGCTACGAGCGGGTGCAGCTCGCCGACGAAGCCCAGCGTCCGCCCGCCCGCGAGCACCGCCGCGCTGCGGCCAGGGTGCAGGAAGGGCCAGGCCTGCGGCTGCGCCGACCACTCCACGTGCAGCTGCCCGAGCAGCGCTTCCAGCAGCGCCTTGGCGGCGAAGAAGTCGGCCTGCGCGCCGACGCCGCGCCACGAGCGCGGCGCGAGCGAGCCGCTGAGCAGCGCGCCGAGGCCGTGGTGTTCGACGACCGCGCGCTCGTCGCCGGCGGCGCTCGCACGATAGACGGTGCCCGACTCGAAGATCGCGACGTCGGGGCCGTTGCGCGCGACGTTGTGCTGCGCGGCGTCCAGCAGCGAGCCCAGCAGCGTCGGGCGCATGATCGACTGCGCGTCCGACAGCGGGTTCTCCAGGCGAACGACGTCGCGAAGCGCGTGATCGGCGGGCAACAGCAGCCGGTCGAGCACGCTCGGCTCGGCGAAGCTCCAGCCGACGATCTCATGCAGGCCGCGGCCGACCATCGCGTCCTCCGCCGCGCGGCGCACGCGCTGGGCGTGCGTGAGTATTCCCGCGGCGCCGCGCCGCGCCGGCAGCGTGGCCGGCAGGCGGTCGACGCCGTCGATCCGCGCGACCTCCTCGATCAGGTCGACCTCGCGCGTGACGTCGTCGCGGCGCAGCGCCGGCACGGTCACGTCCAGGCCGTCGGGCGCCGGCTCGCTGGCGAAGTCCAGCGCGCGCAGGATCTCGGCCTGGCGCTGCACGGCCACCGACACGCCGAGGATGGCGCGCAGGCGCGACTCGCGCAGGCGCAGCGCCCGCGGCGGCGCCGGCTGCCACGCGACGTCGATCGTGCCCGGCGCCGGCCGCGCGCCGCAGCACTCGACCATCAGCCGCGTGGCCACGGCCTGCGCGTGCATGCACTGCTCCGGCTGCAGCCCCTTCTCGAAGCGCGACGACGCCTCGCTGCGCAGCCCCAGCGCCCACGACGCGCGGTGGATGCTCGGGCCGTCCCACGTCGCCACCTCCAGCAGCACGCGCGTCGTCTGCGCCGAGACCTCCGAGCGCGCGCCGCCCATCAGCCCGGCGATCGACGTCGGGCCGTCGGCGTCGTCGATCACGACCATCTGCGCGTCCAGCGTGCGCGTCTGCCCGTCGAGCGTCTGCACCTGCTCGCCGTCGCTTGCGCGGCGCACGGTCAGCTTCGCGCCGGCGACGCGGTCGAGGTCGAACGCGTGCAGCGGCTGGCCGGTCAGCAGCATGGCGTAGTTGGTGATGTCCACGACGTTGTTGATCGAGCGCTGCCCGGCGGCCATCAGGCGCGCCTTCAGCCACGGCGGCGACGGACCGATCGAGACGTTCTCGAACACGCGCGCGGTGAAGCGCGGGCACAGGTCGGGGCACTGCACGGCCACCTCCGCGCCCGCGACCGGACCCTCAGAGCCCGCGTCCTGCGACCACGGCGCGTCGGCCAGCGCGGCGCCCGTCGCCGCGTGCAGCTCGCGCGCGACGCCGTACACGCCCAGGCAGTCCGGCCGGTTGGGCGTGATCTCGAGCTCCAGCACGTCGGTGGAGATCGCCAGCACGTCACCCAGCGGCGTGCCCGGCGCAAGCTCCGCGTCGAGCGTCAGCCCGTCGAGCACCATGATGCCCTCCCCGCCCGTGCCGATCTGCAGCTCGTTCTCGGCGAGGATCATGCCTTCGGAGACGACCCCGCGCAGCTTCGCGCGCTCGAGCTTGGTGCCGTCCGGCATGACCGCGCCGGGCCTCGCCACGGCGACCGTCTGACCGGCCGCCACGTTGGGCGCCCCGCAGACGATCGTCGCCGGCGCAGCGTCGCCGTCGCCGCTCGAGCCGCCGAGATCGACCGTGCACACGCGCAGGCGATCGGCGTCGGGGTGCGGCTGCACGTCGAGCACGCGTCCGACGACGAACCCCTCGCCGTCCACCACGCCCTGGTGGTGAATCGCCTCGACCTTCGTTCCCGTCAGCGTCAGGCGCTGCTCGATCGCGCGCACGTCGAGCCGCGGGTCGCAGTATTCGCGCAGCCATGTCAAGGGGACGCGCATCTCACCCAGCTCCGATCCTAGCCACGGTCCATCGACGCGTGTTCATCAGAACTGGTCCAGGAACCTGAGGTCGTTTTCGTAGTAGAGGCGCAGGTCGGGCACGCCGTGCTTGAGCATGGCGATCCGCTCGACGCCCATCCCCCAGGCGAACCCCTGGACCTTCTCGGGGTCATATCCCGGTGAGTTGGCCTCGCTGGTGGGCACGTGGGAGTAGACGTTGGGGTCGACCTCGCCGGCGCCCAAGACCTCCAGCCAGCCCTCGCCCTTGCACAGATAGCAACGTGAGCCGTCGCGCAAGAAGCCCTTGCCCTCGCAGTGAAAGCACGACACGTCGACCTCGACGCTGGGCTCGGTGAAGGGGAAGAAGTGCGGGCGCAGGCGCACGTCGCGCTCGCTGGTGCCCGTCTGCGTATCGCCGAAGACGGCGCGCGCGAACATCAGAAGCGTCCCCTTGAGGTCGGCCAGCGTGATGTCCTCGTCGACTGCCAGGCCCTCGATCTGATGGAACTGCGGCGTGTGCGTGGCGTCGGAGTCCGGGCGGTAGACGCGTCCGGGGATCACCACGTAAAGCGGCGGCGGGTGGGCCTCCATCGCGCGCACCTGCATCGGCGAGGTGTGCGTGCGCAGCACCAGCTCCTCGGCCGCCAGCGGCGAGGGCGGCAGCCCGGCGCGCGGCGCGGACGGCTCCAGCAGGTCGCAACGGGCGACGTAGAAGGTGTCGGTGCGCGCCCGCGCGGGGTGCGTGGGGCTGTGGTTGAGCGCGTCGAAGTTGTAGTGAACGCTCTCCACCTCCGGGCCCTCCATGACGGTGAAGCCGAGGCCGAGGAAGATGTCTTCCAACTCGCGGCGCATCCTCGTCAGCAGGTGCAGGCGCCCGACCGGCTGCGGCGGCGCGCCCGGCAGCGTCACGTCGACGCGGTCGTCTGCGAGCGCGCGCTGCAGCTGCTCGCCGTCGAGCTGCTGCGCGCGCTGCTCGATCAGCGACTCGAGCGCCTGGCGCGCCTGGTTTGCGGCCTTGCCCACGGCGCCGCGCTGATCGGGCGGCAGCTGGGCGACGCCGCGCAGCATCTGCGGCAGCTCGGCCTTGCGGCCGAGATAGCGCACGCGCAGGTCCTCCAGCGCATCGGGCGCGGCCGCCGCGGCGATCTCCGCCTCGGCCTGTGCGCGTAGCTCGTCGATGCGCTCGATCATGACGTGCGGACCCTAGATGAGCGGGGGGAAAGCCGGCGCCCACGCGTTACCTCGTACAGCGCGACCGTGGCCGCCATCGCCGCGTTCAGCGACTCCGAGGCGATCGGTATGCGCGCGCTGCGCTCGCATGCGGCGACGACGTCCGCCGGCAGGCCGTCGCGCTCGGCGCCGACCAGCAGCGTCAGCGCCGCCGCGTCTCCGTCTCCGCCGACCAACTCCTGCTCTGCATCGGCGAGCAGCGCCACGCGCTCGCGCGGCAGCTCGCCGACGTCCTGCACGCGCGCGAGCGACACGAAGAAGATCGCGCCCATGCTCGCGCGCACGGCCTTCGGCGAGTGCGGGTCGGCGCAGCGCGGCCCGAGCGCCACGCAGTCGGCGCCGAACGCCTGCGCCGAGCGCACGATCGCGCCGACGTTGCCCGGGTCGCCTACGCCGTGCAGGTACACGCACAGCGGCCCCCTCGGCTCGCTCCAGCGCTGCTCGTAGACGCCGATCGCCCGCGTGCCGGAGCCCAGCGACGAAACCGAGCGCAGCGCCGCCGCCTGCACGTCGACGAAGCCCGCGCCGCCGATGCCCGAGCCGGCCAGGCGGTAGCCCTCGAGCGGCGCACGCCCGGCCTGCGCGGCGGCGAGCACCAGGTCCTCGCCCTCGACGGCGAAGCGCCCGGAGCGCTCGCGCTCGCGGCGGGTCGCCAGGCGCTTGACGCTCTTGAGCCTTGGATTTTGATTCGAGGTTATGAGTGTCATCGAAACGGTTGGTCTGCGGATGCTGTTGCGGGCATAAAAAAAGCGCCGTCCTGCTGGAGAACGGCGCCCGTGAGGCTGGTCGTTGTCGGTTGCCGGGTCAGGCAGCCGACGCCTCGCGGGCGACCTCGGCAAAACGTCGGAAGGTGTCGGCGTCGCGCACGGCGATGTCCGCGAGCACCTTGCGGTCGAGCTCCACGCCGGCCAGCTTCAGGCCGTGCATGAGCTGGGAATAGCTCATGCCGTTTACGCGTGCGGCGGCGTTGATGCGCGTGATCCACAGCCTGCGGAAATCGCGCTTGCGGTTGCGCCTGTCGCGGTAGGCGTAGGCGTCCGCCTTCATCAGCGCCTCCTTGGCGCGCTTGTAGTTCGAGTGCGCCTCGCCGCGGAAGCCCTTCGTCAGCTCGAGCGTCGCGCGGCGCTTCTTGCGCGCGTGGACGGAGCGCTTGACGCGCGTCACTTGCCCACCCCCAGCATGCGCTTGATCCGCGGCACGTCGTGCTCGTTGATCATCTTCGGCGCGCCCAGCGCACGCTTCTTTTTCGGCGACTTCTTCTCGAGGATGTGGCTCGTGAAGGGATGGCGGCCGCGCACCTTGCCGGAGCCGGTGACTTTGAAGCGCTTCTTCGCGCCGGAGTGGGTCTTCATCTTGGGCATGATCGCGAGCGGACGATTATGACACGGCCGTGTCCGCGGACGCGTCCGCGGTATCGCCCGAGTCCTGCTCGGGCTGCGCCTGCTCGGCGCTCGCCGGCGCCTGGTCCTCGCCGGAAGCCGCATCGGCGCCGGGCGCGTCGCCGTCGCCGGAGGGCGCCTTGGCGCCGGCGCCGGGCGCGTCGCCGTCGCCGGAAACCGCAGGCGCCTGCGGCGTCTCGACGGCCTTCACGGCCTCGGCGTCCAGCGGGGACGCCAGCGCGGCCGCCGCGACGTCGCCGGTGTGGCCGGTGGGGAAGACCTCGTCGGCGGCCTCGCCGGCCTCGGCTTTGCCCGACAGCACGGCTTTGGAGGGCGCCATCATCATCGTCATGTTGCGCCCTTCCTGGATCGGGCGCTGCTCGACGACGCCGAGCTCGGCCAGCTCCTCGGCCAGGCGGTCGAGGATCGCCGTGCCGCGCTCGGGGTGCGTCACCTCGCGCCCGCGGAACATGATCGTCACCTTGACCTTGTCCTTGTGGCGCAGGAAGCGCTCGACGTGGTGCTTCTTGGTGTCGTAGTCGTGCTCGGCGATCTTCGGGCGGAACTTGATCTCCCTGACGGTGATCTGCTGCTGGTGCTTGCGCGCCTGCTTGACCTTCTGCGCCTGCTCGTACTTGTACTTGGAGTAGTCGAGCACGCGACAGACCGGCGGGCGGGCCTCGGGCGCCACCTCGACCAGGTCGAGATCGCGCTCCTGGGCGAAGGCGAGCGCGTCGGGCGTCTTCAGCACGCCGACCTGATTGCCCTCGTCGTCGATCAGGCGAACCTCGGGAACGCGGATGCGCTCGTTGATCCTCGTCGTGTCCCGCTCGGGCGGGCGCCGGTCGAACCTGCGGGGAACCGGCACTAGCTGTTTCGAACGCGCGTCAAGCTGCTGCTAGGCGCGCTCTGTGGTTTGGCGGGGCTTCAAGGCGGGGGAGTATAGCTGCCCCCGCAAGCGATCGCCGAACTCTTCGACCGTCGCCGACCCCACGTCGCCGCCGCGATGCTCGCGCACGGAGACGGTCCGCTCGCCCTGCTCGCGCTCGCCGACGATCAGCATGTAGGGCACCTTGCGCAGCTCCGCCTCGCGAATCTTTCGCCCGACCGACTCGTTGCGCTCGTCCAGCTCGACGCGCACGCCGTCGTCGCGCAGCGCGTCGCGCACGCCGGCCGCGTAGCCGTTGAAGCGATCTGACACCGGCAGGACGATCGCCTGCACCGGCGCCAGCCACAGCGGCAGCTCGCCGGCGTAGTGCTCGAGCATGATGCCGATGAAGCGCTCGTAGGAGCCGAACAGGGCACGGTGGATCATCACGGGCGTGTGCTCGTCGTTGTCCGCGCCGGTGTACCTCAACCCGAAGCGCTCGGGCATCGAGTAGTCCAGCTGGACTGTTCCCAACTGCCACGAGCGCCCCAGCGAATCGGTCATGTGCATGTCGATCTTGGGGCCGTAGAAGGCGCCGTCTCCCGGGTTCAGCTCGTACTCCAGGCCCTGCTCGGCAAGGGCGTTGGCGAGCTTGGCCTCGGCGCGGTCCCACATCTCGTCGCTGCCGATGCGCTGCTCCGGGCGCGTGGAGAGCTCCAGGCGAACGTCCAGGTCGAACAGGTCATATGTGTCGAACGCCATCTGCAGACAGCCCGAGACCTCCTGCTGCACCTGCTCCTCGGCGCAGAAGATGTGCGCATCGTCCTGGGCGAAGTGGCGCACGCGCAGCAGTCCGTGCAGCACGCCGGAGGGCTCGTTGCGGTGCAGCAGGCCGGGCTCTGAGTAGCGCACGGGCAGGTCGCGGTAGGAGTGGCGCTGAGAGCCGAACAGGTGCGCATGGGCCGGGCAGTTCATCGGCTTGACGCCCATCTCATGTCCCTCGACGTCGAGCGTGAACATGTTTTCGCGGTACTTGCCCCAGTGCCCGGAGGTCTTCCACAGCTCCGCGTCGTAGATCTGCGGCGTCTTGACCTCTGAGTAGCCGCGCTGGCGGCCCATCTCACGCGACACGCCGACGAGCGCGTTGAACACGGTCGTGCCCGCGGGCAGCCAGAAGGCCGCGCCGGGCGAGACGTCGGAGAAGGCGAACAGGCCGAGCTCGCGGCCCAGCTTGCGATGGTCGCGCGCCTTGGCCTGCTCGATGCGCTCCAGGTGCTCGTTCAGTTCCTCCTTCGAGAAGAACGCCGTGCCGTAGATGCGCGTGAGCATCGTGCGGCTGGAATCGCCGCGCCAGTAGGCGCCGGCGACCGACTGCAGCTTGAAGGCGCCAACCGACTTGGTGCTCGGCGCGTGCGGCCCGCGACAGAGGTCGGTGAACGCACCGTTGGTGTACAGCGACACCGACTCCAGCCGCCGCGGCGGCTGCGCCGACTCGGCCTGCGCGACGAGGTCGTCGATCAGCTCGACCTTGTAGTCCTGGCCTTCGCCGGCGAAGCGCTCGCGTGCCTCGCCGGGGCTCACGTCGCGGCGCTCGAACGGCTCGGCGGCCTTCACGTGCGCGCGCATGCGCTCTTCGATCTTCGGAAAGTCGGCCTCGGAGACGCTCACGCCGTCGGGAAACTGGAAGTCGTAGTAGAAGCCGTCGGCGATCGGCGGGCCGATCGAGATCTTCACGCCGCCATAGAGCTCGAGCACGGACTCGGCGAGCACGTGCGCGGTGTCGTGGCGGATCAGCTCCAGCGCCTTGGCGCCGTCGCGCTTGGTGACGATCGCCAGCGACGCTCCGTCGGGCAGCGCGCGCGACAGGTCGCGCAGCTCGGGCCCCTCGCCGGCCTCGGGATGGCTGACCTCGACGGCCAGCGCGGCGCGCGCGAGCCCCGCGCCGATCGCCGCGGCGGCGTCGGCGCCGGTGGCGCCGTCGGCGAGCTCCAGCGCCTTGCCGTCGGGAAGAGTCACCGTGAGCGTCATCTCAGCGCTGCAGGCTACCCGGCCGCCGCGCCGGCGACCGCTCGACGCTCCTCGCGAAATCCCGGACGCGCTCCGGCGCCCAGCCGGATGGCGACGCGGTCGCGCAGCGCACTGAGAAACACCTATGTAGACGATCGTCTGCATATGCGAACATCGCCGCATGTCCAAGCGCAACCAGGCCGCCGTCACGATCGCCCTCTCCCCCGCGCAGGTCGACGCCGTCGTGCGCGCCGCGTCCCCCGGCAACGCTCCGAGCATCGCGTCGACGATCGCCGGCTCGCTCGCGCGGGCGCGCGCGGGCGGCGACGAGCGCGGCAACGGCGCGCAGGCGCCCAAGGGCGGCGGCAGGCCGAGCGCCGACCTCTTCTCTCGCGAGATCGACGACCCGCGCCTGTCGCGCTCGCTGCTGCGCGGCTTCTCGCTGCTCGCCGGCTTTGGCTCAAACGGCGACGAGCGCGGCATCGTCGAGCTGGCCAACGATCTCGGCATGAGCCCGAGCACGGCGCATCGCTACGCGCTGACGCTCGTCGAACTCGGCCTGCTGGAGCGCTGCCCGACGACGCGCAAGTACCGCCTGCCGGCTCTGTAGGCCATGCACCGCGCACCCAGGTCGATCAGGCGGCGGCCTGCGCAAGGTGCGGGTTGCGTCGTCGCGACGCCGTCAGGAAGGCGGCGACGACGGTCCTGTCGAATTGCGTGCCGGCGCAGCGGGCGAGCTCCGCGCAGGCCTCCTCGTGGCTGCGCGCGCGCCGGTGCGCGCGGTCGCTGACGATCGCCGCGTAGGCGTCGGTCACGGCCAGCACGCGCGCCTCCAGGGGAATCTGCTCGCCGCGCAGGCCACGCGGGTAGCCGCGGCCGTCGGGGCGCTCGCGGTGACAGAGGATCCACTCGCCGATGTCCTCCAGGCTGACGTCGCCGAGCAGCGCGGCGCCGAGCTCGGGGTGCTTGCGCACCTGCGCCCACTCGCGCTCGTTCAGCGGCCCGCTCTTGGCCAGGATCGCCGCGGGGATCCTGTCGCGGCACTGCCCGCAGACGAGCGCGGCGAAGCGCACTCGCGCGATGCGCTCCTCGCCGAGGCCCAGCTCGCGCGCCGTCAGCTCCGCCAGGTGGCCGGCCAGCCGTCGCGGGCGGGGCCGGTACTCGACGCTGCCCAGCCGCCGGCGCTCGGCGCCGCAGGAGTCACAGACGAGGACCAGCGCAAGCTGCCCCGTGGCGGGCAGAAAGCGAGCGCCGCCGCTCTGCAGCGCCGAGTGATCGCAGGCCATGGCGATCCATCGGCCGCGACCGCCGCGAGGCGCAAAAACTGCGCCTTTGCTGGACTAATTCGCGGCGGCCGGCGCGCGCAGCAGCTGCGGGCCCTCGGCGTCGGGGTCGGGCTTGTTGACCGCCGGGTTGGCCGGCGTGGCCGACAGGCGCGATTCGTCCAGCGCGCCGCACAGCGCGAGCGCTTCCTCGGCGTCCAGCCCGCGGTCGAGCCACGCTTGCTGCGCGTCGCGGTCGGCCAGGATCACGGGCATGCGGTCGTGGATCGCGGCGGCGACGCGGTTGGGCGTCGAATCGCAGGTCAAGAGCGCGACGCTGTGCACCCACTCGCCGTCCACCTTCGCGGGCGTCCACAGCGCGGCGAAGGCGAACGGAACGCCGCCGTCGACGCGGAACAGGAAGGGCTGGCGCGGCGTGTCGCGGCGCTCGGGCTTCAGCCACTCGTAGTAGCCGTCGGCGATCTGCAGGGCGCGACGCTCACCGCGCGCCACCAGGCGGCGGTAGGCGGGCTTGCTGGTGACGGTCTCGATGCGGGCGTTGATCATCTTGTTGCCGATCGCCGCGTCGCTGGCCCACGACGGGATCAGGCCCCAGCGCATCAGCTCGGCCTGCGGCCGGCCCTTGGGGGCCACGACCGTCAGCACCTCTTCGGTCGGCGCGATGTTGTAGCGGTGCGTGCCCCGCTCGCCGGGAAACGGCACCTTGAAGCGTTCGTTGAGTTCCTGCACGCCGGCGGTGTTGGTGTAGCGCCCACACACGAGCTCGAGGATAGGCGCTGAAAAGCGCCTCCGGTCTCGCCACGCCCGCGGCGCTCGCCTTCGTCGCGCTCGCCGCAGCGACGGAGGGCCCCGCCGAAGCGGAGCCCTCTGTCACTTCACTGTGTCCCGCCGGCGACTTCGCGCTAGGCGGTTTCGACCGTGACCAGCGGCTGGGATCCGCCCCAGCAGCCGGAGTCCAGACGGAAGCTGCCGGTGCCGGAGCTGCCTCCGTCGCAGTAGGCGCCGCCCCACGTGGAGTCGAGGTAGCCGTCTTCGGGCTGCGGCTGGGAGCCGACGGTCGCCGTGCCGGTGAGGGCCACGTTGAGCGAGTCGTAGGGCCCGCCTTCAGGCGCGATCGAGCGCTGCGGTTCGGTCCCGAAGTCGCTCGTGTTGTACGCGACGGCGACGATCGCCGGTTTGGGCAGCACGACGCCCTTGAGCGGGAAGGCGATCTTGAACAGCTTGCCGTGGAAGCAGTTGCCCATCATGTACCAGCCGCCTTCGCCCGGGCACTTGGTCGGGTTGGCCGAGGGCCTGTAGGGCATCTTGAACGTCTTGGTGATCGATGCCACCAGCGTCCCGACCGAGTTTTCGGGACCGACCGTGTAGATGTGCAGCGTCACGGGCCATTCGAACTTCGCGCCTTTGACGGTCGTGCACGAGTCGTCGGTGGCGCTGCCGCTCTGGCACGCCCAACTGCTCATGCCGACCTTCACTTTGAGCTTGCTCGCGTTCGGCCCGGCGGCTTCGATCTCGCTGCCGAATTCCGAGGTCGACGTCGCCTCGAAGGCCTGCGAGGGCACGTTGCCGGGCATCGGGCTCGGCATGCTGTTGTAGATGACAGTGCCGCTCGCGCTGGCGGCGCCCGCCGCGATGGCCAGCGACGCAATCGCCGCTGCGAGCGATGCCGCCAACTTCACGGCACTCGCGGGAATCCTTCCGTTCATGTCTTTCTCCTTCGTCGCCTTGCGCCCAGGGTCGATCGACCCATGGGCATCCAAGCCCCTCCAGGGGCACATCGGACGACGCCGCTCGGCTTGTGAGTTGTCCTCCACAAGAGGGACGGCCGCAGCCGTCCCCACCCCCTTGCAGCCCCCGTCTGGCGCGACACGCTATGCGCAGCGCGCGCTCTTGTCAACCTTCGCGTGCGACCGCAGGCCGGCCGGCGGGCTGCGGCTCGCGCCACATGCGCCACTGCGGCGGCGCGCCGCGGCCGAGCGCGAACTGCTCGGTGACAGCGAATCCATGGCGTTCGTAGAGCGCGCGGTTGCGCGCCGTGGAGGCCTCCAGGAAGGCGGGCACGCGCTCGCGGTCGCAGCGCTGCAGCACGGGCGCCAGCAGCGCGCCGCCCAGCCCGCGCCCCTGCCACGGCGGATCGACGCCGAGGAAGGCCAGGTAGTAATGCGGCGGGTGGGCGGGCTCGGCCGGATGGCCCTTTTCGAGCACCGTCAGCGCGCGCACGACGCGTGGGAAATGGCGGGCGAAGACCGCGAGCATCGGCGGCGTCAGCCGCAGCTGCTCGACGAGCCCGTTCTTCCACCGTCCCGGCGGCTCCCACACGGCGACGCCGGCGACGCCGGCCGTCGTGTACGTCTGCTCCTCGGCCATCCAGACGCGGCGCAGGAACAGCTCGAAGCCGCGGCGCAGGATCTTCATGCGGCGCGTGTCGCCGCGCAGCACCCACGTGAAGACGGGGTCGTCGAAGAACGCGCGAGCCAGCACGCCGGCCATCGCCGCGGTGTCGGCGTCGAGCGCCCTGCGCACGGTCGCCGCCTCCTCGTTCGCCGCGGCTATGTCGACCATCGCTCCCCCTTCAGGCGTCGCGCTCGATGCCCGGCAGCGAGCGGGCGATCGAGCGCGTCAGCGACGCGTGCACGATCGGCGCGATGCCGGGAATCGGCGATGCGATGCGGATGTCATAGACGAAGCGCGTGCCGCCGCTCGGCGTGGGCGCGAACGTCATCACGCCGACGTGGCCGCGCAGCGGGCTGCCCTTGGTGATGCGATAGACGATCCGCTGCGCCGGCACGAACTCCTCGACGGTCTCCTCGAACGCCGGCAGCGGCCCGATCTGCAGTTGGCGCGCCGAGCCCACGCCGTTGCGCTCGCCGTCGCCGTCGCGCAGGCGCGTGACCTTCGCGCCGAACACGTCGGCCAGGTTCTCGTGCTCGGCCAGGTGGGCGAAGATGCGCTGCGGCGGCTTGGCGAAGTCGTGCTCGACGTGCACGTGACGGGCGCGCATGCGAGCAGCCTACCCGCGCGCCGCGCGCCGCGCGTTGCTCTGCGCCCGGGCGTTCGGCGCCCAGACGGGCTCGGGCGCCTCCAGCGCCTGCAGGTGCTCCAGCACGCGCGCGACCCAGGCTTCAGACACCTCGTCGGCCTGCACGGACAGCCGCGGCGCGCCGATCTGCAGGTCGGCGGGAGCGGCGATGCCGAGGTGGTCGAGCACGCTGCGCACGACCGCGTCGGTGCTCTCGGCGAGCTCCTCGTAGGTGACCTTCAGCGGCTCGTAGCCGAGTCCGAGGAAGTAGGCGTCCCACGAGGCGTCGTGCGCTGTCAGCTGGCGCATCAAATAGTTGATCGCGCGGAAGGAGAAGACGGGCTCGGGCGCGCGTCCCTCGCGCCCGTCGTCGCCGGCGCCGGCCTCGCGCCGCCAGGCCTGCGTCTGCACGGCCTTCCACAGCGAGACCGCCTGGCGGACCTTGTCGCGGCGCGTGATCTGCACGTAGCGCAGGCCGGGAAAGGCGCGCGCGAGCAGGTCGGGCAAGGAGCGGCCGGCGTTGCCCTCGATGCCGCGTAGCAGCTCGGCGAAGTCGCCGAGGTAGCCCCACATGACCTTCGCGCCGAACACGCCGTTGGCCGTCGTGCCCTCGCGCAGCGCCCACGCGAGGTACTGGTCGTAGATGTCCGGGCGCCACAGCGCGTTGGGCTTGGGCGCATCCTCGAGCATCTCGCGAAAGGCCAGGCGCTCGACGATGTTGGGGTGGCGGTCGGGGTCGAAGTACTCGTGCGGGCGGCGCGGCACGCCAGAGCGGCGCAGCGCCTCGAAGTACTCCTGCGGGCGCCCTGCCAGGCCCGTCCGATCGAGCTCGTGGCAGAGTAGGGTGCTGCCGCTTCGCGGCGTCGCGCAGACCAGATAGGAGAGCATCGGCTTCATCGCAGGGAACCTCAGGTACTTCAGTCATCCGATCGTAAAACTTATTATTAATAATTAATTATGTCCAGCCGGCCGAACATCCTCTACCTGCACTCGCACGACACCGGGCGCTACATCCAGCCCTACGGCGAGGCCGTGCCGATGCCCAACGTGCAGGCGCTGGCCGACCAGGGCGTGCTGTTCCGCGAGGCCTTCTGCGCCGCGCCGACGTGCTCGGCCAGCCGCGCCTGCCTGCTGACCGGCCAGTACGGGCAGAGCAACGGCATGCTCGGCCTCGCCCACCGGGGGTGGTCGCTGCGCGACTACAGCCATCACATCGTGCATACCCTGCGCGACGCCGGCTACACCTCGGCGCTGATCGGCGAGCAGCACATCGCCAAGGACCCGCGGGCGATCGGCTACGACGAGGTCGTCAAGGTGCCGACGACGCACGTCGAGTCCGTCGCGCCGCTGGCGATGGAGGTGCTGCGCCGCCCGCGCGAGAAGCCGCTGTTTTTGTCGGTGGGCTTCTTCGAGACGCACCGCGAATTCCTCGGCCCGGGCTCGCTGCGCGACGTGCAGTACTCCAAGCCGCCCAACAACCTGCCCGACGCGCCGCAGGTGCGCGCCGACGTGGCCGCCTTCAAGGCCAGCGTGCGCTCGCTCGACCACGGCGTCGGCATGGTGCTCAACGAGCTCGACAGCGGCCATCTGAGCGAGAACACGCTGGTGATCTTCACGACCGACCACGGCATGCCGTTCCCCGGCGCCAAGGCGACGCTGTACGACCGCGGGCTCGGCGTCATGCTGATCCTGCGCGGGCCCGAGCCATTCGGCGGCGGGCGCGTGCACGACGGCCTGGTCTCGCACATCGACCTCTACCCCACGATCTGCGAGCACCTGGGCATCGAGCGCCCGCCGTTTTTGCAGGGCGTCTCGTTGATGGCGCTGCTGCGCGGCGAAGCTGCGCAGGTGCGCGAGGAGGTCTTCGCCGGCTCGACCTGGCACGCCGCCTATGAGCCCCAGCGCGCCGTGCGCACGACGCGCCACAAGTACATCCGCCGCTGGGGCGAGCGGCGAACGCCGGTGCTGGCGAACACCGACGACGGCCCCAGCAAGGACCTGCTGCTGGCACACGGCTGGGCCGAGCGCGAGATCGCCAAAGAGCAGCTCTATGACCTGCTCTACGACCCCAACGAGGCCAACAACCTGCTCGAGGACCCGCGCTATTCAGGCGTGCTCGCCGACCTGCGCATGCGCCTGCAGCTGTGGATGCAAGAGACCCACGATCCGCTGCTGGCCGGGCGCGTGGACCCACCGCCGGGCGTCGAGATCAACCTGCCCGACCAGCGCTCGGCGAGCGAGCCGACGACGCGCATCGACTGAGCGCCAAGGTCTGACGCCTCGGCCTGCCGATCAACCGCGTCGCGCGTCGCTCGGCTCGCGCTTCAGCGTGCTACGGCGTGAGAATCAGCTTGCCGCGCGTGTGCCCGGCCTCGCTCAGCTCATGCGCCGCCGTCACCTGGGAGAGCGAGAACGTGCCCGCGATCTCGACGCGAACGTCGCCGGCGGCGACGAGCTCGGCGATCTTCGCCAGCTGCTCGGCGCTGGGGCTCATGATCAGCAGCTCGGCGCGCACGCCGCGCTCGGCGGCCTGCTCCTCTGGCGGCGCACCGGCGATCACCACGATCACGCCGCCCTCGCGCACCGTCGGCACGAGCGTCGCCGTCGTCGCGCCGCCGACCGTGTCGAATGCCACGTCCACGTCGCCGACGGCCTCGGCGACGTCCTGCGCGGTGTAGTCGACGTACTCGTCGGCGCCGAGCGCGAGCACGAACTCGCGATTGCGCGCCGAGCCGGTGCCGATCACGCGCGCGCCCGCGTGCTTGCCGAACTGCACCGCCAGATGGCCGACGCCGCCGGCGGCGCCCGCGACGAGCAGCGTCTGCCCGCGCTGCAGCCCACCGCGGTCGAACAGCGCCTGCCACGCGGTCAGGCCGGCCACGGGAATGGCGGCCGCCTGTTCGTGGGTCAAACCGGGCGGCTTGCAGGCGATCGCCGGCGCCGGCGAGGTGGCGAACTCGGCGTAGCCGCCGCGCGGCGCGAAGCCGAACACGTCCTCGCCCTCGGCGAAGGCGTCGGCTTGCGACTGCTCGACCGTGCCCGAGATGTCGTTGCCGAGCACCGCCGGCAGCTGCTTGGCCGAGAGTCCACGCCGGTACTTCCAGTCGATCGGGTTGATCGACGCGGCGCGCACGCGGATCAGCACTTCGCCGTCGCCGGGCTCCGGCCGCGCGACGTCCTGCACGCGCAGGACCTCAGGGCCTCCGGTCTCGCTCAGCAGCACGGCGCGCATGGCTTCCTCCTCGATCGACGGCTCTCGAACGAGTCTAGCCGCGGCCTGCTCGCGCTCGACGCGTGTCGGCGCGCTGGGGGTTGCCCGAGGGCGGCGTTGCGCAGCGCCGGCGCGAGGCAGATGTTGCCGTCCTGCGCGTTGCCGTCCTGCGCCCTGCTGCGCCACCGCCGGCCCGTCGTCTCGCGGCAGGCCGGCGACCGGCCGCACGGTCTTATGGCTTAATCGCAGGGTGGCCGCTGCAAGTGAACGAGCGGGCGCGCGGCCCCCATCGCCGGCCGCGATCGCGCGCCGCCTGCGCGACGGCAGGCAGCGACTGTGGCTGGCGCTCGACCTGCTGATCGTCGCGTGGCTGATCTGGCTGTTCGACGCGATCAACGACCTCGCGCCCGTGCGCCAGCAGCTCGCCGAGCGAAACGGCGACGGCGTGCTCGCGCTGGAGCGCTCGCTGCATCTGGACCCCGAGCGCGCGCTGGACGTGTGGCTGGCGCGCCGGCACGTGCTCAGCCAGGTGGTTGTGTTCTGGTATGAGAACGTGCACATCGTCGCCACGCTGGCCGTCTATGCGTGGCTGTGGTGGCGCCGCGCGGATCTGCTTGGCGTGATGCGCTGGACTCTGGCGATCGTCAACGCCGTCGCGCTGGCCGTCTTCTGGAGCCTTCCCGTCGCGCCGCCGCGCATGCTCGACGGCGGCTACGTCGACCTCGTCGCGCGCGTGCACGGCCTGCCGGTGTGGCGGCTTGGCGCGACGGCGCTGAACTCCAACCAGCTCTGTTCGCTGCCCTCGCTGCACATCGCCTGGGCGACCTGGTGCTCGATCGCCGTGTGGCACATGACCGCACGGCGCTGGCTGCGCGCGCTCGCCGTCGTGTATCCGTTGGTCACGACGTTCGCGGTGATGGCGACCGGCAATCACTTCCTCGCAGACGCCGTCGGCGGGGCCGGTCTCACGGGCGCGGCGTTCTTTCTGCTCAGCCGCAGGGCGATTCGCGTGCGGCTCGGCTGGCGCCCGGGCGTGGCAAGCGGTGCTGCGGGCGCCTGAACGCAGCGCGGACCCGCGGACCACAGACCGCGGACTGCGGGCCTCGCGCGAGCGCCGAGGCGCAGATGCGAAGTCCGGTCAGCGTTCTTCGAGCTGGCGCTTGAGTTCTTCGTTTTCGCGTTCGACGCTGCGGCGATTGGCTTCGGCTTCACCCGCGCGTTCTGCTTCCTGCGCGCCGGAGGGCGCCGGCGTCGGCGTGCTGGTCGTCGCGGTGACGGTGTCCGTGCGCACGACCACCTTGGGCTGGACGACGGTGGTCGTATGACCGACCGTGCGCGTAACCGCCGGCTGACCGCCGCGCGCCGTCTGGGTGACGGTCTTGCCGTTGTCGCCTAGCGCGAGCCCGAGCAGAGCTCCGGCGACAAGGCCGACGACCCCGGCGAGCAGCGCCGGCCACGGGTTGTCCCACCAGCGCTCGGGAGGCGGTTCGGGCGGCAGCCGCTCGACGACTGGTTCGGCCACGACCGGCGGCGCGTGCGGCTGTCTCGGCTGCAAGGGCGGCGCGCCGAGAGGCTGCGTCGGCTGGGTCGGCTGCGTCGGCGGCGACGGCGGCGACGCGGCGGGACGTCCGAGCTGCTCATCGCACGGCGACGCTATCCCAAGGCCACGGGGCCTGTCAAGCGCGCGGCGCGAGCGCCGCAGTGCGGGACGTAAGGCAGGCCAGGGCGGCGTCCGAGACTCGTTCGCCGCTTCCTCGCCGAGACTTTAACTGTGGCGACGAGCGTGTGCGCAAACGGCGGGCAAACGGGTTTTGAGAATTAACCACTCCGCCGGAAGGGGCCACTGAGAAACAAGCGACGAACCTTGCGCCGCTGAGCGCAGGCACGGAAGGCCGCCTTGCAGCCCGGTCGTCGCGGGCCGAGCCAGCGTCAAGCCGCGACGACGGCGAGAGTTTCCACACAGGCACTTGACGGCGCGGACGCGCTGCGGATAGGTTGGCCCGGACAGCTCCGCGTGCGTCGGATCGGGACGTGCTCGATGATGCGCGGCGAGTGAATTACAACATGGAGGTAGAAATGGGGAATTGGCGCCGAATTGTCGGTTGCGTCGCGCTGTGCGTGGGAGTGCTCGCACCTGCTGCGGCCGCATCCGCGCTGCCGCAGTATGTCGCGCTCGGGGACTCCTACTCATCGGGGGTTGGGACGCGTGTGTTCTACAACGAAGAAGGAGGCTGCGAACGCAGCCCGGAAGCGTACGGTCCCAAGATTGCGGCGGCGCGCGGCTACACGCTGAGCTTTCAGGCGTGCAGCGGCGCCAAGACGACCGACGTGAACAGCAAACAGCTGGGCACGCTCAGCAGCACGACGGCGCTGGCCACGATCACGATCGGCGGCAACGATGCCGGCTTCAGCAATGTGATCATCAACTGCGCTCTGTACTACTTCACATGCGGCAGCGCGATCAACGAAGCCAACAACTTCATCGCAACGAAACTGCCGGGGCTGCTCGACACGACCTACAACGACATCAGAGCCAAAGCGACGACGGCTCACGTGGTCGTGCTGGCCTATCCACACCTGTTCACCGCGGAAGGAAAGACGTGCAACGTCAACTTCCTGACGTCCTCCAACGAGAAGAAACTCAATGAAACCGCGGACAAACTCGACGCTGTGATCAAAGCTCGCGCCGAAGCCCACGGCTTCACCTTTGTGGACCCGCGCAACGCGTTCCTGCCGCACGAGGTGTGCTCCTCATCGGAGTGGCTGAACGGACAGTCCAACCCGCTGTCGGAAAGCTACCACCCGAATGTGTTGGGACAGGCGGACTTCACCACGCAGATCGAGGGCGTCCTGCCCTAGCCGATGCGCGCTTCCCGCCCGCGTGTCACAGGCACGCGGGCGGGAACGCCGCGCGCCCATCGCTGAGTTCCGCTCGCGCACGCGCGTGCGCACACGTTCCAGCTCTCCTGCGAGCAGGGCGCTTGCTGCTCCTCGCCGAGCCCGCCGGCGTGGACGCGTCGTTGCGTCGCTTGGCAATAGCGTTTGCGCCGGGGCCTGCCCGGGCACACCGACTGCGGGACGGACAACCAGGCGCACTCGCCTCCTCCCCGCACGCCTCGGGGCGAGTGCGCCACCTTCGTGGCGGCGCCGGGCGGCGGAACGCGCCTCGCGCAGGGGCCGCAGCGGCCCGGCTACGGCTAGGCTACGGCCAGCGAACCTCCCGACGGACGGCAAGCGAGTACGATTGGCGCAGGGATAACCGGACGCTAGCGCCGGGATCACGCTGTCTTCATCTTGTGACGGTTCTGGGTTCAGGCTTGACGACCGGTTCTCGGTGTCGAGCTTTCCAGCCTGGGGCGGCGGTTCTGAAGGGGTGCGCCGCCCCGATGGCCCACCCAAACGACGTAGGAGACATCATGAGCATCGAAGCCGGCCCGCAGGCATCAAGCGACAGCAGCGCCGAGCAGGACGGCAATCGGCCGCTTTCGATGCTCTCGAACGAGATGGTTCGCATCTACAAGGAGCATTTCGGGCGCGGCCCGACGAAGGCGCGGTCGCACTTCGCCGGCCCCAACGCCGTGATCTGCGTCCTGGAGAACACGTTCACGCCGGCCGAGAAGAACCTGCAGGGCATGGGCGAGCATCAACGCCTGCGTGAGATGCGCATGTTCTTCCAGTACGCGATCGCGGCCGAGTTCATCCAGGCGGTCGAACGCACGATCGGGCGACGCGTTCGCAGCTTCGTCAGCGGCATCGACACCAACACCGACGTCGCAGTCGAGGCCTTCACGCTGGAGTCCGCCCACCCGGGTGACGCCAGCGCCGACGGCAGGGCCGACGAGAACTAGGCTCACGGCGCGCCCCGGGGGAAATCAGGGACGCGCCGCAAGCGGTGTGGCCATACCTGGCGCTCGCCGCCCGATGGGCCCTTTTCCCTCGAAGGGCTGTGCGTCTGGAGGCCGGCAAACCTGGCCATCCCTTCGGGGCCTTCGTGCCCCACTGAAAATGCTACCCCGCCGCGTGCCACTTCAAAAGCCCTGAGGCTGGGCGTCCCGACCAGCCGCGGCCGGATATTCAGCGCCGACCGTCCTAGGCGAAGCGGTCATCGGCGCGCTTCACGCTGCATTGGCTAACCGACGTTAGGCCGCGCGCGTCACGTGGAGGCTTCGCTCTCCTGCGGGCAGCGCGGGCTTCGGCGGGCGTCTTTGCCGCGAAAGCGAAGCCGATCCTTGACGCCCGCGACATCGAACATCCGCTGGACGGGTCGCTGCGCGGGGGTCAAAGAGAAGGCGCACGAATGCTCGTCGCAGATCGCTTTGCCCCGGAGAATCGCGCCCAGGCCGCTGGAGTCGACGAACTCCACAGCGCAGAGGTCGAGCACGATCTCCTGGGCCCCGCCCGCGCAGAGGTCGGCGATGGTCCCCGCGAGCACGGGAGCGGAGGCGACGTCTATTTCGCCGGTCAGCAGGAGCGTGTGGCGCTCGCCCTGTCGCTTGGCATTGATGCTCAGGCGCCCGATGGTCGGCTGAGAAGGCCTGGACTGGCGGTCGCTGACGGGAACGAGTTGGACCGCGCGACCTCCCCGGGCCAGGCACCGCGGGCAGAGATCTCCGTGCGACTCACGGTAGGCGACGGTAAGCCCGCATGACAAGCATTTGAGCGCGATCATCCGACCAGGGCAGGCTGGCGCCCTACCTGCGATCCCATGTCCAAGCGAACTCGATCAACTCGAAGAGCTTCGAGCACAACGCACCCTCTCCTTTTCCATGACACCACCTACCCCGGCCTGGCGCGAATGAAGCATGACCCGGCGACTTGGCCCCCGGGCCCGGCCGCAGCCGCCGTCGCCCGAGGCTCGTCCGCACCCGCGCCGCTGCACGGCGCCTGCGCCAGCTACCTCCTCGACTCGCCGTCGACGCCGGACGTGTAGCCGAGCGAGCGCTCGATCTCGATACGCGACCGCTCGGCTTTCGCGCGCTGGGCCCGGATCTCGCTCTGGACCCGCTCCTGCAGACCGAGGTGGGCGACGAGCACGTCCAGCGTCACCTGCACGTCTTCCAGCGCCTCTGCAATCTCGGTCACCGTACGCGCGTTTCTCATGTAGCTCCTGTCGCCTGTGGGCAAAGTGGCCGCAAAGCCGGCCCGTGCACAGACGCAGAGCGCCGGCCTCGCGGCCGAATCTGGATCGGGTCGATCGGCGTCCTGCCCATCGTCCTGTCCGCTTGCCGTGTTTCCCGTAGTCAAGCCTCGGGAAACAGATCAGTTGTGTTAAGCGCGCCCGGTCCAGCGCGGGATGGCCGCTTCGCGCGGCTGGCCGAGCGTGCGCGGCCGCTCGGCGGCGCCCGGCCCCGGTACCGCCTGCTGTTTTCTCAGCTCGCCCCTCGGCGAGCGCGCCGAGACGCCAGCCCCCCGGCCGCGACCAGGCCGGCGCCGATCAGGACGCCGGCCAGCCCGCGAGCCGAGCTGAGGTCCGTGGGAGCCGGCGCGTACGCCTCCTCGGGCGGGCCCTGCTCTGGGAGCATGTTCGCGAGCTCATCGCGAAACACGGCGCCGCAGCTCGGCTCCAGGACGACCACCGGAGTTCCGAGCCGAATGTCCTCCCGCAGGCTGTCGAGGATCTGGCGGAGCTGGCGCTTGGCCAGCGAGAGCATTCCGTAGTCGTACAGCGGCCGCCCGCAGCAGAGCGGCCGGTTCGGGATGGCGACTTCGAAGCCCGCCGCTTGCAGCACCTCGACGGCGGCGATCGCGATGCCGGGCTCGAAGTGGTTGGTGAACGTGTCGGGCCACAGCAACACCCGCTTGGCGGCCGGGCGCGGGTCCTGTGTGGCGAACCACTCGGCGAAGGTCTTCTCGGCGAACGGTGGAGCTTGCCGCTCGGGGGTGATGCCGGCGGCGCGCTTTGCCAGCGAAGCGAAGGGGGCGGTCTGGGAAAGGAAGTTCGCGATGCGCGGCAGGCGAGCGCCCAGGCGCGCCTCCCAGTAGACGAGCCCGAGCGCGTATGCGTGGCGCGGACGCAGCCGTCTGGCCCCAGTTGAGGGTGCGGCAATGCCCCCCAGTTGAGCCTCGCCGCTGCAAGCTGCAGCAGCTCGGCCTGCCACGCCACGGGCCTGGCGGGCGGGAGGGTGACGCGCCGCCTGCGTGCAGTTGGAGATCGACCACGCGCGAGCGGCCGGCCACCGGTCAGCGCGCGGACATGGGGCTGGCTGGGAGTTTTGGCCCGTTGGCACAGGGGTAGAGGATTTGGCGGGCCACGCTGTGGCCACGCCGCCGGCGGCTGCAGGGCCTGCTCGCGCGGGTTCAGCTCTTCCAGGAGGTCCCGATGTCCGAAACAGTCGCCGCATACATGCTCAAACGCTTGACCGCGTGGGGGATCAAGCGCGTCTACGCCTACCCCGGCGACGGCATCAACGGCCTGCTCGGAGCGTTTCACGAGGTCGGCGACGAACTGGACTTCATACAAACGCGCCACGAGGAGATCGCCGCCTTCGCGGCTTGCGCGCACGCGAAGCTCACCGGCGAGGTTGGCGTCTGCATGGCCACCTCCGGCCCCGGCGCGATTCACCTGCTCAACGGGCTCTACGACGCCAAGCTGGACCACCAGCCGGTGGTCGCGATCGTCGGCCAGCAGAAGCGCATGTCGCTCGGCGGCAGCTTCCAGCAGGAGGTCGACCTGCAGGTCCTCTTCAAGGACGTCGCGTCCGAGTTCGTGCAGTACTGCATGGCGCCCGCGCAGGCCCGCCATCTGATCGACCGTGCGATCCGCATCGCGCACGCGTCTCGCTCGGTGACCTGCGTGATCGTGCCCGACGACGTCCAGGAAGCGACGTACGAAGAACCCGAACGCGTACACGGCGCGGTCTTCTCCTCCGTCGGGTTCGTCGATCCCGTCGTGGTTCCGCGCGAGCACGACCTGCAGCGCGCCGCAGACGTGCTCAACGCCGGCGAAAAGGTTGCCATTCTCGTAGGCCAGGGCGCGCTCGCCGCGTCGCAGGAGGTGATCGAGGTCGCCGACCTCCTCGGCGCGGGCGTCGCCAAGGCGCTCAACGGGCGCGCCGCGCTCCCCGACGACCTTCCCTTCGTGACCGGGCCGATCGGCCTGCTCGGCTCAAAGCCGACCAACGACATGATGGAGAACTGCGACACGCTGCTGATGGTGGGCAGCAGCTTCCCCTATTCGGAGTGGCTGCCGAAGGAGGGCCAGGCGCGCGGCGTGCAGATCGATATCGACGGGCGCATGCTCGGCATTCGCTATCCGATGGAGGTGAACCTCGTCGGTGACAGCGCCAGCTCCCTGCGTGCGCTGATCCCGCTGCTGCGGCGCAAGGAAGACCGCGCTTGGCGACAACGCATCGAGCACGAAGTCGCTCGCTGGTGGGAGATACTCGACGAGGTCGCGCACGAGCCCGCCGACCCGGTGAACCCCCAGCTGCTCTTCCACGAGCTGTCACTGCGGTTGCCCGACGAGGCGATCCTCACCAGCGACTCGGGCTCGGCGACGAACTGGTGGGCGCGCCACCTGCGCCTGCGAGAGGGCATGAAGACGGCGCTCTCGGGGACACTCGCCACGATGTGCCCGGCGGTCCCCTACGCGCTCGCCGCAAAGTTCGCGTACCCCGACCGGCCCGTGATCGCGTGCCTCGGCGACGGCGCCACGCAGATGCTCGGCATCAACGCGCTGATCGACATCGCGCACTACTGCGACCGCTGGCCGAACAAGCAGCTCGTGGTGCTGGTGCTTCACAACGACGACCTCAACCAGGTCACCTGGGAGCAGCGCGTGCTCTCGGGCGACCCGAAGCTCGAGGTTTCCCAGGATTTGCCGGACTTCCCCTACGCCCGCTACGCGGAGCTGCTCGGGCTCACCGGCATCAAGATCGACTCGTCCGACCGGGTCGCCGGCGCGTGGGAAGAGGCCCTCTCCGCCGGGCGTCCGGCCGTGATCGAGGCGATCACCGACCCGGAGATTCCGCCGCTGCCTCCGCACATCCGCTTCGAGCAGGCGAGCAAGATGGCGCAGGCGCTGGCCAAGGGCGAGCCGCATGGCGCGCGCATCATGCGCAACTCGCTGAAGGGGAAGGTCGACGAGTTGATCCACCGCTAGATGGAGGCCCCGCTAGCAGCCGCCGGGCGGATCGCCGAAGCGATCGTCAGGCAGCGCGAACGTCCGCCGCGGGGACGGCTTCGGCGGCTGATGTGGAACCTGCGCGGCGGGCGCATGCAGCGCACGCTCGCCGCGACAACGGCCGCCAGCGCGCTGCCGCTGGGCTTCGAGATGTACCTCGAGCACTACAAGGGCTCTTTCGGCGACCCCTGGATGTGGAGCCCGATCATCACGAGCCCGCTGCTGAGCCTGGCCGGGGCGGCCGGCGTCTCCTCGCCGCGAGCGGCGCGCACCGCGCTGCCGGCGGTGTCGGCCCTATACGCGCTCAACGGCGTGATCGGCACGATCACGCACCTACGAGGCGTGTACCGCAAGCCGGGAGGCTTCTCCGAGCCGACCTACAACCTCGTGATGGGCCCGCCGCTGCTCGCCCCCGGCTCGCTGATCCTGGTCGGGCTGGTCGGGCTGCTCGCCGGCGTGGTCGAGCCCGAGCGTTAGTCACCGATGGCACTCGACTTCAAGCTCGCCGGGCACCTGCCCAACCTGCGCCGCGACGGGCAGGGGGCGGCCGACCCGCACGAGCTTCCGCGCCAGCGCCGTGGCATTACGCCCCAGATGCACGGGCGCTACCCCGACTACGACGTGCTCGAGCAGGCCCGCCACTGGGACGAGGTCACACGGCGCGCGGTGCTGCGCCGCGTCGAGCAGGTGCCGCCGCTGCGCTTCTTCACGGTCCGCGAGGCCGCGACGCTGAACGATCTCTGCGACGTGCTGACCGCGCAGGACGCCGAGCCGCGCATCCCGGTGATCAACTACATCGACGAGAAGTACCACGAAGGCCGGCTCGACGGGTTCCAGTTCCACGACATGCCCGACGACCGCGAGGCGTGGCGGATGGTCGCAGCCGGGCTCGACGAAGAGGCCCGCGAGCGGGGGGGCGGCGAGACATACGCTGTCGCTGCAGCCGAGCTGAAACGAGCGATCGTCGGCGATTTCGCCGACGCGAGGCTGCACGGCGGCGTGTGGGCGCAACTGAACGTCAAGCGCGCCTTCGGCCTGGTGATGCGGGGCGTGCTCGACGCCTACTACTCGCACCCCTACGCCTGGAACGAGATCGGCTTCGGCGGGCCGGCCTATCCACGCGGCTACAGCCGCTTCGGCAGCCCGCACCTGCAGGCCGCCGAGCGCGAGAGCTGGGAGGGCCAGGAGGCCTTCGACAAGGACCCGGTCCGCGACCAGCCCGAGAGGCCACCCTCTTGAGCTCGCTCGGAAGCCTCGTCAAGGGCGTCACCCGTATGCCCAAGGACAACGATTCGCCGTGGCTGCTCGACCATCGCAAGCGAGGCCTGCAGAACCTCGAGCGCATGCGCCGCTACGGCGAGAGCGATCCTGTCGACATGCTCATCGTCGGCGCGGGCGCCGGCGGCGTCACACTCGCGCAGCGGCTCGCGCGCGCGGGCTGGCGAGTGGTGATCCTCGAGAAGGGCCCGTTCTGGGATCCCGATCGCGACTGGGTCTCCGATGAGGTCGCCTCGCATCCGATCTACTGGACCGACAAGCGGATCATCGGCGGCAACGACCCGATCCAGCTTGGCAAGAACAACTCGGGCGTCGGCGTCGGTGGCTCGATGACGCACTTCGCGGGATACGTCCCGCGCCTGCACCCGTCGGACTTCGAAGTGCGAAGTCGCGACGGCGTCGCCGTGGACTGGCCGATTTCCTACGCCGAGCTGAGGCCGTCGTTCGAGCGCGTGGAGCTCGAGCTGCCGGTGTCCGGGCAGGACTGGCCCTGGGGAGACCCCCACACCTACCCGCACGCGGCGCACCCGCTGTCGGCGGCGGCGGGCGTCGCATGGCGCGGGGCAAATGCCTGCGGCATCGAGATGCGCGTCGGCCCCGTCGCGATCACCAACGGCACGTTCGGCAACCGCCCGCATTGCATCTACCGCGGCTTCTGCCTGCAGGGCTGCAAGGTCAACGCCAAGGCGAGCCCGCTGATCACCCACCTGCCCGACGCGATCGAGCACGGCGTCGAGGTGCGCGCGCAAGCGATGGCGCTGCGCGTGGAGGTCGACGAGACGGGCCGTTGCACGGGCGTCACCTACGCGAAGGACGGTCGCGAGCACTTCCAGGCGGCGAGCGCCGTGGCGTTGTGCGGTTACGCGATCGAGACGCCGCGCCTGCTGCTCAACTCGTCGAGCAGCCGCTTCCCCGCCGGCCTGGCCAACAACAACGACCAGGTCGGACGCTACGTGATGGTGCAAGGCGCCACGCAGGTCGCGGCGCGCTTCCCGATGGATCTGCGCATGTACAAGGCGCCCCCGCCGGAGGTCTCCTCGGAGCAGTTCTACGAGACCGACGAGTCGCGCGACTTCGCCCGCGGATACTCCATCCAGACCGTCTCGCCGCTGCCCGTCGGCTGGGCCGAGCACGTGCAGGCGGAGGGGCACTGGGGCGCGGACCTGCGCGAGTACATGCGCGACTACAACCACTGGACGGTGCTGGGGGTGCTGTGTGAGCTGCTGCCCCAACCGGAGAACCGCGTGACGCTGGCGGATGCCACCGACCAGTACGGGCTGCCCGTGGCGAACTTCAGTCACAGCCTGTGCGAGAACGACAAGCGCAGCATCGCGCACGCCACGGCGACGATGAAGACGATCTGGGAGCACGCCGAAGCTCAGGACACGCTCACCATCGACCGCTATGCACACCTCGTCGGCGGCGCGCGCATGGGCTTCACGCCCGAGGACAGCGTGGTCGACTCCCAGCACCGCGCGTGGGGGGTGGCGAACCTGTTCATCGCCGACGGCAGCGTCCTGCCGACCGAGGGCGCGGCGAACCCGGCACTCGTGATCATGGCGCTGGCCGACCGCCTGGCGGGGCTACTGCGAGACAAGCGCGTTGCGGCCGGGGCGGGAGCGCGCCGGCGCGGCGCGGTCGGGGTGGCGGGCTAGATGCCGGCGACGATGTCCAACCCGCGCGACGCCTACCTCGCCCTTCTCGGCGACATGCTGTTCGTCGAGCGAACGCTCAGCTTCGAGGTGCTTCCGCAGATGCTGGCCGATGCCGGCAACCCGGCGCTCGCGGGAGCTCTGGCCGAGCACCTCGAGCAGACCAAGGCGCACGTCGGCAGGGCCGAGCAGGCCTTTCGCGCCGCTGGCGCCGAGGCTTCCTCCAATCGCAGCCTGCCCCTCGGCGGCCTTGTCGACCAGCACCGACAGCTCGCCGCAAGTGCGGCCACGACCGCGTTGGCGGACCTGCTGCACGCGCAGGCGGCGCTGCACACGGAGGCGTACGAGATCGCCTCCTACCGCGTGCTCGTCGTGCTCGCCGAGTCAGTCGCGCCCGACGCGCTGTCCCCGCTGCGCGAGAACCTCGCAGAGGAGGAAGCGGCGGCCGAGGCGTTGCGGCAACTGCTTGCAGAGCTGGCGTGCGCCGATCCGCGATCCGCGCCCTGCGCCCGATGAGCGCGACCGGCACGATGTCGCTCACCGGCGTGCGCGTGGAGCGTGTGAGCGCGCGCGCGTACACGATTCCCACCGATGCTCCCGAGTCAGATGGCACGCTCGAATGGGACTCGACCACGCTGGTGCTCGCCCGCGTGCAGGCCGGCGGCAAGGAGGGCATCGGCTGGACCTACGGCGATCGGGCGATCGTCGGCCTGGTCGAGGGGACGCTCGCCGGCGTGGTCTGTCAGCGCGAGGCGCTCGACGTCAACGGCGCCTGGGCTGCGATGGTGGCTTCCCTGCGCAACAACGGACGGCCCGGCCTCTCCTCGATGGCGATCGCGGCAGTCGATGTGGCGCTGTGGGACGTGAAGGCGCGCCTGCTCGAGCTGCCGCTCAGCGCGCTTCTCGGCCGCTTCCACCCCGGGGTGCCGGTGTACGGCAGCGGCGGCTTCACCTCTTACACCGACGCGCAGCTCGCCGAGCAGCTGGGCGGCTGGGTCTGCGAGGGCATCCCGCGCGTGAAGATGAAGGTCGGGCGCGAGCCGCAGCGCGACGCCCACCGCGTGCGCGTGGCGCGCGAGGCGATCGGCCCCGAGGCCCGCTTGTTCGTCGACGCCAACGGCGCCTACCGCCGCAAGCAGGCGCTGCGCCTGGCGCATGACTTCGCCGAGCTCGGCGTCGAGTGGATCGAGGAGCCGGTGAGCTCGGACGACCTCGCCGGGCTGCGCCTGATTCGCGATCGCGCGCCCGTCGAGATGGACGTGGCGGCCGGCGAGTACGGCTATGACCTGCCGTACTTCGAGCGCATGCTGAGCGCCGAAGCCGTCGACGTCCTGCAGGCCGACGTGACGCGCTGTGGCGGCATCACCGACCTGCTGCGCGTCGACGCGCTGTGTCGCGCGCGCTCGATGCCGCTGTCGCTGCACTGCTCACCGACCATCCACGCCGCTGCCGGGCCGGCGCTGGAGACGCTCGTGCACATGGAGTACTTCCACGACCACGTGCGCATCGAGAACATGCTCTTCGACGGCGCTCCGCAGCCGCGGGAGGGTGTGCTGCACCCGCTGCTGGAGCGCCCCGGCCTCGGGGTCGAGTTCCGCGACGCCGACGCCGAGCGCTACGCGGCATGAGCCGCGCGCGACGGTTCGTTGGCCCGCTCGCGGCACGGGTAGCTGCAACGGCGATGAGCAACACGAGCAGACCCGAGGTCGTCGTCGTGACCGGCGCCTCCGCCGGCGTCGGGCGTGCGATCGCGCATGCCTTCGCCAAGCGCCGGGCGAGCGTCGGCCTGCTGGCACGAGGCAGCGAGGGTCTGGAGGGGGTGCGAAGCGAGGTCGAGGCGCTCGGCGCGCGGGCGCTGGCGATACCGACCGACGTCGCCGACCACGCTCAGGTCGAGGCGGCCGCTGAGACCGTCGAGCGGGAGCTGGGAGAGATCGACGTGTGGGTCAACGACGCGATGGCGACGGTGCTCGCCCGCTTCGCCGACACCGAGCCGGAGGAGTTCAGGCGCGCGACCGAAGTGACCTACCTGGGCACGGTGCACGGCACGATGGCCGCGCTGAAGCGAATGCTCGCGCGCGACCGCGGCAAGGTCGTCCAGGTCGGCTCGGCGCTCTCCTACCGCGCGATCCCCCTGCAGGCCGCCTACTGCGGCGCGAAGTTCGCCATTCGCGGGTTCACCGACTCGATCCGCACGGAGCTGCTGCACGATGGCAGCAAGGTCCAGATCACGATGGTTCAGCTGCCCGGCGTGAACACGCCGCAGTTCAACTGGTGCCGCGCGAAGCTGCCCAACCACCCCAAACCGGTTCCGCCGATCTACCAGCCCGAGATTCCGGCCGAGGCCGTCTACTGGGCAGCGCACCACCGCCGCCGCGAGCTGTGGGTCGGCTACAGCGCAGTGCAGGCGATCCTCGGCAGCATGCTCGCGCCGGGCTTCGCCGACCGGTACCTGGCGAGGAACGCGTTCAGCGGGCAGGAAGTGAGCGACATGCCGCTGCAGGGCGAGCGTCCGGGAAACCTGTTCGAGCCGCGCGAGGCACTGGCGGCGACACACGGGATCTTCGACAGCGAGGCCAAGTCCAACAGCCCGCAGCTGTGGCTCGTAACCCACCGTCGCGAGATCGCCGGCGCGGCGGGCGGTGCGCTCGCCTCGCTCGCGGCGATGCGCCGCCGCGCGAGGCGATGAGCTCCACCGCGCGCGCCGCGGTAGCGGTCGCAACGGATCGCCCGCACGTGCTGCGCGAGTACGCGCTGCTCGCCGACGGCGAGCGCGGCGCGGTGGTGGGCCCTCGCGGCGACATCGTCTGGATGTGCTTTCCACGCTGGGACTCCCCAGGCGTGTTCTCCTCTTTGATAGGCGGCAGCGGCGCCTACGCGGTCACGCCGCGCCAGCGTTATGTGTGGGGCGGCTACTACGAGCCCGGCAGCCTGATCTGGTGCGGGCGCTGGGTCACCGACGACGCGGTGATCGAGTGCCGCGAAGCGCTCGCGCTGCCGAGCAGCAGCGACCGCGCGGTGCTCCTGCGGCGCGTGCGCGCACTGCGCGGCACCGCGCACATGGACGTCGTGCTCGACCCCCGCGCGCACTTCGGCCGCTCCGGGCTGCGCAAGCTGGCGCGTCGCGAGGACGAGGTCTGGACGGCCGAGCTCGAGGACGGTACGCGCGTCGGCTGGGCCGGAGCCGGCGAGGCCGCGCCACGCGCCGACGGCCAGGGCGGCAGGGCGCTCGCGACGGCGCTGAGGCTCGAGGAGGGCGAGCATCACGACTACGTGCTGGTGCTCGCGACGACGGACGGCGACCCCGAGCCGCCCAATGCGGACTGGGCCTGGGAAGGCGTGGACAGCGAGTGGCGCGCGCGAGTGCCGCAGTTCGAGGACACTGCCGCGCCGCGCGACGCTCGCCACGCCTATGCGGTGCTCGCCGGCATGACGGGCTCCCGCGGAGGGATGGTGGCCGCCGCCACGACTTCGCTGCCAGAGCGCGCGCGCGAGGGGCGCAGCTACGACTACCGCTATGTGTGGATCCGTGACCAGTGCTACGCCGGGCAGGCGGTGGCTCGTGCGGGTGCGTACCCGCTGATGGACGATGCGGTGAGCTTCGTCACCGAGCGCCTGCTCGAGGACGGACGGCGCCTGACGCCCGCGTACACGACGACGGCCGAGCGCGTTCCCGACGAAAGCCACCTGGACCTGCCCGGCTACCCGGGGGGCTCGGATGTCACGGGCAACCGGGTAAGCCGGCAGTTCCAGCTGGACATCTTCGGCGAGGCGCTGCTGCTCTATGCCGCCGCCGGCCGCCACGACCATCTCGATGCCGACGGCTGGCGCGCCGTCGAGGTCGCCGTCGAGGCGATCCAGGCGCGCTGGCGCGAGACGGACAGCGACGCGGGCGTGTGGGAGCTCGAGCCAGACGCGTGGACGCACAGCCGCCTGATCTGCGCGGCCGGCCTGCGTCAGATCGCCGCGCAGGCGAGGGCGGGCCAGGCGCCCGGATGGGTGGCTCTCGCGGACAGGATCGTCTCGGATACGGCACAGCACGCGCTGCATCCGTCGGGGCGCTGGCAGCGCTCGCCGAAGGACGCTCGCATCGACGCCTCCCTGCTGATGGCTGGCGTGCGGGGCGCGTTGCCGGCGGATGACCCGCGCACACTTGCAACTCTGCGCGCGGTCGAGTCCGAGCTGACCGACGACGGCTACTGCTACCGCTATCGGCCCGACGAGCGTCCGCTCGGCGCCGCCGAGGGGGCGTTCCTGCTCTGCGGATTCTGGCTGGCACAGGCCTACGCCCAGCAGGGAGACGCGCTCACCTCCGCTCGCTGGTTCGAGCGAAACCGCGCGGCGTGTGGGCCGCCCGGCCTGTTCTCCGAGGAGTACGACGTCAAGCAGCGACAGCTCCGCGGCAACCTGCCACAGGCCTTCGTCCACGCCCAGTTGATCGAGACGGCAGTCGCACAGCGTGAGCTCGCCCGCTCGGCCTAGCCTCGCCGTCGTGCCACGCTCACGCGGCGTCCAGCGCGCCAGCGGCGCGCTCGTCCCGAGGACGGGCTCCGGCCGGTCGAGGTGGCTGCCACTCGCGCGAGCGCTCTACGGCGGGGCGCTTGCCTCAAGCGTCCCCCGTTGCGACGGGAACGCCCACGAGGCTCCCCCACTCCGTCCACGAACCGTCGTAGTTCTTGACGCGCTCGTGTCCGAGCAGCTCGTGCAGCACGAACCACGTGTGCGCCGAGCGCTCACCGATACGGCAGTAGGCAATTACGTCCTCGCCGTTGAGCACGCCCTTGCCGACGTACAGCTCGCGCAGCTCCTCGGCGGACTTGAACGTCCCGTCCTCTCGGACCGCCTGTGTCCAGGGAACTGATGCCGCACCGGGGATGTGGCCCGCCCGCTGCGCACCCTCCAGCTCATAGCCCGAGGGCGAGATGATCTCGCCCGCGAACTCGGCGGGCGAGCGTACGTCGACGAGCTTCGTCGGAGCCTCGAGGGCGGCCAGCACCTCGGGGTGGCGCGCGCGAATCTCGTCGTTACCCGGCCGTGCGGCAAAGTCGGCGATGGGATGGTCGGGCACCTTGGTGCTCGTCTCGCGCCCATCTGAGATCCACTTTTCGCGCGGTCCGTTGAGCAGCAGCACCTTGTCGTGACCGTAGTACTTCAGGTACCAGTAGGTGTAGGCGGCGAACCAGTTGTTGCGGTCGCCGTAGAGCACGATCGTATGGTCGCTGGAGATGCCGCGACTGCCGAGCAGCCGGCTGAAGTCATCGGCGCTGAGGAAGTCGCGCCTGACTGGATCCTGCAGATCCCGCTTCCAGTCAAATCCGATCGCGCCGGGGATGTGCGCCTCGGCGTAGAGCTGCGGGTTCTCGTCGACCTCGACGATGCGGATCGAGCTGTCGTTCATGTGCTGTTGGACCCACTCGGGCTCGACGAGCACGTCCTTCGCGTAGTCAGACAAGGGACCCTCCCGGGGCTAGTTGTTTTCCCAGTCGCAGTGAATTAAAGACGTTGGACTTAGAATAGCTGCTTGGCGTGGCATTCCTGGCGCTTGGCGTTGGGCAAGCTGCCGTCCCTGCTCGCTCGCTGTCGCCCGGCTAGGCGCCAGCGAGCTCGCGAAGGGCTTGGGCTGCGGGCACAATGCTCGTGATCCGAGCCGCGGTCGTGCCCGCGTAAAGCGGAGTGACCTCGACAAGGCGGTCGTCCATACCATCCAGGATCGACGTCGGACCGTAGAACGGCACCGCGCGCCGTTGCATGCGCAGGGCGCTGGCAGTCAGCGGTGGCGAGAGTTGGCGCAGCAGCGGTGCAGCGATTCGGTTGATGGCGCGGACGCCCCGCGGGCCGAGCGGGCCGCTCCTACACCAGCGTTCGGTGGCGGCGTTTGGGACGACCCGATGCCGCGCGTGCCACGCGACGCTGAACAGGAGCGTTTCGATCGTCTCGGTTGCGCCGAGCACGCGCCGCTTGTAAGCGGGGTGCGCGGCGCACTCGTCCGTCAGGAGGAAGCGCGTGCCGGCGACGGCCGCCGAGGCGCCCTCGGCAAGCGCGCGACGCACGTCACCCGCATCGGCGATACCTCCGGCGAGCAGCACCGGTCGGTCCTCCGCGACTTCAAGCGCGCGTGCAAGGAACTCGATCGCAGGCTCGACTCCAAGCAGGTGGCCACCCGCTTCTATCCCCTGCGCGATCAATCCGTCGGCACCGTCGCGCAAGGCGTGCTCGGCCTGCTCGCGTGTCCCCACCTGATGCAGTACGAGCAGACCAGCAGCGCGCACGTGCCTCACCAGTTCTGGGTTAAAGCCATAGAACAGCACGACGCAGTCGGCACCGGCGTCCACACAGGCCCGCACGTGACGCTTGTTCACGAAGGGCATGAGCAGATTGGCCGCAACCGGACGGCCGGGCGCGAGGGCGCGTGCCCGAAGGATCCGATCGCGCAGCTCGTGTGGATCGAGCACGATCCCGACGGTGCCCAGTCCTCCGGCAGCCGAGACGGCGCCCGCAAGATCGGGGCCGGCGATACCTCCTCCCATGCCCGCCTGCGCGATCGGATGCTGAAGTCCCAGACGGTCGAGCAGGTCCATTGCGGAAACCCTACGCTCCTGGCGGCGCCGGGTCCTGGGGCGCAGAGACCGACGCCGGCCGATTTGTCTTGACATTTCAGAGCCCGCCGCCCTACCGGCGCGATTCGCAAGACGCTTGCGCCGGGCGTCGGTCGGTCTCTCACACCAAGTCGCAGGCGCGAGGATCGCCGGGGCGCATCACGGGGCACTGCAAGCGCGGTGCGCTAATCGCGGCGCCCTAGTAGCGCGGCTCGAGCGCCTCGATCGCACGGATAGCTGCGTCGCGAAGCTCCTCCACGGCACCGCGGCCTCGTCCGTACAAGGGGCCCACGCCGTCGCTCAGCAGGACAGCGCTACACGCGATGCCCTGCACCGCGACCGGCTGGTCGTCGAGCAGGCGACTGGCGAGCTGGGAAAGCTGCGGCTCGGTGGCGAGGAGTAGGCGATGTGAGATGGGCACGCAGATGCCGGGAGGTTTCGGCGGGTCACGGGTGGTCAGGACGATCCGTCGTATGCAATCTCCAATTTGACGGCGCGTCTGCGCCCTGAGCAGCCTTTCGGCGCGCCAGAGAAGGGCAGCGCTCGAGTCGGGCGGGGCACCCCGCGCCAAGGCGTGGTCGAGCTCAAAGGCGCACATCCGAGCGCGGATGCGGTCGCGAACACGACATCGACGAATCGTCACGTAGCTCGCGTCGTCCTGATCCCTTAGAAGCAGCACCTTGGACATTCAGCGCTCCAGTCCGTCCGACCTCCAGCGGGCCACCGACAGGGCCGAAGCCCGCCGCGCCCTGAGCGGGTGCCGGTGGCCCGCTGGAGGTCGCTCGACGATCTTGCACCGTGCCTGGACCTTGCTGCTCGCAGCGTAGCCCTGGCCGTTGCCTTCGGCTATGGGTAGGACTGTGTAGAGGCAGCGCAACCCCGGGGACAGGTCATGGTGGCGAGGGAGCCAGGGCCATCTGGCTCGTATACCGCCTGACTTGGCCCTCGCTGTAGCCTTGCAAGATGCCGTCGCCGAGCTCAATGCGACTGGCCACGCACGCATCCGATCGGCCAGCAACGTCCGGCTCAACCGAACCTCACGAGCAGCAGCTTCGCCTCGGCCGCCGCGGCGCGCCTGGAACGTTGCTCTTTCAGGTGTTTGCGGGCAACGCCGCAGTCTTCATCGTCGCGCTGTTGCTGCTGGTCGTGACCCCGATCACGATACACGCGCCCATCACACTGAGAGAGCTCGTGTTCGTCTTCGCAGGTCTGCTCTTGCTACTGACCGCGGACCTGATCCTCCTGCGCCGTGCGCTCGGTCCTCTGCGGCGGCTGGCAGAGACGATGCACGCAGTCGACCCGGCGCAGCCCGGCCGCCGGACGAAGGAGGACCCCCACGCTGGCAGTGAGATCCTGGCCCTCGCACAGGCCTTCAATGAGATGCTCGATCGAGTCGAGAGCGAGCGACGCAACAGCGCCCGGATGGCACTCGCGGCTCAGGAGGCCGAGCGGCTGCGCGTTGCACGCGAACTACACGATGAGGTAGGCCAAACGCTCACCGCCGTCGCCCTGCAGGCCGAGCACGCCGCCGCGCATGCCCCCGTCGAGGCGGGCGCGCTGACCGACATTGCCGAGACCATCAAGGCCAGCCTCGACGATGTGCGAGCAATCGTTCGCGAGCTACGCCCCGAGGCACTGGACGATCTCGGGCTGGTCAATGCCTTGATCGCCCTGTGCTCGCGCGTCAGCCAGCAGGGATCGGTAAGGGTGCGCCGCGAATTCGACGGGCGGCTACCGCAGCTCGAGCCGGATGTTGAGCTCGTCATCTACCGTGTCGCGCAGGAGGCGTTGACCAACACTGTGCGGCATGCTCAAGCGGCACGCGTAACGGTTGCGCTACGTCAGCAAGACGCGAATGTGGTGCTCGAGGTTACAGACGACGGCTGCGGTCTCCAAGAGGGCCTGGACGAGGGCAGCGGAATCGCGGGAATGCGCGAGCGAGCGCTGCTGATCGGCGCGGATCTGCAGATCAGAGCAGAGGCAGGCAAGGGAGTGGCCGTCAAGCTCAGCGTCTCTCCCGAGAGCTTACGTTGACGACGCCGCTGAAGATCCGCGTGATGCTTGCCGACGACCACGCGCTGGTGCGAAGCGGGCTGCGGATGGTGCTCGATCGGCAGCCCGACATCGAGGTGGTGGCTGAGGCGAGCGACGGAGCAGAAGCGGTGGAACTGGCGCTGTCGGACAACATCGATCTAGCCATCCTCGATGTGTCGATGCCGCGCCTGACGGGCCTCCAAGCGGCAGCTGAGCTTCACAGCCGCAGACCTGACCTACGTGTCCTGATTCTCTCGATGCACGACAACGAGCAGTACTTCTTCGAGGCGTTGAAGGCAGGCGCGTCAGGCTACGTGCTCAAGTCGGCAGCCGAGCGCGATCTCGTCGAGGCCTGCCGAGCGAGCATGCGCGGCGAGCCGTTTCTGTACCCCGCGGCTGTCACGGCACTGGTCCGCGATTATCTAGACCGTGCAAGTCGCGGCGAGGCGACACCAAAGGATCCTTTGACACCGCGCGAGCTCGAGGTCGTCAAGTTGATCGCCGAGGGCCACACGACTGACGAGATCGCCGAGCTGTTGGTCATCAGCAAGAAGACGGTCGAGCGACACCGCGCGAACATCCTCGAAAAGCTGGAGATGCGCAACCGCGTGGAGCTCACGCGCTATGCGATTCGCCATGGGCTAGTCGAGCCCTGACCGGCTGTCGGGCATGGACGGCAAGGCGACGGGCCCTCGACGCCAGATGGGTAGCAGTCCCCATGTTCGAGTCGGCCGTGGAGACCTATGGTCGTTACCTATAGCCACCCGCCGGGCTGACCTCATCGGTCCGTTTCAACGACACCTCTAGGAGGTAACGAGATGGCTTGTCAGGTGCAAGACGGACCGGATCCAGACATCCGCTACCGATCGTTGAGCAGCTTCTATCTCGCCAACCCACGCCGGATCGGCTCGCACGAGCGCGATCTGGGACTGTGGTGGAAGGTCGGTCTGCACGGCCCGACCTACCGCGCGGCTTGGGTGCGCGAGACCGGTGAGCTCTACGCCGAGCGGCTTGGCATGGCCAAGGGGCAGGGCGAGGTTCACGTCCTCGGTCGAGCCAGTGACGAGGAACTCGAAGAGGCGCTCGAGGGCTGGGCGGACGTCTGCCCACAGCCGGACTCGATGACCTGGCTACGCCATCGCACGATGAGCCTGGCTCAGATCGAGACGCCTCGAGCGCTCTCGGACGAGCCGCGGGGCCTCGTGTTGGCCGGGCCGGTCCTCGCCACCGCGAGCGAGGCCGACACAGCAGCCGCGCCTCTGTCCGGCCGGCATATCGACGGGGAGCTGCTGGCGCGCGTCGGCGCGGCCGCGGCCATCGCAGTGCCGGCTACCGCGCTGCTGTTCGCGCTGAGCGCGATATGAGCACGCCCGTAGCCCCTGGCCATCGTGACCATGCGGCGCGCGTCGGGCCAGCGTCTGTGAGCAACTGCTCGCACACCCCGGCCGGCGTCAAAATGCCTGACGAACGGACCTTTGACCTCGATCCGCTGGCGCCGTTCTCGCTGGACCTTACGGCGTGGGCGCTTCGCCGACGCATTCACAACGAAGTCGACCGCTGGGGTGCGGCGGGATACCAGCGCGTGATAACCGTCGAAGATCGACCTGTGGCGGTTTCCGTCACCCAAGACGGTGGATTGGATTCGCCGCGCCTGTCAGTCCAGCTCGCGGGCAGACCGATCGATCGGCGCGTCGAAGTGCTGGTTCATGGCGCCCTGCGCAAGCTGTTGGGGCTGACCGTCGATCTAACCGGGTTTGCGGCGATGGCCACGCAGGATGCGCTACTCGGTCCGCTCGCCGGGCGTCTTCGCGGGCTGAAGCCGCCGCGGTTTCCCACCGTCTTCGAGGCGCTGGTCAACGCCGTCGCTTGCCAGCAGCTCTCGCTCACGGTCGGAATCCACCTGCTCAACCGCATCACCGCGGCCTACGGCAGCCCGGTGGAGCAAAGCCCACGGGGACCGCGTGCGTTTCCGACCCCAGAGCAGCTCGCAGCCCTAGCGCCAGCTGACCTGCAGCACCACGGATTCAGCTTGACCAAGGGGCGCACGATCGTCGACACAGCCCGAGCGATTGTCGTCGGCGACCTGGACCTAGGAGCGCTCGAACGGCTCGATGATCGGCCGGCGATCGAGCGCTTGGAAAGCCTACGTGGCGTGGGCCGCTGGAGCGCTGAGTACGTGCTGCTTCGCGGCCTTGGTCGTTTGCACGTGTTTCCTGGCGACGACGTCGGCGCACACAACAAGCTCCGGCGCTTCTTTGACATAGAAGCCAAGCTGGACCATGCGGCGGTCGCAGAGCTGGTCGCGCAGTGGCATCCGTATCAGGGCATGGTCTATTTCCACCTGTTGCTTCAGTCGCTATCCGAGGACGGCGTGGTCTAGGGCCAGCCCAGACGCGCCCCTTCGGATCTATACAAGAGAGCAACTGTGGCCCGCGACAATGCGACGCGAGACCTGATCGACATCACGACGAGCGAAGCCGATTGTCTGGTTCTCGACTGGCCGCCGCCTACGCGTAGGCGGGGCCGGCGTCTGCTGCAGCGGGCGAGGCTGCTGCCGGGCAGCGGCTGTCCACTCCTGCTCGTTTCCGCCGGCGTCCGCTCGCCGCTTCCCGGCTCATTGCAAGCAGCTGAGCCAGTGCGGAGGGACGGCCGCGTGGGAAACGTCACGCGCGCTCGATCCTGCTCTCCTGAGCACCGCCGGCCGGCGGTCGGCCGCTAGCTCGCGAGCGAGATAAAACCGCCGACGATCGCACCATAAGAGACGTGCGACAGAAGCGTGACGAGCGGCGTGCGGGCACCGTAGTTGAGCATCATGAAACCCGGTGGCTCCAGAAGCGGCCTGGCGGCAGCTGAGCTGTCCGCGGTTCCCATACGCGGGTGAATAATCGGCAGTAGGACACTGACCAGGGCGGTGCTCGCGAAAAGCCCGTGAAGGAGACCGAACGCTGCGCCGAGGCCCCACCCGCTGTGCCCGATCGCGACGAAGATGCCGTAGTAGACGAAGGCGAAGCACTCCCCGACGACGAAGTGCAGTAGATAACCGAGGGCCTTGGCACGCGTGCGGTCTGCAGAGAAGGCCGTGCCGAGCAAGAACGGTAGATCCATCCGGGTAAAGCCGAGCTCGCTGGCTGCGCGCAGCGCGGTCGTCAGGACTACTGTGCCGACGAAGCCCCCGGCGACAGCGCCCCAGACATTCATGCGTGCTGAGCCTTGCTGAGCGAAACAGCGGCATTGATCAAGCTGAGATGGACCAGGCCCTGTGGCATATTCCCCAGGAACGCTCCGGTCTCGCGGTCGACCTCCTCGGCGTAGAGACCGACGTCATTGGCCAGGGCCACTAGCTCCCCCATTGCGTCGGTAGCCTCATCGACCCGTCCTGTCTGCGCCAGGGCGTCGACCAAGAAGAACGAGCAGCAGAGAAAGGCCCCCTCCCCGCCGCTCAGACCATCCTCGCCGCTGTAGCGATAGAGCAGCGGGCCACTTCCGAGCTGCCGTCGTACGGCGTCGATCGTCGAAGCCATCCGCGAATCACCCACTCCGTAGCCCATCAACGCGCCCAGCAACGCGCTTGCGTCAAGGTCGCCGCCTCCCGCAGAACGGGTGTAGCTGACGAGCTCGTCCGACCAACAGCGGCTCTCGATGAAGTCGCGGATCGCGATCGCCTCGGCTTCCCATCGCGTGACATGTCTTGGCGGTAGCCATCCCGCTTCGGCCATACGCACCGCTCGGTCCAGGGCCACCCAACACATCATCTTTGAATGAGTGAAGTGAAGCGGCTCGCTGCGCACCTCCCAGATTCCGCAGTCGGGCTGGCGCCAAAGCTCGCACACGAGATCGGCTACCTCGGCGAGCCGGCGGCCGGTCTCGCGGTCGAAACCACTATTCGCGCTCGCATAGAGCCAGGCTGTCTGCATCAGGTCGCCGTAGATGTCGAGCTGCTGCTGCTCGGCAGCTCCGTTGCCCACACGCACCGGCCGCGAGTCACGGTAGCCGGAAAGGTCGAGAGTGGTCTCTTGCGCCTTGGCGCCGCCGTCGAGCCGGTATAGCACCCCCAGGCGCGGGTGGGTCAGCTGTGAGGCGTGCAGCAGCCACCAGAAGAAGGCCTCAGCCTCAGACGGACAGCCCAGTTGCATCATCGCGTCAAGCATGAAGGCTGAGTCACGCACCCAACAGAAGCGGTAGTCCCAGTTGCGCTCGCCGCCGATCTGCTCGGGCAGCGATGCTGAGGGCGCAGCCGCAATCGCGCCGGACGGTGCGTGGATCAGCAACTTGAGGGCCAGGGCGCTGCGGATCACCGCGTCCCGCCACGGGCCCTCATAGGTTCGGCTTGCCGCCCAGTCGCGCCAGAACGCGAGCGTCACGGCACAGCGAGATTCGACTTCCGCCCGTGGCGGGAAGACAAGCGGCTCCTGGTGAGCCGCGCTGAGGACGATCAAAGCAGCGTGGCCTTCGCTCGCCAGGAAGCGTCCGCTGATCGAGTGCTCGTCAAGCAGCGGATCGCCGGCCTCCCAGGCAGACACCGCAACGGCGTCCTGCCCGCAGGTTGCAACGGGCATGCCCGCTCGAAGCGCAATGCGCGGTCCTCGGCTGCCGTAGGCAAAGCGGGGTTCGACCCGCCAATGCATGTCGACGTGGCCCGATACCCCCTCGACTCGTCGAGCGAGCTCGCGCGACGGCGCCAAGCCGTCGCCGGGCAGCAGCATCGCGTCGAGGACGCGCACCACGCCGTCGTCGGTGATGAACGTCGTCTCGAGCACGTTGCTGTCGGGCAGGTAGCGGCGCTCGGTGGTAAACGCACAACCGGGAGCGAGCTGAAAGCTTCCGCCGCGCTCCGCGTCGAGCACGGCCGCAAAGACACTGCCGGAGTCAAGGTCCGGTAGACACAGCCAGTCGATCGAGCCGTCGCCCGCAACTAGCGCCACAGTCCGCCCATCGCCGATAGCGGCGTAGTCGCGGAGCGGTGCATACCCTGCGCGACGCACCGCGTCAACCTAGGCAGTCGCACTTGGCTATTGGACGATGCCGGTCATTGCCAGGAACGATCCGCCGCCTAGTTGCACAAGTGAGGTGGACACCTGATCGCTGAGTGCCTGAGAAGGCAACGCATCGCACTCGACTCACGACCTACAGTGCACGCTTGGCGGCGTGTCGCCGCGCATAGAGCTTCTCTCGCATCGTCATCGCACCCGGATGGCCAGTACCGGGCCAGGGTGCCAGAAGCAAGAGCATCCGAGCATCGGAGGATGCCGTTACCTCGTGTCGCTCCATTGGAGCGAACTCGATCAGTAGCCCGGCGCCCCCGCGCGTGCGCTCACCGGCGCTCGTGACCGCCTCGATCGCGCCATAGAGCACAACCAGCCACGCCCGCTCGTGGACCTCGTGCTCAGAGAGGCTCTCGCCTGCGGCGAGATCGAGCACGATCACCCGCGCCGCGTCGCTGGAGGACAGAATCTCCGGCAGCCGCGGCTTAAGGTCCAACGTTGCGAGATCCCAGCTTTTCAACGCGCTCCCTCCGGTCAGACCGCGTGCGATGCCCGAGCGATCCCGCCCAACAGTATCCGACGACGACCAGGCCAGGCCACGACTGCCAGGGCGGCTTACGCAGCGCAGTGAGACCGGGCTGTCGGGGGTGCGGCGATGGCGTGCGCCGCTGCGGACGGATCATTGGACCCACCCTCATGCCGAAGGCCAAGCAAGCGGGGGATCATCAGCCTCGAGGGCGCCAACCAACGCGCCCTTCTGGGCGACCGGCGCACGGACGACGTCTGCGTGGACGATCACCGAGCCAACCTCGTAGCGCACCTCCGGGGCAAGGCTGCGGCCGATAAAGCAGCGCCCATGTGCGTACTCGGCGGCGGCTTCGTACTCTTCCTGACGCTCAGGGGCGCCACCGAGGATGGTCGGGCTCACGACGATACTCGCGAATCGTGTCTGGTCTGGAAAGCCGGTCACCGTACCGCTCGCTGCGACCGCTACCGAGTCGACGGGAAGTCGACCGCGACGCAGCACGGCGAAAAGCGTCGCCGTATAGCAGGAGGAGACGGCGCATACCAGCAACTCCTCGGGATTGGTCCCAACCCCGCGACCGCCCATGGACTTCGGCGCAGACAGCTCAAGCGCAACGCCGTCGCCTTGAACCTCTCCTGCGCCGTCACGCCCGGCGCCCGACCACCTCAACCCAACGTCAAAACTCAAGTCGCCCATGGGGGTCGCTCCGTTCTTGTTTCACACCAGCGCCAAGTGTCGCGGCGGCACTACGTCCCGACTTGCTTGCGACGGCGACTACCGAGATACGCAGCTGATGTGAATCGTGGATGCTCATGTCTTTTAGCGCTAGGGCGACCCGGCTTCTTACCTGGTCGCACTAGGCATTTCTCTCGACGCCACGGAGGCGCTTATATCGACTCACGCTCGGGAATCGTCAGCGCCTCAATTGGCGAACCGCCTCTAGCGCCGATTGCACCGATCGCGTGCTCCGGCCCCCGGTTGCCCACCGCCCCGCTCGAGGCACCGATCACGGGGCGGCGGGTGTCTGACTAGCCGCGGCTCAGAAAGCCGAACCCTGGGGGATCGAACTTCGACGCCAGACGGGCCATGGTGAGGGCGGCGAGCATCAAACCGAAGTCTCGCAAGGCGATGTCGTAGTAGCCCGAGTAGCTGAGCAGGTTCACGACGATGCCGGCAAGCCACGCGGCAACCAGATAGGCGCCGTATCGGGGCTTGATCGCCACCGCGACGCCGGCCACGATCTCGACGACGCCGACGACATGCATCGTGTGGAGCGCGCTAAGCGGGCTGAGGTCATGGATCCATGGCGCTAGGTATCGCTCCCAGTCGACGAGCACGTTGGCGAACTTGTCCGCCCCCATCCAGATGGGCAGGACGGTGAAGCCGACCCGCAGCAGAGTGAAACTCTGGTAGGCCGGATCGCCACGAAGCCGGTCGAACGTCCGCCGCAGCGGCGATACCTCGTGTGGGATGGAATCGGTGAGTGGGGTAGCTGTAGCTGACATGATGCCTCCTTACGAGACGCAACGGTTGTAGGCCACTGATGCCTTCGTGTCTTCACCCTGAGAGTTCTTACCGCGGCGCTGCGAAGGGATCGGCCTCTGTAGTCACCATGGCGTAAGGACCGCGGCGGGAACGACACCCAAGCTGTTATGAGCCCGCCCGCCGGCCGCGTAGCCTTCGTCCTGTCGGGCGGAGCGAGCCTAGGTGCGGTGCAGGTTGGCATGCTGCACGCGCTGTATGAGCGTGACATCACGCCACAGCTGGTTGTCGGCACCTCCGCCGGCGCGCTCAATGGCGCCTTTATCGCCTCGCGTCCCCAGACGGTCGAGACGGCGATCGAGCTAGCCAGGATCTGGCGTACGGTGCGGCGCGGTCAGGTCTTTCCGCTGAACCCTTTGAGCGGCTTCCTCGGCTTTGTCGGATCGCGCGATCACCTCGTCCCCTCCTCCGGTCTGCGCAAGCTGGTCGCCGAGTACAGCCAGCATCCGCGCCTCGAGCAGATGCCAATCGAGTTTCACGTCGTCGCGGTCGATGTTGTGACCGGCGAGGAGCTGCTGCTGTCACGCGGGCCCACCGTCGACGCCGTCATGGCCAGCGGGGCGATTCCGGCGGTGCTGGCGCCGGTCGCCTGGGAGGATCGTTTGCTGATGGATGGGGGCGTGGCCAACAACACACCGATCTCGCACGCGGTCGAACTCGGGGCGCGCGAGATCTACGTGCTGCCGAGTGGGCATTACTGCGCGCTCGAGCAGCCGCCGTCGAGCGCACTCGGCATGGCGCTACACGCGCTGACGCTGCTAACGCAGAGCCGCCTGATCGCCGACGTGGAGCTGCACCGCGACAACGCAAAGCTCGTCGTACTGCCACCGCCCTGCCCGCTTGGGATCCAGCCGATCGACTTCGGGCATGCCGACGAGCTGATCGAGCGCTCACTGGCCGATGCACGCGCATTTCTCGACGGCGGTGGTGCGGAGGGGCCGAGGATCCGGATGCACATGCACCGTCATGGACAGCCGCGAGCACGTAAGAAGCGCTCGTTGGCTGTCACGTAGAGGGCGTGAGCACATGCAATCAGACGCGCGAGCTGCCACGGGAGTGCCTTATCGCCTGGCGGATCGATCGCCTTCGCGACGCCGGCTTCTCTGCCCGGCTCGCGGCGACCGTCGCTCAGGACGCCAGATACGACATACATGCGCTGCTCGAGCTCACCGACCGAGGTTGCCCAGCCGACCTGGCTGCCCGGATCCTCCGCCCACTGGGCGGCGAACGCGAGCCCGACCGATGATTACCAACCGCTCGGCACGTCCCGTCGATCGAGGAGAAGCTGAGCCCCCGCCAGCGCGAGGTGCTCGTCGCTCTCGCGCTCAACGAGGTGCCGATCGACGTGCTCGCCGAGCGCCTGAACACGACCCGCGGCGCCCTGTACAAGACCTTGCACGACGGGCGACAGAAGCTCAGAAGCGCGCTCACCGAACGCGGCATGGGCCTCAACGAACAGAAGGAGCGAAGCCTGGCATGAACGCGTCTGGCGTATCTAACGATCGTGCGGACCTGCTCGCGCGCCTCACCGGCCCGGCGGGCCCCGAGATCAGCTGCGAGGAGTGCTTTGGACGGCTTGATCTCTATGTCGAGTTCGAACTCGCCGGCTTCGATGCCGAGGCCGCGGTGCCGGGCATGCGCGCGCACTTGCAAGGCTGTCCGGCCTGCGCGGAGGACCGCGAGAGCCTGCGTGCTCTTCTAGCGAGCGAGTCTGGCTCAGAGGCCTGGCGCCGGTCGCAAGGCTGGCCGGTGCGAGCGGGCTTGGGCGAGGGCCACTCGCAATGAGGTCGCATACCGATCTTGGGCGGCGCTCGGGGCGGCGGCGCTGTCGGCGACTCGTGCTTGGCGCCAAACACCTGCGTCGGCATCGTTCGTGCGTGACGACGCATGCTGGGGATCAGCCATGCGGCGGCAGATGGGTGGCAGTCCCCATTTTCGACGGGCCGCTGCACCCATATGGTCGTTGCTAGACCAGGGTTCCGACCGAGCTCACCGTTTGGCGGGTCGCGGCGGTTCCCAGACAAGGAGATGATGAGATGGCTTCTCAGATCTCAGACCGCCCGGATCAAGTCCTCCGCTACCGATCGCTGAGCAACTTCTACCTCGCCGACCCCCGGCGGATCGCCTCCCAAGAGCGCGATCTGGGCCTGTGGTGGCGCATCGGCATGCACGGCCCGACCTATCGTGCCGCATGGGTGCGCGATACCGGCGAGCTTTATGCCGCGCGGTTGGGCATGCCCAAGGAGCAGGGCGAGGTTCACGTCCTTGGCCGAGGCAGCGCCGCAGAGCTCGAAGAGGTTATTGCGGGCTGGGCGGATATCTGCCCGCAGCCGGATTCGATGACCTGGCTTCGTCATCGCGCGATGAGCCTCGCTCAGATCCAGACGCCTCGCGCGCTCTCACGCGAGCAGCGCGAGCTGGCGTTGGCCGAGCCTCGCACGCAGCAGAGCAAGACAGCGCTGATTGACACAGACCAGCGCCAGCAGTCGACTCGCCGGGTCGCGGCTGGCGTAGGTGTGAAGAGCGAGGCAGCCGCGAAGCCGCGCTCCAAACCGGCCGCCGGCAATGCCGAGCGGGACTCGCGCGCGTGGATCGAGCGCCTGCGCTCGAATGGCCCCCAGCGCGATCGCGCGCTGGTGGAGCTGCACGCGCTGCTGCTGCGGGCGGCGCGCTTTGAGATCAGCCGGCGCACCCGCTCGGGCAAACTGCGCGGTGGGGACTACGACGACCTCGCCCAGCAGAGCGCAGACGACGCGCTCGTCGTGATCCTGCGAAAGCTCGATGACTTCCGTGGCGAAAGCCGCTTTACGACCTGGGCCTACAAGTTCGCGCTATACGAGGCCGCGGCCAAGGTGCGAAAGCGCTCCTGGCAAGGGCGCGAGATCCCGCTGTCCCCCGAGGCATGGCCGCTGATCGCCGACGAGCAGCAGCTCACCGCACAGCAATCGGTCGAGGCGACCGATCAGCTCAGCGCGCTGCACGAGGCGATCGAGGAGAAGCTGAGCCCCCACCAGCGCGAGGTGCTCGTCGCTCTCGCGCTCAACGAGGTGCCGATCGACGTGCTCGCCGAGCGCCTGAACACGACCCGCGGCGCGCTGTACAAGACCTTGCACGACGGGCGACAGAAGCTCAGAAGCGCGCTCACCGAACGCGGCATGGGCCTCAACGAACAGAAGGAGCGAAGCCTGGCATGAACGCGTCTGGCGAGACGAACAACACGGCCCGCAGAGGCCTTGAGGTAAGAACGGAAGCCAACGCGACGCTGACAGGCATGAGCAAAATCGCAGCGATGGCCAAGTCTCGACGTGCGAGGCAGGCCGCGACCGGCAAGGCAACAGATCCCGCGCCCTCTCTTCGGCAAGCGAGCGACTGCGCCGCAGTTCAGCGTGCGGCGCGACGTCTACCGCCAAAGGTCGGCTTGACAGGAGGAAGAGCTACATGAGCGATCAAACGTTTGTCATCGTTGGTGCGAGCCTGGCCGGAGCCAAGGCGGCGGAGGAGCTGCGTTCCTCGGGCTTTGACGGGCGTCTGCTGCTCCTCGGTGCCGAGCCCGAGCGCCCATACGAACGCCCCCCGCTGACCAAGGACTACCTGCGCGGGGACTCGCCGCGTGAGAAGGTCTACGTTCACGAGCAAGCCTTCTATGAAGAGCATCAGATCGCGCTCGAGACGAGCACGACCGTGACCGCGATCGATCCGGCGCATTCTCGGGTCACGCTCGGCGACGGGCGTGAGATCGACTACGACAGGCTGTTGCTGACGACAGGCGCCGAGCCGCGGCGGATTCAGATTGCGGGCTCCGAGCTCGCGGGGATCCACTACCTGCGCACGCTCACCGACTGCGACGCCTTGCATGCGCGCCTGCGAGCAGGCGGCCGTGTGGTGGTCGTGGGAGCCGGCTGGATCGGCAGCGAGTTCGCTGCCTCGGCCCGCCAGAGCGGCCTCGAGGTCACGGTCATCGATCCGCTTGCGCTTCCCAACGAAAGGATCTTCGGGCCGGAGATCGGGGCCTTCTATCGCGAGGTACACCGCGACCAGGGGGTTGAACTGCTGCTTGGCGAAGGCGTCGAGGCCTTTGAAGGCGCGCAAAAGGTGTCGCGCGTGCGCACGGCTGGCAACAAGGTGATCGAGTGCGATCTCGTCGTCGTCGGCATTGGCGTGGTTCCTCGCAGCGAGCTGGCCAGCGATGCGGGCGCCGAGATCGACAACGGCATTCTCGTCGACGAGACCCTCGCGACGTCGCTGCCCGGCGTCTTCGCCGCAGGCGACGTCGCGCGCGCATTGAACCCGTTCTATGGCGAGCGCATTCGCATCGAGCACTGGTCCAACGCGCTGAACCAGGGCCCGGCCGCGGCGCGCGCGATGCTCGGCGAGCAAGTCAGCTACGACCGCATCCCTTACTTCTTCTCCGATCAGTTCGAGGTCGGGATGGAGTACTCCGGATACGCGCCGACGTGGGATGAGGTCGTGTTCCGCGGCGACCCCGCCGACGGTGAGTTCGTGGCGTTCTGGATGCGCGACCGACGGGTTCTCGCGGGCATGAACGTCAACGTGTGGGACGTCAACGAGCAGGTTCAAGCGCTGATCCGATCCCAGCGGATGATCGACCCCGACGCGCTGCGCGATCGCGATACGCCGCTTGACTCGCTGGTTGGCGACCTCGCCAGCCAGACCGACTGAGGTTGTCGAGATGAGCCCTAACCAAAAGCTGGAGAAGCTGCACTCCGCGGGGGTGTCGATCTGGCTCGACACGTTGTCGCGAGAGTTGCTGGAGACCGGAGAGTTCGCGGACCTCGTCCGCGACTTCTCGGTCACCGGCGCAACCTCCAACCCGACGATCTTCGCGAAGGCAATCACGGGTTCAGATCGATACGACGCGCAGCTGCGCCAGCTCGGCGATGCCGGCGGCCATGACACGCAGGAGCTGTTCTTTGCGCTCGCGCTCGAGGACATCCGAAACGCGGCCCGCGTACTTCGCCCTGTCTATGACCAAAGCGGCGGCCGCGACGGCTTCATCTCCTTCGAGTGCACTCCCGACCTCGCCGACGACACGCAGGCAACGATCGCTCAGGCGCTGGATCTGTGGCAGAGACTCGATCAGCCAAACGTGATGATCAAGGTTCCAGCGACGGAGGCGGGAGTCCCCGCAATAGAGGAGCTCACGCGAGCTGGCGTCAATGTGAACGTCACCCTATTGTTCGGGATCGAGCGATATGAGAAGGTCATCGACGCTTACCTGAGTGGGCTGAAAGCACGCTCGGCGGCGGGCGAGTCTCTCGTTGCGATGTCGTCGGTGGCGTCGTTCTTCGTGTCGCGCATCGACACCAAGATCGACGCCCAGCTGCCCGTGGACTCACCCTTGCGCGGTCATGTCGCGATCGCGAACGCGCGCCTGGCCTACCAAAGCTATCTGGCCAAGTTCGCCGGCTCCGAGTGGGAGGCTCTACGCGACATGGGCGCGCGCCCGCAGCGACCGCTCTGGGCGAGCACGGGCACCAAGAACCCGGCCTACTCCGACGTGCTCTACGTCTCCGAACTAATCGGTCCCGACGCGATCAACACGATGCCCGAGCAGACCCTGCGCGCGTTCGCCGACCACGGGGAGATCGCCCAGACGCTCAACGCCGACCCGCAGGCCGCACAAGCGCTGCTGCATGCAGCCGAGCGCGCCGGTTGCAAGCTCGACTCTGTGACTGCTGAACTCGAGCGCGAGGGCGTGCGGTCGTTCTGTAGCTCATACGACGAACTGCGCGCTTGCATCGAGGACAAGCTGAACGCAATCGCACGTCCTGACGGCATTCCCTCGAGCTAACTGTTGCGGCGGATTCCTGGGCGACACTACCGCCAACGCGGGGCTGACCGCGAGCCGTGCGGAACCCGGGTTCTGGGCGGGACTCATCCAGAGCTGGTTCACCAAGTCTTCGACGAAGCGACGCGGACGCGATCGTTTCGAGCACCTGCTGGCCACCGAGATGTCCGGTAAGCACTGTGTTGTTGCTTGCGAGGTTGCCAGCCTCGGGGTGTACCATCGCCAGGACGGTTGTGCGGTCGAAGGAGGTAGCCGCCGGTGTTCGGGAGGATGATTGTTGCGTTCGATGGCACGGACACCGGGCTCGACGGGCTGGTCCTGTCGATGGGGCTGGCGAGAGCGCTCGGCAGCCAGATGTCCGTCGTCTACGTATACGACAAGCAGCTAAGCGAGAGCTCCAAAGAGGCCGCGCGTGAGCTCGCGAAGCACGCGGATGAAGTGCTCGCCGGCGCCCGCGAGTACGTGAGCCAGGCGCTCGCGGTCGAGTTCTGCGCCCTTCCGGCGAGCTCACCCGCGCAGGGACTGTACGACCTTGCCCGTAGCGAGGAGGCCGAGCTGATCGTGCTCGGCTCACGGCGGCTGGGGCCACGCACAAAGGCGGCCCTTGGTGCGGTCAGCGAGGACGTCGTGCGCGCGGCGCCCTGTGCGGTCGCGATAGCGCCTCGAGGCTACCGCAGCGACGGCGGCTTCGTGCCGCAGAAGATCGGTGTGGGCTGGGTTCCGACGGATGAGGGCGAACGAGCTCTAGCTGTCTCCTGCCGGATAGCGCGGGCCACCGGAGGGAGCGTCGAGCTCGTCACGACGACATCGGCGATCGACACGGTCGCGAGCCTCGACACTCGCGCCCGCCGCGCCGTGGAAGGCGTGGCGGAGATGCTGGGCGGCAAGGTGCAAGTCGCAGTCCGTGCAGTTGTCGGGGAGGCGGCTGATGAGCTGGTGAAGCGCTCAGGCAAGATCGACCTGCTCGTGCTGGGATCACGCCGCTACGGGCCACCGCGAACGATGCTGGTCGGCAGCGTCTCCTCTGAGGTCGTCTCCGAGGCGCTGTGTCCGGTGATGATCCTGGCGACGGGCTCGGCAGAGCGGGCCCTTTGACCTGAGCCTCGCCAGCCAGCGAGGCCTTCGCCGATCGACCGCGCGCACGAGCTCGAGCGACCACCTGGGCCAGGTCTTATGCCGCGCTCTCCCTGCGCAGGACGAAATAGGGCCAGCACATCGGCTCGCACCGGAGGTCATGGCAGCGAAGGCAAGGCGCGACCACGGGACGCGCGGTGGCTGCGGCTCGTCTGGCGATCGTGGCTCGATCCTGGCATGGGCCGGGCGGGCAGCGACGCTCGATCGCGCGCGGCGACACCAGGCCGGTACGGTAGGGCGCGAGCGGCGACGCAAGTAGGACTCACCTGACGGAGATTGCGGTTCAGGCGGCGACGTTGGCCGTCTCGTCGTCGTGTTCACCGTCGGCCGTGCGGTCGATGGCCAGGCGCGGAAGCACGAGCAGCGAACACCGGGCGTGGCGCTCGAGGTAGTCACACGTGCTGCCGAGCACCAGGCGCAGGACCGAGCCGTAGCTGCGTGAACCGACGACCAGGAGGTCGACTTCGTCACTGAGAAGCGTCAGCTGTTCTCCGGCCCCGCCGTATACCGCGCGACCTTCGACGCCGGAGAGCTCCTTCATGCGATCGCTCGCTTGGGCGAGCATCAGATCCACGTCCGCGCCCATGGCGGCCCCCGCGAATCCGTAACTGGGAATCGAGACGACTTCGAGTGCCTCGACCGTGGCCCGCCTGGGCGCTGCCAGGGACCGAGCCAGCTCGAGCGCAGCTTGGCTCTCGCGCGAGCCGTTGAAACCCACGCCGATCCTGGAGATCGGCGCCGGATAGTCCGCATAGCCACGGGTGGCGACGGCGACTGCGCACGGCGCGCCGTTCAGCGCGGCACGAGTGGCATCGCCGAGCATCACGCGGCCGACGGCGCCATGGCTGCAGGAGCCGACCACCAGTAGATCGGCGTTGACATCCTCGGCGTGCTCGTGTAGACCGCGCCCCGGGCTCATCGAAACGATGCTGACGAGGTCGGCGTCGATCTCCGCCAGGGCGAGCTCGCGTTCGAGCAGCTGCTCAGATGCCTGACGCTCCTCTGCCAAGCGACCTGGTGCGATCGCGTGGAGCGGGTGCAGTTTTCCCGTGCGCACGTGGGCGAGCGTGAGCTTTCCGAGTGGGTCGGCGAGAGTCGCTGCGAGCCTGACTGCGTCGTGACCGTTGGCGCTGCCGTCGACACCTACGAGAACATTCTGAAACATGGTCGCCTCCCTTGATCGCCTTTTATGGGACGATAGGTACTCGCGGACCGGTTGAACATGGGGAGTGGCACCCATTCCGCGGTGGCGTGAACGGGTCCAGACTCGGTGTATGTCTGCAGTGCTGATTGCCTACCGGCGACCGATCGGCCTATCTGAAGATGAGCTTCGTTCATGGCTGGGCGGTCGAGCCGGCTCATGGATGTCCCTGGAGCTCGACCGCGGTGCTTGGGACGATGGCCGTGGTGTCGTGCAGGTGACTTTCGGGCTAGCCCCGCACTCGAGCCGCGCTCGGGATGCGATCGATGGCCTGCTCGGCGACATGCGTATGCTCGGGCTCCAGCCCGCGATCGTCACGGCGACTTAGCACGGCAGTGTGTTGCCGACGAGGGCGTCTGGGCGTGCGCCGAGCGCTTCGGGACGAGAAGCCGCGTGGGTAAGGCGTGGCCGCAAATGGCAGCGGCAGCTGCGAAGAGAGCTTCACGGTGAGCCGCAGCGCAGACGTGCGCCGAGCGCAGACAAGTCGGCCTCGGGGACGTCCTTTTCGATGAGTGGAAAGAGCTCATGCTCCTCGAGGCGCACGTGTGAGGCCAGTAACTCTCCGAGCGCATGCAACGTGGCAACAGATCGGTCCGTTGTCAGCCGGTCGGCCGCGCAGCGGATGCGAAGATGATCGACCAGGACCCTGAGGACGACGGGATGTTCAGGGTCAGAATGGCCGGCAAAGCTCGGCAGCAGCACTTCCTCCTCAAGGCGGAAGTGCTGCCTCTCATCTAGGTCCCAGACGGCGAGGAACGCCGCGACCGCCTGCGGGGCGCTATCCGGTGTCGCTCGCCGCAGACGCTGAGCCACCGCGAGGGTGTGTTGGTGGCCACGTGACAGCAGCGCTAGCGCAGGATGGCGCTTCATCGGGCCCCCGCCGGGCGAGGACGCAGAGCTGTGATCGCGAGGGCGAGCACGCGCGTACCGAGAAGCGTTACAGCGGCGAGCAAGATGACGCTCGCCGGGGTGGTCAAGGCATCGAGCTTCGATGCATGAGAGGCGGCCAGAGCAGCTATGCCGAGCGCCGCCGAAAACGCCAAGGCGGGGTCGCGCGTCGGCGCTGCGACCGGCATCGTCCGGCTGAAGTCGCGAACCCGAGCGAGGACTGCGAGCAGGTGCAGCAGCGCTCCGAAGACCGTCAGCCCCACCCAACCGGCGAGCAGCAAGGTGGCCAGAACGTCTCGCTCGGCCCCGAGCAGCGGCTCGCGCGGGCCTTGCGCAATCGTCACGGCCAGCGCGAAAAGCAAACCGGCCACGAGGAACGCCTGGGCGAGCGCGATCAGCATCGCCGGTAGCGCCAGCGGTCTCAGAGCCGAGCGCAGGCAGGCTCGCAGGTTCGCAGCCAATAGCGCCGCCGCCGACGCCAGACCGACCCACCCCGCGACGATCAGGAAAGTGAGCGCGAACGCCGCCCCGCACGCCAACAGGCCGACGCCGAGCAGCCACAGCGTGAAGGTGGGACCCTGCAGAGCAGGGAAGCGCAGCCGCGTCTGTGTCAGCGAAGGGAAGAAGGTGTGCAGCGTCCCGACGATCGCCGTACCCAGCCAGCCGCCTACGTTGAGAGCCAGGTGAGCTCCGAGCAGACTGCCGTCAGGCCACGGCGTGGCGCGCGCGAGCATCACGCCGACCAATGCGCCCACCCCCAAGCATGCGGCGCAGGCCTGATACCAGCGGACCGCCCAGCGCGCCCGCTGGAGCGAGCGCCGCTGCATTGCGCGGAGGGCAACGGCAAAAAGCAAGAGTCCGAGGCCAATCAGCGCCGCACCTGCGTCGATCAGGGCCCCGGTGGCGGTGGGGACGCCTACGGCCACGAGCAGCGTGCCGGCGTTCCACGCCAACAACTGCCCAGTGACCAGGCGCCGCGAGGGCGGGTCGGTTGCCAGGAACGCGCAGACGAAGAACTGCCCTGCACCGAGAACGAGCTGTGAGACACCACCGAGCAACGCGAGATGCAGTGCGAGCCAGTGCAGCCACTCACCGCCGGTGATCGCGTACGCAAGCGCGGCGCCGGCCGACGCCAGCAACAGAACGATCGCCGGAATGAAGAACATGCTCACCAGTGCGCTGGGGCGCGGCGAGGAGGGATCAACCGTGCGGCGACGACAGCGGCGCCTAGTCGGCCTCACGCCCGCAGGCAGCCGCTCCGAGCCGGGCAACGTCACTTCTCGCTCTGGCGAGATACCCCGGTGAGCTTGACGAGACAGCCGGCAACGCGGGGGTCGCGCGGCTCAAAGCCCGCCAGCTTGGACTGCGGAGCTAGGACGTCCAGTAGTCCGCGCGTGATCCCCCTGTGCAGAGTGCAGATGACCGGTTGGTTCTCTCGGACTGCGTCCTCGTAAGGGCAGTTGCGCAGGGCGACGGTGAGCTCCTCGCCCTTGCGCGCCCGCACCCGAGGCTGAAACCCGAGGGCACTGAGGGCCGTCTGCAGCGCCTCCTCTCCCGCCGCTGCTTGATCTGCGCCGAGCTCTCGGCCGATCTCGCGTCCGGCGTTCTCGATCCCCCGTAGGCTGCGCGAGCCCGATCCGGTCGCACGAGCGAGCCAGCGAACGAGGTCGCTGTAGGCGCGGGGCGATCTTCCCCCAGGGCGGGCGTCGGGCGCGATCCTCCACGCATCGCGTGGGCGACCGCGCGGCTGAGGATCGCTCGCGCGCAACACCAGCCCATCTCGCTCCAGTCGCTCCAGGTGCACGCGCACGCCGTTTGGGTGGAGCTTCAGCCGCTCCGCGAGCTCCGCTGTGCCTGCCGGGCGCCCGAGCTCTCCGAGCAGCGCAAACAGGTGGGCTCTGGTGGGCTGTGAGAGCGCGTCGCCGCGGTCGAGAACGGACGGTTGGTCGATCATCACCGATATTTTACACAGGGTCGCTAGGAAAAGCGACGCTCTCACGATATTGGCGCGCTCGAGCGCCATCAGACCACTCAACCCAGGACAGCGCCCTCGATCCACACGACGCCCTCGCCGGGCGAGACGGCAAGAGAGAGCGACGATGTCCGGGGCTCGCCGCTGAGCTGCTCGAGCCTGCCCGCAGGAGGGCGAGCGGCGTCGGATGGGCCCTTGCACCCATTCCCGCGCAGATCGCACGAGTCGAGACTCGCAGTGTGCTCGAGCTGAAATGCCCACGGACGACACCGCCCCACCAGCGACGGCAACTCGCGCGTTGGCCGAACCGGCCGATTGGCACGCTCGCGCTGAGCGTGGGCTCTCGCGTGGTACGGTTTCTTCCAGCGTCAGTGGGAAAAGCCAAAGCCCGAGAAAGGAGCCAGCTCGTGACCTACGTGATCAGCGAGCCCTGCATTGGCACGAAGGACAGCTCCTGCGTGGAGGTCTGCCCGGTGGACTGCATCCACCCGACGCCCGACGAGGACGGCTTCGCCGAGGCCGAGCAGCTCTACATCGATCCTGCCGAGTGCATCGACTGCGATGCGTGCGTCGAGGCGTGCCCGGTCGACGCGATCGCCCCAGAAGACCAGGTTCCGCAGGAGTGGCATCGATACATCGAGATCAATGCCGCCTACTACGAGCAAGTCAGCTCGTGAGCGGTCTGCGCGGGCTGATCTGTGCCCCTGGCTTCGGCCGCGCAGGTCGATCTCTGGGCGGAGCGCTACCGGGATAGGTGGATCGTGCCGTCCAACGTCAAGCCCCCGACTACACGCACCACGTCGACGTCTACCAGCCAATTGTGGAGGAACCGAGCCGATGGCTAACGAGGCGCTGACGACCGCGGTGCTCGGGTTGGCGCGGATCGGTCGAAGCCGCGAGCTGAAGGCGGCGCTTGAGTCCTACTGGGATGGCGAGATCGTCGCCAGCGAGCTGGAAGACGTCGCACGCGAGCTGCGCCGCCAGCACCTGACCCGGGCAGCCGCGGCCGGAATCGACGTCCTGCCCTCCAACGACTTCTCGCTGTATGACCACGTGCTCGATACCTGCATCCTGGTGGGTGCAGTTCCCGAGCGCTTCGCTGAGATGGAGGGGCTCGAGCGCTACTTCGCTATGGCGCGAGGCTCAGGCGAGGTCCGTCCCCTGGGAATGACCAAGTGGTTTGACACCAACTACCACTACCTCGTACCTGAGATCTCACCCGACACCGAGTTCGCGCCATGCGCGGGTAAGGCGCTTGGCGAGTTTCACGACGCATTGGAGTGGGATCTGTCCACCCGCCCGGTGCTCCTCGGCCCGGTCTCATTTCTGCTGCTGTCAAAGCCGCAGCGTGCCGGGTTTCAGCCGCTCGACGCTCTGGAGGGGCTCGTGCGCGTGTATGAGGAGCTGCTCTGCATCCTGCACGCTGGCGGCGTTCGGGCGGTGCAGATCGACGAGCCCTGTTTGGTCACCGACCTGACTGACCTGCAGATACAAGCGGTGGAGCGCTCGTGGTCGCGCATGGTCGGTAGCTGCCCCGATCTCGAGCTTACGTTGGCAACCTATTTCGGGGGGTTGGGAGACGCCTTGGAGCGGGTGCTGAGCCTGCCTGCGCATGAGTTTCATCTCGACCTCGTGCGCGCGCCCGAGCAGCTTTCGCGAGCCCTGTCCACGCTTCGCCCGACCGCGCGACTCTCCCTAGGCGTGATCGACGGCCGCAACGTATGGACGAGCGACCTATACGCGATAGCCCAACTAGTCGAACCGGTCCTCTCACAGCTGGGCGCCGATCGTGTGCGCTTGGCGACCTCCTGCTCGCTGCTGCATGTCCCATATACCGTGACGGCAGAGCAGCGCCTGCGCAGCGAGCTGCGCGGCTGGCTGGCCTTTGGCGAGGAGAAGCTACGCGAGCTGCAGACGGTCAGGGAGGCGCTCACGCTCACTCCGACGCGCTGGCGTGACGCCGTGGAAACCAATCGCCAGCTGCTGCAGGCGCGCCGCGCATCCTCGCTCGTGCACGACGCCAACGTCGTCACTCGCTTGCAGCGCGTCGATGACGCCGGTCCACCGCGGCGCTCGCCCTATGCCCAACGCGCGGAGGCACAGGCGCGGGCGCTTGGGCTCCCTGATCTGCCCACCACGACGATCGGGTCCTTTCCCCAGACCCCGCAGATCCGCACGGCAAGACGCGAATGGTCTGACGGCACGCTTGACTCGCAGGAGTACGATGATTTTCTGGAGCAGGAGATCCGCGCGACGATCGAGCGCCAGGAGCGGTTGGGGTTGGACGTGCTGGTACACGGGGAGCCGGAGCGCAGCGACATGGTCGCCTACTTCGCCGAGCACCTACGTGGCTTCGCAAGCACCGAGCACGGCTGGGTGCAGTCCTACGGCTCGCGTTGCGTCAAGCCACCGATCCTGTTCGGCGACGTTTCTCGTCCAAGCCCGATCACCGTCCGCTGGTGGCGCTTCGCGCAAAGCCTGACCGGCCGTCCGGTGAAGGCGATGCTCACGGGACCGGTGACGATGCTCGTGTGGTCCTTCGTCCGCGACGACCAACCACGTGAGCTCACCGCTCGCCAGCTCGCCTTGGCCATCGCCGACGAGGCGCTGGATCTCGAGCAGGCCGGCGCCGAGATCATCCAGGTTGACGAGGCAGCTCTGCGCGAGGGACTGCCCCTGCGCCGTGCGTCACAGGCCGACTACCTGCGCTGGGCAGTGGATTGCTTTCGACTCACGTGTGCGGCGCTTGGCGACTCAACCCAGGTGCATGCCCACATGTGCTACTCGCAGTTCGATGAAATCATCGGGCACATCGTCCGTATGGACGCAGACGTCCTCTCGATCGAGGCATCGCGTTCAAACGCTCAGCTACTTGGCGTATTCGCCGAGGCGGCCTATCCCAACCAGCTCGGCCCGGGCGTGTACGACGTCCATTCGCCATCGGTCCCCAGCGTGCTGGAGATCGAGACGCGACTGGAGAATGCCGAACGGCACATTCCGCGTGAGCGCCTGTGGGCGAATCCTGACTGCGGTCTGAAGACGCGCACCTGGGATGAGGTGGAAGCGGCGCTGGAACATCTCACAGACGCCGCGAAGCATCGCCGTCTGACCCCCCGCACGAGCGCGATTCGATCGTGAGCATCGACACGACGCCTGTGCCAGACCTGCGGCGCGAGCAATGCCGGGGTTCGAGCGCAGGCGCCGTGCGCGCTGCGCGCGTTCCCGGAAAGCCCACCGAGGGCCAGCCGGCCGCCACCCAATCCCCGCGATGGCGTTTGCGACCGGCGGAGCGCCGGCGCAAGCTCAGGCCAGTCGCAGGGCGGGCATTGACTCTCACGATCGTGGTGTATGTCGCCGACCTCGCGGGCGCTAGAACAGCATGGGCAGGAATAATTACGCCTGAATCGGGCGGCTCGTCCAATGCCGACAGCATCGAGGGTCTCTACCGGATCGTGCTGATCATCGCCGCGGTGATCTTCTGTGGGGTAGCGGGCACCCTCGTCTACTTCCTAGCGAAGTACCGAGCCCGGCGCGGTCAGGTCGCCTCGCAGGTGAGGGGAAACACGCGCCTGGAGATAGCCTGGACCGGTGCCGCCGCGCTGATCCTCGTGCTACTGGCCGCGTTGACCTTCTCGCGACTGCACGGGATCGTCACGCCCGCCGCCTCAGCAGACGACGCTGCCGGGGCAGTATTTGCGACCGTCGATCAGCCTGCGGCGCCAAGCGGCCACGCCCTGCATATCAAGATCATCGGCCGCCAGTTCGTATGGCGCTTTGAATATCCAAACGGCGCGTACTCCTATGAGGAACTGGTCGTTCCGATCGGCACGACCGTCGTCGCGGATATCTACGCGGTCGACGTCAACCATTCCTGGTGGGTGCCAAAGCTCGGCGGCAAGTTCGACGCGATCCCCGGCTATGTCAACCACACGTGGTTCAAGATCACCCGGGCCGGCGTGTTCGTGGGGCAATGTGCCGAGCTGTGCGGCCAGCATCACGCGCAGATGATCGCCACGGTGCGCGCGATACCCCTCACGGCCTGGGAATCCTGGCTAAGCCGTCAGAAGCAACTGATCGCGCAGGCCAACGCTGACGACCAAGTCGCGAAAGCAAAGCTCGACTCCCAGGTCGGTGCGGCACAGGTCGAAAACCCCTAGGACGCTCCGGAGACCACTCGACATGTCCGCCTACCTCGCTCCAGTCCCGCAGATAGCGAGCCACCAGGTAAAGCGTGAGCCGCATGACTGGACGAGCTGGATCGCGACGACCGACCACAAGCGCATCGGCATCCTCTACCTCGTCACCTGCATGGCGTTCTTTCTCGTCGGCGGCGTCGAGGCGCTGCTCATGCGCAGCCAGCTGGCGGTGCCGGACAACACGCTGATCGACGCCGAGCACTACAACCAACTGGTCACGATGCACGGGACGACGATGATCTTCCTGTTCGTCGTCCCAGTATGGGCCGGGTTCGCCAACTACCTGGTGCCGCTGATGATCGGCGCCCGAGACATGGCCTTCCCGCGCCTGAACGCTTTGTCCTACTGGCTGTTCGTCGCCGGCGGCGTTGTCTTTTACAGCTCGGTGTTCTGGAATCCCCCCGACGCCGGGTGGTTCTCCTACACCCCACTCTCGAACGGCACCTACTCGCCGACGGCCGGACAGGACGCCTGGATCTATCTGATTCACCTAACGGGCCTTGCGTCCATGCTCGGCGCGATCAACATCGTCGTGACAATCGCGACCATGCGGGCGCCGGGGATGGGTTGGGGGCGGATTCCGCTGTTCTGCTGGGGTGTCTTGACGCAGGCGATCATGCTGATCGTCGCGATCCCGGTGATTGCAGGAGCTGTGACGATGCTGCTCACCGACCGGCACTTTCACACCTGCTACTTCGACCCCAGGTGCGGAGGATCACCGCTTCTTTGGCAGCATCTCTTCTGGTTCTTCGGCCATCCCGAGGTCTACATCATGATCCTGCCCGGCTTCGGCGTGATCTCCGAGGTTCTACCGGTCTTTGCGCGCAAGCCGATCTTCGGCTACAAGGCAATCGCAGCATCGACTGTGGGGATCGCGTTCCTCTCGGTGCTGGTGTGGGCGCATCACATGTTCACGGCGCCGATCCCGCTCGTGGTGCTGGCCTTCTTCATGATCTCCTCGATGGCGATCGCGGTGCCGACCGGCGTGAAGGTGATCAACTGGGTCGCGACGCTCTGGCGCGGCTCGATCATCTTCAAGACCCCCCTTTACTTCGCGTGTGGGTTTCTCGTGCTGTTCACACTCGGGGGATTGAGCGGGGTCATGCTCGCGATCTTCCCGATCGACTGGCAGGTGCACGGCAGCTACTTCATAGTCGCGCACTTTCACTTCGTGCTGGTCGCCGGCGCAGTCTCCGCGGTCATGGCCGCCCTCTACTACTGGTTTCCCAAGATGTCCGGACGAATGCTCTCAGAGCCACTTGGCAAGCTCTCCTTCTGGTTTCAGTTCGTGGGGTTCCTGGCAACCTTCGGCATACAGCACTCGCTCGGCCTGTCCGGAATGCCGCGGCGCATCTACACCTACAGCGCGAACACCGGCTGGGGCACCGACAACCTGATCTCCACGGTCGGTGCCTTCATCCTCGCGACGGGCGTCCTGTTGACGGTTATCAACGTGGTGCGAAGCCTCAAACATGGAGTCATTGCCGGGCCGGACCCATGGAAGGCGAACACACTAGAGTGGTTCAGCACGTCGCCACCGCCCGCACACAATTTCGATGTGATCCCGAAAGTTGTCTCGGTCGAACCGTTGCGCGACATTCGAGCGCAGATCGCGTGGCGTACGGGCGGCCAGGAGAGCTCCGCGCTCAGGACGGCATCGCGAAGCGCCGTGAGTGTCGCTGCAGGCGCACGAGCGGACGTGTCCGAGGGGGCAGAGCATGTCTGAGGCTGTGCCCGGCTGGGCAACGTGGACGCTCGATCCGGGGGTGATCGTGGCGATCGCGATCACGGCAGCCGCATACACGGCCTGCTATCGCCGCGCGCGTCGGCGCACCGGCCGGCGCTACGTCCGGCAGATGCTCGCCTTTGCTGGCGGCCTCACCCTGGTCGCGTTGGCGCTGCTCTCGCCGCTCGACCCGATCGGGGATAGCTGGCTGCTCTCGGCGCACATGCTCCAGCACGTGCTCCTGGCAGACATCGCACCCGCGCTCCTGGTGCTCGGGACCGCCCCGCCGCTGCTCGCACACGGACTTCCGCCACGCCTGCTGCGCGCGCTTTCCCCCGGCGCGCGCCTTGGAGGACTGCTTCGTCATCGACGTCGCGGAGCGTTCGTTCTCGGGCTGTGGGCAGTGACTCAATGGGGCTGGAGCATCCCCGTAGTGTTCGACGCCGGCGCCGCACACCCGCTGCTGCACGCGGTCGAGCACCTCAGCCTGCTGAGCAGTGGGCTTCTGCTTTGGATCGTCGTCGTCGACCCGCTGCCAGGCCAGGCACGCAGAGCAACCTGGTCGCGCCTGGGCTATCTCGGCGCCTCGCGGGCGGTGGCGGCCGTAGTATGCCTGCCGCTGACGTGGTGGGGCACGACGCTGTATTCGCGCTACGCCGGCGCTCCCCGCGCCTTCGGCGTTTCTGCCCTTGCCGATCAGCAGCTCGCCGGTGCCGGCATGTGCCTGATCGAGTTCCTCGTCTTCGGCCTTGCATTCATCGTCGTATTCTTGGATCTGCTTGGCCGCGAGGATCAAGGCATGAGGCTGACCGAGCGTGCCGCGCAGAGCCTGGCGAGCTCCTCCGCCGAGCGTCCAATCAACGCTCGTTGACGTCTTGATGTCGACATCTCCACCACACCCTCAGCCGGGAGCCGCCTCGAGCTCGCCGGTGGGACCCTCGCCGTCGCGCCCACACCCCAGCGGGGACCGTCAGATCGTGGGCCTGCTCAGCCTGTTCACGATCGCGATCCTCGTCGTGGTCGGGGCAGTCTGGGCGCTGACAGCGGTTGGTGGCTGGTGGATGCTTGCACTCGCGGTGACTGTGCACCTGCTCGCCAGCGCGGTCGTGCTCGCGGAGGTCGCGGCGTTCATGACTGATCAATCACTGACCGGGGCCGTGATCGAGCGCGTCGCGGCCCACCGTCGCTCCAGGCACGAGCCAGGAGCCGCACAGTAGGGTCCGCCCCATCTCGCAGGATGTGCGCTCAGAACCTCGGTCGCTTGCGGGCGTCGCCCGATGTGGTAGCGCTCCTGTCGCGGTGAGCGTCGGCGGCGCGGTGATAACCGGCCAAGCGGGTCGCTGGCTTCAGGGTTCCAGCTCGCCGTGCACGCTTATCTGCACGCCGGCGCGCAGCGCATTTGACACCGGGCAGAGCTCGCCCGCCGCAGCGAGATGGTGCTCGAAGCCGGGCCGATCGAGCCCGGCGACGTGAGCCCGGACGCTCAGCGCGAGCGTCGTGATCCGTGGCGCCCCCTCGAGCTCATCCAGCGTGCACTCAGCGCTCACGGCAAGGTGCTCGGGCGGCTTATCGGCCTGGCCGAGCACCAGTGCGAGGGCCATCGCAAAGCAGCTCGCGTGGGCCGCAGCAATGAGCTCCTCGGGGCTCGTTCGTCCGTCGGATTGCTCGGTCCGCGACGCCCACGTCACCGGCAACTGATCTAGTGCTCCGCTTCGAGTCGACAACGCTCCGCTGCCACGGGCGAGTGTCCCATCCCACTTGACCTCTGCTTGTCTGACGGCGATGGCCATCGGCTTCTCCTGTCTGTCGTGTCTGATGCATACGCACTCGGCTCGAGGCTCCGTACGGGCGCCAGGCGTCGCGTCGATCTCAGCCGCGCCGGGCGAGTCCGCGCCGTCCGATTCGCCAACCGTTGCGCCCCCGGATTGGGCGCATCGAGGCCGGTCGGGGTGCGCTCCCACGCAGCTCGGGCCCTGGCGCTGAATCGCCTGCGCCGGCGTTGCGTGTCCTGGGCGCCCTCCAGGTGTCGTGATGACAGCTGGCCAGGATGCCGTCGGATTGAAGCCGAGCGGCGGTCTGGCGCAGGTGCTCGAGGCACAGCCCAGCAGAGCAGGTGCGACAGAGTGCGACGGCCGGCTGTTCAACGCCATGCTCGGCACATACGTAGCAGCTCATGAGTTTCTTCTCCTGTGATCGTGGGCATTGGCCCGAGGGCGTGAGCTCCTCGAAAGCAACGGTCGCTCACCAGCTCTAGCGTCGCCGAGCAGCGTCGTTCTTACGTTCTGCTCATTAGCGCTGCATCGCACGGTCGCCGGAGTAAGGCTGGGCCCCCGGCGAGCGCTTAAGGAGTAGAGAGCAATGAACGTCACCCAGCCTCATGCCGCCATTCGGTCCTGTCGCCCGCGAGTGATCATCGCCGGCGGAGGGGTTGCCGGGCTCGAGGCATTGCTGGCTCTGCGCGCGCTGGCTCCAGAGCGAGTCGCGGTGACGATCGTGGCGCCGGAGTTTAGGTTCGTCAACCACTCGATGTCGGCGGATCAGCCGTTCAAGCCCAAGCGCAGCCGTGGGCTGAGGTTGCAGGAGGCCGTCGCCGAGCTCGGCGCGCGCTGGCGCCGCGGGAAGATCGATCGCGTCGAGACGTGGCGCAAGCAAGTGGTCACCTCTGACGGCGACGAGCTCTACTACGACATGCTCGTGCTGGCGATCGGCGCTCGGCCTGAGCGGGAGTGGCCCTGGCCAGGCGTGCTGACTTATCACGGCGGTCGCGACGGACCCGACTATCGAGCGCTCCTGCACCAGCTCGCCGAGGGGCAGATCAGAAAAGTGGCGTTCGTCAAGCCATCCGGCGCGAGTTGGCCCTTGCCGCTGTATGACCTGGCGCTGATGACGGCTGCGACATGCGCGGAGGCAAAGCGTGACGACGTCGAGCTGAGCGTGATCACGCCCGAGACGGAACCGCTTGCGATCTTCGGCAAGGCCGCCAGCGCCGCGATTCGAGCGCTCCTGAAGGAGCGTGGCGTCGCGCTGCAGACGGGTAGCTACGGCACACCGGCCGGCGAGGGGCAGCTGAGGATCACGCCCGGCGATCGCAGTATGCAGGTCGACCGAGTGGTGACCGAGCCGCGCTTGGTCGGACCACGACTGCGTGGCATCCCCTCTGAGCATGACGGCTTCATCCGAACTGACGCGTTTGGCAGGTTGGCCAATCTGGATGGCGTGTTCGCGGCCGGGGACGCGACGACGTTTCCGATCAAGCAGGGTGGTCTGGCGGCCCAGCAAGCCGACGCCGTCGCCGAACTGATCGCGGCGTTCGCGGGCGCCGAGGTCAATCCTCAGCCGTTTCGCCCCGTGCTGCGAGGGGTGCTGCTGACCGGCGGTCCAGCTCGTTACCTGCGCGCCGACATCAGCGGCGCGGCGGGCGATGACTCGACGATCTCCGAGCAGGCGCTGTGGTGGCCGCCAGACAAGCTTTGCGGGCGCTATCTCGCTCCCTACCTCTCTAGCCAGGTTGGCGAGGCCGCCGACGTGATGCCGGCGGACGAACACGCGCTGCCTGTCGAGTCAAGGCTCGAGCTCGAAGGAGCAGTGGCGAGCGGTTTGGATGAACTGCACTATCTGGGGCATGCCGGCGAGGAGCGCCAACCGCGTGCAGGCGAGAGCGGACACATGACCGTCGCGGGTCTCGACGCGCCCTCGCCTCTGGAGCGGTCGGCGTGAGCACGTTGGCCATCAGCGCGCGGGCCAACCGCCGCGGGGCTAGGCGCGGCGGCACGCCGACCCAGGTCGAGCAGCTGGCGCGGTTTGTCTGTCAGGCGAAGTGGGAGATGATCTCCGAGCCCGCGCGCGAGCAGCTCAAGCTGCGGATCCTCGACTCCCTTGGCGTGGCGCTCGGCGCGCTGGGCGGCGAGCCGGTGGCGATGGTGCGCGCGCATGTGCAGGAGTTCGGCGGAGCACCGCTGGCGACGCTGATCGGCTCGGGCAAGAGCGCACCCGATCGCGCCGCGCTCTATAACGGCGCGCTTGTGCGCTACCTGGACTTCAACGACTCCCATCTCGCAGCCGGCGAGACATGTCACCCAAGTGACAACCTCGCGCCGATCCTCGCCGCCGCTGAGTACGCGCGCGCCGACGGGCCAACGCTGCTGACCGCGCTCGCCGTCGCCTATCAAGTGCAAATCCGCCTGTCCGAGGTTGCGCCGGTCCGCGCCAAGGGCTTTGACCACACGACACAGGGCGCCTACGCGGTCGCCGCTGGAGTGGCCCGGGCGCTCGGGCTCGACGAACAACAGACGGCAAATGCGATCGCGATTGCCGGCACGTCGCTAAATGCGCTGCGAGTGACCCGGACCGGCGAGCTATCTCATTGGAAGGGCCTTGCCTACCCGGCAGTCGCCTGCGCCGCTACGCAGGCCGCGTTTCTGGCGAGGCGTGGCGTCACGGGTCCCCGCGAGGTATTCGAGGGCAACAAGGGCTTTAGCGAGTCGATTGCGGGGCCGTTCGAGATCGACTGGTCGCAGGAGGGCCTCGAGACGGTCAGGCACACGATCCTGAAGAAGTACAACGCCGAGATTCACTCACAGTCGGCGATCGAAGCGCTGCTGGCGCTGCGGCGTCAATATGACCTGCGCGCGGATGAGGTGCAGCGGATCGAGCTAGACACCTTCCAAGTCGCCTACGACATCATCGGAGGCGGCGAGGAGGGCGAGAAGCGATCGGTCCACAGCAAGGAGGAGGCCGATCACTCGCTGCCGTATCTGCTGGCGGTGGCGCTGCTCGACGGGCAGGTGCTGCCCGCTCAATACGTGCGTGAGCGGATCCTCGCCGACGATGTCCAGGAGCTACTGCGCCGCGTCGTGGTGCGCCCCAGCGCTGACCTCTCTGTGCGTTTTCCGGCCGAGCACAGTGCCCGTGTTCGGCTGTGCATGCGCGACGGGCGGATCTTCGAGCGCGAGCAACACGACTACGAAGGCTTTCGCACGCGCCCGATGAGCTGGGAGACGGTCGCCGCCAAGTTCCGGCGACTCGCTGCCGGGCACGTCGAGCCGGGAACGGCCGCCCGCATCCAAGACACCGCGGCGAGCCTCGAGGAGCATGGCGTCAAAGACCTGGCCGACTTGCTCGCCAGTCCAATGCCCGGCAACCCGACGCAACCGGCATGACGCGCGCGAGCCTGACGATCGACGCCCTGGAGCGCTGGACTCTCTTCGGCGCGCGATGGCATCCGCTGGAACTCTCAAGCGATAGAGCGGTCGTCGAGCTTTGCACCTGCACCGGGGAGCCTGTTGACGTCCTGCAATCAAATAACCCCGCCGTGATCGCCTATTTGCGCGCGGCGCAAGCCGAGCCGAGCGAAGAGGAGAGGCAATGACACCCGACACGCTAACCGCACCCAACGAGCTGGCGTTCGCGTTTCTGCACGCCAATCACCGTCCGCCTAAGCCGCGCACACGTGGCGTGACCGAGATTCGCGGGCCCTACTACTCGGTGATGGGGCGGCGCTACCTCGCCGACGTGCTCGAGACAATGGGCGAGCACGTGGACGCGCTGAAGTTCGCCGGCGGCTCGTTCACGCTGATGCCCGAGCAGGCGCTAAAAGAGATAATCGGGCTCGCCCACGACCATGATGTCCTGGTATCGACGGGCGGATTCATCGAGCACGTGCTCACCCAAGGACCAGCGGCTGTTGATAGCTACATCGAGGAGGTCGCTCGCGTCGGATTTGACATCCTCGAGATCTCCGCCGGCTTCGTCAGCATCCCGGCCGACGACATGTTGCGTCTGGTCGAGCGTGTCCAGCGCGCCGGACTCAAGGCAAAGCCCGAGGTCGGAATCCAGTTCGGCGCGGGCGGAGCGACAACTCCGGCCGAGCTCGAACAGGAGGGCACCCGTGACGTCGGCTATGTGATTGATCTCGCGCGGCGCTGCCTGGAGGCCGGTGCGCACATGATCATGATCGAGTCCGAGGGAATCACCGAGGAGGTCACGAGCTGGCGCACCGATGTGGTCGCCGCGATCGCCCGTGAGCTGCGCCTGGAGAATGTGATGTTCGAGGCCGCCGATCCTGAGGTCTTCGGCTGGTACGTGAAGAACTATGGTCCCGAGGTCAACCTGTTCGTCGACCACTCCCAGATCGTGCAGCTTGAGTGTCTGCGGCGAGGTATCTGGGGCACCAAGAGCCTCTGGGGTCGCGTGGTCACCTATCAGCAGGAGGAGCGCTCATGACACTCGATGTAAACATCAAGCGGGTCTATGACCCCGCGGAGTCGGATGACGGCTACCGCGTGCTGATAGACCACATCTGGCCGCGCGGGGTCTCACACGAGCGCGCACATCTGGACGGTTGGGCTCGCGAGCTGGCCCCAAGCGACGGGCTGCGCCGCTGGTTCGACCACGTGCCCGAGCGCTTCGATGAGTTTCGCGCCCGTTATCGCGACGAGCTCGGCGAGCAGGCCGAGCTCTTGGCGGAGCTGCGCGAACGTGCACGACACGAACGTCTGACGCTCGTCTACGCCGCGCGCGACCGCGAGCACAACAACGCGGTCGTCGTCCGTGAGGTGCTGCGCTCCGCGTCGCCCGACGCGGCAAAGCGTACGGCGTCGGCCTGAACGGCGATCGACACAGAGGATGTGCCCCCTGACCTGGACAGGCAGTGAACGCCTGTGAGACATACGCCCGCGACGAAGCCCCTACCGCGTAGCCCGGATGCGCCGGGGCGGCCCCAGTGAGGACAGGTGCGCGCCGATCAAAAGGCGGAGTTTTCTGCGGTCTCCAGATGGCGAGGGAACCCGACAAGCGCCGTGCCGCGCAACGCGAGCGCCTGACGAAAGATAAGCCCGGCGAAGCGTCTTGGCGGGTACGAGCTGTTCGCCATATATTCGCCAGCCGCTTGACTCTAACCCCAGCCAGAGCCTTGCTAGCGAGCAAAAGGCCCGTATCTACGGGCCTTTTGTGTCATGGGCGATACTGGGCTCGAACCAGTGACCTCCGCCTTGTCGAGGCGGCGCTCTCCCAGCTGAGCTAATCGCCCTGGGGTCAGCGTGAAGCGTATCAACGCCAAATCCCTCATATCGAAGCCGATCGCGCTTCCCGGCCGCGCCGAAGACGCGACGAGGACGAGCCCGGTCCTCATCGATCAAGGCACGATCACGATCGTGCCTTGATCGACGGCACTCGCGGCGCCTGAGCCGTATGCGCCTTCTTCAACGTCGGTCGGTGCGCCCGCGACTTCGGATTCCTGGCTTCCGGCTTCGACTCCGCCGCCTTGCGATTGCCGATGCGTGCCCGCGCTGAACGGCGACTGCGTTTCGTAGATTTCGCCATCGTGTCCGGAGGACCGCACGCCTGGAAGGCTCGCCGACGAGGACGCCACGCCGTCGCCGGCTTGGATCCGCTTCACGGCCTGCGCGACGGTGTCCGAGGAGATGGCGAAGCCCACGCCCGTGCTGCCCGCCTGCGAGCCGTTGATGCTCGCGGCCTCGCTGGCGATCTGCGAGTTGACGCCTATTGCCTGGCCTTCGTCGTTGAGCAGCGGGCCGCCCGAGTTGCCGGGGTTCAACGCAGCATCGGTTTGGATCGCACCGGTGATCTGCGTCCCGTTCGGCGCCGAGATCGAACGCCCGAGCGCCGACACGATGCCCCGCGTGAGCGTCTCGTCGAGCCCGTACGGATTGCCGATCGCGTAGACCGCATCGCCGACCTGCACGGACTGCGAGCTCGCCAGCGTCAACGGCCGGAGCCCGAGCCCCGTCGGATCGACTTTGATCAGCGCGAGGTCGTCGTTGGCTTCCTCGCCGACGAGCGTCGCCGTTCGCGTCTCGTTCGACGAGCCTTTCGCGGCGACCGTCAGGCTGCTCGCCCCGGAGATCACGTGGTCGTTGGTCAGGATCAGGCCTTTGTCGTTGAGCACGATGCCCGTCCCGCTGTCGCTGCCCTGCGCCGTCACCGCCTTGATGGCCACGACCCCCGCGGCTGCCTGCTCGTAGACCTGCGTCGCCGTCAACGCGGTCGAGGCAGCGTCGCGACGCGTTCCCGCCGACGACGCTCCGGCGGTTACGTCGGTCGCCGGCTTCGCCGTCGAGGATGCTCCGTTTGCGACCAAGACGGCCGCAACGCTCGCGACGGCCGCGCCGAGCAGCGCTGCGAGAAGGACTGGTGCGAGTGGGCGTTTCACGGCTGACCTCCGGTCGTCTCGGCGGGATCTAGCCATCGTGCGAGCGCTCGCTGTGCGGACGCTAACGCGATCCGAAAGCGCGGCTAACGGTCTTGCAAAATGTTCGTAACGGAAGCTCGTTCTCGTGCGAGACCGCCAAAGGCCCGCCTCCGATGCGCCGCCGGCGAGCCGGGGTCGGGCATGGCCGGAATGCCCGGTACGCTTGCTTGGCTTCTGGCGACGTGGCGGAGTGGCTACGCAGCGGCCTGCAAAGCCGTTTACACCGGTTCGATTCCGGTCGTCGCCTCTGATGGGGAGGAGCTGTAAAACGAGGTGTTTTCGGCGCCAGAGCGGACAATGGCTGAAGCCGGAAAACGCCGACTCTCCCAGACCCTCCCAGGACAGGCCCCCTGGCTGAGCGAGAAAACAGGCGCGGGCCGGTCGGTCCTCTCCTGTTTCCCAGAGCCGCCTTGCGTTCTCAGGCAGCCATGCGCAGAGGCGGTATGGCCGCCCGTTTGGACCCCTCAGGCCCGCTCTGAATCCCCGTGCGCCGGCCCCACCGCGCGGTCAGCTTCGAGCTCACCGAACCCGTCGTCGCTGAGAGGCCAGCGGAATGACCCAGTTGGCGGATGGTCGGTCAGCCCGCCGCCGCACCGCTACCAGCACCTCACCTGCGTGTCTGCGCGGCGGGCGACACGGCCCTGCATCGCTCCAGCGACGGGGTCCGGATGTCGCATCGCCGATAGCGCCAAGGCTCGGTTCTGCCTGATGGGCTCAGGCGTGAGCGAGCCAGGCACCGCCGCGACTGGACTCACAGGTCCTTGATGATGATCGCCACCGATCCGCCTTCCGTAGACAGGGTCGGTGTGGCGACAACCACTGTTGAGCCGAAATTCCATGTGTACGGCGACGTATCTGAGGTAATGGTGCTCCATCCATTGTCGAATCGGCACCATCCACACTGCGGGCCCTTGGTGAAGAGATGAAAATACTGCTGCAGCTTAACTGCGAAGCTGCCGTCGGTCGAGCCGTATCCAAGGATGATCCACAGTGCATCCTTCACTATGAAGGTAAGATGAGTCGACACTATGGATGCCGTGGTCGCGGCGATCCTGGGTTGAAGAGCTTCGGACGGCGTAGCCGTAAGCTCATCAGTCCAGTTAATCCCTTCGACCTGACCAGCGCCCACGTGCCAGTTGTTGCGGTTCCACACGAGTTTCGACACGTTGGTCACGCTTATGGTTAGCCCTTCGGCCATCACGCCTCCCACTCTCGCTTTGAATGTGAAGTAGCTGCAACTACCGGGTGTGACCCAATCCAAGTCCGCGCCAAGGCTGGCAGTGGTGGCTTAGACGAGCGCTGCCAGTAGCGCCTCCCCCGCGTCCGCGATGAACTCGAGAAGAGTTGCCCCAGATCCGGCTGAGTAGATGACCTCGGCATCCAGGGCGAGGGCCGACGCGCTCTGGAAGATGCTTGCTATAGCCTCATCGCTAAGCGCGTCTCCCCCCGCAAAGATGAACTCGCTCTGGGCTACGACCTCATCGAATCCGTCGGCCATGGCATTGGCGAGGGTTTGGACCACGTCCTCGGTGTCCACCAACTGCACAGACCCTTGGTTGGGAATGATGAGCTCGTACTGACCTCCAACGCTCACTATGTTCAGCGGGGGCACAGAAGATCCCTTCCAACACTCGCTCGGTCGATGACGCGATCAGGCGCGGCTCAGCAAATCAGAACAACACCACCATGTGCCTACCGTCAGCGCCAGACTAGCACAGGACGTTCCCAAGGATTAGACCAGATCAAGATATTCGACCGCTCCGCGCCAGGGACGAACCGCCCGACATGACGATCGGCGAAGCGTTCCTCGGATGAGCGTCTGCTCTCATAACTCCCGCTGAACGGCCTGGAGCGCGTTCACGTTCGGTCCTCAGGCAAGGAACATGCATAACGCTAGCGTCGCCTTCGCGCGGGAAGCGTCCGTACTCGCAGGATCCGCTCCGCGCGAAACGAGCCGCTGAGGCGTCTTTCCCGTTTTGCTTTGGCGGATCGTTTGGCCGACCGACCTATTGTCTCTTCAATTGCCGCGATGAACTCGCTCAGCAGGCGATCATCGTTGATGGCGCGCGTCAAGCCTTCGGCCCTTGCGTCTTGGGCGCGCTGTATTTGCGCGAGGCGCTGGGACTTGAGAACCTCGAGGATGACCAGTGGATACTCGTCGAGGTCGAGCTCGACTGCACGTTCCGCTGCGATAGGGGTCGCAACGCCGATCCTGGAGAGCAGCGCTCTAGTTCCCTCGATTCTCCAAAGGGCGGCGTGGTATGCCAGCTCATGTCCAAGCTCGCCCGGGAGCGTGAGCTCCGCCAAGCACTCAGCCGCGTCGCCCATCTCGACGAGGAGCCCTTGGCGCAGACGCTCGGCGACTGCTGCGGGCATCGCGATCGTTCGACCCATCTCAGGATGCTCCAGCCCGAGCGGCGCTCGCCATGCCCCTTGACGACGCTGCGTCGCCGGCGGCAACCCGGCTGGGATAGCGGGTGGCGCTTGCCCCAGCCCCGGCGCAACGACCGGACATGCACGCCTCAGACAGAGGCGATCCGAGGTCTTCACTGTGAGCCGGCACGGTGCTTGGGCAAGTCAGCGGTCAACCTCCAACCCCGGTCGTCGGGCTGACGCGAGACGGATGACCTCATGAGGACCATGCCGCCAATCTGTACTTACGCGTATTGACGTCCCGCTCGATGAGGCCCGCCGCGAGCAACGTGACGACGTAGCGGTGAGCGGTGCTCGTGTTCATATTCAGCCGCCGAGCCACCTCCACCACACCGATGTAGCCTCCATCGGCGGGCACACACGCTAGAACGAACAACCCCGCCAGCAGCGAATGCGCC
>Ga0105237_10000229_pt1 | contig 79571 bp, 65 predicted proteins | sample KBSC24metaG_FD_81520 | JGI IMG/M metagenome (GOLD analysis project Ga0105237, IMG submission 81520) | Corn rhizosphere microbial communities from Kellogg Biological Station, Michigan, USA - KBS C2-4 metaG | ecosystem: Host-associated > Plants > Roots > Rhizosphere > Soil | place: Michigan, USA...
ACCGGGCTTTCAATATATGGATGGGTTAGTAAGTACCGGGAAATAAATTTCCCTACACAATATTAAAAATAATTTTCTCTATCTAAAAAAATTTTCCAACAAATTTTATTCACATTTTTTTTTCACCTGTGGAAAAGGGTGACGATTCACCACAGTTCCGACCTACCTTTGCGCAAATTTCTAACTATGCAATTTCCTTCTCCGGTAGCTATTCAGTGGTTTGAAACGTTTCTGGGCGCCGAGTTGATAGGCGATAAAAATGGGCAGGCTACAGGCATCAATGAGATACACAAAGTGGAGAAAGGTGATCTTGTGTTCGTCGATCATCCCAAATATTATGACACCTGTATTCGCTCCGCCGCTACATTCATCATTATCAATAAAGCCGTAGAAGTGCCGCCTGGAAAGGCTTTACTGGTAGTTGACCAGCCCTTCGAGGCTTATCTGAAGATCGTTCGCCACTTCCGGCCTTTCGAGCCGGCTACTAAAATGATCAGTGATACCGCAACCATCGGGGAGGGTACTTATCTCTATCCGAATGTTTTTGTGGGTCATCATGTGGCCATCGGCAAAAACTGTATCATTCATCCCAACGTAACTATCCAGGATCATTGCATCATTGGAGACAACGTGATCATCCAGGCCGGCACGGTTATCGGATCGGATGCTTTTTATTACAACACTAAGAAGGATAGGGCCGTATGGTACCGTAAGATGGAAAGCTGTGGCCGCGTCATACTCGAAGACAATGTGGAAATAGGGGCGGGCTGTACCATCGACAGGGGGGTAAGTCACGATACGCGCATCGGGGCGGGAACTAAAATGGATAATATGATCCATATCGGTCATGATACAGTTACCGGTAAAAACTGCCTGTTCGCCGCCCAGGTCGGCATTGCAGGTGCAGTGGAGATAGGAAATGGCGTTATCCTCTGGGGGCAGGTAGGCGTTAGCAAGACCCTCGCTATCGGCGACAATGCCGTCGTCTATGCACAAAGCGGTGTGCCCGCTTCCCTGGAAGGGGGTAAAGTTTATTTCGGCACCCCCGCGGAAGACGCGTTACTCAAAAAAAAGGAGCTGGTGTGGCTCAAACGTATCCCCGAATTATGGAAAAAGGTGATGGGATGATGATCTATTGTGGTGGATTATAATCATAAGGCACCACTTCGGCCAGCTTTTTCCAGGACCAGTACCCAATATTGGTGATATCAGCCTGGTCATAGAAATATCCGTTTTCCTGGATGACAAATCCGTTAGGAATATCCAGGGCCGATATCTGCACTTTTGTCGTAAGGGGGAATTTATTTTCCTGAAGATATTTTTTATCCGGAAGCTGGCCGGTGTAACTGATCCTTAGTCTTCCTGTCAGGTCGATCTGTACATCGCCGCTGTCTATGGAGTGAAATTTCGCATCATAAGGGTCGGTGATGGGGCGCATCTTACTCCTGTCATTGGAATCAGCCAGTTCCAGTACGAACCCTTCTTCCTGCAGCGTGCTGTCGTACCAGCTGCGGAGAAAATGCAACCGTGAGCCGATATAGGTATTGAACCTGTTTTGTTTCCAGGTGTCCTGCTGCTCCGGCGTACCCTGCATTTCTTCGAATAAGGGGTAACCCGTAAAGCTGCTTACATTGGTAGTATATTCATGAACAAAAGAATCCAGCTGATAATGGATCTTATAGCCCAACGCATTATTGGTGATCAACAGGTCTGCGCCTGACTTTATCCGGAGTTTGTTCCGTTTCTTATAAAAATAAAATTTCAAAACCTCTTTGTTATCCAGGGTACATTGTGCGGCATTGGGTGTGGTTCCGATAAAATGATCCAGGAAGAACTGACCGTATTTATCCCATCCATCTGCTACTTCTGCGCTTCCGGTAACCACCGCCTGTTCCAGGCTCTTATCCTGTTCTTTTAACTGGACCCGCAACGTGTCATTGTCTTTATGGTCTTTACCAATGCGAATGGATTGTGTCTCGTAACCTGTATAAGAAATGACCAGGTCGTATCCTCCATTGGCGAGACGCAGATGAAAATTACCGCCATCTTTTGACAGGGTTCCCACCGTCGTATTTTGACAGAATACAGAGGCGCCGGTGAGTGGCTGGCCGGATCTGGCATCGGTGACCAGGCCATCAATGCTGAATGTTGTTTTTTCCTGGGTTTTTTCCTGTGAAAAGACGGTAAGGGAGAAAAAGAAAGAAAACAGACAAAGCAGAAAGGGTTGTTTCTGTTTCATGGATATCGTTTGAAACGGTAAGTTAGTAAGCCGGGCGGGAATTTGAAAGAGGAATTTCGTGCAAATATGCATTACAGGCATTTTTTATCGTCTCTTCCAGTGGGGTGAACCGAAATCCCGGCAATTGCCGGAGGATCTTGCTGTTATCGAAAAAGGTCTTGCTGCGGGCTACTTTTGCGCTTTCGCGTGTCAATATGGATGGCTGCCCCGTAAAAATACTTTTTATCCTGGCCATTCGCCAGGCGACACCGGCTAAAAATGGGGTGGCTTCCCGGGAAGGACGTTTTTTCCCGAATGCATCTGCCATATGATCAAAGAGGCTCCGGTAGGTCCAGTTGTCACCATTGAGGATATAACGCTCGCCACTGACATTGCTCTCCAGGAGGCCAACGACCGCGCGCGCCGCATCGGCAACGTCTACAAATCCGTTGATCCCTTCGGTGTACCAGGGAAATTCCCGAAAGGCGCTGTGAAAAAGCGCACAACTGCTGCTATTCCAGTCCCCATATCCCAATATCGTACTGGGATTGACGATAGCCGCCGGCAGGCCTTCGCCGATGCCGCGCCACACCTCCACTTCTCCGCGAAATTTACTGATGCCATAATTGGTATTCCATCTGCTGTCGCTCCATTTCTTTTCTTCCGTCACCTTTTCGCCATTACCCATCCTGCCCAATGCAGCTACAGAACTGATATGAAGGAAACGCCTGATGTTCTTCTCCAGCGCGAGATTCACTACATTGGCCGTCCCATTTATATTGGTTTGAAATAATTCCCGGCGATCACGGGCAGAAAAAGAAATTTTTGCTGCGGAATGAACGACGGCATCCACTCCTTCCATGGCTTCTTCCAGACCAACGACATCCAGGATGTCGCAGGATATCCATTCTACATTATGCCAGGTGGCGGGGGGAATAAAAGCCGGCTGGTAGCTGCCTCGACGGATCGCCCGCACGACATACCCCTTCTCTACCAGCTCCCTGATAATGTACGCACCGAGAAATCCTGTGCCACCAGTGACCAATACCATTCCTTTTGAATTAAAATTATGCATACCGGTAATATCCTTTTCCTGTCTTTCTGCCGAGCGTCCCCTGCCGCACCTGTAATTCCTGGATGGGGGAAGGTTTTAGCCGTTCCGGCTGCCCCAATGCTTCGTACACCGAGCAGCTGACGGCATAATTGATGTCATTGCCGATCAGGTCCATCAGCCGGAAAGGACCCATGGGGAAACCTGTTGCTTCCATCAGGGCATCGATGGTTTCAATGTCAGCTATTCCTTCTTCCAGGAGACGCAGCGCTTCCAGATAATAGGGTCTGGCCACATGATTGACGATGAACCCGGGGGCGTCCTTGCAGAGCACGGGTGTTTTTCCCATTTGGACAGCCACTGTGGAGAGGGTGATCGTTGTATCGTCAGCCGTCATTGGCGTACGTACTATTTCTACCAGCCGCATCAGGGGAGCCGGGTTGAAAAAATGCATTCCGGCGAATCGTTCGGGGTAGGGTATCTTTTCGGCGAGGGTGGTAAGAGAAAGAGAAGAGGTATTGGAAGCAAAGAGGGCTTCCTTTTTGTTGACTTCCGCCAGTCTTGTGAAAAGGTCCAGTTTAGCCCCGGGCGTTTCTACGATGGCTTCTATCAAAAGATCGGCGATGCAATCCTTTATTTCTGCTGAAAAAGAAATACGGTTCAAAATTGCGGGGAGTTCTTCCGGCTGGAGTTTGTTCTTTTCTATCAGTCGCTGCAGGGCTTTTTCAATACCGGCCCGGCCTTTCTGCACCATCTCCATATCCAGATCATACAGGATGGTGCGGTAGCCTGCCATAGCAGCCACCTGGGCAATGCCGCTACCCATCGTGCCGGCTCCGCAAACGCCAATTGTTTGTATCATAGTTAGAGTTTAGACCGCCAGCTTAGACCGCCCCGGTAAACTGTTTCAGGAACCGGACGTCATTCTGGGAATACAGGCGCAGGTCATTTATGCGGTATTTGAGCTGGCAGATCCGCTCGATCCCCATCCCGAAGGCAAACCCGGTATACTTGTTACTGTCGATGCCGAAATTGTCCAGCATTTTAGGGTGGACCATGCCGCTGCCCAGTATCTCCACCCAGCCGGTGTGTTTACAGACACTGCAGCCGCTGCCTCCGCAGATGCGGCAGTTGATATCCATTTCAGCACTGGGTTCGGTAAAGGGGAAGTAGGAAGGGCGGAAGCGGACCTTTACATCCTTTCCAAATAATTCCTGTACGAAAAAATAAAGCGTTTGTTTCAGATCGGCAAAAGAAACGTTCTCATCGACATACAGGCCTTCCGTCTGGTGGAAAAAACAGTGCGCACGGGCGCTGATGGTCTCGTTGCGATATACGCGGCCCGGGCAAATGATCCGGATGGGGGGCTTTTGCCGCTCCATGGTACGGGCCTGTACGCTGCTGGTATGTGTGCGGAGCAGCCAATCCGGCTGCTGATGAATATAGAAGGTATCCTGCATGTCCCGGGCGGGATGATTTTCAGGCAGGTTGAGGGCAGTAAAATTGTGCCAGTCGTCCTCGATCTCGGGGCCTTCCGCCACGGAGAAGCCCAACCGGCCAAAAATATGGACGATCTGGTCGCGGACGAGCGTAATAGGATGATGAGTACCTATGGGCAGGACATCGCCTGGCAGGCTAAGATCCACCTTTGGAGCTTTGTCGGCAGGGCCGGTTCCGAGGCTGGTTTTCCAGTCCTCATAGCGGGACTCGGCCAACTGCTTGAACTCGTTCAGCACCTGACCGAATTCCTTCTTCTGTTCGGCGGGCACATTCTTCATTTCCCCAAAAAGATTCTTCACGATGCCCTTGGTTCCCAAAAACCGGATCCGATAGGCTTCCAGGGCTTCTGCCCCGTCTGGAACGATGGATGTGATCTCCTGTTTGTACTGCTCAATTTGTTGTAACAATTGCTCCATATCGCAAAGATATATAGTTTTGCCCCCAAATACCCATTTCATGTCTCCCAACCTGCATATAAGTGATTTCCTCAATCCCATTCGCCTGGCCGAATTATCCCAGGATCAGGGCTACAAGGATGGGCAGATCGGCAAGCTCATCGATGCCTATGACGAGTTCTTTCCCGACTTGTACGAGGCGGATATGGTGATCGTGGGTTGTGAGGAAGAAAGGGGCATTGGCCGGGACCGGAGGGAGGCCGGCGGCCCGGACGCCATCCGGGAGCAGTTTTATCAGTTGTACTATTGGCACCCCGACGTAAGACTGGCGGATGCAGGAAACATCAGGGCCGGAGCAACCCTGAACGACACGTATGCGGCGTTGAAAACCGTCCTGCGGGAGCTGACCGCTATCGGCAAGACAGTAGTTATACTTGGCGGCTCACACGATCTGACCTTGTCTCAGTATTATACCTATGCCGATAAGAAACACATCATCGAAGCCACCTGCGTAGACGCGCTCATCGACCTCGATATCGATTCGTTGCACCGCAGCGAGAATTTCCTGATGGAAATGCTCACGGGCGAGCCCAACTATATCCATCATTACAACCATATAGGTTTTCAAAGTTACTATGTCCATCCGCATATGCTGGAGACGATGGACAAACTGCGGTTCGACTGTTTCCGGCTGGGCAGCGTAAAAGACAATATCGAAGAGATGGAGCCGGTGATCCGCAATTCACACCTTTTCAGTTTTGACATTTCCGCTATCGCCCATTCCTTCGCGCCTGCCAACCATCTTTCCCCGAATGGCTTCAATGGTGAAGAAGCCTGTATACTTATGCGTTATGCGGGTCTTAGTCACAATGTCAACACCGTAGGCATTTATGGGTATATGCCGGGAAAAGACCAGGGGCAGCTCACCGCCCGGCAGATCAGTCATATGTTATGGTATCTTATTGACGGGAAAAGCCGGGGCCGGCGGGAAGCGGCGCTTTCCGACAGAGACTTCTTCATCGAGTACCGCACGGCTTTTGCGGAGGTGGAGACGACCTTTCTGCAGAGCAAGAAAACCCAGCGCTGGTGGATGCAGCTGCCGGATAATAAATACATCGCCTGCTCCTACAAGGATTATCTGCTGGCCAGCAGTAATGAGATCCCTGAAAGATGGCTGCGCGCCCAGGAAAGGGGATGAGGCGTCGCGCCGGCGCCAGCCCGCCCACCGGCCAGCCTGCCCATCCGCCCACCGGCGCCGATTTTTTGCCTATCTTGCGACAAAGCATTTATCATGAGGTGGTATCGCGGATTTGCAGTCCTTTTTTTGGCCGGCTTATGGCAGGCTTGTTCGCCGGCGCATTCTGTTCAGGCCACCAGCGGCGCGACCCCTGCGGCTGCCGGAACTTCACCTGCGGCTGCGATCCTTTCCCGGACGACCCCCGCAGTGGAAGAGCTGCTGAAACAATCCGGATTGCAGTCTGCACAGGTTGGCATCTGTTTATACGATCCTGCAACGGCTACCTATAAGGTCAATTACCAGGGCGATAAATATTTTATTCCTGCCAGTAATACCAAACTCTTTTCCTTATACGCCGGGATGAAATATCTCGGTGACTCGCTCATCGGGATGCGCTATTTACAGACCGATACGGCGCTGTTCGTCATGCCTTCGGGTGACCCTACTTTCCTGCATCCGTCTTTTGCCGATCAGCCGGTGATCCGTTTTCTACAGCGGTCCAGCCGGAATATTTACCTGCTGAATACGGGCTGGCGGGACAAACCATTGGGCAGGGGCTGGGCCTGGGACGATTATAATGACGACTATATGCCCGAGCGCAGCGCCTTTCCGATATACGGCAATCTCATCCGCTGGGTATCGGACTCGGCGTCGGCGTCTTTCTATTCGATACCGGATATCAACTGGGAGGTTCGTTTTTCGACCGATACGACCAAACAGGTATTCCATGTGCAGCGGGACTGGACGAAGAACGCTTTCGAGATAACGGAAGGAAAAGGGAAGACGCGGGAGCAGGACGTGCCTTTTATGACGGATGGGGTAAACTCTGCTGCCGTCCTGTTAAAGGATACGGTGGGCAGGACGGTGACGGCGCGGAACAAGTCGGTCGGGTGGACTTCTTATCCGCCATCGAGTGCGCTGGGGGACGCGGGTGCGACGGCAAAAGCGGGTTTGCCAAAATATCCGGGCAGTGGCGGGGATTTTGAACCGGGCATTATCCATTCGCGCCCGGTGGATTCCATGTTCCGTCCCATGATGTACAACAGTGACAATTTTTTTGCGGAGCAGACCCTGCTGATGGCGAGTAATGAGGTTCTGGGAGAGATGAAGGACGAAAGGATCATCGACACCCTGCTGAAAACCGATCTGAAAGGTCTGCCCCAGCGTCCTTATTGGGTGGATGGCAGCGGGCTCAGCCGTAACGACCTGTTCACGCCGCAGGATTTTATCTGGCTGCTCGACAAACTAAAAAATGAGTTTGGACTGGATCGAATGAAACGCATCCTGCCCACGGGCGGCACCGGAACGCTGTCTTCTTATTACCGGCAGGACAGCGGATATATCTTTGCAAAGACCGGCAGTCTCTCGGGGGTGGTTGCGCTCAGCGGGTACCTCATCACCCAAAAGGATCATCTTCTTTTATTTTCCATCCTCATCAACAACTATACCGGCAGCGGAGTGACCATGCGGCGCCAGATGGAGCAACTGATCCATCGGTTCAGGAGCGCTTATTGAACCGCGTCCATTCGCGCTGGAACGGGTGGTCGCTGGCCTGGCGACGGCCGGACTCTCCCGGATTGCGGCCTCACCGTCCGAACAATTTCTCGACATAGTCCGGTTTGAACTCAATAAACGTCGGGTCACCTCCGGGGGTAACGTTATGCTGGGTGCAGGCAAAAAGGTCGTCAACAAGCGTACGCATTTCTTTTTCGGATAGAAGGGTGTCGGGTTTTACGGCTTCCTGCCGGGCCATCGTCCGGATGAGTTTTTCCCGTTGGGAAAACCGGATCTCGCTGTTAAAATGCTTGAATTGCTCCAGCAGGTTTTCCAGAGCGGCTTTGTCGTCGCCATGGCTGGTGTCGGCGGGGGTGCCCTGGATGATAAAGCTGTCTTTACCGAAGGGTTCGATAAGATAGCCAAACTGATTGAGATCGGGCAGTAATTCAGCCAGTAGTATCGCATCCGGTGCGGATAAGCTCAGTGTTGCCGGGAAGAGACTTTTTTGGCTGGAGATCTTTTTGCCGACAGCCGCCGCCTTATATCGTTCGTAGAGAATGCGTTCATGGGCAGCCTGCTGATGAATAATGATAAAACTGCGGTTGGTCGGTGTGGAGATATAGGTTTTTAGCAATTGCTGTAATGGCGCGTTCTCGATGGGCATGATCGGTTTTGCCGGAATGGTGAGACCCAGCAACTGGTCCGTCGACGGGTTGGTTGCCGAGGGTCCGGCGGAAGCCCCTGTACTATCCGGGGCGCCTGTAGTGCCGCCGGCGCCTCCCGCGGCGCCGCTTTTCTGGATGGACCCGGCCAGGGCTCCCAGTTCCGCCGGCTTGTCCCCTGCCGAAGGGCCTTCATAAAAATCCTTCCAGTGCCGTAATTCGCTTTTATTGGTCGGCTCGATAAAATGCGCCTGATGTTTTTGGGTAAAGGTCTGATAAAGAGAGGAGGAGGTGACGGCGGCCTTTTTATCATCAGATACCGGTTTACTCACCGCATCCAGATTTTGAATGGAAGGGTCCAGGTCGAAATCCAGCGTTGGTGTGATACTGAACTGAGCCAGGGCATGTTTTACGGCTGCCTGTACGAAGGCATAGACTATCTTTTCATCTTCGAACTTGATCTCCTGTTTGGTAGGATGTACGTTGATGTCTATCTGTTCCGGATCGAGATCGATGAACAGCACATACAGCGGGAAGTTCTCCTGTGGGATCATTTCCTTGTAGGCGTTCATGACGGCGTGATTCAGATATGCGCTGCGGATAAAGCGGTTGTTGACAAAAAAATATTGATCTCCCCTTGTTTTTTTAGCGGTCTCAGGTTTGCCGACAAAACCATAGATATTCAGATAGTCTGTATTCTCCTGCACCGAAACAAGTTTGGACGCATGGGAATTGCCGAGTACCTGCACGATGCGTTGTTTCAGGCTTCCTTTTTCCAGGTGCATCACTTCCTGTCCGTTACTGGTTAGGGAAAAAAAGATAGAGGGGAAGGCCAGCGCCACACGGATGAATTCGTCGACGATGTGCCGCATCTCGGCGGGGTTACTCTTCAGGAAATTCCGGCGGGCGGGCACATTGAAAAAAAGATTTTTCATGGCGATGCTGCTGCCGACGGGCAGGGCCACCGGTTCCTGACGGACGACCCGGCTATTCTCGATCTCGATGCAGGTGCCTGTTTCGTCTTCCGACCGCCGCGTCCGCATTTCCACCTGTGCAACGGCTGCAATGGAAGCCAATGCTTCGCCCCGGAAACCCATGGTGCGGATATGGAAGAGGTCGTCGATGTTGCGGATCTTGGAAGTAGCGTGCCGTTCAAAAGCCATCCGTGCATCCGTCTCACTCATTCCCTTCCCGTTGTCCACCACCTGTATCAGGGATTTTCCTGCCTCATGGATAAAGAGGCGTATATCTGTAGCACCGGCATCAACGGCATTTTCAAGCAGCTCCTTCACGGCGCTGGCAGGCCGCTGGATCACTTCTCCGGCGGCAATTTGATTAGCGATGTTATCGGGCAATAATTGAATAATGTCTGGCAATTCTACCTTAATTTGTGTGCAATTTACGCCTAAAATCATTTATAAATGGCCTTTGGCCGGCGCCGGAGGCGTCCTGTAAGGTCTCAAGTCCCCAATATGAGAAAATCCTTTCTTTTACTGCTTTTCCTCAGAGGAGTTGTATGTGCGTATCCTCAGCAAAAGGCGGGCCCCGTTGCGGAAGCCTGGGTGGACAGCGTTTTCCGAACGCTGACCCCGGATGAGAAGATAGCGCAACTGATGGTGATCCGCATGTCTGCCATCGATCCGTCGACCCACAAGGTTATATTTTATGACAAAGAGGTAGAAGAGGCTGTGAAGAAATATAATGTTGGCGGCATTTGTCTGTTTCAGGGTGATCCGCAGACGCAGGCCAGCCATATCAATTATTACCAGCACATTACCCGCACCCCCATCCTTTTTTGCATAGATGCGGAGAATGGATTGGGAATGCGTATGGACAGCGTGGAGGCGCTGCCCCGGCAAATGATGCTGGGCGCTACCGGAGACCCATCGCTGATCTATCAATATGGCCGACTTGTCGGGGCACAGTGCCGGCGGATAGGCATCCAGGTGAACTATGCGCCTGTGGTAGACATTAACAATAATCCTGACAACCCGGTGATCAACGATCGTTCTTTTGGGGAAAATAAGTTTAAGGTAGCGCAATTCGGTGTTCAATATGTGAAGGGGCTGCAGGACGAAGGGGTCATGGCCTGCGCCAAACATTTTCCGGGACATGGTGATGTGGCAGTCGACTCTCATCTCGACCTGCCGGTCATCAGCAAAGACAAAAAGCAACTGGACTCGCTGGAGCTGTATCCTTTTCGTGCATTGTTTAATGCCGGGGTAGGCAGCGTCATGATCGCACACCTGTATATTCCGGCTATCGATAACACACCCGACCGGGCCACATCTCTTTCCTATAACAATGTGACCAAACTGCTGCGGAAACAATTGCATTATTCCGGCATCAGTTTTACCGATGCATTGGAGATGAAAGGCGTGGCGAAATTTTACCCTGATGGAGATGCCTCCGTCCAGTCGCTGGTAGCGGGGAATGATATGCTTTGTCTGCCCGGAGATGTGGCGCTTAGTATCGGGAAGATCAACGCTGCGATACAAGAGAAGAAGATCCGGTGGAAAGATATTGACAGCCGGGTGAAAAAGGTATTACGCGCCAAATACGACTATGGGCTGGCCAGCTGGCAGCCGGTGAATACCGGTCATCTCACCATGGATCTGAACCAGGGAGTAAAAGAAATGCGCCGGCAGGTGGCGGAAAATGCGCTCACCCTTTTGCGCAATGCAGAGCCTTCTGTTTTTCCTTTGCGGGTTAAAAAGAAAAAGATCGCGTATATCGGCATGGGATTGACAGAGGACGATGCCTTCAGCCGCCGGATGCGCGCCGACTACAATGCCCACGTATACTTTTTCGACTACAATCTCGACAGCGCCAAGGCCGCGGCAGCGCTGGAGTTGTTAAGCAATCGCTATGATGCGCTGGTGATCGGCCTGCACAACTACGCCCGTTTCCCCGCCAGGAATTTTTCCATCAGCCCGGCTGCTGCCTGGCTGTTGAAGGAGCTACAGCAAAAGGAAAAGGCGGTGACGATGACGTTTGGCAATCCCTATGCGATAAAAAACAGCTGTGACGCCAAAGTATTGGTGGCCTGTTATGAGGATGATTCCACCACACAGGAAGTGGCGGCTGACCTTCTCAACGGAAAATTTGCCCCAAAAGGTCATCTGCCCGTGTCTGTATGTGATGAATGGAAGGCTGGAGCCGGCATCGTAGGACCCGGGCGGGCCCTGCCCACTGTGGATCCTGTCCAGTTGGGAATGGATGCCGCGCGTTTGCAGAAGATAGACGCCATCTGCGAAGAAGCTATTGCCAAACAGGCGGCGCCAGGTTGCGTGGTGCTTGTGGCAAGACATGGGAAGATCGCTTACGAAAAGGCCTTTGGGTACATGACCTATGATAAGAAAGAGCCGGTGTACAAAGAGACCATCTATGACATGGCTTCCGTAACGAAGATATGCGCCACTACGATGGGGGTAATGAAATTGTATGATGAGGGCCGGCTCGATCTGCAGAAAACGTTAGGCGACTACCTGCCCTGGGTGAGGGGGAGCAATAAAGAAGGATTGCGTATCTGGGATGTGCTCCTGCACCAGGCGGGGCTCGTAGCCTTTATCCCCTTTTACAAAGAAACCATCGACAGCACCAAAGAAGGAAATCCTTTGCCGGGTTTTTATACGGCAAAGTCCGACAGTTCGCATGCTATCCGCGTAGCGGAAAATATGTATCTGCGCAATGACTGGGAGGACACCCTTTACAAACGTATTTTACAAAGTCCGCTTGGCGCGAAGGATAAATACGTATACAGCGACAACGATTTTATTTTTATGGGAAAGATCGTCGAAGCCATTTCCGGGATGCCTCTCGACGAGTACGTAAAAAAAACGTATTACGAACCGCTGGGAATGAGCTCTTCGGGATTTTTACCACGGGAACATTTTCCGCTGGGGCGTATTGCCCCTACGGCCGAAGAACCTATTTTCCGCCGGCAGATCATCAGGGGAGATGTCCATGATCCGGGATCTGCCATGTTCGGCGGTGTCGCCGGTCATGCAGGTCTCTTCAGCGACGCCTATGACTTGGCGATGCTGGAACAGATGCTGCTCAGCGGCGGTACATTTAACGGGCAGACCTATCTGAAGAACTCGACGGTCGATTTCTTCACGGGATATCATAGTGCCATCAGCCGCCGGGGACTGGGTTTCGACAAACCGGAGAAAGACAATGCGCAGCGGAAGGAACCTTATCCCTGTTTGTCCGCGTCGCCGCAAACCTTTGGCCATACCGGGTTTACGGGTACCTGTGTATGGGTTGATCCGAAGTATGATCTCATCTATGTCTTTCTTTCCAATCGGGTAAATCCTGTGGAGAACAATCCGCGGCTTTCGAGTCTGAGTATCCGCGGGCGGATACAGGAGACGATCTACCAGGCGATGGGGGTGGATGAGGGTGCCTCGACAAAGGCGCCTGCGCGGCACTAACCCTCGATCTTCGCCACTCCCTTTTTAATATTCTTTTGATAGTATTTGCAGGCCGGCCGCAGCCCGCACTGCGTGCATTTGGGATTCCGCGCTACGCAGATATAGCGTCCGTGCAGGATCAGCCAGTGATGCGCTACATGCACCTGGTCCCTGGGAATAAACTGCAATAATTGTTTTTCTGTCGCCAGTGGCGTCCTGGCGTTCACTGTGAGTCCGATGCGGGCCGAAACGCGGAAAACGTGCGTATCTACGGCCATATTGGGCTGGTTGTCTACAACAGAAGTGATGACATTGGCCGTTTTACGGCCGACGCCGGGCAATTGTACCAATTCTTCGACTGTCAGCGGCACTTCCCCGTGGAATTTATCCACGAGCATGCCTGCCATGCCGATGAGGTGTTTGGTTTTGTTGTTGGGATAGGAGATACTGCGAATCAGGGGGAATAGCTCGTCAAAGTCAGCCTGAGCAAGAGATTGCGGGTCCGGATATCTTTCGAAGATCGCCGGAGTGGTCATGTTGACCCGTTTGTCCGTGCATTGTGCAGACAGGATCACCGCTACCAGTAATTGGTAGGGGCTGTCATACAGCAACTCGGTTTCTGCGTCAGGATTGTGCTTGCTGAAATAGTCCAGTACGAATTGAAAGCGTTCCTTTTTGGTCATTGGAGAGGGTTTCAATGACCGCGAATGTACGTCAATTGTTAGATTCGATGATAACCTGGTCGAGATCAGGGATGCGATACAGTTGCCTGTACAGCCGTCTTTCTGGCATAATTCATAACCCGTTGGATAACTTCCATACGAGGAGCTACCGTAATCTTATCTAATTCGTCAGCAGAAGATCGCAGAACTTCCAACTTCTCGCGAAGCATCCAGTCTTCCTTCAGCGCAGCCTCTATCGCTGTAGTCAATTCCGGGGAAGACTCTTTATACAAATACGTCAAAAGATCCTCCGGTGTAAAGAGTGTCATAGGCAAAACCATTTAATGTCCTAATAAATTCCGAAAGCAGTAAAAGTGAAACGTCCGTAATTAAAACGGTGTTTGGGTACTCTTATTGCACCGGTGTCTTAATATTAGCTTAAAGGGGGGCGGGAAAGATGTAAAAATCTGATTATCAACGTTTATCAGGGCTGGCTTCTTCCCGGATCAGAAAGAGATCCTCGTTGTCTCTTTTCATAAGGTATTTTTCACGGGCATATTTTTCCAGCAAGGCAGGATTCGTTTTCAGTTGCTCCAGCTCCTGTTTGGTGGCAGCGATCTGCTGTTCGTAATACTTTTTGCTTTGCTGCAGTCTTAACAATTCTCCCTTTTCCCGGAAATGACTGGTGATGAAATCCCGGTTGTCAAAAAACAATATCCAAACGGTGAAGCCTGTCGCCGTAAGGAGATACTTGTTCTTCAACAAGGGTGGGATATGTGTTAAAAGCTTCATGAAAAAAACCCCTGGACCGGCGTCCAAACCGGGCCAGGGGCTCAAGCTACAACTTATTTTTTGAATTTGATACGTCCTTTCGGATAAATACCAGCATCGCCCAGTTCCTCCTCAATGCGGAGAAGCTGGTTGTATTTGGCCAGCCGGTCGCTACGGGAAGCGCTGCCTGTCTTGATCTGACCACAGTTGAGGGCTACGGCGAGGTCGGCGATGGTCGTATCTTCCGTTTCCCCGCTGCGGTGACTCATGATAGTTGTATAACCGTGAGTCTGAGCCAATTGGACTGCGTTAATGGTCTCGGTGACGGTGCCGATCTGGTTCACTTTGATCAGGATGCTGTTGGCGACTCCTTTGTCGATGCCTTTTTGCAGTATTTTGGTATTGGTGACGAAAAGGTCGTCGCCTACCAGCTGTACTTTATGGCCAACGGCGTCCGTCAGTTTTTTCCAGCCGTCCCAGTCTTCTTCCGCCATTCCGTCCTCAATAGAGATGATGGGATATTTATTTACCCAGGAGGTCCAGTAGTCTACCATTTCATCGCTGGTCAGTATTTTTCCGCTGCTTTTATAGAATTTATATTTCCCGTCTTTGAACATTTCGCTGCTGGCTGCATCCAGGGCGATGCCGATCTGGCTGCCTACTTTGTAGCCGGCTGCTTCGATGGCCTGGAGTACGGTTTCGATAGCTTCTTCGTTGCTCTGGATGTCCGGAGCGAAACCGCCTTCGTCGCCGACATTCGTGCTATAGCCTTTTTTCTTTAGCACGGACTTTAACTGGTGGAAGATCTCTACGCCCCAGCGCAATCCTTCGCTGAAGCTGTCGGCGCCGACCGGGACGATCATATATTCCTGGTAGTCGATCTTGTTATCGGCGTGTACGCCGCCGTTGAGGATATTCATCAGGGGCATCGGTAATACGGTGCTATTGACGCCACCCAGGTAGCGGTACAGGGGTAGTTTGCTCTCCTTTGCGGCTGCCTTTGCTACGGCCATGGAAACGGCCAGCAGCGCATTGGCGCCCAGTTTGCCTTTATTGTCCGTGCCATCCAGCTCGATAAGCCGGGCATCCAGCGATGCCTGCTCGTTGACAGGGAAGCCGATCAACTGATCTGCAATGATGTCATTTACATTGGCCACTGCTTTCAGGACGCCTTTTCCGCCAAAGACATTTTTATCACCGTCCCGTAATTCGACAGCTTCATGAATGCCGGTAGAAGCGCCACTGGGCACAGCGGCACGGCCGCGATGATTATTCTCCGTAACTACGTCGACTTCGACGGTAGGATTACCCCGGCTGTCTAAGATCTGTCTTGCATGGATGTCGGCAATGTAGCTCATGTTGGTTCTTTGTTTTTAATTACTTGTAGTTAATGAATGCAGTTTATTTCTTGACGTTTAGGAGCCTGGGGCTCTTTAAGCGGTCGGGGATAGAGGGTTATTCGTCAGATTTCGGAAGATCTCTTCCAGACTCTGGTTTTCGCTTTGCAAAGAAACAATGTTCCAATTGTTCTGCAAAGCGAGTTGAAGTAATAGTTTTTTTACGGCATCCGGGTTTTCAGCCTGTAATTCCCATTCCGTCGGGGAAAGGCGGCTTACCCTGCTGACGCCGGACAGCTGCTCGAGTTGCCGGGCATCGGGAGACTCCTGGAAGGCCACCCGGATCAGACCTGTACGGCTGTTCTGCTGTCGCAGCCGGCTCAATTGGCTATCTGCCACCAGTCTGCCGCGGCTGATGATCACAACCCTGTCGCAAAGGGCTTCTACCTCCTGGAGGATATGAGAAGAAAAAAGGACCGTTTTGTTTTTCCCCAGCTGCCGGATGACTTCCCTGATCTCAATGATCTGGTTGGGGTCCAGACCGCTGGTAGGTTCATCCAGGATCAGGACCTCAGGATCATGAATAAGTGCTGCAGCCAGGCCGACCCGTTGTTTATATCCTTTGGATAGCTGTCCCAGTTTTTTATTGCTTTCTACGGTGAGCCCTACCAGGGAAATAACGTCTTCGATGCGGGCTTTTTTATTGGGGACGCCGTGTACGTCGGCTATAAAATCCAGGTATTCCCGGACATACATTTCCGGATACAGGGGGTTGGCTTCCGGAAGATAGCCGATCTTTTTTTTTGTCTCCAGTGGCCGCTCTGTTACAGAAATGCCACATACAACGGCCTCGCCGCCATCCTGGCCAAGATAGCCGGTAATGATCTTCATGGTAGTGGATTTTCCGGCCCCGTTCGGGCCAAGAAAACCGACGATCTCGCCTTTGCCCACCATGAAAGAAATGGCATCTACCGCCTTTTGGTCGCCATAGATCTTAGTAAGGTCCCGTACTTCAATAGACATTTGTAGGATTTACGGTGCGAATTTAAGTCATCCGGCACAAAAACCGGAATTCGCATTGGCGATCCCGGGCGGGGGACCCGGCCATCGGGATGCGTTTCGGATCAGCCTGGCAGGGTCTCAAAGACCGTCACCGTCGTATTCTCCCTTTAGCGAATAATAACCAAAAAGGACGAGTCCGATGACGATAGGAATAAAGATCCCGATGAAAACCCCCCATTGGATCTTTGTGTCTATTACCGGCTTTTTGGCTATCTCGGCCATTCCGGTTCGGATGAGCCAGAACAGGACGACGGGTCCCAGGGCGATCCAGACGATACCGAGCAATCTTTTTACTGTATTCATGATATTGTAATTCAGTTAAGGATTTTTAAGATTCCAGGTCGGCGGTTACAGGCGCGGAAGGAATATAAAGGGCTCCGATGATAAGACATATCGCAGCTACACCAACGGGATACCAAAGCCCTATCAGCTTATCGCCGCTATAGATGGTTGTCAGCAAGGTGGCAATAAAAGGTGTCATGCCTCCGAAGACGCCATTGCCGATGTGATAAGGCAGGGACATGGAAGTATAGCGTATCCGGGTGGGGAACAGTTCTACCAGGAAGGCGGCAATGGGGCCGTATACCATCGTCACGTAAAAAACCATCAGGAACAGGATGCCTACCATTTTCCAGTAATCGCTGTCACCAAGCTTTTTGCTGCTGGTGAGGGCAGGTTTGGCTCCCGTCCTGCCGCTGGCATAGACGGTATCTTTTTGGGTTTGTGTCACCTGAAGCCCGCCTTCGTAATGCAGGAGGGTAGAAGACGTACGAACGAGGTCCCGACTGGTACCAATGAATGCGACGCTGGTGCGGATCTCTTTCTGGCTGGTGATTTCTGACCTGCCATCCGTTCCGGTGATGGACAACAGTTGCCGGAAAAGAACGGGATATGTAACGATCGCCAGCAACATACCCACCATCATGATCCATTTACGGCCGATCTTGTCGCTCCAGCTGCCAAAAACCACGAAAAAAGGCGTAGCCAGCAGGATGGCGAACAGCAGCATGGTCTTTGACTGATCAAAATCTATCTTACAGACATTTTCCAGAAAAGACTGGGCGTAGAACTGGCCTGTATAGAAAACGACGCCCTGACCCATGGTGGCGCCAAAAAGGGCCAGCAAAACTATTTTCAGATTGGTTTTATGGCCAAAGCTTTCTTTCAGGGGGTTGGTAGACAGTTTGCCCTCCGACTTCAGCCGGTTGAAAAGCGGCGACTCCTGCATTTTCAGCCGGATATAGACCGATATGGCTACCAGCAGGATGGAGACAAGAAAAGGAATGCGCCAGCCCCAGGCATTGAATTTTTCGATGCTTCTGGCCTGATCGGGGTCGAGCACATGGCGGGTCAGGAGAATAATGCCCAGACTGACAAACAGACCTACTGTAGCCGTAGCCTGTATCCATGACGTAAAGAAACCCCGCCGGTGGGACGGGGAATGTTCCGCCACATAGGTGGCTGCTCCCCCATACTCGCCGCCCAGCGCCAACCCTTGCAGCAGGCGGAGCAGAACGACCAGCAGCGGAGCAAAAAAGCCGATGCTCTCATAGCCGGGCACCAAACCGATGGCAAAGGTCGAGCCCCCCATAATGATCAGGGTAAGGAGGAAGGTATACTTACGCCCGATGAGGTCGCCCAGCCGGCCGAAGACCAGGGCGCCGAAAGGACGAACGACGAATCCGGCGGCAAAAGTGGCTAAAGTCGACAGCAGTGCCGCTGTAGGATTCGTTTTGGGAAAGAACTGACCGGCGATCACGGTTGCCAGGCTCCCGAAAATGTAAAAATCATACCATTCGATAAGGGTACCTACTGATGACGCGATAATGATCCGGCGGATATCCTTTGCGGGTGTCGAAACTGATGTGGATGACATAGACCGTTAGTACTGGTTTTGTTAGGTGCCTTTTTTTTATCGGACGGGGATAAAGTTAAAATAAATTATTAGGGATAAAATTCTAATTTTATGGCCCTTATAATTAACCAATAACGAGCCACGGGCTCGTTGGCCGCAACCGAGCGAAAGCGAAGGTTGTGAACGAGGAGAAGCGAGGAACGAAGCTTTTCCGAAGTTCCCCAGCGTAGCCAAAAGCCCGGAGGCGACAATTAACCAAAGAGCCAGATTCGCCATGAGCAATTATTCTTATCAGATCCGGTCCCGGGAACAATACGACGCAGCCTATAAGAAGAGTGTAGAAGACCCGGAAGGATTCTGGGCGGAGGTAGCCGGTAATTTTCAATGGCGTCGCCGCTGGGACAAAGTGCTGGACTGGAATTTTACGGAACCGCAGATACGCTGGTTCTCGGGCGCACAGTTAAATATAACCGAGAATTGTCTGGACCGTCATCTTGCCGAAAGAGGCGACCAGCCGGCCATCGTCTGGGAGCCCAACAATCCTGAAGAACATCATCGTGTTCTCTCGTATAAAGAGCTGCATTTTAAGGTGTGTCAGTTTGCCAACGTGCTAAAGAACAATGGCCTGAAAAAAGGCGATCGCGTTTGTATCTACATGCCGATGGTGCCCGAGCTGGCCATTGCGGTTCTGGCCTGTGCCCGGATCGGTGTGATCCACTCCGTGGTCTTTGGAGGCTTTTCCGCCCAGAGCATTGCAGACAGGATACAGGACGCCCAGTGCAGCCTTGTCATCACGTCTGATGGCGCCCACCGGGGCAATAAGGATATACCGTTGAAAGCGGTGATCGATGATGCGCTGGTACAATGTCCTTCCGTGAAAAGGGTCATCGTCTTAACCCGCACCCGGGTGCCCGTGAGTATGATAAAGGGCAGGGATGCCTGGTGGGAAGATGAGATCCGTAAAGTGGAGACCCAGGGCAACCCGACCTGTCCTGCCGAAATAATGGAGGCGGAGGACCTGCTGTTCATTCTCTATACATCGGGTTCGACGGGCAAACCCAAAGGGGTTGTCCACACCTGCGGCGGTTATATGGTCTTTACCAACTACAGTTTTGTCAATGTGTTCCAGTATCAGCCGGGGGACGTCTTTTTCTGTACCGCGGATATCGGATGGATCACCGGTCACAGTTATATCTTATATGGTCCGCTAAGCGCCGGTGCGACCACACTCCTTTTTGAAGGTATTCCTACCTGGCCTGACGCCGGCCGTTTCTGGGACATTGTGGATAAATTCAACGTGAACATCCTGTATACGGCGCCTACTGCTATCCGCAGTCTCATGGGCTTCGGGCTTGACTTCGTGAAGAATAAGAATCTGGGATCTCTTAAAGTATTGGGTACTGTCGGGGAACCTATCAATGAAGAGGCCTGGCACTGGTATGACGAGAACATCGGCAAAGGCCGCTGTCCCATTGTCGACACCTGGTGGCAGACGGAGACAGGGGGCATCCTTATCTCCAACATAGCCGGCATTACCCCCGCCAAGCCCGCCCATGCCACCCTTCCCCTACCGGGTGTACAGCCGGTACTGGTGGATGAAAAAGGAGAGGAATTGCAAGGCAACAATGTCAGCGGCAATCTTTGTATAAAATTCCCCTGGCCGTCAATTATCCGCACGACATATGGCGACCACGAACGGTGCCGTCAGACCTATTTCGCTACTTATCCCGGAATGTATTTCACCGGGGATGGCGCTCTGCGGGATGCCGAGGGCAATTACCGGATCACCGGCCGCGTAGATGACGTGCTGAATGTAAGCGGTCACCGTATTGGTACGGCAGAAGTGGAGAATGCGATCAACATGCATACCGGTGTCGTGGAAAGTGCGGTGGTCGGGTATCCGCATGATATAAAGGGGCAAGGCATTTATGCCTATGTGGTATACAATGGCACCGGGCATGATAAAGACCTGGTGTGTAAGGATATTGTGCAGACGGTGGCCCGTATCATCGGACCTATTGCCAAGCCGGACAAGATACAGTTTGTCAGTGGGCTGCCGAAGACGCGCAGCGGAAAGATCATGCGCCGCATTCTCCGGAAGATTGCCGAAGGTGAGTTGCAGAACCTGGGTGATACGACGACCCTGCTGGATCCGGCCGTGGTAGAAGAGATCAGGAACGGGCGGCTGTAGAGGCAGGGCCGATCAGCGATCGAGACAAAGTGCGTCGCTTTGGGGGTGCGTCGCTTTGGGGGCGTCGCCCGGCTTTAATGCTGTATGATCACCTTCGTGCCCACGGGGGCTATCTTGTATACTTCATCCATGTCCTCGCATTTTAGCGAAACACAGCCGTTCGTCCAGTTCTGGTAGGCGTCTACCGCATTCTCGTCGTGCGGCCAGGTGCCGTGAATGGCGATCCCATCGCCGATCCTGGCGTTCCGGGGGATCAGACCCTGCGCCTTGCGCTGATTGAACTTGGCAATATCCGCAGCGGTTGGATAGTCGAGGTCCATGATCTTGTCCCATTTTTCATGAGGCCGTTTGCTTCGGATATGATAAACGCCTTCGGGGGTTTTCCTATCCCCCTGGATCATTTTGTCATCGAGTGATTTATTGCCGAATACGGCCGGATAGGTAGCATACCATCCGTCCTTGTCGTAGATCTGCAATTCATAACTCGATTTGATAACGACGATGTAGACATCTCCGTCGGGCGCCCGGTGAAAAAATCGCCGGCTGGAGGAGCGATGATGAGCATCGCGGAATGAAAAAAGTGTGAGTGTCAATAAACTGCCCAGAATGAATTTTTGCGAGGTCATAATACGGCTGATTAATCCAATTCCAACGAAAGAGGCGGCCGTATTATTTTAATGTGGAAAAGTTTTAACATATGAGTTGCACAATAAGACAATTGTGTTTGCAGCCCCGGCGGCTTTCCGTTGCGGCCTGCAAGGCCTACCAATTCCCAAACCGTATCCCCACCGTATAGGGCACCTGGTCGAGACCTTTACTGAACATGCTTCGGGCGGCATAGGAACCGTATAATTTCAGCCAGCCCAGCTGCAGTTCTCCGATATAGGATATTTTCCAGGGCTCCATGTCGAAGTCGTCAAAGGTCTTTTCTTTACCGGTGGCCGGGCTTTTGAACTTTTGCCGGGAGGAATATTTATATCCGAAGCTTGCCCCTGCGCTGAATCCAAAATCCTGCCGGCGATGGGGGGTGAAATTGAAGTTCAGCAGGAAGGGAACCGTGACGTAGTCGGCGGCTAATTTATTCTTGCTGTAGTGTATCGTATCCATGATCACCCGGGTAGGGTTGATCTTAAAACGGATGTCTTCTTCGTAGCGGTAATTGTTGAGCTCGATACCCAATCCATATTTCAGGTTGACAACATGTTTGATCAGGTTGATGCGTTGCATGAAGATCCAGATATTAACATTGACGGATTTGCCGGTACGCAGTTTGAACCAGTCTTTGGTTCCGCCAGGAGCAAATTGCTGGGCTCCGGCCGATGCGTAATCGGTCCTGTCCCGGTAATTGGCAAAACCCAGATCGAGAATACCCCAATTGGTACTGCTATTATGAGGCTGGTAATCATTATGACGATGATGGATGTGAATGAGGGTATCTCTGTCTTCGTGATTTGCGCCACGGACGATGAGCAGATTTCCCACGCGTATGGTATCGCCGTGTCCAGCGGTATTGCTTTGCGAAGTGCCTGTTGTGTCGGTTTGGGCCCAGCCGGAAAGGGTAAAGATCATCCCAGCCGCAAGTAAAAGTACCCGGTTCATAATTTTTCTTTTTTAAAGTATGCGTTAATTGACTGCTACCTGGAAAGCGCCGATCAGCACTTCGCGTTTTCCTTCGCTGTCGCGGTCCGCTGTTTTTCCAAACGTTCGGGCCACTTTTCTGAAGAGTCCCCGGAGTTTACTTTTACCGGGAGCTGCCGCATCGGAAGCGGCAAGTATTTCTTTTTCGTTGTCTTCCCGTAACAAAGCCTGCGTAGCAAAAGAAGATTGCTCTCTGGGAATATTCGCCTGCCGGGCTGTTTGGGTCAGAGGGTTCGTTTTTGCCGCGGTTTTCGGATCGTTCCCCGCAGCTACCGTCAGGAGGCTGCCCTGGTTGTTCACGGGCTCGGGGGTTGCTATGGATGGCCGCGATATTAATTCCTTGTCTGCACCCTCCGGGACAGTTGCCAGTTGCCGGTATTCTTCTTTTTTGGCCGGTATAGAAGATGCCGTTCCCTTTACCCTGGCGGTCTTCTGTTTGCGGCCTGCTGTAGGGTATAACGCAGCAGTTGTGGCAAGAGTTACAGCAGAAGGATCTTTTTTAACTGATGCAGCGGTTTTGGGTGCTTCGGTTATGACCGGCATTTTCGTAGCGATGGCAGGCTGGCGGTTTTGTCGCCCTTGTAACAACAACAAAACGACTACCCCCGTCAGGATGGCGGCGGCTCCGGCGGTCCACCGGTAAAAAAGGATAATGGGGCGGCTCTTTTCTTTATGATAGAGACTTTCCTTATCCGGGAAGACGACAGCCCCGTCCGGCACGCTAACGGTACGGCGTAGTTGCTCAAGCTGGATTCGTCCTGATGGGGACGTCTGTATGAACGTTTCAACCATTTCCCGTTGCTTTTTATCCAGCTCGCCGTCGATGTAGGAGAGGAAATAGTCGAGGTGATTGTTTTCCCCGATGGCATTGTCATGGGTCTGTCGGAACAAAACAGACTTGTCGCGGAACACCGGTGTTTCTTCCGGAGATACGCGGCATTGGAGTAAAGATTCCCATTCTTCCTGCAGGTCGGGGTTCTCAGCTACCCATGACTCCACGGCCCGTCTTTCTGTGGCCGACAATTCATTGTCGACATATAGTAGAAAGAATTCCTGATAATTATCTTTTGTGATCATGGGACCTTAAATTAAATTTTCCAGGCTGACCAGGTAATTTTTTAACTGGATACGTGCCCGGTGTAAATAGACTTTCACCTGGCTCTCATTCAACCCGGTGATCTGCCCGATCTCTACATAAGAATACCCTTCATAATCCTTCAGCAGGACCAGTGAGCGCTGCGTTTCATTCAATCTTGACAGCGCATCTTCAAGCGCTTTTTTCAACTGGTGCACCGGTGTGTCGCAGATGCGCGCCTCTTCCCGGAATTCTTCCCGCAGTTGTATCCGTCTTGTTTTTCGCAGGTGGTCGATCATCTGGTGATATGCGATGGTGAACAAATAAGACTTGCTTTTCTCCACGTCTACCGCCTGTCTGTTCTTCCAAAGTTTTTCGAATGCCGATTGCACAACGTCCCGCGCATCCTCCTCCTGCCGGAGATTTTTCAGGATAAAGCGATACACATTGTCCGCATATAAGGTTACGCATTCGTTGTATTCTCTTTCAGTCATAAGCAGGATCTATCTGCAGGCATAAATGTATTTATTCACGGTAATACGTGCGGATCGGGAGAAATGTTACAGAAAGGAGGAAAAAATGTTAACCCTTGACCATTAACAGGTTGCGTGTGATAGATTCCCAGAGGATGTATTCGGTCTGGGCTTTTTTGCCGCTGCATTTATTGCCGCATTCATTGGTAGGATCATCGGTATGGGACCGCATGCGGGCGTAGGAAACAAGCATCAGGCTCAGCGAGATCGCGAGGACCAATATGGACAACCGTATGTACAGTTTGCGTTTCATTGCAGCCGGGGCTTACTCTTTGTATAACGAAGGTATAGATTATTTGTTACAGACGGGCAAAAATTTAGCTACCGTTTCTAACAGATGATGGTTCAACTACTTACCTTTGCGCCCAAACTGGACAAGGTCCGGTAAAATTAAAATTTTTTCTATGAACTCCTCCTTTGTGAAACGTATTGCTGCCGAGCTGGATGAGATTAAAGCTGCCGGCCTTTTCAAAACCGAACGGATCATCGCCAGCGCCCAGGGAGCCGAGATCCTTGTCAATGGTAAAAAAGTATTAAACTTTTGCGCCAATAACTATCTGGGACTTTCATCCCATCCGAAAGTGATCGCTGCGGCCCATCAGGCCGTGGATACGAGAGGATATGGAATGAGCAGTGTCCGGTTTATCTGCGGCACACAGGACATTCACAAAGAGCTGGAGCAGAAGATAGCGAATTTCCTGGGTACGGAAGATACCATACTTTATGCCGCGGCCTTCGATGCCAATGGAGGTGTTTTCGAGCCTTTATTCGGCGAGCAGGATGCCATCATCTCCGACGAGCTCAATCATGCTTCCATCATCGACGGCGTCAGGTTATGTAAGGCGCAGCGTTATCGCTATAAGCATAATACTATGGCCGACCTCGAAGAACAATTGAAGGCGGCTGCGGGCGGCCGTAGCCGGATCATTGTCACCGACGGCTCTTTCAGCATGGATGGTACCATCGCCCAGCTGGATAAGATCTGTGACCTGGCCGATCGTTACGATGCTATTGTCATGATCGATGAGTCCCATTCTTCGGGTTTCCTGGGAAAGACCGGCCGCGGAACCCACGAACATTGCGGGGTGATGGGCCGTATCGATATTATTACCGGCACCCTGGGTAAAGCGCTTGGCGGCGCCAGTGGTGGATTCACCAGCGGTAAAAAAGAGATCATCGAGATGTTGCGTCAGCGCAGCCGGCCCTATCTCTTTTCCAATAGTCTTGCGCCATCCATTACCGGCGCCTCCATTGCCGTCCTGGACATGCTCAGCGAGACCACTGAACTGCGGGACCAGCTGGAATACAATACCAACTATTTCAGGACCAAAATGACCGCAGCCGGGTTCGATATCAAACCCGGAGTACATCCGATAGTTCCCATCATGTTATATGATGCGGTAGTAGCACAGAATTTTGCCTCCAAATTGTTGGAAGAAGATATTTATGTCATCGGCTTTTTCTTTCCTGTGGTGGCGAAAGGGCAGGCCCGGATCCGTGTTCAGTTGAGTGCCGGGCACCAACAGCACCATCTGGACAAGGCTATAGCCGCTTTTACGAAGATCGGCAGGGAGCTTGCAGTTCTAAAGAATTAATTACATCTTGTGGGCTAAACCTAAGCCCATGGAAGAAAATCTGCCGATCGAGCAGCCCGGGGAACCGCCCGGCGAGTCTGGCCATCATGATATCGGGCAGCCCGACCAAGCCGAAGCAGCCTCCCCCGGGATCGTTTCCGACCGCGATTGTGCCGGATGTGGCGCACCCGCTACGGAGGAAAAACATTCCACTCCTTTATGCGCCGACTGCCGGCAAAAATTCATCCGGTATCCCATACCGGTCTGGATCAGGGTATTTGCGGCCGGCATAGGGGCTCTCGTCCTGTTTTCATTATTCACCTTTCCCAAAGACCTGTCGCTTGGCATCGGCCTGGAGAAGGGCGAGCGGGCGGAAAAAGAAAAGAAGTATATCACTGCTCAACGGGAGATGGAGCAGGCGGTAAAAAAGGCTCCGGGTAATGTAGAGGCGGAAGGCCATCTGTTGATAGACGCCTATTACAATCAGGACATGCAGACCCTGGCCCGGCAGTTCAAAAAGCTCAAGGATACCCGCATCGAAGACAAACAGCTCATGGCATCCATAGAAGAGATACTGGATAAGTTGCCGGGGTATTACGGGAATGATTCTTTCAGCAACTTCACCACCAGCCATCCGGATTGGTATAAGGTCTCCGATGCGGACTGGGCCGCGTATATGGACCGGAATCCGCGCGACGTCAGTGCCCTGATAATACGCGCCTCCCTGTTTTTCGGCCGGAAAGAGTTTCCACGTTGCGATAGCTGTCTGCAGGACATTTTGAGAATAGACCCCGGATTTTATCCGGCACTGGAAATGATCAGCAGTCTCAAACGGCAGGAGAAAAAACCAGACAGCGCCTTGCTGTATAACGAGCGGTTGCTGAGTATCAATAAAGAGTTTCCCTATGGGATCGCTTCCAAAGCGCGGACCCTGCTGATGCAAAAAAAGGATAAAGAAGCCCTGGACCTTGCATTGAAAGGGTATGCATTCAAAAAGGACGATGCGTTTGTGCAGGCTACGTTGATCCTCGCCTATCATTTCAATCAGCAGATGAAGGACAGAGATGACCTGATAAAAACTGCGCGCCAGGCTTTTGCCGATTCCGTCGATAAAGGGAATCTGCAATATGCCCTGGATGTCGTTGACAATAAAGAAAAATTCAGGGATTAAAACTTCATTTTTAAAATAACACCATGTTCATACCTGGTTTTGTCATAACTCTGCTGACCTTTCCCGGCGTTATCGTTCACGAGCTGGCCCATCAGCTTTTCTGCCGCTATTATAAAGTGCCTGTATTTAAGGTCGTGTATTTTCAACTGGGTAATCCCGCCGGATATGTATTACATGAGGCGGTAAAAAATAAGGCGCAGGGCATCATGATCAGCATCGGTCCTTTTATCATCAATTCGGTCATTGGCGCGCTCATTTCGCTGCCTGCGGCATTGCCGGTATTTCAATTTCACACGGCAAAACCTTTGGATTACCTTCTCATTTACCTGGGCGTGTCCATTGCCATGCATGCTTTTCCCAGCCGCGGCGATGCCAACGTTATCTGGAGCTCCATAAAAGAACCCGGGACATCCATCTGGATAAAGATCATTGGTTTCCCGGTGGTCGGTCTCATTTATATAGGGTCCATCGGCAGTTTCTTCTGGCTGGACCTCCTGTATGGCGTTGGCGTAGCCCTCGGGCTGCCGAATCTGCTGATCGCGCTGCTGGCTTAAATGATGATAGTCGCGACCATGCTGATCTCGACATTCACATTCTTTGGCAGGGTCTTCACGGCATACGTTTCGCGGGCGGGGAAATCGCCGGTGAAATATTTCCCATACACTTCGTTGACGTCGGCGAACAGCGACATATCGCTCAGCAGGATCGTTGTCTTCAGGACGTGATCAAAGGTAATGTGTGCCGCGGTGAGGATCGCTTTTAGATTGTGCATCACCTGGTGCGTCTCACCTATGATGTCGGCAGCCTCTATTTTTCCTGTGGCCGGGTCGATCGGTATTTGTCCGGAGATGAAGAGCAGGTTGCCGGACTGTACAGCCTGGCTGTAGGGGCCGATGGGAGCCGGGGCATTGGGGGTATTGATGATCTTTTTTTCCATATAGCAAATATAATAATTGCTTACAGCTAAATTTGCCAGAAAAACCACGATCAGCGACATGACAGTTGTTGTTATAACAGAAGGCAAAACAGAAAAAGACCTCGCCGCCATCTTTCCGGCTGCGGATTGTACCTGGGTGGTAATTAAGACCGTTGGCGCGGCGCAGGAGCATAAGGATGCTGATCTGTATATCGATCTTGATTTTACCAATGAGCCCCATCGCAAGGAGATGCTGAGCCGGTTGCTGCCTGCGCTGGTCATGGTGAATGCGGTCGAGCCCACTTTAGCAGAAATAGGTTTTCCATTTGTGCGGATCAATGGCTGGCCGGGTTTTCTGGAGCGCAGCATACACGAGGTGGTGATCCCTGAGGAGACGCTGGACGACAGCATGAAGCTGATAAACCGGCTGAAGCGATTGTATGAAAGGTCGGAAAATTCTTATCGTCTCGTTGCTGATACGCCGGGGATGATCAGCGGGCGTATTCTCGCGACGATCATTAATGAAGCGTATTTTACCTGGGAGGCCGATGTAAGCAGCATCGAAGAGATCGACATTGCGATGAGGCTGGGCACTAATTATCCGTTAGGACCTTTTGAATGGAGCCGGCGCATCGGACTGGAAAAAATTGCCGGTCTGCTCGTTCGGTTAAGCGCTGATAATGCCCGGTATACCCCTGCATCGAGCCTTTTAAAGGCGGCTAATTTGTTAAAATATGATTAAAAATAGTAGTGAAATAAAGGGGGCTGCATGGCATTGATCCTAAATATTGACACGGCTACTGAAAAAGCCAGTATTTGCCTGGCGAAGGGGGGACAGACATTGGGGCTGGCAGAAAATGAGGAGCAAAAAGATCATGCTTCCTGGTTACATCCTGCGATTGAAAAAATGGTCGGACAGACCGGTTATAAGCTATCCGATCTGCAGGCGATAGCCGTGGTTTCCGGTCCCGGGTCCTATACAGGGCTTCGGGTTGGAATGGCCGCTGCCAAAGGGTTTTGCTATGCCCTGAATATCCCCTTGATTACCGAGGATAAGCTAAAATTGATGACTTTTGCTGCTGTGGAGCAGCATCCCGGGACCGGGCTATTCTGCCCGATGATCGATGCCCGGCGGATGGAAGTGTTCACGGCTGTTTATCAAAATGACCTGTCCGTCCTTCTGTCTTCAACAGCAATGATCATCGATGAAAACTCCTTTTCCGAGTACCTCAGAGATCGTCAAATGTCGTTTTTTGGCGATGGTAGTTATAAGTGTAAACCTATAATACCCTCTTCCAATGCGGCTTTCATAAACGTCAAGGATCATGCCGGGTATCTGGGCATTTTGTCTTTTTCCCGATATTTGCAAAAGGAATTCACCGGTCTGGCGTACAGTGAGCCCGCTTATACCAAAGAATTCTACACTCATACCAGAAAATGAGTATATCATCATATTAGCAAAAATTGCTCATTTTTTTTCAATAGTTGATCATAAATTTGCCCGAACCTGTCACGTATCTTCTTGAAATCCTTAAAACGGTAATCGCTCATGAGCTTAACGATGAACAATAATAGCTATTGGATGGTAGTAAATGCAGAAGGCTCTGAAGGGGCTCCTGTAAAAGTTGATTTTTTGAATCTGAAGAAAGGAGCACTAATTCTAAGAGCGCTCAATCACAAACTTCGCCAACAAATAATCCGTCTGCTGGATGAGAATAAAAAGCTCACCGTGACGGAAATTTACGTCCATCTTCGCCTCGAACAGTCCGTTGCCTCTCAGCATCTGGCCATCTTGCGCCGGGCCGGCATTGTAAAAACGCAACGCGACGGAAAGTTTATCTATTACATTATCAACCACGACCGCCTGAGTGAGATCATGAAGTGTGTGGATGAACTGATCGATTAATGTCAGCAGCCTGACCCAACCAGCGTTGAAATAATGATTATTTTTGCAGTAAATGCAAAGTAATGTTCATTAAGCAATTGTATACCGGCTGTCTCAGTGAAGCAGCCTATTACATTGATAGCGAGGGGGAAGCTGCTATCATCGACCCGCTGCGCGATATCGACGCATATCTCCGGCTTGCAAAAGAACGCAACGCCACCATCAAATATATTTTTGAGACGCATTTTCATGCAGACTTTGTATCTGGTCACCTGGACCTGGCGAAGGCTACAGGGGCGCCCATCGTTTACGGTCCGGGGACAGAGACAAATTTTCCTATTCATAAGGCGGAAGGCGGAGAGTTATTTCATCTCGGGAACAGTACGATAGAAGTGTTACATACGCCCGGGCATACGATTGAATCTTCCTGTTACCTGGTCCGCTCGGCTGAGGGCAGAGCAGAAGCTCTTTTCACCGGCGATACCTTGTTCGTGGGAGATGTGGGAAGACCTGACCTCAGCAGCGGGAACCTTAGCCGGGAAGAGCTGGCGGGCATGTTGTATGAGTCCTTACATACCAGGATACTGCCCTTGCCGGACGACCTGATCATCTATCCTGCGCATGGTCCCGGCAGCAGTTGCGGAAAAAATCTGGGGCCGAATACCCATAGCACGCTTGGGGAAGAAAAAGAGACCAACTATGCGTTGAGGGAACAGACGAAGGAAGCCTTTGTGCAAGCCGTCATCGACGGTCTGGACGCGCCTCCGAGTTATTTTTCCGTCAATGCCCGGATCAATAAGGAAGGATACGAAAGCCTGGAGGGGGTCCTGGAGAGCGGGCTTCAGCCGCTGGATCTTGCGGCCTTTAAACAGTTGATCGGGCAGGAGAATGCTATTTTGCTGGATACCCGTAAATCGAATGTTTTTGTCCAGGGTTTTGTGCCAGGCTCTGTCAGTATAGGTCTCGATGGCCGGTTTGCAGAATGGGCGGGCAGTCTTCTGCCATTCGACAAACCGATCATCCTGGTGACGGCTCCTGGCGAAGAAAAAGAAAGTGTTGTCCGTCTGGCCCGTGTCGGTTTTGACAAAGTAAAAGGTTATCTCGACGGCGGATATTCTGCCTGGCAGGCAGCCGGCGAACCTATTGACATGATCATCGACGTAGAGGCAGACGAGTTGGCGATGGATATTCCTTTTGATGAAAATTTGCTTGTGCTGGATGTAAGAAAGGAAACCGAGTTTGCCGAAGGTCACGTGAAGGATGCGATCAATCTTCCCTTACAGGAATTGGTCGATCCCGGCAGCATGGCCAATCTCGAAGAGCGTTTTAATATTTATGTTCATTGTGGCGGCGGTTATCGCAGCATTATTGCCGCCTCGCTGCTCAAACGGCAGGGTATCCACAATTTGCGTAATGTCACCGGGGGCTGGGGAAAGATAAAAGATCAGAAAGGCATCGAGACAGTGAAAGAGAAAAGTGTGCTGAATTAAGGTTCATTGGGTTCGCGCACCGGCCCCGGCGTCCGGGCGAGGGTGGCGATAGTATCCAGGTTGACGATGCCGTTCCGGACCGCATACATGGCAAGTCCCACTCTTGTCTTGACATTTAGTTTTTCGAATAAAGCGTCGCGGTAACCATCGATGGTCCTGGGGCTGAGATACATTCTGTCGGCTATCTCCTTATAGGTCCACTCCGTGCAGACGAGTTTCATAAATTCCAACTCCCGTTCGTTCAGCGCCAGCAGATGATGGACACGGTGGTCCGGCTCGTCCAGATGGCTGATCGTATGGATGAGCTTGCCTGTTACAAGGTCCGAATAATAAAAACCTTTGTCTATTACCGACTCCAGGGCCAATTTTAATTCTGCGGGTTCGATATCCTTAAGGATATAGCCTTTGGCGCCATTTTTTAACATGCGTACGATGGCGCTGTCCGTATCATACATAGAAAGCGCCAGGACCTTGATCTCGGGATAATAGCGTTTGAGCCAGCACGCCGTTTCGTAACCATCCATTTCCGGCATGTTAATGTCGAGCAGGATAATGTCGGGCCGGCGGGAATTTTTTAATTGCCTGATCAGGTCTTTACCTCCGCCGGCTTCAAAAAGAACATCATATTGGCCAAAACTGTTGATCAGTCTGGCAAGTCCGTTACGAAGCAGTACGTGGTCGTCGACAAGCACTACTCCAAGTTTAGAGATGGTCATCCTTTTTAGGTTTAGGTTTAGGGAGTTCCAATAGGAACGCTGATGACGTTTGTTCTTACGTTAATAGTGACTCTAATCAGGACCAAATGTAGTGTAGCGGGTGCTGAGATTGCCGGATCTAATGTAGTGTCACGGGATAGAGGAGTTAGATAAGACCTTTTCCGGGTAGCAGATGCTAAGAGTATACTGGCGTCTGTATAGTAAATGTATTACAATTTTTGAGATGCCGCAAGTTTAGGGCATTATTTTCCTGCTGCCTCTATCCATAGGGGTGCATATTCTTCCTTCCAGACTTTTTTCCATCGGTTGTGACTCCACAAATACGTCTCCGGTTGCTCACGGATGGCATCCTCCAGCATTTGCCGGTAGCGGCGGGTCAGTTCGCCTTCCGGTAGAGTGGCCGGCTGGTCGGAAAGGGTAGTCAGCCGGGCCCTGTAGTGGCCGCGGCTGGTCTTATATATCCGCGCAAATACGGCCGGGATATTGGCGATACGGGCGCCCCTCTCCGGGGTCCGGACAAATGGGGTCGGTTTACCAAAAAAATTCAACCAGTAAGAGACCTCGGCCCCTGGCGGCGCCTGGTCTGCGACCAGCGCCAGCATATATTGGGTATTCCGGTAAGGGAGGATGGCGCGCCGCATGTCGGTGGCAGGTAACATCACGGTGCCGGTACGGCTCCGAAGCCGCAGAAATAACCGCTCGAACTGCCTGTTCTCTACCGGCATATAGACGACGATAAAGGTATAGTTCGTGCTCAATGGCACAGCGAGATTGGCCACCTCCCAGTTAAAGAGGTGTCCCATGTGCAACTGGATCTTTTGCCCTTTTGCATGGAAATCTTCCAGCAGTTCAGGATTGTCGAGGATGAAATGTTTCCGAAGAAATTCAGGACTGGCCGACAATAACTTAATGGTCTCTATGAAGCTGTCAGTAAAGTTGCGGTAAAACTTTTTGGCAATGGATCTTCGCTGCGCTATTGTCTTTTCCGGAAAGGCGATCCGGAGATTGCTCATGACGACTCCCCGGCGGTAACGGATCACGGAGTAAAGCAGCAAGGCAAGGCCATCCGATAATCCGTATAACAGCCACATCGGAAAAAGGGAAAGGAGATACAAAGGTCCGTATACTAAATAATACATGGAATGCTGTTTCGTCAGTTGACCCAGTTTTTTGCCTCCTGCTCGATATGATGCAGGTTGATCTTAACATGGAATTTGTTCCGTAAATGTCTGGCCAACGCGTCTGCAGCATATACGCTTCGGTGTTGACCGCCCGTACAGCCAAAGTTCACCGACAGGCTTTCGAAACCTCTTTTGATGTAATCCTCTACGGAAATATCGACGATATTGTAGATGCTGTTAAGAAATTCAGGCATACGTGTTTGTTGCTCGAGAAAATCTTTCACTTCTTTGTCGCGGCCTGTCTGGGTCTTAAACTCCGTTATCCGCCCAGGATTGAGAATGCCGCGGCAGTCGAATACATAACCGCCGCCATTTCCATTTTCATCTTCGGGTATATTTTTCCGATAGGAGAAACTGTTGATGTGCACCACCAGCGGCGTTTGCTCGTTTGCCTGTACGGGTTCGAACCGGCTGATGATCTCGTCCTGTACCATCAGACCCAGCAGCCGCTCGAATTCCGGCAATACGATGCCCACCTGTTTATTGCCAAGAAACCACTTGAAGTTCCGTAAGGCCAATGGGATGCTGGTGAGGAAATGCGCCTTCCGTTCGAAAAGGCCGCGAAATCCATATGCTCCCAGCACCTGTAGCAGACGGATCAATACATAACCATTGTACTGGCTGATAAAACGCAGTCTGTCGATCTTTTCATCCAGGATCATCTCTACCTTGTCCATATAGTGCTCGAGCAGGCTGTCCTTCCATTGATCCGGCAACTCGGCCTTGGCCTGCCATAACATCGAGGCAACATCATATTGGAGCGCGCCTTTCATGCCGCCCTGGTAGTCGATGAAGTGGACTTTTCCTTCCCGGAGCATGATATTGCGGCTCTGGAAATCCCGGAACATAAAGTATTTGTGGTCGACGTGGGTGAGATAGGTGCTCAGCCCCTCAAAATCGTCTATAAGTTTTTCCTTGTCGTAGGGAATTTGCAGCGTATCCAGGAAATAGTACTTGAAGTACAGCAGGTCGCTGAGGATCGCTTGTTTGCCAAATTCGCGGGAGGTAATGGCCCAGTCATAATCCAGCCCCTGGTCACCCAATATCTGCAATTGGGCCAGTTGTTCGAGGCTTTGCTGGAAATAAACATACAAGGGATCATTATGCCCCTGTCGTTCCAATTCATTCAGTAAAGAGACGTCGCCGAAGTCTTCTTGTAGATAGATCGTATAGGCTTCATTGACGACGTATATTTCCGGCACCGGACAACCTTTAGCGCGGAAATGGCGGCTATAATGGACAAAGGTGCGGTTTTCGCGAACATTATCATTGTAGGTAGCGATAAACGACTGGTTTTCGGTCCGGATACGGAAATAGATGCGATTGCTGCCCGATTGGGGGAGCTTTTCCATCCCGATGACGGGGCCGGCATTATAAGAGGTGAAAAGCGTTTTGACGCTGTCGATGATAGATTGCATTGGCCGCCAAAGATAAAGGAAAACCCTAACTTCTAGGGCGTCGACCCGCCCGTGCCGGTGCTCACGCGTTTATTCTCGTCTTCTGCCCCCGACTCATGCCGGCGGGCCGCCTTTACCTGTCTGTTGCCCAGCCGCCAGGTGAAATAGAGTTTCAATTGCCGGCTTTCATATCCCCCTGTCGTTTTGATATACTGTCCGGAAAAATTGCTGGTAGCCGTCCAGTGCAGGGTATTGAAGATATCGCTCACTGATACTTTGGCCGTTGCCTTCCCTTTGAAAAGCGTCTTTTGCAGACCTGCGTCCAGGCTCCACATCGACCGGCTTTGAAGGGTTGCCTGCCAGATGTTGGGCGAAACATAATACTGAGTGAGCTCTCCCGTCCAGCCGTCGCCCAGCCGCATACTGTGCTGGGTATAGATGGTGGTATTGAAGACATTCAGGTTGATGATCCTGCCGGCGCCGAAATTGGCTTTGTTTATCGAATAAAACCCATTTACATTAAAGAACACGCTATACCATTTATACTGAAAAGGATAACTGATATTAAGACTGGCAATGTCCTGCGTCGCAAGGTTCTCTTTGTGAATGATGGCCTTTGAATGTTCGGTCGTATCCACCAGCGACGTAGAAAGGTCCTTGATATGGCTGTAGTTGAGGGTGGCCGTCAGTTTGTCATTATGCATAAACGTTAGTCCAACGCTATGTGTATACTGTGGCCGCAATAATGTATTTCCTTTGGCAAAGGTATAATCGTCCACTTTGAACTCGAACGGATTAAGGTCCTGGTATGCCGGGCGATCGATCCGCCGGCTATAGTTGAGGGTCCATTGGTTCTTCGGGTGTTTGTTAAATGTAATGGATGCGCTGGGGAAAAGGTCGGTATAATGCCGGGTAAAAGAGGAGTCATAAGGCTGATAGCTCCCGTTCTCCATCTTATAGCCGGTGGAAGTGCCTTTCAGGTTGGTATTCTCCGCCCGTAGACCGGCCTGCAATATCCAGCCTTTTAGCGTGCGGGTATAACTGGCATACAGGGCGTTGATATTTTCCTTGTAATCGAAATTATTGCTGCGTAAGGTATCCAGCACTTTTGTCTGATTATGATCGAAGAGGTCATATTCCTGGAAATCGTTGCCGCTGGTGACATAAGATATTTTTCCTCCGAAACCGAGCTTCCCTTTCCAAAGGTTCTGGTCATAATCCGTTTTCAGACTGTAAATGTTAATATCCGTCGGTGACAGGATATTGTAATTATTACTGTATAACAGGGTCTTGTTGGTCGAATCGAAATAGTTGTTTGGCTGCAGCTGGTCGCTGCGAAGATGATAAAGACCATAATCCGTATTGATGTTCAATTCATGGCCGCTGCTGTCCGCGTAGCGGTAGTTGCCGTTGATATTGACATTTTTGTTTTGCCCATCCGTGTGATTGTTTGCCTGCAGGATCCTGTCTGTTTTATTAGTAGGGATATAAACGATCGGTGTGGAGCTATTACTTCGGATGCCATAGTCCGAAAAGGTACCGGTGACAACGACACCCAGGGTGCTTCTGCTGTTCAGGAAATAGTCAAGACCTGCTTTATAATTGTGGCTGTTGTTAGTGGATTGTAATACGGAATGCATTAAGAACTGCGTGTCCAGTTGCGTCCGGTACATGGTAGCATACGTCTCATTCAGAGAATGACGATAAGAGTAGTCCCCGAATATATTGATGTTCCTGTCCCGGTGGTTGAAAGAAAAAGAGCCATTGTATTTACTGTACGTACTGATATTATACCCTCCGCTGACCGTAGCATTTGAGCCAAAGGCTTTATTTTTTTTCAGCCGGATATTGACAATACCCGCATTGCCTGCCGCCTCGTATTTCGCGCCGGGATTGCTGATGATCTCGATCGATTCCACCGAAGAGGACTGCAGTGTTTTCAGGTAGTCGGCAAGGGCGCTTCCGGACAAATAAGTTGGGCGGCCGTCGACGTAGACCTGCACGCCGTTCTTACCGCTGAGACTTAGATTGTTGTCCTTGTCGACGGTGACGCCGGGTGATTTTCGCAACAATTCCAGGGCGTCCTGTCCTACATCATTGATACTGGCTTCGACGTTTAAAACGATCTTGTCGGGTCTTACCTCTACCATCGGTTTGCGGACGGCGACCACGGCCTCCTTCAATTCCCGCGAAGCGTAGGCGAGTTCAATAGCAGGCGCCTGGGTAGTCCCTTTGCTTTTTACTTCGAATGCCGTAGAGTTGCGGGGAACATAGCCAATATGAGAAATGGAAACAAAATAATCACCGGGTAACACAGGAGAAAATTCATATTGTCCGTTTGCCGCTGAAATGCTTAGCTTTACTACAGAGGAATCCTTTATTTTTTTAAGGGAGATCGATGCTCCGGCTAATGGTTTCCCATGATCATCCCGGGCAAAACCGGCTATTTGCTGAGCGTCAATGCTTCCATATGAGAGTAAGACTAATAGGAGTAAAGGTAGAATTCTCATGTTAGTTATAAGCCTTTTAGTTTTGATGGCTGTTCACAAACGCCGCAAAGAAGGCAGAATGCCCTTTTTTCAAAGGCATAAAGTTAGTTTACAAAATTTAGGGATGAAAAATTTCTTAAGATAAACGGAAAAAATTAACCTTCGAATGGTTTATTTTGTTCCGGCCTTTTGGGCAGCTAAATGGATTATATAAGGCAATATAAGAGTTTTATCAATAGTCATTACCTGAACAGCGCGATTCGTATCACCGTAGGGATCACGCTGCCGGCCATCCTCCTCAGCTACTTCAATAATTTGTCTGCCGGGGTTGTCTTGTCCATCGGCGCCATGTGCGTTGGCAACACAGATAATCCAGGCCCTATTCATCACCGTCGTAATGGCATGATAGCCTGTGTCTTAATTATTTTCCTCGTTACACTGCTGATGGGTTGGGCCTCCGGATCGCACCTAATGAGCGGTATCCTCGCCTTTTTGTTCTGTTTTATTTTTTCACTGATGAGCATTTACGGCACCCGGGCCAGTTCGATAGGTGTCAACGCGCTGCTGGTGATGGTATTGAATATCGATCGTCCCCATCATGGCTGGGATATTCTCATCAATGCTACGTACGTACTGGCAGGCGGCGCATGGTATACGTTATTGAGTTTACTACTGTATAGTTTCCGCCCATATAAGCTGGTGCAGCAGGCGCTGGGAGATTGCGTACAGGCTACAGCGGGATATCTCCGGATCAAAGCTTCTTTTTATTCACGGGAGGCGGACTACGACAAGAGCTACCGGCAGTTGCTGGAAAGCCAGGTCGCTATTCACGAAAAACAAGATCTTGTCCGGGAGCTGCTCTTTAAAAGCCGTAACATCGTACAGGAGTCTACTCATACCGGCCGAGTGCTGATGATGATCTTTTTAGACATTATCGATCTGTTCGAAAGGATCATGACGGCGCAACAGGACTATCATCTGCTGCACCGTTTCTTCGATGACAGCGAATTGCTGGAGGATTGCAGGAAACTGATACTTGAGCTGGCATCAGAGCTCGACGAGATCGGCATTGCGTTAATGAGCGGCAAGCCGTCTGAAGAGAATGCTGAGTTGTCTTCCCATATCCGGCAGGTACGCGAGGCCTTATATCGATACCGCGATCGCTACCGTACTGCAGAAAACGTGGAAGGGTTCATCGGGCTGCGTAATATTCTCGATAGCATACAGGATCTCAGCGACAGGTTGCATACTCTGCATGGCTATACGACGTATGATCGTAAACTGAGTAAGAACTTTAATTCGGAGCTGGATTATGAAGAGTTTATCTCTCACCAGGATATCGATCCCAAATTACTGTTGGAAAACCTGACATTCAGATCGAACATCTTCCGGCATTCCCTTCGGGTCAGCATCGCCACCATCACCGGTTATATCATCTCCGGATTTCTGCCTTTCGGTCATGGTTACTGGATATTGCTCACCATCATCGTCATCCTGAAACCGGTCTATAGCCTTACTAAAAAACGAAACTTCGAAAGGCTGATGGGGACGCTGGCCGGCGCGCTTGTGGGATTGTTGTTATTGTATTTCATAAAAGACCCCAGGGTCCTTTTTGTGCTGATGATCCTGTTTATGATCGGCACCTACGTGTTCATCCGGACCAATTATCTTGTCTGTGTGACACTGATGACCCCCTATGTGCTGCTGTTGTTTCATCTGTTATATCCAACGGATTTTCACAGCATTCTTTCCGATCGTGTCATCGATACGATGATAGGTTCTGTCATTTCTTTTTTGGCGAATATCCTGATCATTCCTTCATGGGAGCATGAGCGTATCACCGACTTTATGACGGCAGCCATCGAAGCCAATACGGCTTACTTCAGGGATGTTGCCGGGGCTTTTCTGGGCAAAGCATCTTCAATCCAGCAATACAAGCTTTCCCGGAAAAATGCTTTTGTGGCATTGGCCAATCTTTCTGACGCGTTTGGACGCATGTTGTCCGAACCCCGCCGCCAGCAGAAGCGGATCGCCGAGATGCATCAGTTCGTGGTGTCCAATCACATGCTGACCTCGCATACGGCGACCCTCGCTTATTACGTAGAGCCGCTGGCCGCGAAATATGCGGACCAGGCGTATCAACCCCTTGTGCAGGATATAATCTCCCGTTTGGATAGATCTGTTGCCATTCTCCAGGATAAGATCGTACCCGCGGCTCCTGTGGCTAACAAGGACGATCTGAGGATGTTGAATGACAGAGTGAATGTGCTGATGGGGCAGCGCAAGGCAGAGTTGGATGGCGTCGTGACAGCGGGCAGTGAAACACGCCGCCAGCTGTCAGAACTTAAACCAATTGCCGACCAATTCAATTTCATTGTGAAGGTGGTAGGGGACATGGAAAAGCTGAGTGCGAGCTTAGTTGCCTGACCCCAGCATCTCGCGGATCTTCATCACCAACTCGGTCTTCGTAATTGGTACGCCCATGATCTTATGATATCCTTTTGCGTCGATGAGGAATTGATCACGGATGATCTTGATGAGTTGCCCGTTATTGATCTCGGGGATCAGCACTTTTTTGTAATTGCGAAGCAGTTCACCCAGGTTGGCCGGGAATGGCCGCAGGTGACGGAGATGGGCATGTGCAACGGCATATCCTTCGCGCTGTAATTCCGATACGGCGCTTTTGATGGAGCCATAGGTGCTTCCCCAGCCAAGGACCAGCAGGTCACCCTTGCCGGGGCCGCTGTCCAGCCGTTGAGGCGGGATATGATCGGCAATACGGGCTATTTTTTCCTCGCGGATCTTTACCATCAGCTGGTGATTTTCCGGGTCATAGCTGACATTGCCGGTAACATTTTGTTTTTCCAGACCGCCGATACGGTGTTCCAGACCGGGCGTGCCGGGAATAGCCCAGGGACGTACCAGCTTTTCGTCACGGAGATAAGGCTGGAATTTCTCTTCGTCCGGCGCCAGTTCGGTCTTAAACTTCACTTCGATGGGTAGAAGGTCGGCGCTTTTTGGGAATTTCCAGGGTTCGGCGCCATTGGCGATATAACCATCGCTGAGAAAGATAACGGGGGTCATATGTTGAACCGCGATGCGCACGGCTTCATAAATAGCGTCGAAACAATCGCTGGGTGTAGAGGCGGATATGACGGGCATGGGACATTCTCCATTACGGCCGTAATAGGCTTGCAGGAGATCGCTTTGCTCCGTCTTCGTCGGTAATCCGGTAGAGGGTCCCCCGCGTTGGATATCGCAAATGATCAGGGGTATCTCCATCATAACGGCAAGGCCCATGGCTTCTGCCTTCAGGGCCATACCGGGACCGGAGGTCGTCGTGATGCCGAGCGACCCGCCGTAGGCTGCACCGATGGCGGAGGTGATAGCCGCGATCTCGTCTTCGGCCTGGAAGGTGCGAATGCCGAAAGATTTATGCCGGATGAGTTCGTGGAGGATGTCAGATGCAGGGGTGATAGGATAGGAACCGAGGAAAAGGGAAAGCCCGCTTTTTTGGGCGGCGGCGATGAGGCCATAGGCCAGCGCCTGGTTACCCATGACAGAGCGGTAGATACCCGGGGCCATCTTTGCCTTTTCTACGGTGTAGGTAGTGGTAAAGGTCTCGGTCGTATCTCCAAAGTTGTATCCTGCCTGTAGCGCCCTGACGTTGCTTTCCAGGATCTCCGGTTTCCTGCCGAATTTATCTTTCAGGAACTGGATGGTATTCTCCATGTTGCGGTTGTACATCCAATAGAGAAACCCCAGGACAAACATATTTTTTGCCCTGTCTTTTTCCTTCGTGCCCATCGTAATATCCTTCAACGCCTCGCGGGTCATTTTGGTCACATCGATGCGGATGACAGTATAGTTGTCCAGGGAATTATCTTCCAATGGATTGATCCCATCCGGGTAGTTAGCCAGGCGGAGGTTCTTATTGTCAAATCCTTCGGTATTGGCGATGATCTTACCGCCTTTTTTCAGGCCTTTCAGATTGGCTTTCAGGGCGGCGGCATTCATCGCCACCAATACATCGCATTCATCACCGGGTGTAAACACCTTGTCGCTGGAAAAACGCAGCTGGTACCCGCTGACCCCGGGTAATGTTCCCTGGGGGGCCCGGATCTCGGCGGGGAAATCGGGGAAGGTGGCGAGGTCGATGCCCAGCAGGGCAGTATTATTAGTAAATTGACTTCCAGTCAGTTGCATTCCATCGCCGGAGTCTCCGGCGAATTTTATTACGACATCCTGGAGGATCTCTTCTTTTCTGTTCATGGGGGCCAAAGTTAAGACTTTTCTGACAGACCAAGGGTCTGCCGGACTCACTCGTAGCGGAGGGCCTCGATGGGGTCGAGGCGGGAGGCCTTTTGTGCCGGGTAATACCCAAAAAAGACGCCCGTAACAAAACATACCAAAAAAGACAGGACAATAGAGTATTCCGTCACGAGGGTAGGCCAGGACAGGAAAACTGTGACCAGGCGGGCGGAAGTAATGCCTAAGACCACTCCGATGATCCCGCCGGTGATGCTTATGAGGATCGCTTCCGTCAGGAATTGCAGCAGGATATCCCTTCCCCTTGCTCCTATCGACATCCGCAGCCCGATCTCCTTTGTACGTTCCGTGACAGATACATACATGATATTCATGATGCCAATGCCGCCCACCAGCAGGGATATTCCCGAGATCACCGCCAGCAGTATCGTCAGCAACTGGCTGGTGGAACTAAAGGTGTTGATCAGTTCCTGCATCGTTCGTACTGCGAAATCGTCTTCGTCGGTAGGCTTCAACCGGTGGGAGGTCCGAAGGATATCGGATATTTCGCTGGTGGCGGCGGTCGTTGAATTTTCATCGACGGCGGAAGCATAGATATTCTGAAGATAGATGGTAGAAAGGATCCGTCGTTGCACGGTGGTAAAAGGAGCGAGTATGACATCGTCCTGGTCCTGACCGAAAGCGCTCTCCCCTTTTGGGGTCAGAGTGCCGATCACCAGCATAGGAACTTTCCCGAAGCGGATGTATTTGCCTACAGGGTCTTCTCCGTTCGGGAAGAGATTACTGATCACCGTCTGACCCAGCAGGCAAACCTTATTTTGTGACTGGACGTCACGATCGGTAAAAGAGATGCCGTCTTTTAGGGGCCACTGACGGATAACATCCAGATATTGCGGGTTTACGCCCTGTATAGTGGTAGGCCAGTTGTTATTGCCATTGATGGCCTGTCCTTTGGCGCTGGCCAGCGGCGTGACCGCGCTGAGATGAGACGCCTGTTTTTGCAGCGCTTTTACGTCATCAAGAGTAAGCGTTTGGACTGAAGTCGCGTCGAGACGGGCGCCGGCAGATATATTGCTGTTGGGCCGGATGATGATCATGTTCGAGCCCATCCCGGACAATTGCTGCTGAATGCTTTGTTTAGAGCCCTGTCCGATGGCCACCATGGCGATAACCGATGCTACGCCGATGATGATGCCCAGCATGGTCAGAAATGCCCGCAGTTTGTTCCTTTGCAGGGCTTTCAATGCTATCCGGAGAAGATTAAACGCGTTCATAGATGTGTTTTTAATAGTCGTCCGACCTGGGCAATGAGTCCAGCATCTCTTTGGCGGATTTGCGGTTCTCGTTCCTGTTGTCCCTGATGACCCGTCCGTCCCGCAGCATGATCGTCCGGCTGCTGAAGGAAGCGATGTCGGGTTCGTGGGTGACGAATACAATGGTTTTCCCCTGGGTATTCAGCTCCTGGAAAAGCGCCATAATGCTATAGGAGCTTCGCGAGTCGAGGTTGCCCGTCGCCTCATCGGCAAGGATCATCACCGGCTGGTTTACCAGCGCCCGTGCGATAGCCACCCGTTGTTGCTGCCCGCCGGATAACTGGTTGGGCATATGATCCAGTCTGTCCCCCAGGTTGACAGCCTGCAGAGCATTTACAGCCCGTTCTTTTCTTTCTTTAGCGCTGACCCCGGAGTTATACAACAGGGGTAATTCGACATTTTCCAGCGCGGAAGTCCGGGGTAGCAGGTTATAAGCCTGGAACACGAATCCTATTTTATGGTTCCTGAGTTTTGCCAGCTCGTTGCGACCGAGTCTGCTTATGTCTACTCCATCCAGCAGATAGGTCCCATCCGAAGGTTTGTCCAGACAGCCAAGGGTATTCAACAAGGTCGTCTTACCCGATCCGCTACTGCCCATAATGGTGACAAATTCGCCGGCTTGTACATCGAATGTTACCCCTTTTAGTGCTCTGACGACCTCGGAGCCCATCCGGAATTCACGTTTGATGTCCTTTAGTTCCAGTATTTTTTGATCACTCATGAATGTTGATTTTGTTATCTGCCGCCGCTGCCTCCGGCGGGCCGGTTTCCGCTGCCGCCACTTCCCCCGGGCCTGCCCCCACCCCCGCCGCCACGCCGGGCCGGCATAAAGGGACTCCGGACAGCCCCTGACTTAGTGTCGCCGCTGGCGGCTGTCTCGGTGCCATCTATGATCTCGTCATCATTATTCAGGCCACTGAGCACCTGCACCTGCGTGTCATTGTTCAGGCCCGTCGTGATCTTTTTTTCTACCAGGCTGTCTCCGGCTTTCACCCAGACGAAGGCTGGCGTCCCCGTGCGGGGAGCGGTATCGATCTGGCGCGTGGTCGAGTCACGCCGGTGACGGGGAGGAGCTGTGGGGCCGCTGGCGGAAGCCCGGCGCGCTTCGCGTCTTACTTCCCGCTCGGCATTGGTATCCGGTATTATTTTGAATTGTTTGAGCATGGAAGAATCCGGTTTGAATTTTAGCGCCCTTGCTGATATCAGCATAGCGCTGTCCACTTCTTTTGTGAAAATGAAAATATTCGCCGTCATCCCGGGCTTGAGCTTCAAGTCTTCGTTGGGAGCCGTGATCAGCGTGGAATAGGTGACGACATTGGCTGAGACCACCGGCTCCAGCCTGATCTGGCTGACCGTACCTGTAAAGGAGATATCCGGATAGGCGTCAACGGTAAAGGTCGCCCGGAGACCAGCGGCCACATCACCGATATCGGCTTCGGAAACGGCTGCCTGCACCTGCATCTTACTGATATCTTTGGCGATTATAAACAAGGTAGGCGTGTTGAAACTGGCCGCTACCGTTTGTCCTACGCTGACGTTACGCGTCATCACAACGCCGTCCACCGGCGAATAGATGCTGGCATAGGAAAGATTTTTGGCGGAAGCGTCCACCTGCGCCTGCACGCTTTGCACGTTGGCTTTGGCGCCCAGGTATTGGTTCTGGGAGTTTTCAAAATCGGCCTTGCTGATAGCGCCCGTATTGAACAACAGGGTCTGACGGTCGAAAGTGCTTTTCTGGTACACCAGTGCAGCTTTGGCTACTTCCAGATTGGCCTTGTACTGATTGACCTGGGCTTCAAAAAGGGCTTTGTCCAGTTCGGCCAGCAATTGCCCTTTTCTGACTTTGGCATTGAAATCGGTGTAAATGGCCTTGATCGTGCCCGACACCTGTGAGCCCACCGATACCGTATCCACCGGTTGGACGGTACCTGTAGCCGTTACACTTTTGGAAATATAACCGTACCGGGGCTGCTCCGTCTGCAGCACCAGCGGTTTTTCTTCCTTTCTGAACCGGAAATACCAGATGGCGCCACCCGCCAGCAGTAGGACGACAATGATGATAACCGCTCTGACTTTACGCATAATTCTTATAATTTGATTGCTATTCCCATATAGAAATCATAGATCTTAATGCTTAGCGCTGAATTGTATTTCGCCTGTAAGTATACCTGGAATGCCTGGGTATATAAGGTCTTCTCCAGCAAGTACTCCACGACGGTGGATGCACCTGCATCCAATTGCGCTTTGGCGACCCGGAAACCTTCCTGGTTGGCCTTCAGTCCCTCGACGGCAGCATCGTATTGTCCCTGGGCATTCAGCACATTGATATAGGCTTGTTCTATTGTCTGCGACAATGTCGTTTGTATATTCTTTAGATTCAGTTTGGATTGTTCGATGGCTATCCTGGTATTTTCCACATTGGTTTTTACCTGTCTCCGGTTGAAAATAGGGATAGACAGGCTTACTCCCACCTGCTGGAAGAAATTGTTGTCGAGTTGTTTGAAATAGTCGCTTGTATTGTTGTTGGAATACCCGCTTGATAAGTTGCCCGATGCCGTCAGTATGGGCAGATAGCCGGCCTTTGCTTTCAAAAAGTCATACCGGGAAATGTCGATGCCCAATTCTCCGTTCTTTATTTCGGGACGGTTCTTCAGGGCGCTGTTCACCACCTCGTCAAGTGTCGGAACGGCTTCCTTTGAGTAGACCGTGTCGGGGCTGACGATATCGAAGGTGTCCTGGATGGGCAGTTGCAGCAATTGTTTGAGCGTGAGTTTATTTTGACGAACACTATTTTGGGCCGTGACCAGGTTGTATTTGTCCGTTGCCATTTGCGCCTGCAATTGGATATATGCGTTGCGGGCGATGCTGCCGGCATCATATTCTTTTTTTCCCTGTTCCACCTGGGCGACGGAAGTGTTTACCAGGTCCTGTACATAAATAACATTCTCTTTTGCCAGCAGGATATTCAGATAGGCCTGGGTGATCGACAGCGTGATGTCGTTCTCGTTTTGCAGGATATTCAGGTTGGCCGATTCGATCTCCAGATTTTTTTGCCGGATGTCATTGTTTATATATCCGCCATTATACAAAGTTACGCCGGACGAAAGCGACAGGCTATTGGAAAAGGAGGATTGCGTCTGGAACCCGCCGACAACGGGGTTGGCGTTCTTGCTATGCGTATAGGTCATTCCCACGCCGCCCGTGAGGTTCGGTTCACGCGCAGCTTTCGACAACAGATAGTTTTGTTCCGCCGTCCGGGCGGACAATCGCAGGCTGTTGAGTTGGATATTATTCTTTTTGGCGTAATCCAGACAAGTCTGCAGATCCCAGCGGGACGGAAGGGCGTGGGCTGTGCTGTCCTGGGCGCTGGCCGTTCCGGCAAACAATCCATAGCTAATGATAATTAACAGGGCTGGTCGTAGAAACATATGTTCCTGGTTTAGGTTGACGTATGTGTGACAAGTGTTACAAAGGTGAGGCCATAATCGGCCTCCATTCGCCCATTCGTGTAAATATAGCCACTTATTCGCCGGTTTGCTCAGCCGGGAAGCTTCTACGGAAGTGCAGATCGTTTCGCCGCAGAAAGGGAAGGTAAAGGCCTGGAATAAGGATCATTGGTCTATTGATCTGCCTGTAGACAAAGATCTGGACGAGGCGCAGGCGGAGGACTACGATGCCCTGGTACTGCCCGGAGGGGTGCTAAATCCCGACCAGTTAAGACTGAATAAGAAAGCTGTGGAATTTGCGCAACAGTTTCTCGAAAGCGGCAAGCCGGTGGCGGCCATCTGCCATGGTCCGCAGCTTCTTATCGAAACCGGTCTGATAAAGGGCCGCAATATGACCTCCTATCCTTCTTTACAAACTGACCTCGAAAATGCCGGGGTGTTATGGGTAGATAACGTAGTGGTCACCGACAATGGCCTGGTAACAAGCCGGACACCAAATGACCTTGCCGCGTTCAATAAGAAGATGATCGAGGAGATAAAAGAAGGGCAACACGCAACGACTGCACATAACTAAGCGTAAGAAGAGGGATCTGACGACCCCTCTTCTTATCTTTATTTTACTGCGGGCAATACCAGGCTGTTGACGGCGCTTTTCTGTACCGCCTGCTTCTCCACATCCTCGGATCTTCGGGGCGCCTGCCAGGATAATAATTCATATTTATCTTTTCCAATACGGACATCGTCCTCGATGCGCACACCGATATCCCACCATTTTTTGTCGCAGGGGCTTCCCGCCGGAATATAGATGCCGGGTTCGACAGTGATCACCATGTTCTCCTTCAGCGTCTGCGCGTAGTTGCCCATGTCATGGACATCCAGGCCAAGAAAATGCGAACAGCCGTGCGGGTAATACAGCCGTATCCGGGACTTGTCCTTTATGACACCTAGTTTTACCATTCCTTCCGCCAGCACTTCCGTAGCCTTTTTGTTCAGCTCGTCAAAAGGCACTCCTTCGTGACACAGCGGGAAGATGGCTTCCTGTGCCTGATAGACCAGGTCGTATATGGCTTTTTGTTCAGGATTGAATTTTCCCGTAGACGGAACCGTGCGGGTGACATCGGCGGAGTAGCCGTGGTATTCGGCGCCGATGTCCATGAGGACCATATCTTTACCAATATTGACCCGGGCGTTCTCTTCATAGTGCAGGATGCATCCGTTAGCGCCTGCTCCTACAATGGACGGATATCCGACATATTCCGCGCCGAGTTTTTTATGGACATACTCCTGCAGGCCCTGCAGTTCCCCTTCCGACATGCCCGGCTGAATGGCCTTCATCACTTCCGCATGCGCGATGCTGGATATGGAAACCGTCTTGCGCATCAGGACCATTTCTTCGGGAGTTTTTATTTCCCGTAAAGAGCCGATGAGTTTATTGTAGAGCCATGTATTCCATTTCAGTGTCGCGAATTTTTGCCGGAAGGCGGCCAGACCTGCAGAGTCTTTGATCCTGGAGAAAGCGGTCACCCATTCGTCGTTACGCATTTTTGCGCTGCCTTCTCTCCGCCTGTTGAGATAACTCATGATACTGGAAAGATTTCCTGGTGATGCTTTTTCTGCCAGTGACCCCAGCAGTTCGTAGATAGAAGCATCATAATCTGCGGGCAGCCCGGCTTTCTTTTTAAAGGCCTGCATAAGATCGTAGAGGTCGGCTTCATCGGAAGGGTCGTCATGTATATCGTCCGGGAGACCGGAGAAAAGGATCTGGCTAAACCCCGAAAGATCGATGGGATAATCTTTAAACGCGCTGCCGTTAAAGACGCTGTCGAATCCAAGCTGGCTTTTCACCTTTTCCGTGCCAAGCCGGCGGCCTGTCCATTGCTCTGCCTGAGGGTCGCGTTGCTGTATAAAAAACAACTCTTTATAAGTGCCTCCGCCTGCTGCCGGCTGCGGTTCTTTAAAGATCAGCAGGACAGCCTGCGGTTCCTTATACCCGGAGAAATAATACAGATCCGGATTGGGATGATAGGGATAACTGACATCATTGCTGAACGTACGGGTTGGATAAGCAAAGATGACGGCTACAGAATGGGCGGGCATCAAGGCACGGAGCGCTTCCCGCCGTCCGGCATGAAATTCTTTAGAGAGATAGTCGGTGGGAAGACCTTCCTGCGCACGGCCGGACAGTGCTGCCGCTATAATTATAAAAAGGGGATAGAGATTTTTCATATTGCCAAAATAAATCCTTTATGGGGCTTTTGTGTCGCCGCCTATCAATATTCTCCGCGGGTCCGTTTCGTCCGCCCGGGGCTGCGTGGTTTCATGAAAAATCGCTAATTTTGTTAGCAAAAGGAGAACGTTATGAAACGATCTGGTGCTGCTGATCTCCCTTTACATTATGGTTATGTTCCGCAATGGCTGGCGGACCGGATGGCGAAACTGGGGCTTGCCGTCACAGAGGTCCTGCTGGCGGAATATGGAAAAGAAGATGTGATCCGCAGATTGGCTGATCCTTTCTGGTTTCAGAGCCTGGGGGCGGTGATGGGTATGGACTGGCACTCGTCGGGCATCACCACTTCCGTCATGGGCGCTTTGAAAAGGGCGATCAACCCGTTGTCCAGGGAGTTGGGTATTTACATTTGTGGCGGAAAGGGGAAGTTTTCGCGGCAGGCGCCGGAAGAGATACGAAAGGCATGCGAAAGCACGGGTCTGGATGCCGTACAGCTGGTCCGTAGCAGCAAGCTGAGCGCGAAAGTGGATAATACGGTCTTACAGGATGGGTTTCAGCTATACATGCATTGTTTTGTTCTCAGCGATAAAGGGCAGTGGACCGTTATCCAGCAGGGAATGAGTCCCGGTAATTCCATGGCCCGCCGCTATCATTGGCATTCCGCCGATGTGCGGTCTTTTGTAGAAGAACCTCATACGGCGATCTGCGGGGTCAACCAGGGCGAGATACTCAACCTGGCCGACAAACAGGCCGGCCCGGCACGTAATGCGGTGCTTTCGATGACCCGGGAATCACCGGAGTTGATGATGCAGGATATCCAGCAACTGGTGCTTCCTTCTCACCACGACGTACGGACAAAAGACGTCGATTTGCGAAGGCTGGGCGCTATGTTATGGCTGGCGCATGACCGGCAGCCGTCCGATTTTGAGGAACTGGTCCTGCTGGAAGGTGTTGGTCCCCGCACCCTCCAGTCCCTGGCTCTTGTCAGCGAGGTCATTCATGGAACGCCTTCACGTTTTCGCGATCCGGCACGTTTTGCCTTCGCGCATGGGGGAAAGGATGGTCATCCCTTTCCGGTGCCTGTCAACACCTACGACGAAACGATCGGTATCCTGCAGACGGCTGTGCAAAAGGCAAAACTGGGTCAGAGTGACAAGCTGGATGCTATACGTAAGCTTACCCATCTGGCGCAAAAGGCGGAAAAAGACTTTACGCCTACGGAAGGACTGGAAGAATTAATTGAAAAAGAGAGAAAAGATTCCTGGAAATACGGTGGACGTACCGTGTTTGGCAAGGAAAAACCTCCCCGGGAGGAGGTAAAGGGGAGACAGCTACGGCTTTTTTAAACATCTTTCCGGGCGGCAGCAGATCTGCGCTGTCTTAGTTCCGGGTTTTTCGACAATAACACATCGGCTTTACGTTGCGTTTCCTGTGTCGTAAGCCATTTTTTCATTAGCTTTCTCAAAGCTTTCGCTTTTTCTTCCTTTTCTTTTGTGGAATCGATCATAAGCAGAACCTTAACCGTGAACGTGAATGTGAATTTCAGAGGCTGTAAAAATACATCATCGCTTCGCGCATCCCAATTTGCTTATACTATTGATTCCAATCGCTAATGGTTTTTTTTAGAGTTACTCTTTCCATTTTTTTACCGGCGTTGTAGAATAATATCGATGGTGCAGCGCGGCCTATTCGATCTTCGCGACGCGGAGCGTCTGTTGTCCGTGCGAAGTAATGATATCCAGCAAATAGATGCCTTTGCCGAGCCGTGCCGTCGAAGGCAGGGAAAAACTGTTCGACCCTTTTTGCAGGGTGAGATCTTGTCTCAATCTCAGTCTGCCGCTCATATCCCGGATAGTCAGCTGTGCTTTGCCTGCGTCTTCAGCAGTTGCTGTTATAGCCAGCTGTTGCCGGAAAGGATTGGGGTAGGCCGAAAAAGATGATCCTGCTGCAGGTGTGCTGATCCTTAGAACGGGGCTATAGGTGAACCGTCCATCCAGATCGGCGAGTTTTAGCCGGTAGAACCAGGAGGGAGAGAATGCTGCTGCGAATTCATCGCTATACTGATAGTGTTGTGTTTGTGTGCTGTTACCGGCTGCCTGTACCTGACCCACGGCGGTAAAGTCGGCGCCATTGGCGGCGCGTTGTACTTCGAAAAAGGCGGTGTTCTGTTCCGAGGCGGTGGTCCAGTCGAGCTGGATGCTGTTGCCCGTGCGTATGCCCGAAAAACCGGTCAGGGTCAGCGGGAGAATGACCGGCGCGGCGATGGTGATCTGGTCGACAGACATTTGACCAATTGTCGCCAATCCTCCGGTGGCCTGGGTAAAACGGAATTCATCGACATTTAAAAAGGGGTTCATAGCGCTGACGTCAAATTGCGTCCATACACCGCTGGCGACACTAGTGACCGTCAAAGTGGCTCCGCTGACGGCCACCCCATTCTTGTAACCTGTGATGGTCATATCTGCCGTTGTTGCCGTGCTGATCCTGAAATAGACAGTCTGGAGATGGAACTCCGACCCATCATTTGATTTTACCCCGAGGATCTGCATCAGCGGCGAGCCCGAACTGGAACCTCTAAGACAGAAATCTCCAACCCCGCCGGGGTTCTGGCCTCCAAACACCGCCGATATGACCACATTTGTGGTAGGCGCATTAGCAGTAGCAGTAATATCCCAGCCGCTGGGAGTTACGTCGCCTACGTTGGTTGCTGTTTGAGGAGACGGGCTGGGACTCACTATATTTTGCTGGCCGGAAAAATTGCCATTAAAAGTGGTGGTCCCGATGGTCGGCGCCGTTGCCAAAAGTGGAATGGATACGCCGGTCGCCAGGATACAAAATAGGGATATCGTCAGCAGCCGTGTTATCCTGCGTTGAGCAATATTTATACGCATAAATAAGGATTTTGCCATCCAGTTAGAAGGGCTTGTTCTGCACCGGGAATGGGTTCATTCCATTCGATGCCGACGGCTGTTTCAAGGATGATATTCTCGCATTTTCCAAATTGGGCGGAGGGGATGGGCTTGCGGATATATACCGGCAGATGCGTTTGTAAGGGGCGGGTAGAAACAAAAATATCTCCCCTGGGGCCTTTTGGCCGGGTGCCGCCAAGCGCGGCGGTTAGTTGATCCCGGTGGACATTTTGAGTGTCCTGTAAAGCGGCCGCCAGGGAAAGTCCTGCTTCATAAGCAAGCAGGCAGAAAGCATTTGGGGGTTCGCCGTAGTCATTGACATAATGGCTGATAAACGAGCGGTTTTCCACAGTGTCCAGGTTGCGCGACCAGGTGGTCGCATTATAAAGATCCAACCCGGACAGGTTCCGCGGCAGCAAGCCTTCTTCAGCCATGAATGGGTTGACGCTGAGCGCCACGTGTGAAGCCAGACCGGACTCACCAAACAATTGCAGGAACTGCTCGCCTTCTTTTCCGGAAAGCAAGGCATGGGCATGATGCGGAGCCTGTTCGCGGATATGATCGATCAGCGGACGGGTGTCGGCGGGAGACGTCAGGTTCTTAACGACATTTAGTTTCACCGTCTCTGCGCCAGACACGGCTGTCCCAGCCCGAAACGCCTCGTGCAGACCATATCCCACTTCGTAAACGGATACGTTGATCGAGGGTTCGCCGCCGAACTGCAGTTGAGACCATTTACCCATCACCCATTCACTTTTCCACAGGTGCAGGCTATTATAAAAAAGATAATCCGAACTCAGCTGACGGGAAGGGATATCCGCTCCAAGGTTGAGCAACATCAGGGGAACCTGTTGTTTTTCCAGCAGGGGAATAATGTGCATCGCCGTCTTCCCGCTCATGATCCCGATGACAAAGTCCACTTCGTCATACAATAACAGTTTTTTCAGGGCTTCTTCCGTGTCCTTGCTTCCGCCCGACTGAATGAATTCAGGATAGGGTTCTATGATCACATCGGCGCCTTCCTTTTTTAGCGCGAGGTCCAACCCTTGTCGCAGGTCTTTCTTCAGGCCTTTGAAAATACCCGAGTAGGGGATCAGCCAACCCAGTTTGAGTTTTTTATTAGACGCCATAATTGCCTGCGGTGTGGGACGATTAACCTCTGGATGGGAAAATGCCTTGCAAAGCGATGATATAATTTACTGCCAGGAAGGGTTGTATATTAGTGTGCGGCTGACTGCCTCCTGAGACACCTACCGGGTTGGTTCCTACATACAATGCTGTATTGGGGGGCTGATTGTTATAGGCTGCTATGGGATTAAAGTTCAGCGCATCATACGGCGCTGCCAGCGTATTGACAGTGCCCGTTGGTGTACTGGCCGTTGCCTGCGCATTGGATACCGTGATAGACAGGGTATGCATGTGTGCAGGAATTTGATTTAGCAACAGCGTGACGCTCTCCGAACCGCTGACTTCTCCGAGCGTATAGTTGCTGAGACCGGGACCTTGCCCGACGCCGACCGGCACCCGGCCTCTGAAATCGGGAAGGGCAAAGGTCGTCTGGCCATTACCGCCGTAGGTCGTCCCTAAAAGAGAGAAGAGTGCTGTATTCTGGGAGATAGATAATATTTGCCCGGCGCAGAATACCCATCCATTGGGTGCGAAATTGCAGGGCCACAATAGGATCATAGATAAAAACGGCTCCATCTTTTTTAATTTTTAGGAGTTAAATAATAATAGTTACCCGTCCGGATTGCAGATCCGAAAAAATGAAGGTCAAATAAGGGCTATTAAAATTTGTCTTGCGAAGAATGTATAAGGGTGAGAGTTAGAGTCGTGGCTAAAGATAGGATTTTTTTATTAGCACACTAATTATTTTTCGTTCACATGTTGTATGCGCCATAGTAAGCTGCGCCCTGCAATGCCATCTTATCGTTCAATACAACGTGTACGGGTACTCTGTCAGAAAGATCATGCATACGCCCGTTATTGTCGAAGTTTTTTTGCCAGTCGCCAGATTGCAGCAGGGGCAGGATCTTTGGGGGGATGCCGCCTGCCAGAAAAAGTCCACCGGTGGCCATGAGTTTCAGCACGAGACTGGATGCTTCCGTCGCCAGGTAGCGAACGAACAATTCCATCGTTTCTGTGCAAACGGGGTCTTCGTGTTTCAGGGCTGACTGGCTAATGACAGCGGCAGGGTCTTCTTCCTTCAATCGCCGGGAGAGCCATTCCGGTATGGGTTCGTTACGCCCTTCCGTGAGGAAATGGAAGATATTCTTTATTCCCATTCCGGATACCACGCGTTCCCAGCTGACGTGACCGAATTGTTTTTGCAGGAAATAAAATATTTCCACGTCCAATGGCGTCCGTGGTGCGAAGTCGCTATGGCCGCCTTCCGTGGCGAAAGGATGATAACGCTGCCCGTCCCAATACAGTCCGGCTTCTCCAAGGCCTGTTCCCGGCGCAACGATGGCGATATTGCCTTTTGCCGCTGCATCGCCGGCGGCCAGTGTCGCCAGTTCATCTTTACCCAGACCGGCCAGTCCATAGGCAGTCGCTTCGAGGTCATTGATAAAACAAACGGGTATTTTCAGTTCCTGGCTCATGGCTTCGCTGTCCAGCAGCCAGGGCAGGTTGGTGAGTTTGCTTTTCCCGTTGACAACAGGTCCGGCTACCGCTGCGGAAAAGCGTTCGGGCTTGTTGCCGCCGGTGAAATCGTGAATGATATCCGTGAGGGACGCGTGGTCTTTGGAAGCATATCTTTTTTGTTGCTGTATGGTCAGACCGTTACCGTCGGCCTGGTATAAAGCGACATTGGTTTTCGTACCGCCGATGTCTGCGGCAAGGATAGAGATCGTCTTTTGTAATTGTCCGGGCTCTTGTTTGAATGCGATCGGTACTACTGATTGTGCTGCCATGCTAATAAAAAATTGAGATGCTTGCTTTCTTCAAAGTTACATGTTGCGGCGATATTGTCCGCCAACTTCATATAAAGCATTCGTTATTTCACCCAGGGTGCAGCATTTCACCGTCTCCATCAGTTCTTCGAAGAGGTTGCCATTATCGATGGCCACTGTTTTCAGCCGTTGCAGCATTTGATCGCGGCGTCCGGCATTCCGTTGCCGGAAAGCCTGCAGATTACTGATCTGCTGGTCTTTCTCCTCCTGCGTGCTGCGGATGACCTCGCCGGGTTGTATGGTAGGCGAGCCCTTTTTGTCGAGAAAGGTGTTGACGCCGATGATGGGTAGCTCTCCGTTATGTTTCAGGCTTTCATAATAAAGGCTTTCTTCCTGTATCTTGTTTCGCTGGTACATTCTTTCCATCGCTCCCAGTACGCCTCCCCGTTCGGTCAGCCGGTCGAATTCCGCCAGTACGGCCTCTTCCACCAGATCGGTCAGTTCTTCTACCGCAAAGCTGCCCTGGATGAAGTTTTCCGTCCGGGCGCTGCCCAGTTCGCGGTTGATGATCAGCTGGATTGCCATGGCCCGGCGGACGCTTTCTTCTGTAGGCGTGGTTATCGCCTCGTCATAGGCATTCGTGTGCAGGGAGTTGCAGTTGTCGTAAATAGCGTACAGCGCCTGCAGGGTGGTGCGGATATCGTTAAAATCTATTTCCTGTGCATGCAGGCTGCGGCCGCTGGTTTGTATATGGTATTTGAGTTTTTGCGACCGGCCGTTGCCTTTATATATATGTTTGATCGTCTTGGCCCAGATGCGTCGTGCAACCCTTCCGATAACGCTGTATTCGGGGTCCATGCCATTGCTGAAGAAAAACGAAAGATTGGGTGCAAAGTCGTCGATAGCCATGCCTCTGCTGAGATAATATTCTACATAGGTGAAGCCGTTAGCCAGTGTAAATGCCAGTTGGGTGATAGGGTTGGCGCCGGCCTCTGCGATATGATAACCGCTGATGGACACGCTATAGAAATTTCGTATCTGGCGGCTGATAAAATAGGCCTGAACGTCGCCCATTAGCCGAAGCGCGAACTCTGTGCTGAAGATACAGGTATTCTGCGCCTGATCTTCTTTCAGTATATCGGCCTGAACGGTGCCCCTCACCTGGGAAAGGGCTTCTGTCTTTATCTTTTCATAGATATCCGCCGGCAGCGCTTCATCGCCGCTGCTGCCCAGGAGGGCGAGTCCCAGTCCATCGTTGCCTTCGGGCAGGGCGCCGGGGAAGGAGGGATTGTTATAAATGGGTTTGCCCGGGGCTGTTGTCGCGCTGGTCGCTTTCGCGTCCGGGGCTCCGCTGTTCGCTGCCCCGCCATTGGTTGCCAACCATTTCTCGCACTGCTGGTCGATAGCCGCATTCATAAAAAAAGCCAATAATACCGGCGCCGGCCCATTGATCGTCATGCTTACCGAGGTGCGGGGGTCGCAGAGGTCAAAACCGCTGTATAGTTTTTTAGCGTCATCCACTGTGGCGATGCTCACGCCGGCATTGCCGATCTTCCCATAGATATCGGGGCGGTAATCGGGGTCTTCGCCATACAGCGTCACCGAGTCGAAGGCGGTGCTCAGCCGTTTGGCCGGCTGACCGGCAGAGACATAGTGAAAACGTTTGTTGGTGCGTTCCGGGCCGCCTTCGCCGGCAAACATCCGGGTCGGATCTTCTTCCGCCCGTTTGAGCGGGAATACCCCGGCCGTATACGGGAATTTGCCCGGAAAATTCTCCTGGAGACGCCAGCGAAGCACGTCTCCCCAATCCTTGTACCGCGGGACGCTGATGCGGGGAATACTGGTTCCTGAAAGCGACTCGCTATACAATGGCTGGCGGATCTCCTTATCCCGGATGGTATAGTTGAACGTCTCCTGCTGATAGAGTGCCTTAGTGGCCGGCCATTCGTCAAGCAGTTTTTTGCACAGCGGGAACAACTGCTGTTCCAGCCTTTTCTTTTGGTCTTCCAATACTGTTCTTGCGGGGCTATCGGCAGGAAGATCCTGTAAAACGCCTGTCAGCTGATAAAGCTTCGAGGCGATGACCGACTGTTCTTCCGTCCTTCGGTTGTACTCCCGGATAGCCGCGGTGATCTCCGACAGATAACGGATCCGCGAAGGCGGCATGATCTGGGATTGAGTGGCAGTATCTTTTGTATGGGCATGAAGGGGCAGGTCGCCAAATTGCACGCCTGTCTTCTTATCGATGACGGTGATCAGTTTTTCAAACAACTCGTTGACACCTGTGTCATTGAACTGGGCGGCGATGGTGCCTACAACGGGCAGATCTCCGTCTTTAGCCGTCCACAGCCCATGGTTGCGTTTGTATTGTTTGCGGATATCATGCAGGGCATCCAGTGCTCCGGCCTTATCGAACTTATTCAGCACGACCAGGTCTGCATAGTCCAGCATATTGATCTTTTCCAGCTGCGAGGCCGCTCCATATTCCGGCGTCATGACATAGACACTGATATCGGCATGATCCAGGATAGAGGCATCGCTTTGCCCTACCCCAGCCGATTCCAGGATGATGAGGTCATAACCTGCGGTCCGGCAGATATCGATGGCTTCCTGTACATGCGCGCTCAGGGCCCTGTCGCTGTCACGTGTCGCCAGGCTGCGCATATAAGCGCGGGGGCTGGCAATGGCGTTCATCCGGATGCGGTCGCCCAGTAAGGCGCCGCCCGTTTTTTTCTTGGAGGGGTCGACCGAGATGACCGCCAGGGTTTTGTCCGGGAAGCTGTTCAGATAGCGTCGTACAAGCTCGTCGGTCACCGAGGATTTGCCGGCGCCGCCGGTGCCGGTGATGCCGACCACGGGGATGCGGGTTGCGGGGGCCGCGCTGATTCCGGACGCGGCCGTTGCCGCCGCCCCGTCTGTTGCTGCCGTAGATCCCGCTCCCGCCGTCGCAGATCCCGTTCCCGCCGTCGCGGGGCTATTCCCATTCTCTGCATTCGAAATGGCGCGCGCTATCTTGCGGATGTCCTTCCACTCGCCCAGTTTCATTTCGCCTTTAAAATTTGCCGGCGACCCGTTCAGCGGAAAATCACACTGCCGGATCACGTCCTCTATCATCCCTTCCAATCCCATCTTCCGGCCATCGTCGGGGGAGTAGATACGGGTGATCCCATACCGGTGCAGCTCTTCTATCTCCTGCGGCAGGATCGTTCCGCCCCCGCCTCCGAACAGCTTGATATGTCCGCAGCCATTCTCTTCCAGCAGGTCCTTCATGTATTTAAAGAATTCGAGGTGGCCGCCCTGATAAGACGTAATAGCGATGCCCTGGACATCCTCTTCGATAGCGCATTCCACAATTTCAGCTACCGACCGGTTATGACCCAGGTGAATGATCTCCGCGCCTTTTGACTGAAGGATGCGCCGCATGATATTGATGGCCGCATCATGGCCATCGAACAGGGACGCCGCCGTAACTAACCGCACTTTATGGACAGGGGTGTAACTCATAGTATAAACGTTTGGCAAACAAGGCAAAATTAGGCAAAAACTAATGACTGTTAGTTTTTAACTTATAGCCTCAGAGACGGGGGGCAACTCATCATAAGAGAACTTGATCTTAAGTCCCAATACTGGTTTTTCAAAGAAATGCCAGGAAAGAATAGCTATAACCAGTGTAACGATAAATTGAGGTATCCATGGCCAGCCATATTGCTCACCAAGGACAAAAATGGGATAATGAAAGAGGTAGATCCCATAACTGATCCGTCCAAGATAAATGACTACTGGATTTCGGAATAACCAGTTGATTATTATTGTGTTCTTACTAGTGATCAATAAGGTTGTCAGTAAGAGAATAAGAGGTAAAAGGGAGAACAGGAACAGTTCACCATTAATATTCCGGAGAGAAACAGGATAATCGATAGTAGTAAGCAGGCAAATACTGGCAACGCAGAAGGGAAGAATAAACCGTAAAAACCGTTTTTTATCTTCTATGTTAGCCAGATAGGCCCCTCCGCCAAGGAAAATAAAGTTAGTAACAGGGTTGGTCCAGTTAATGTCTAAGCCAGGATATCTAAAAGAAAGAGCAACCAGGACGAAAACGCCTATTGACATACACCCGATCAGGATAAGTTTCAAGGATTTATAGAATAATTTTACTAATAAGGGGAAAACAAGATAAAATTGCTCTTCCACAGCCAACGACCACGTATGGTCAAATAGCTTAGGGAAGGAATAATGAAAGTTAGAAAACCCCAGATTGATATTCTGAAAGTAGAATAAATAGCTAAATACTCCATCCAGCCTGTTTTTTTGTACTATTCCGATAAGGATAACCGTCAGCAATGTCATATAATAAATCGGGAATATTCTGAGCATCCTTCGTCCATAAAATGCCTTGAAATAGTTAGGCGAGTTTATTTCATTCATTAGGATAGATGTAATTAAAAAGCCAGACAGTACAAAGAATACATGTACCCCAATCCACCCCAAATCGAAAATATGTGCATGAAACAACAGGACCGAAATGACAGAGTAGGCTCTTAGTCCGTCCAGGGAGCGGTAATATTTCATTACAATAAGGCGCGAGCAGGGTAAAAATAAAAAAGCGCGGGACAACGCTTAAATGCGGTTGACTTACTTGCGCCGGGTTGGAAAAAGGGACTGTAGAACTTTTGAAATCCTGTAGGGATAAAGCTTCATTAAGGCTTCGCCTGGTAGAACAACAAATATACATAGGGCCGCCTGTCATCAAACAATAAACGTCGGTTTTTACACCTAAACCGTTTGAGCGGTATTTGAAAAGTAAATCTAATTTCCTTGCTTTATCCGGGAGCAATGTGAAAAACGGGGGGGCGGCGAAAAAAAAATCCTGAGTATCCAAAAAAATGCTAATTTGTACCCGCGTGAAACGGCTTGCTTCCATACTGCTTATAGGGATACTGTTTTTCAACTGGTACGGTTATCAGTTGGTAAGTAATTATTTACAGGAGCGTGCAAACCGGCGGCTGGAAGCCCGTCTCGATAAGAAAGACTACGACGAATCCCAGCTCATTTCCATCAAAGTCCCCATTTCTTCCCTGTCATACTACAACAGTTCGACCAGTTACGAAAGGGTCGACGGGCAGATCGACATGGGCGGCGTACAGTATAAATATGTAGAACGCCGCATTTATAAAGACTCGCTGGAATATCGCTGTATCCCCAATCAGATGGCCATGAACCTGAAGAATGCCAGGGACGCCTTCTTCCAGCTGGTCAACGACCTCTCCCATAACGGACAGGAAAAAAAAGCTCCTCACACGGCTCAATACAAATGCTCTCAGGACTATTGCGTAACGCAGTCCCCCGTTTTTCAGCCTTTTACGATAACAGCGCCCGCCCCGCAAAAGGGTAAATTCATTTCTACGCATCTTCCTTCACTTTTTGCTCCTACCGCAGAAAGGCCGCCGGATCAGGCTCCTGCCTTATCCTAGTATGACGGCTCGGGTGTACGCTGCAACGGCAACACCTTTTTTGGCCGGTCGCAAAGACCAGGTCTGTAGTAGCACAAAGAACATTCATGACAAATTTCACCGGTGACAGGCTTGAAGAGCCTGCATTTAAAATACATTCTATTCTGCGCATAGCAGCGGTGATGTGCTTTATCGGGCACGGCGCATTCGGCTTCATTACCAAACCTGTCTGGTGTCATTACTTTGGCGTATTTGGCATTGGCCAGGATATGGCGTATCGACTGATGCCCGTGGTCGGCACCGTCGACATTATCATGGGCCTTATCCTTCTATTTTATCCTATCAGGGCTGTAGCAGGCTGGCTGATCGTCTGGGGCTTTGTCACAGCCTCGCTACGTCCGCTGTCAGGCGAACCGGTTGCCGAGCTTATCGAACGTGCCGGCAATTATTGTGCGCCGCTGGCCCTGCTGTTGCTCGCCAGAGGGGGGGGCGATGCAACAGTAGCGGGTCAGACCTTCGGAAAGAGAAATGGGATACGGGGCTGGCTTACCCGTATCAGCGACCATCCACAGCCCGACATCCGCACCTTCTCCAGGGTCGTTTTTTGTCTTCGTATAGCTGTTTTTCTGTTGTTGCTGGGTCACGGCTGGCTCAACCTCATCGAAAAGAAAGGACTGCTCCAGCAATATGCCGGTCTGGGTTTTTCTGATCCGGCCAGAACAGCCTTTTATGCAGGCCTTTTCGAGATGCTTGCTGCCTTAGCGGTCCTGGTGCGGCCTGTGCGTCCTTTGTTGTTTGCCCTGTTCTTATGGAAAATTGGCACTGAACTATTTTATCCTCGCTGGGAAATATTCGAATGGGTAGAGCGTGGCGGCAGCTATGGTTGTCTGCTGGCTCTATGGGTTGCCCTCGGAAAAACCCGGCAGTTTAATAATTATTTATCATCACCACATATCAAAACTAGTATGAGAAAAATTGTCATTGCTATTTTATTCCTCGCTGCTGCTACTGCTTCTATCAAAGTGAATGCCCAGGGATGCGTTGCCATCAAAAGCACCGGCGGATTTTGCGCCTCCGGAGAAGAAGGACATATCGATTCCGTAAGTAAATGGCAGTTCAGCGCCAACAACCGGTATTTTCGTTCGTACAAGCATTTTGTAGGTACCGATGAACAAAAACAGCGGCAGACAGCGGGCACCGAGGTCATCAATCACCAGTATACCCTGGACATGTCGCTCTACCGTCTGTTGAACCCGCGCTGGTCCCTGATGGTAAATGTCCCCATCCTGGATAACTCCCGTTCATCTCTCTATGAACATGCCAATCTTGGCCGATTCTCCACTCATTCCTTTGGCATAGGCGATATCCGTTTGGCTGCCTACGCCTGGGTGATCAATCCGGTAAAGATGCCAAAGGCGAACGTACAGGTCGGCCTGGGTCTCAAACTGCCTACCGGGAATTATACTTACTCCGACTACTTCCATGTCACTGACAGCACCAAAAGGCTTGGTCCCGTGGATCAGTCCATTCAATTGGGCGACGGTGGTACGGGCATCACTCTCGAATTGAACGCCTTCTATAATATCTCCCGTTCTGTGGGCTTCTATGGTAATTTCTACTATCTCAGCAACCCCCGCGAAGTCAACGGTACTTCCACCGCCCGCGGCGGCACCGCTTCTGCTTCTTCCGTAAAGAACGGCAGCGACGTCATGAGCGTTCCTGACCAGTGGATGGCCCGTGCAGGTGTCAGCATTATGGCCCACCGCTGGAATTTCTCTGCAGGTGTCCGCGACGAATGTCTGCCGGTGCACGATCTCGTAGGCGGCAGCAACGGCTTCCGGAGACCGGGATACATTATTTCCGCCGAACCCGGAGTTACCTATGTGTTCCCCAAAGTGTCGCTGTATGCCTATGTGCCCGTAGCCCTTGTTCGCAACCGTACCCAGAGCGTACCCGATAAGATAACAACAGCATTGACAGGAAAAGACACGCATGGTGATGCTGCTTTTGCCGACTATGCAGTCAACATCGGCATGAATATCAGGTTCTAGGTTAAACGCATAAAAAAAGCAATATGCAAATTCTTACGGAGCCAATCGGAAGCATCCCCCGTCCAGTGGAACTGGTAGAAGGGATCAAAGCTTTTTCTTCCGGGAATATAGCAGAGACCGAACTGAATATATTATTCGACCGGGCTTTAAAGGATACGATCCGGCGGTTTGAGGCAACCGGCTCACCGGTGATCACCGACGGTGAACAGACAAAGCCAAGTTTTGTCACCTATCCAATTCATGGCTCCGGGCACCTGGACCCCAATGGAGTGGTCATTCCCTTTGCGGATGGCCATACCCGTCAGCTTCCAAAGCTAACGGCGGGCCCCTTTGCCTACCAGGTATATGCGGGTGATTTTGTAAGGAAGGCTGGAGAGTTGACCAACCTTCCTTTAAAACAGGCCGTCATTTCTGCTTCTGCGCTAAGCCTGCTATATCCCGCAGAAGGAATAGACGGCTACCCGAGAGACCGGTTCATTGCCGACCTGGTGGCTGAAAGCGGGCGGGATATTCAATCCTGTTTTGCCGCGGCGGCGCAGACAGTACAGATCGATTTTACAGAAGCCCGTCTTTCACTCAAGCTGGATCCTTCGAAAGGATTATTGCGTTCATTCATAGCCCTGAATAACGAAGTGTTAAACCGTCTGCCGGAAGACATGCGACAAAGAGCCGGAGTACATTCCTGTCCCGGCGGCGACCATGATTCCACGCACAGCGCAGATATCCCCTATTCAGAGTTGCTGCCCCTGTTGTTCCAGCTGAATGCGACGAATTTTTATCTTCAGTATGCAAGTGAAAAGAACAAACGGGACGTACTGGAAGCCATCCGGGAAAACCTGCGGCCAGGCCAGCGTGTTTTCCTCGGCGTTACCGATGTACTGAATGCCCGCATCGAGTCCCCGGAAGAGATCCGTGACCTTATCCTTGAAGCCGTAGAATATATTCCGCAGGCCCAACTGGGGACGACCGACGATTGTGGCTTTTCCCCTTTCGCAGACGATCTTTCCACGAGCCGTGATATTGCTTTTGAAAAAATTCGTGCCAGGGTGGCGGGTACCCGTCTCGCTGAAATAGCACTTCAAAAATTGCAAATAGTACTTTAAACAACGCTTATGACCAACTTGCAAGCTTTACCAAGAGTCGTCTTCACCGCTGCCATAGCGCTGCTTTTTTTGCAGCCTCAGACGCTGAAGGCGCAGACCGATGAAGACGCGATCATGATGAACAAAAACAATTTTTGTGTTGGCGGCACCTACAGCCACAGTAGCTGGGATCACTACTGGGAAGGGACGTTCAAACGCAATAATCAGAACCTGGGCACGGTATCTACACAGATGTTCGGCCTGATGGGCACCTACGGCGTCACGGGCAAACTCAACGTGCTGGTGAATGCGCCCTATGTCTGGACGCATGCTACGGCCGGCACACTGCATGGACAACACGGCATCCAGGATCTTTCCGCCTGGATAAAATGGCTGCCTCTCGAAAAAAATATCGGTAAGGGCGTTCTCTCGGTGTACACACTGGCGGGCGGCTCCATTCCGTTGACCAACTATATCGCTGACTACCTCCCGCTGTCCCTCGGTCTGCACAGCAAAACTGTATCCGGTCGTCTTATGGTAGACTACCAGCTGGGTAAATTCTTTGCCACGGCCAGCGGTACGTATACCTTTCGCAGCGATATCACCATCGACCGCAACTCGTATTATACGACTTCCCTGCATCTGACCAATAATGTCGATATGCCGAACTTTTGGTCTTTTAATTTCAGGACAGGGTATCGCAGCGAGCGCTGGATCATCGAGGCTGTGCTGAATAACATGACCACACACGGAGGTTTTGATATTCGCAAGAACGACATGCCTTTCCCCAGCAATAAAATGAATGCGACGATGGCCGGCGCCCACTTCAAATATAATTTCACGAAGGTGGATGGTCTTTCCGTCACCGGCGGCGGCAATTATACCGTTGCCGGACGTAATGTCGGGCAGTCGGCTGCCTTTGACATCGGCGTCTTTTATATCCTGGACTTTAGTCACAAGACCAGGACCAAAACAACCACTACCGTTCCATCCACCCCTAAAAAGAATTAATTATGAAAAGCCTCCAATCAATATACAGCAGCCTGGCTTTGATCGCGGTATTAGCGATCACCGCCTGCAACAAGAACGTTGCGAACAGGACGGCCGATCTGCCGCCCCTGCAACCCGCCGACCAGGACCTCAATGCCGGCAGCTGGAAGCTCATCCTCCTTTCCCGTACGGACAGTTTCGCGGTGGCCACTCCGGTTGCAACCACGTCCCCCTTATATGTTGCCGACCTCAATGAAATAAAAGGGTACCAGGCCCATCTCAGCAGCGACATGAAGGATAAGATAAAATACTGGAGTGCCGGCGGCGTACTGCGCTGGAACGAAATTTTGCGCGAGCTGATGGCTAAATACAATCTGCCGCCCTATCAGAATGCAGACGGCACGTATCCCATTCCAAGCGCTGCTAACCCATTCGCTTATCCGCTGTTCCCTTTTTCCAATCCGCCTTATGCCGGCCGTGCTTATGGGTATGTCAGCGCGGCGCAATATGATGCGCTGGTAGCCTGCTGGCGGTATAAAAATCAGTATAAACGACCCGCTCCCTACCTGGTGGATTCCACCATCAAGGCTATGGCAGGCAAGAGCACCCTTCCTTCCTATCCATCGGAAGGAGCCGTATTGGCCGGCGTCACCGCTGAAATGATGCAGTTGTTATTTCCAGGTGAGATCGCCGCTATTCAGCAAAAGCTGGAAGAGCAGGAGTTGAGCCTGATCGCTTCGGGTGCGGCCACGCGCAGCGACATCAGCGCCGGAGAGACCCTGGGTCGCCAGATAGCAGAGGTCTTTATCGCCCGTGCCCGCGGAGACAACGCCGGAAAAGCCGTCGGTACACCCACCGACTGGAGCAATCTCGTAACCAAAACGCAGGCAAAGAACGAGATGCCCTGGCTGAGTCTCGAGACGCCGGCAAGACCACCCATGCTGCCACTGTTTGGAAAAGTAAAAGGCTTTTTATGCGATTCTGCAACCATCGTTTCGCTGCGTCCCGGAGCGCCGCCTTCTACCAGCAGCGACCAAATGAAACAAGAGACACTTGACGCGTACAATACGATCAAAAATGCCAGCCGCGAACAGATGCGCATCGTGCAGTTCTGGGCGGATGGGGTAGGTACCTATACGCCACCCGGTCACTGGGATGCGATTGCCGCCGAAGACTTCATTACGAAGAACTTCAGCGAGGTGAGATGGGCCCGTAATATGGCCTTGCTCAATATGGCGGAAATGGATGCCGGCATATCCTGCTGGGATATCAAATACTATTATTTCAATCCCCGGCCCACCCAGATGGACCCGAGGATCAAAACGCTCACCGGTGTCCCCAATTTCCCTTCCTATGTGTCAGGGCATTCGATGTTCAGTGCAGCAGCGGCTACCATTCTCGGCCATATCATCCCCGAAAGGGCGGATGCGTATAACGCCATGGCGCAGGAAGCTGCCAACTCGAGAGTATACGCCGGCATTCACTACCAGATCGATTGTACGGCTGGTATGACGGTGGGAAGAAATGTAGGCAATTATGCCGTCAACAGAGCCAAAATTGACGGTGCAGAATAAAGATCTTTTGGAAAGATTTTCTTGGTTATAAAGCAAAAGCAAGCAAACCCTGCGATTCTTCGCGGGGTTTTATTTATTTTTATAACACATATTTTGTATTATGAAGAGATCTGCCGGTTTTTTGCTTTTTATACTAAGCTCCTCTCTCACGTTCGGCCAACCTCTGGTCACCACTCCTCCCGACAAGATCTATGGCAGGTTATTCACCGACGTACAGATGAACAAGGTGTTTGCAGACGGTAAGACATTTGTCGACTGCATTCCCAAACGGAAGCCGGCAGAGATACTCGCTGATTATGAAACACAAAAGACAGCGGCGGGTTTCGACCTGAAAAAATTTGTAGCGGATAATTTCGAAGTGCCTGCTGCACCCGCTGACACCTACAAGACCAATACGACAGAAGATGTGGTCACGCATATAAAAAATCTATGGACTGTCCTGAAACGAACCCCGGACAAGACTGTGGAAGGAAGTTCCCTGCTGCCGCTGCCCTATCCCTATATCGTGCCGGGCGGCCGTTTCCGGGAAGTGTATTACTGGGATTCTTATTTTACGATGCTGGGGCTTAAAGAGAGCGGCGAGATAGAGCTGATAGATAATATGGTGAAAAATTTTGCCTATCTGATAGAGAACTACGGGCATATTCCCAACGGCAACCGCACCTATTACCTGGGTCGTTCCCAGCCGCCCTTTTTCTCGGTGATGGTAGCCTTACTCGCGGAGGTGAAAGGCGATAGCGTTTACCAGGAATTCCTGCCGGCGATGGAAAAGGAATACCAGTTCTGGATGGATGGCAGCGACAAACTCAAGCCGGGACAGGCCTATCGCCGGGCGGTCAAATTAATGAACGGTTCGGTCCTCAACAGATACTGGGACGACGCCACCGTGCCCCGGCAGGAGAGCTGGCGGGAAGATGTTCTGACGGCGCAAAGGTCGGGACGGGACAAACAGGAAATGTACGAACAGCTCCGGGCTGCGGCCGAAAGCGGCATTGACTTCAGCAGCCGCTGGTTTGGCGACGGAAAAAGCCTCGTGACTATCCGCACGAGTGATATGATACCGCCCGACCTGAATGCGCTGCTCTATCATCTTGAATGGGCCATATCCAAAGCCAAACTGATGAATAAGGATAGCACAGCCGCCGAATATAAACGCAAAGCCATTCGTCGCAGCGAGCTTATCGACAAATATTGCTGGAACAAGGTCCGTACTTTTTATACGGATTATAATTTCAAAACACAGAAACAAAGCAATCATATCAATCCCGGAGGAATGTACCCGTTTTGTTTTATAAATGAACATCCGGACTATATGAGTTTGCTTGCCAGACAAGTGGCTGCAGTCATCCGGGAAAAATTATTAAAACCCGGCGGGGTGTCGACTTCGGAGTTCACTACGGGCGAGCAATGGGATGCCCCCAATGGATGGGCGCCCCTGGAATGGATGACCATCTGGGGTCTGGATCGCTGTGGTCAGAAAGAGCTCGCCGCGGATATTGCTACCCGCTGGGTCAAATTAAATGAAAAGGTCTATAAAGAGACCGGCAAGCTGATGGAAAAATACAATGTCGTCGACATCAACCAGGATGCCGGTGGCGGGGAATATCCTGGTCAGGACGGTTTCGGCTGGACGAACGGCGTGTTGCTGAAGCTGATCCGGAAATATGATCTGCCAAAGGAATAACCTTTGCAAACAAGCCGGCAGTATTGCGTCTGTGGGCTCAATGCGGGCTGTAAGCTCAGTTCGGGGCTGCAGGCGGAAAGGAGTGCTGCCACATGGCTACATCTTCGTCTTTGCGGGAACGGGTGCTTCCCTTTACCGGTGCGATCCATTTATCCCGGTTGTCGATGTTCACGATAGGCAGGGTGGATCGCCCCGTGAGCGCATACAGGAGCAGGTTGGCATACCAGTCCCGATCGGGGTCATTCAACAGGGGCAGCAGCCTTTTTATCATCATCTTCCGGGAATAGGTCTTTTCCAGTGTATAGACATTCACCGAGGTCAGGCGACGCTCAACCGTATGGATATTGATCTTGTGGTCGGTACTGTCAAAAGTTTTCTGGGGCGCCACGAGTGCCAGGGTCGTGGTCGCATTCTTATTATTCAATTCCTTGAGGAAATTGCCAAATGCGTCTTCCTGGGCATTTGTTCTGACGGCTGCCAGCAGGATGAACAATAATATTGACCAATAATATTTTCCGCAACTCATACAACAAAATTAGATGTTATTTCAATGTCTGCCACGCAATGCATTATATAGCTGGTTATAATAATCACCGGTGGATTCACCATTCGATTTCAAGTTCATCTGGTTTCCATAATTTGTATAAGCCCAATTCTGGAGATAGGACAGATCGAATTCCCCGGATTCATATGCATTCACCATATCTGTCAAAGCAACTATGCCCGGATCCGTCGAAAGGGGAATGTTCATGTCCTGTGCTACCATTATCTGATTGAGGACGCCATCCATCTCGATCTGCCCACAACCCTTTGCAAAATCCGCTTCGCTTATCGTGCCGGCAGTGGCCTGCTGCATGAGGCTTCCTGTAGCGTCTTGGTTAGCGGCATTGTTCAATTCATGCGCAAAATCCAACAGGGCATCATCAAGAGAGACATTGCCATTGAGCGTGATGTTTTGGGTACCCAATTCGGTCGCAGACGCGGTGCCCAATTCAACGTACGATCTAAACTGGTCGTAATCCATTCCCAGATCGTCCAGTAGCGCTTGAATGGTAGGAGAATTTTGCGCGGCTGTCCATAGGTCATCGAGAGTATACCCAGGATCGCCGCCGTCCTCGGGTGTCACCATCGTCCCATCGCCCAGGTCGGGATTAGGGCTGTCAAAGCCCCCGAGGTCACCAAAACCTCCACCATCCCCGCCGTCGCCGCCCCCATCACCACCACCGTCCCCGCCACCGTCGCCGCCCCCATCACCGCCGCCGTCACCGCCACCGTCGCCACCACCATCCCCACCGCCGTCACCACCGCCGCTGCATTCGCCCATCGTTTGCAACTGCATATGACCGGCCAGGCTCCCGGCAAAGTTCCCGGCGCCCGACGGCTTCCGGATATCGATGAGCATGCCGGGCGACAGTCCTGGAGCGGAAAGTCCTACCAGCCATACCTGTACGTATCCTTCCCGGCTTACGATGCCCGATAGCCCCACCGGCTGCCTGCCAAGCCGCAGCTTGCCGCCACCCATGGGATTCCGGTCCTTATCATACCAAACATATTGCAGGAATGGTTTAGCCTTGCCTATATGCTTCCAGTCGGGAAACGATAGCAGCAGGCCTGCGCCAAGCGGGGGCAGCAGGCTCTTACTGCGGGAGGCCTTGTCAGTTGCAGTCTTATCAACCACTGGCGAGGCATTCGCGGCTGCTTTTTCTAATCCATAGGCCAGGGCAGCACCACCGGCAAATTTCAGGATGCCCGGCAATAAGTGATGACGCGAGGGCAACACGACTTCGGAATGAATGTAAAAGGAATCGCCTTTTTTCACCGGGATGAGACCCGAGCTGTTTGGGTCGGCAATAACAGTGGCAGGGGAAGGCAGCTGGTCTTGCGCATACGTGGTAATGCTTATCAGCAGACACGCAGTAATAGCGTAGAACTTTGACATAGGCAAGGTTAGATTGGGACAATACAAGGTTAATAAGAATTTAAACATCGTATAAGGTAAAATTGCCTTCATAAGTTATAACCACTATATGCGGCTAGGCATTTTCTTCCTGACCCTGAATTTGCCGGAGAATTATTTTATATTGGCCATCTTACTCCAACGCTATGCCATCACGAAGAAGCCTGTCTTTCTTTTCCAGTCTTATTATCGTTATATCGCTTCATCTGTCCGTATCTGCCCAACCTCCTCCTCACCCCTTCCTTCTGCTGAACAAGGATGACATCGCCCGTATCCGAAAAGAGATTGCGGACAGCACCTGGAAAAGAATCAGCTGGCTGCAGCTGAAGCGATCGGCAGACGGCTTACTGGAGGAAAAGATCGAGCTGCCGCCGCGGGGCGGCAATTGGGAGCAATATTATGTCGGGCCTAAATCCGGCTATGACCTTGTCCGGGGCAGGCAGATCGGCGACTGGCGCTGGGAGCACCGTGATACCGCCACCGGCGAGACCTTCTTAGGCGACACCTCCAATGTCAGGAAAGATTATGACGGCGTCATCATCAGCCTCATTCATAACACCTGGGCGATCGGCGTCCTGCAGCTCGGTCTGGCCTATCAATTGAGCAGCGATGCCCGGTATGCACAAAAAGCAAGGGATATCCTGCTGGCTTATGCGGCCATTTACCCCGGCCTTCCCGCAAGCAACAAACGGAATGATACCGCGCATCTCGCTACCGGCAGGGGTAAACTCTACCGGCAAAACCTCAACGAATCGCAATGGCTCATCGATATCGTTCAGGGCGCCGACCTCATCTGGGATATCCTCAACAGGCAGGAGAAGGAAAAGATCGTCAGGCAGATATTTTACCCCGCGGTGGAAGTGTTGGATATTGACCAATCCGAATTGCGCAATATCCAATGCTGGCAGAATACAGCCATCGGACTGGTCGGATTCTTCACCGGCGATAGAAAGCTGATCACCCGGGCGATGGAAGACACTACCTACGGCTTCCTTGCCCAGGTGACGAAGGGCGTAGGCGATGATGGTTTTTGGGTGGAACCAACGTTGAATTATCATTTTTACACTTTGAACGCCTTTATTCAACTATACCAGGCGGCGCACCATTACGGCTATCCAGTGAGCCCTGAACCCTTCCGGAAAATGTTCTCCGCCCCGCTGGACATGGCCAATGGCGCTTTATGGATACCGGCCTTCAACGATTCCAAGCCCATGCTGCTGACGGGCCAGGAGAATTACCTATATGAATGGGGATATACCACCTTCCATGAATCACGCTATGCATACATCCTGGGTCATCATCCCCGGCGGGAGACATATGCCAATCTCGGGCCGCAGTTCACCGGCTGGTCGCTGTTGTTCGGTACCGTCATGCTACCTGCTGCACCTGGATGGAAGCCAGAGAGCCGTCTTTTTCCGAATGTAGGTATCGGTATGCTTTCTGCCGGCACAGGGAAAAACAACCTGAGCCTGTATATGAAATTCAATACCCATCTCGGTACGCATACTCACCAGGATAACTTTGCTTTCGGACTTCTCAAAGGGGCCGAGCATGTCGCCGTATTATCCGGCAATCCCAACTACGGCTCGTTCTTAAACTACAATTGGTATCGCAATTCCGTATCCAGCAATACCTTTCTGCTCGATATGAAAACCCAAAAGCCAGCCCTGGGAACCTGTCTTTATTTTAGCCGCGATGCCGCCCTCCCTTGCATGATGGTTGAGACATCGAATGCATATGACTCAACCGACTATATCCGGACAGCATGTCTGCTGAACTCCGATCTGGCATTGATCGTCGACCAGGTGAAGATGAGTAAGGCGCCCGCTCTTTGGGATATCGCATATCATCAGGCCGGGATATGGAAGGTCGTTCCACCAGGGGAGAAATGGCAGGAGAAAAAGGTAAGGGGCTACCGGCTCATCCGTGATGGGATGCAGGCCACGGGTTTGCAGGAGCTAAATCTATCCACCCGGTTATCTTCGGGGAGGGAGGTGATGATCAGCGCCGTGCAGGATTCCGCTATGAATGTCATCGCCGGATATGGCAAACAATACATGCATGCCGATGTGCCGGTGGCTCTTTTCAGGCGCATGACCAATAATGGAGTGATGGCCTGGTGCATTTCCACCGATGGGAAGAAAATAAGACTGCAACTGGACAGCCTCAAAGGGATTCATGGGGAAAAGCTGTCGCTGTCGGTAGCTGCCAGGATAACCGTATGGAATGCGGAAGGGAGGAAGTGGAGTATTGTTGTAAATCCATACAAGGTGGCTATCGATGGGCAGGAATTGTGGAAGGATAGGTATTTTATTATTGGGGAACAATGATTGGATTTATCTTCGCAAAAATTTGAGATGATCAGGATACTTTTTCTCTTTATAATTTCTTCCGTATTTATTTCCTGCACGACCAACAACGTGACTGTCGACAATAGTCTGCAGAAATATTTTGATTCTGCCGGCGTAAAGGGTTCTTTCGGGCTTTTTGACAACGGGCAGGGACAGTTTACGATCTATAATTTGCCGCGGTTTCGCGACAGCGCCTATCAGCCTGCGGGCACTTTCGACATTGTACAATCGCTGATCGCACTGCAGACAGGCGTAGCCAAGGACGACTCGGTCCTGCGGCAGGCTTTTCAGTCCAATGATCAAACCCGTTTTTCGGAATTGTCCGGCCGGATAGGAAAAGACACGTTAAAAAAATGGATCGACTCCATCCACTATGGCAATAGGGACATGGGTGGTAAAAGCGACAGCTTTTGGCTGAATAACCATCTGAAGATCACCTCCGATGAACAGCTTGGTTTGATAAAACGCCTTTATTTCGACCAATTACCCTTTTTCAATCGCCCCCAAAAACTCGTCCGGGAAATGATGCCGGAGGAAAACAACTCCAATTACCGGCTGGTCTATAAGACTGGCCGCGGCCTGAAAGAGGACGGCCGCGTGCTTGGCTGGATCATGGGGTGGGAAGAGGAGAATAAACACCCCTATTTTTTCGTTCTCAACCTGGAGTCTGCGGATACTACTAAAGATCTCTCCGGGACGGGGTTACATATTGTTAAAAGTATCTTAAAGCCGATGGGTTTTTTTGAAGGCAAAAAATAAGGATGGATTGGCTATCTTGCACAAGCCGTGAAGTATCATATTGAACATATCGATTTTCTCATCTATCTCGTAGGCCTGCCCGTGTTGTTGGTCCTGCTGTTTTTCCTGGTGCGCTGGAAGAAAAATACCCAGGCGCGGATGGGTGATCCGATGCTGGTAAAGCAATTGATCAACACCTTTTCTCCTGTCCGGTTTCTCATAAAAGTTGGCCTGGCCCTGCTGGCCTTTGTCGTCCTTGTCCTGGGGGCAGCCAATTTCCAGATGCCCGGCGCAATGGAGAATGTTCAGCGTAAGGGTGTGGATGTCATGTTGGTGCTCGACGTCAGTAAAAGCATGCTGGCCCGGGACATCAAACCCAGCAGGCTCGAACGTGCCAAACAGCTTCTGCTCCGCCTGACGGACCGGCTGGAAAATGACCGTATCGGTCTGATCCTTTTCGCCGGCCGGGCTTATATGCAAATGCCCCTCACTACAGACCATGGTGCGGCGCGGATGTATATCCAGCAGGCCAGCCCGGACGCCGTCCCTACACAGGGCACCGTTATAGGCGAAGCCCTGAAGATGGCCAATGCCGCCTTCAATTCAAAAGAGCGGAAATACAAATCCATCGTATTGCTGTCAGACGGAGAAGACCATGATCCCGAAGCCCTGGAAATAGCCAAACAACTTTTGCAAAATGGGGTGATGATCAATACCATCGGCATAGGCTCCCCGGAAGGGTCTCCTATCGTCGATCCTGCTACGGGCGAATTAAAAAAGGACAACCAGGGGCAGACCGTCCTGTCCAAACTGAACGAAGCAGAATTGCAACAGTTGTCGAATACCACCAATGGGCAGTATATTCGTCTGGACAATCTCGATGATGCTCTGATCACGATGACCCAGCAATTGGAGAGTGCGGAAAAAAAATCAATGAGTGACGCCGAGTTTATCGACTATAAAAGCTTTTTTCAATGGTTTATGGCTGCGGCACTGTGGTTACTGGTAACAGAGTTCTTCCTGGCCGAACGCCACCGGCAGAAAAAAACGCGGCCTGCGGCTTTTCCCGTACAGATATTGTTATTCGTCTTTATCGGAATAGTCGCTGTTCTACCGGCGAAAGCTCAGAATGGTAATGCCCAGATCCGCAGCGGCAACCGGTATTATAAAAAGAAACAACTCGACCAGTCGCTGCAGCAATACCAGTCGGCCGTTCAAAAAGCACCCGAGAACCCCACTGCCAATTATAATCTTGGCAATGCCCAGTTCAGAAAGAATAATTTCGACGAAGCAGCCAGATCTTACGACGCTACCGTAGCCCACAGCCAGGACAAGGCCATGCAGGAAAAAGGCTTCTACAATAAAGGCGTGGCGATGATCAAACAAAAAAAGCTTCAGGAAAGCATCGATTCCTGGAAGAAGGCGTTAAAACTGGATGCTTCCGACGCCGACGCCCGGGACAACCTCGAAAAGGCATTGATTGAACTGAAAAAGCAGCAGCAACAGCAGCAGCAACAAAAGAAAGACCAGCAAAAGGATAAAAAAGAAGAGAAAAAGAACCAGGATCAACAGCAACAACCTCAGCAGCCAAAACCACAACCCAGCCGGTTGAACAAACAACAGGTGGAACAATTGCTGAAGGCGCTGCAACAAAAAGAGAACGATCTGCAGAACAAGCTCAATCAGAATAAAGTAAAGGCGCCCAATCAGCCCGAAAAGGACTGGTAGCTTTATCGTAACTTTACCATCTTATGCAGTTGTATTGTAATTCCCTGACAAATTATTCAAGGCTTAAAACCCTGGAAGTCAAAATAGGAGACCTCCTGTTGGGCGCGGCTCATCCTATCCGCGTGCAAACGATGACCACCACCGACACCATGGACACCCTGGCCACCGTGGAACAATCTATTCGTTGCATCGAGGCAGGCGCCGAATTGGTTCGCATTACGGCGCCGAGTAAAAAAGAGGCTGAAAATCTGGTAAATATAAAAAACGAATTGCACCGCCGGGGATACAAGACCCCGCTGGTAGCAGATATCCATTTCACTCCCAATGCTGCCGAGATTGCTGCCCGTATTGTAGAGAAAGTGCGGGTCAATCCCGGCAACTATATCGACAAAAAGAAATTCGAGCTCATCGAATATACCGACGCCGAATACAATGAAGAGATCGAACGTATTCATCAGCGATTCACGCCCCTGGTGAAGATCTGTAAAGAATACGGCACCGCCATGCGTATAGGCACCAATCATGGCTCGCTCAGCGATCGCATCATGAGCCGTTATGGCGATACACCCATGGGCATGGTAGAAAGCGCCATGGAATTTTTGCGGGTAGCCCGGGGCGAGAGTTATCACAATATCGTGCTCAGTATGAAGTCGAGCAATCCGCAGGTGATGGTGCAGGCATATCGTCTGCTGATCCGCCAGATGGAGGATGAATTCGGCGTTTGTTATCCTTTACACCTGGGTGTTACAGAAGCCGGGGATGGAGAAGACGGCCGTATCAAATCGGCGATAGGCATCGGCGCCTTGCTGGAAGACGGTATTGGCGATACCATCCGCGTTTCCCTGACGGAAGACCCTGAGTTCGAGATACCGGTGTGTAAAGATCTCGTGAAGCGATATGCAGAAAGGCACAAGGCTCCTGCCGGATCGCCTCAGTATCCGGAGCCTCTGCCCATCATCCCCGTCGAAAAAATTCCCTATTCCCCTTTCGAATACAAACGCAGGGTCTCCCGGAGTTTGTCTGGCATCGGCGGTCAGCACGTGCCCGTGGTCATGGCAGACTTTATGCAGGCGACGCATATCGAAAGGGCGGACCTTACCGCCATCGGGTACAGCTATGACCCGGCAAGCGATAAATGGAATATCGGTGATGCAGCAGCAGACTATCTGTATACAGGCAAAAAAACCGTCGACTTTGACCTGCCTGGAACGCTAAAACCCGTTTGTGACCATACAGCCTGGCTGGAGCTGGATGATCAGGAGAAATATATCCCTTTATTTCAGGGGACAGAATACGATCCGGCCGGAGAACGATCAGATGAGATAAATTTCATTGTGCTGGATACGGCAGCAGAAAATGCTGTACAGCTGGCGGAGTCGGTAAAAGACGATGCTACCGTTGTCCTGTGTTGCTGGTCCTCCCACCCCAATGCGATGCTTTCCGTGCGGCGTTTTATCATGGAGTTATTGATACGCGACATCCGCTGTCCGCTGATCCTGTCGGTGGAGAGCAGTGATACCACCATTGACGAACAACTCATCCATTTTTCCACCGAAGCCGGCGCGCTTCTGCTCGACGGAATGGGCGATGGAATCTGGCTGATGAATGATCCCAAAAAGATAGTCAATACCCGGGTGAGCGGCCGTACTTATCTGCAGACGAAAAACAATCATCAGTTTCTCAACAATACTTCCTTTTCTATTCTGCAAGCCACCCGGACGCGGATCTCGCGGACAGAATATATTTCCTGTCCTTCCTGTGGCAGAACCCTGTTCGATCTTCAGGAGACCACGGCAAAAATTCGTGCCGTGACCCATCATCTCAAAGGAGTAAAGATCGCTATCATGGGCTGTATCGTCAATGGACCCGGTGAAATGGCCGACGCAGACTTTGGCTATGTGGGTAGTGGACCGGGAAAGATCACGCTTTACAGAGGAAAAGAAGTAGTGAAGAGAGGTGTAGACAGCGCCATCGCTGTAGAAGAGTTGATCAGGCTGCTGAAAGACAGCGAGGTTTGGATCGATCCTGTCAATAGTCCTGTTGTCCATTAAAGCTTTTGCCGGTGAACCGCATCGATAGACTTCATGCCATACTCACACATCTGCAGAGCAAGAAAAAAGTGACGGCACAAGAGATGGCCGATCGCTTTAATATCAGCCTGCGGACGGTATACCGGGACGTCAAAGCCCTGGATGAATCTGGTGTTCCCGTAATTGGCGAAGCAGGTTCCGGCTATACCATAATGGAAGGATATCGTCTTCCGCCGGTGATGTTCACGCAGGAAGAAGCCAGCGCTCTGCTGCTGGGAGCCAAGCTGGCCGAACAATTCACGGATGGTTCCATAAACAGGCATTTTAATGCCGCCCTGTTCAAGATCAAGGCGGTGCTCCGTTCGCCCGATAAGGAGTATGTCGACAGTCTTACGGAACACGTGGAGATATTATCCCGTTATTCTCCTGACAGCGAATTGCCGCAGCAATTTCTTTCCCTGCTGCAACAGGCTGTTGTCCATAAGAATGTCGTTCAGTTACACTATCGCTCCAGTCTGAAAGAAGAAATTACCCGCCGGAAAGTAGAGCCGATCGGTCTGCTGCATTATGCCTCCGCCTGGCACCTGATAGGCTGGTGCCAGCTTCGCAATGACTACCGGGATTTTCGTCTCAGCAGGATGCTGGGTGTCACGCTCGATGAAAAGACCTTCGATCCGGGCGCCCATCCCTCTATCCGGCAATACATCGAACAGATCAAGGCGAGCTCCGACCTGCAGGAAGTCGTCATTCTCTTCAACAAGGATAAGGCAAAATATGTGCAGGAGCAGAAGTACCTGAATGGGTTTGTCTCAGAAGAAGACACAGGCACCTGTATCCGGATGAAATTCCTGACCTCTTCCCTTTTTTACTTTGGCCGCTGGCTGCTGATGTATACAGATAATGTCATCGTGGAATTACCCGAATGTCTTAAGACCCAAATGAAGGAATTATCCGAAAAATTGTCTGCCCACCACGGCAGCTACTGACATACTGCTGTCACTGGATGGTTGTTCCTTTGTCAAAATCTGAAATTATCATGCTTATCCGAGTTCATCCTCCCATGGCCGTCCTGTATAGCGCCCATCAGACAACGCTGGGGGAATTAAAGAATTTTTCCGGCACCAAAGTAAAGGAGCTGTATAAATATGTGGCCGATCTGGACCTCCTGATCTGCGGGCCCCAGTACTGGTTTTACTACGGAATGGATGGCCGGCCGGAGACCCGTTTCACCCTTGAGGTCGCCCTGCCTGTCCAGGGGCGTATACCGACTACCCTTTTGCCCATCTTCAAACAGATGCCTGCTTTCAAATGTCTTTGTTCGCGGCAAGAAGGCCCCTGGGAAGGATTGCGGAAGGAATATGATAAAATGTTTAAATATATAGCCGAAAATGGCCTCAAAACAAATGGATTTCATGCGGAATCGTTTATTCATATCGACTTTGCGGCGCCAGCCGACCAGATCACGGATATCCAGATCGGCCTTTTTTAATAAATTGCTGGAAATATAGATAAACATGGGTTTCTCGATTCGGCACTCTACGGAACAGGGTTTGAAATTAGTGAGTATTAAAGACGAGGACAATGGTACAGAGGTGACCCTGCTTCCCGACCAGGGTGCGACCCTCCATGCTTTTGATGTCAGACAGCGAAATGGGGTGGTTTTCAACGTCATCGACAACTACAAGGACCTCACTGAATTGAAGAGGGAAATGCCCCGTTCGTTCAAAGGCCCCAAACTTTCTCCTTTTCCCTGCCGGATACCGGACGGCAGGTATTCCTTTGACAATACCGAATATCAGCTGAAAAACTTGTTTGCCGATGGTACGGCCATTCACGGATTATTGTACAATAAACCCTTTACTATTCTGGAAGAAGGGACCGACGGGTCGTCGGGAACGCTTTCCATGGAATATTTCTACAAAAAGGACGACGAAGGATATCCTTTCGACTATAGTTGCCAGGTGCGATATACCCTGCATGCCGACAGCCTCCTCGAAGTGGTGACTACCGTCACCAATCTGGACAAAAAGGCGTTTCCGCTGGCCGACGGCTGGCATCCCTATTTTCGGCTGGGAGGAACAGCAAATGACTGGATGCTGCAGTTTCATTCGACAGCTATCGTAGCGTTCGATGACCGGCTGGTCCCTACCGGCCACCTGGAACAATACGAGGTCTTTGCCGAAGCGAAGTTGCTGGGGGATACTTTTCTGGACAATTGTTTTGTCCTGAAACCGGATCTCGTCAGCGCAGCCTGCGAACTATACAATCCTGCCAATGGATTACGGGTATCTTTTTTCCCCGACCCAAGCTATCCTTACCTGCAGATCTATACGCCAGCTACCCGGGATAGCGTTGCTATTGAGAACCTTAGCGGAGCTCCGGACTGTTTTAACAATAAAATGGGGCTGCTCATCCTGCCTCCTGGCCATTCACAAATATTTACCGTTCGTTATAAGGTTAACGTCGGGTAAAAAGGTAATTTGCTTTTCTAAAATAGCAGAATTGATGAAAATCCTGAAGTTTATTCTCTCCGCGGTGATCGCATTTTCCTTTGCCGGATGTTTGGATATTGACGAAAAAGTAGACGTGAAACAGGATGGCAGCGGCAAGCTGACCATGGACATGGATATGAGCCAGATGATAGAAATGCTGCAGAATTATATGGGAAAAGAAGAAATGGCAAAAAAGGGCATGCAAAAGATGGATACGACCATTTATATGAAAGATATTGTCGACACGATGAAATCCCTTAGCGCGGAAAAGAAAAGCCTGCTGCGTCCGGGGGAGGTACATCTTAAAATGGACGTTGATGCCAAAGTTTTCACGACCCATATGCAATTCCCATTCACCAGTCAGGCCAATCTTCAGAAATTATATGTTGTCATGAGTGATGGTTCGCTGGGGGGCGCCAATCTTTTCGGCGGACTGGGCGGCGAGCAGGGAGGTGGAGCAAGCCCGGATATGAACCAATTCAATGGTATTTATGATTTTACCAGCCGCGATGGGCTGATGGAGAAAAAAGTCAACCAGGACAAATGGAAAAAGCTGACCGACGACCCACAGCTGGCGCAGGTGAAACAAGCCGCGCAAATGGGTATGGAGATCAACTATACGACTACGATCATGCTGCCCCGGGCCGTAAAAAAAGTAGATAACCCCCTGGCCAAGCTCTCCGAAGACAAAAAGACCGTTACGATGAAATACAATCTCATCGATGTTTTCGAGAAACCCGACCAATTTAACTATCACATAGAATATTAGGGGCCCTGTCATCAAAACCTGTCGGCATTATCGGATTCCTGAGCTAACTTTGCATCTATTTGATTACTATGGTAAAAACAGATTTTCTGGTTATTGGCTCCGGCATTGCAGGTCTTAGTTATGCGCTGAAAGTAGCCCAACACCATCCCGATAAGAAAGTCCTCGTCATCACCAAGACGCGCGCGGACGAGACCAACACCAAATACGCCCAGGGCGGCATTGCAGGGGTGACAGACTTTGAGAATGACAGTTACGAAAAACATATTCAGGATACCCTGATAGCGGGCGACGGTCTTTGCAATCCGCATACCGTCGAGATCGTGGTCAAGGAAGGCCCCGAACGGATACAGGAGATCATCGACTGGGGAACAAGATTCGACAAGGATCCCGACGGCGACTACAAACTGGGGAAAGAGGGCGGTCACTCGGAATTCCGTATCCTGCATCATAAGGATGTGACAGGAAAAGAGATCGAGCGGGCACTGCTCGATACGGTCGGCAAACAAAAAAATATCGAGATCATTAAACACTGGTTTGTGCTCGATCTGATCACGCAGCACCACCTGGGTTTCCTCGTCACCAAGTCCACCCCGGATATCGAATGTTATGGGGTGTATGCCCTCGATCAGGTCACGAACAAGATCGTCAAAATAATTTCCCGTATCACCCTGCTTGCGACGGGAGGCAACGGGCAGGCCT
>Ga0105237_10000230_pt1 | contig 79441 bp, 50 predicted proteins | sample KBSC24metaG_FD_81520 | JGI IMG/M metagenome (GOLD analysis project Ga0105237, IMG submission 81520) | Corn rhizosphere microbial communities from Kellogg Biological Station, Michigan, USA - KBS C2-4 metaG | ecosystem: Host-associated > Plants > Roots > Rhizosphere > Soil | place: Michigan, USA...
CGATATGGGCGGCAGCGGCCGGCAGGACGGCGAGCGCCAGGGCGGTCGCCGCGAGGGGGCGAAGGAAACGCGGAGGGTGGCACATGACGAAATACCTGCGGGGACAGGGGATCAAATTCGTGAACTATACCGCTCGGTATTGTAAATGAACCGTGCTCGACCGGTGCGTGCGACGACCGGAAACACAGCGTTTCGCCAGCGGCAACTATGCGGCGGCACCCGTGCATGACCCGCCAAGACCTTGGCGATCAGCCTTCGTCGCTTGGATCAAACGGGTGGCCATCCATCACCGGATGCGCCTGAACTTGAGGTTCGTCATCCCGGCGAAAGCCGGAATGGACGAGCCAAAGAACCGCTCAGGGTCGGACGGGGGCCGCCGGCTGCAGGCTGGGGCTGTCCAGGTCCAGCTGGCCGGCCTCCAGCAGCGCGGCCTTCGGATCGGCCTTGCGCAGCGCCGGCGCGAACTGGGAGGCGTCGCCCACCACCACCACCCGGGTGTGCTTCGCATCGAGGTGCTTGCGCGCATAGGCCTCGATCTGTTTCGGCGTGACCGCCTGCACCTTGGCGATGTACTGGCCGATGTCGGCCAGCGGCAGGCCGTAGACCGCGAGCTCGGCGACCTGCTCGGCGAGGCCGGCGGTGGTCTCCAGGCTGCGGCCGTAGCCGCCGACCAGGGTGGCCTTGCGCGCGGCCAATTCCGCCGCGGGCACCCGGCCGTCGCCGAGTGCCGCGAACTGCTGCCGCATCAGTTCCACCACCTGCGGCGCGGAGGGGTTCTTGGTCTGCGCCGCGGCCAGCCACAGGCCGGCGTCGGCCATCGGCTGCAGCCGGCTGCTGGCGCCGTAGGACAGTCCGCGCTTGATGCGGATCTCCTCGTTGAGCCGCGCCGAGTAGGAACCGCCCAGCACCGCGTTGGCGACCACGCCGGTGTAGTAGCCGGCGTCCTTGCGCGGCGGCGCGGCATGCGCGGCGACCACGCCGGCCTGACCGGCGCCGTGCTGGTCGATCAGCAGCAGCGCGGGCAGCTTGCTGTCGGTGCTGCCCTTCGGCTTCGCCGACAGCGGCGTGGCGGGTTTCCGCCAGTCGCCGAAGCTGGCCTGCGCCAACTGCGCCGCCTGCGCCGGCGTGATGTCGCCGGCCAACACCAGGATCGCGTTGTCGGGCCGGTACAACTCCGTGTGCAGGCGTTCGACATCGACGCGGGTGATGCGCGCGATCGAGGCCGGCGTGCCGGTGCGCGAATGGCCGTAGGCGCCATCGCCGAACACCGCGCGGCCGGCGGCCAGCGAGGCCAGCGCGATCGGCCGGCTCAGCGCGAGACGCAAGTCGTCCGCCGCCTGCGCCTGCGCACGCTTCAGCTCGTCCGGCGCGAAGTCGGGATGGCGCACCACGGTGGCCAGCAGGTCCAGCGCCTTGGGCAATTTCGGCGTGGTGACGGTGATGCCCACCGCACTCTCGTCCCAGCCCGCGGCGGCCTGCAGCGAGCCGCCCAGCGCCTCGGCGGCGGCGGCGATCTGCGGCGCGCTCTTGCCGCCGGCGCCCTTGGTCAGCAGGTTCGCGGTGAGGTCGGCGAGGCCGGCCTCGTTGGCCGGGTCCATCTCGCCGCCGCTGCGCAGCACCAGCTGCGCGGTGACCAGCGGCAGCCCGGCACGACGCACGCTGACCACGACCAGGCCGTTCGGCAAGGTCTGCGCGGTCGGCACGGGCACGTTGAGCTGCGGCGCGGGACCTGGCACGGGCGGCGTGGCGGGAAAGCTGGCGCCGGCATCGGCGGCAAATGCGCCGCCGGCCACAGCGCACAGGATGGCCGTAAAGACGGCCGAACGCAGCAAACCGCGGGAACGATGGCGACGGATCATTTCGCGTCTCCCGGCTTGCCGGCCCCGGACTCTGGCATGTAGTCGATGGTGACGCTGTGGGCGCCGGTGACGTAGTCGCGCAGCACGCGGTGCACGTCTTGTTCGGTGACCTGCTGCAGCGCGTCGAGGTCGCTGTTGACGCGCGCGGGGCTGCCCTCGGTGAGCGTGGCCTGGCCCAGCGCGAAGGCGATGCCCTGCGCGGTCTGGCGCTGCTTCAGTTCGCTGGTCAGCAACTGGGTCTTCACCTTGTCCAGCTCGGCCGCGGGGATAGTCTGGGTGGCGAGCCACACGATTTCCTCGTGCAGCAGCTTCTCCGCCTCCTTCGTGGTGTGCCCGCTGGCGAGGATCGCGTAGACGGTGAACAGCCCCGGCCCGACCCGGCCGTCGGCATCGGCGCCGACCTGCTGCGCCACCTGGTGGCGGTAGACCAGCGACTGGTACAGCCGCGAGGAATCGCCCTGCGCCAGCAGCGCGGCGGCCACCTGCAGCGGGATCAGGTCCTTGCCGTCATGCGCGGACGGGATCAGCCAGGTCACTGCCACCGCGGGCAGCGGCGCGGTCTCGCTGGTCACGGTGTAGCGTGCATCCTTCTTGCGCTTCGGCTCTTTCGCGTCCACCTGCGGGATGGGCGTGGCGGGCTTCGGAATCCAGCCGAAGTACCGGTCGACCCAGGCGTCCAGCTGCTTCGGATCGAAATCGCCGGCCACGATCAGGGTGGCGTTGTCGGGGCGGTAGTAAGTGTCATGGAACGCGATCACGTCCTTGAGCGAGGCGGCCTCCAGGTCGGGGATGCTGCCGATCGTGGGCCGCTTGTACGGATGCACCTTGTACGAGTATTCGTCGATCGCGTTGAACAGCTTGCCGTAGGGCTGGGCCAGCACGCTCTGGCGGTATTCCTCCTCCACCACGGCGCGCTCGGAGGTGAAGTTCGCCTCGTCCAAGTTGAGATTGGACAGCCGTTCGGCCTCGGCCCACAGCAGGGTCTGCAGGTGGTTGCTGGGCACGACCTCGTAGTAGTTCGTGATGTCGTCGCCGGTGGAGGCGTTGTTGGCGCCGCCCACGTCCTCGGTGAGCCGGTCGAACTGTTCGGCGTGCATGTGCTTCGTGCTCTTGAACATCAGGTGTTCGAACAGGTGCGCGAAGCCCGAGCGGCCCTGCGGATCGTCCCTGGAGCCCACGTGGTACCACATCTGCACCGCCACGTTGGGGCTGGCGTGGTCCTCCACGCTGAGCACCTGCAGGCCGTTCGGCAGCGTGCGCTCGCGGTACTGGATAGCCGGGATGCTGAGGCTCTCCGCCGCCACGACGGGCGGCGGCGACAGCGTGGCGACGCAAAAGGTGAGGCTGGCCAGCAAGGCGGCCGGGCGCAGGCGCATGGGCTTGGGTCCGTTCGGCAGGAAGCCCGAACCATAGCAAGCCGGGCTGAACCGTGCCCGCGACCGCGCCCTGCGGGCGCTCCGTGTTTGCCGGATCGCAGGAATGGCGCAGGAACGGCGCAGGAGCGGCCGTAGGAGCGGCCGTAGGAGCGGCTTCAGCCGCGATTCTTCACCGCCAGTCGCGGCTGAAGCCGCTCCTACCCCGGCAAGGCCGGCATCTGCTTGGTCACCAGCTTCCGGCGGCGGCGCTCCTCGCGCAGCAGCTTGCGTTTCGCCTTGCGCTCACGGCGGTCGTGCTGCCACAGGTAGATCGCCGGCGTGCTCAGCAGGGTCAGCAGCTGCGACACCATCAAGCCACCGACGATCGCGATGCCGAGCGGCTGGCGCATTTCCGAACCGATGCCGAAACCGATCGCCAGCGGCAGCGCCGCACCCATCGCCACCAGGGTGGTCATGGTGATCGGACGGAAACGCACCAGCGCGGCCTCGCGGATCGCCTCGGGCGCGGGCACGCCGCGCGTTCGCTCCGCCACCAGGGCAAAGTCGACCATCAGGATCGCGTTCTTCTTCACGATGCCGATCAGCATCAGGATCGCGATGATCGCCATCAGCGAGAGCTGCGTCTGCGTCACCAGCATCGCGAGGAAGGCGCCGGCACCGGCGGCCGGCAGGGTGGACAGGATGGTCAGTGGATGGCCGAGGCTCTCGTAGAGGATGCCGAGCACGATGTACATCGCGATGATCGAGCCGATCAGCAGCACCATGCCGTTGGACTGGGCCTGCTGCAGGCGCTGGTTGCGGCCGGTGAAATCGACCCGGACGCCGGCCGGCAGCCCGGCCGCGTAGGCCGCCTGCCCGACCAGCCTGATGCCGGTGTCCTGCGGCACGTCCTTGGCGAGGTTGTAGGTGATCGTGGCCACTTCCAGCTGGTTGTGATGGCGGATGCGCAACGGGCTGCTGTTGGGCGCGACGTGCGCCAGTGCGGACAGCGGGATCATCCGTCCCTGGTTGTTGCGCACGCGCAGATTCAACAGTCCTTCCGGGCTGACGCTCTCCGCCGTGCCGGCGGTGAGCACCACGACGTACTGGTTGATGTCCGAATAGATCGTCGAGACCTGGTGCTGGCCGAACGAGTTGTACAGCGCCGTGTCCACGTCGCCCATGCTGACCTGCAGGCGGCTGGCTGCCTGGCGATCGACCATGAGCAGCTGTTGCTTGCCGACCTGGTCGAAGTTGCTGCTGACGTCGCGGAATTCCTTCATCGTGCGCATCCGCCGAACCATCTTCAGTGCCGACGGCTGCAGGTCGCCCCCGTTGCTGTCGATCAGCTGGAATTCGTATTGGCCGCCCTTGTCGCCGCTGCCGCCCCCGCCGAGGAACTGCGAGGCACTGACCGACACTTTCACGTCGGCCAGCTTGTCGTATTGCTTCGACAAGCGCTCGATGACCTTCTTGATGTTCTCCGGTCGTTCGCCCGGGCCGCTGCCGCGCGGCTTCAGGTCGACGAACATCTGCGCCGAATTGCCCACCGCGCCGCCGGCGTCATTGCCGCCGAGCATGGTCAGCTGATCCAGCACGGCCGGGTCGGCCAGCATGATCTTCATCACCGCCCTGGTGCGCTCGCCCAGCTGTGCCGGCGAGATGTTGGCATCGGCGCTGATGTCCACCTGCAGCTGCCCGGTGTCCTCTTCCGGCATGAAGGTGCCGCCGGCGGTCTTCACCACCGCGACGCCGAGCAGGCCGGTAAGGACCAGCAAGATCAACGGCTGCCAGCGCATGATCCGCCGATGCCGCATCGCCCAGTCCAGTGCACGCTCATAGACGCGCAGCATGCCGCGGTCGAAGCGTTCCACCGCGCGCTCGAGGCGGCCCGGCGGTTTCCGGTCCGCCGGCTCGTGCTTGAGCAGATGGGCGCACAGCGCCGGGGTCAGCGTCAGCGAGACCAGCGCCGAGATCACCACCGCCGCGGTCAGCGTCACCGAGAACTCGCGCAGCAGCATGATCAGCATGTTGTTGCCGAACAGCAGCGGCGCGAACACCGCCACCAGCGACAGCGTGATCGAGATCACCGTGAAACCGATCTCGCCCACGCCGGTCAGCGCCGCCTGCATCGGCGACATGCCGTGCTCCATGTGGCGCACGATGTTCTCGATCACCACGATCGCATCGTCCACCACGAAACCGATGCATAGCACCAGCGCCACCAGCGACAAGGTGTTGAGCGTGTAGCCGAGCGTCCACATCACCACGAACGCACCGGCCAGCGACAACGGCACGCTCAGGGTGGCGATCAGGGTCGGGCGCAGCCGGCGCAGGAACACCAGCATTACCAGCACCACCATCGCGATCGAGATCAGCAGCGCCACCTTCACCTCGTGCAGCGCCGACTTGGTGGTCTGGGTGAGGTCGAACACCGGCGTGAGGGTGATGTTGGAGGGCAGCGACGCGCGCAGCTGCGGCAACCGGGCGCGGATCGCCTCCACCGTCGCCACCGCATTGGCTTCCGGCCGCTTGGTGATCTGCAGGCCCACCGTATGCTGGTCGTTGAACCATGCCGCCTGGTATTCGTCCTGCTCGCCGCCGTAGACCCGGGCCACGTCGGACAGGCGTACCGGAACGCCATTCCTCACCGCGATCAGCAAGTGGGCGAAATCGGCCGGCTGGCGCAGGCCGTCGTTGGCAGTCACCGTCATTTGCGTACGGCCGTCGCTCAGCGTGCCCTGCGGCGAGGTGACATTGGCCGCACGCAGCGCATTGGCGACATCGTTCGAGGTGAGTCCCTTCGCCGCCAGCGCGTTGTTGTCCAGTTCGATCCGTACCGCATGCGGCGTGCCGCCGAACACCTGCACCTGCGCCACGCCGTCGATTTGCGCCACCGCCGGCTTGAGCAGCGTATCGGCGAGGTCGTACAGCCCGTCCCGGGGCAATCCGGTCGAGGTCAACGTGATGAACACGATCGGGATCTGCGAGGTGTCGAACTTGAAGAACTGCGGCGGCGACGGCATGCCCGGCGGCAGGTCGATCGCGGCCGCGTTGAGCGCCGCCTGCACGTCGCGTGCCGCGCTGTCCGCGGTGCGCGAGAAGTTGAAGCGCACGCTCACCGAGGCGGCGCCCTCGGTGGCGTTACCGTACATGTCGTCGATGCCGGGAATCTGGCCCAGATGGCGTTCCAGCGGTGCCAGCACCGTGTTGGCCATGGTTTGCGCACTGGCGCCCGGCTGGTTGGCCACCACGTAGACGCCCGGAAAATCCAGCGACGGCAACGCCGCCACGCCCAGCAGCAGATAAGCCCAGGCGCCGGCCAGCGCCAGCCCGATGGCCAGCAAGGTGGTGCCGACGGGCCGGCGGATCATGGGGGCGAAGACGTTCACGCGGCCTCCGTGGCACGCATGCGTGCCGAGAGTACATACGCGACCGCCAGCGACATGGAACGGTTCCCGGTCATGCGCTCTTTATGCTCGGCTTCGCGTGTCGGCGTATGTGCCTGAAGGCGGCCCCTGCCGGAAGACAGGGGTCGAACGGCAGCGCCGCTGCCGCAAGCGGGCCCCGGCCCGGCCCAGCCTATTTCGGCAGCGCCGGCATCTGCTGCGCCAGCACGCGCTGGCGGCGGATCTCCTCGCGCAGCAGCTTGCGCTTCGCCTTGCGCTCGCGGCGGTCGTGCTGCCAGAGATAGATCGCCGGCGTCGAGAGCAGGGTCAGCAGCTGCGACACGAACAAGCCGCCCAGGATCGCGATGCCCAGCGGCTGGCGCATCTCCGAGCCCACGCCGAAGCCGATCGCCAGCGGCAACGCCGCGCCCATCGCCACCAGGGTGGTCATGGTGATCGGACGGAAGCGCACCAGCGCCGCCTCGCGGATCGCCGCGGGTGGATCCATGCCGTGCTCGCGCTCGGCGACCAGGGCGAAATCCACCATCAGGATCGCGTTCTTCTTCACGATGCCGATCAGCATCAGCACCGCGATCACCGACATCACGGTGAGCTGGGTATGCGTGAGCAGCATGGCGAGGAACGCGCCCATGCCGGCGGCGGGCAGGGTGGAGATGATGGTCAGCGGGTGGATCAGGCTCTCGTACAGGATGCCCAGCACCACGTACATCGCGCCGATCACCGCGAGCAGCAGCAGCAGCGAGTTGGTGAGCGCATCGAGCATGTCCTTGTTCTGGCCGGTGTACTTCTTCTGCACGCCGTCCGGCAGGTGCGCGGCGTAGATCGCCTGGTCCACCAGCTTCAAGGCCTCGATCTGGCTCACGCCCTTGGCGAGGTTATAGCTGACCGCCGAGGACTCGATCTGGTCGAAGTGCTGGATGGAGATCGGCGCGATGTGCGGCCGGATGCGCGCCACCGCCGCGAGCGGGATCATCTTGCCCTGCGCGTTGCGCACGTAGGTGTTGAGCAGGGCGTCCGGGCTCAGCGTGTCGGCCTTGTTCGAGGTGAGGATCACCTGGTACTGGTTGATGTCCGAGTAGATCACCGACACCGGCGTCTGGCCGAACGCGTCGTTCAACGCGTCGTCGACCTGGCTCATGCCCAGGTGCAGCCGCGCGGCCGCGGCGCGGTCGACTTCCAGCATCTGCTGCTTGCCGATGCTGTCGAAGCTGGTGGTGACGTCGCGGAACTGCTTCATGCCGCGCATCACCCGCGCCACGTCCAGCGTGGGTTGCTGCAGCGACGTGCCGCTGGTGCTGGTGAGCTGGAACGAGAACATCGGCCCGCCGCTGCTGCCGCCCCCGCCGCCGCCGAGGAACTGCACCGGGGTCAGCGACACCGTCAGGTCGGGCAGGTCCTTGAACTGTTTGGTCAGGCGCTCGACGACCTGCTGCGCGGTGTCGCTGCGGTCGCCGGGCTTGTCGCCGCGCGGCTTCAGGTCGATGAACAGGGTCGAATGGTTGCCGACCGCGCCGGCGTTGTTGTTGCCGCCGAGGATGGTGGTGATGTCGAGCACGTCCTTGTCGGCCTGGATCGCCGCCGTCACGTCCTGGGTGCGCCTGGCCATCAGGGTGGGCGAGATGTTCGCGTCCGCGCTGAGCTGCGCCTGCAGCAGGCCGATGTCCTCCTTCGGCATCAGGCCGCCGCCGGCGGTCATGCCCACCAACACCGCCAGCGCGATCGTCAGCACCAGCAGGATCGGCGGCTGCCAGCGCATCAGCCGGCGGTGGTGCATCGCCCAGTTCAGCCCGCGCTCGTAGATCCGCAGCATCCAGCGGTCGAAACGTTCGGCCCAGCGCTCCAGCCGGCCCGGCGTGCGCGCGGCCGCCACGTCATCGTGCGCCAGCCAGCTGCCGCACAGCGCCGGCGTGAGCGTCAGCGAGACCAGCGCCGAGATCACGATCGTGGCGATCAGCGTCACCGAGAACTCGCGCATCAGCAGGGTGAACATGTTGTTGCCGAACACCATCGGCCCGAACACCGCGATCAGCGACAGCGTGATCGAGATCACCGTGAAGCCGATCTCGCGCACGCCGGTCAGCGAGGCCTGCAATGCCGGCTTGCCCTGCTCCATGTGGCGCACGATGTTCTCGATCACCACGATCGCGTCGTCCACCACGAAGCCCACGCACAGCACCAGCGCCACCAGCGACAGGATGTTGAGCGTGAAGCCCATCGCCCACATCAGCACGAACGCGCCGGCCAGCGACAGCGGGATGCTGAACATCGCGATCACGGTGGGTCGCACGCGGCGCAGGAACACCAGCATCACCAGCGCCACCATCACCACGCCCATCATGAGCGCCACTTCCACCTCGTGCAGCGCCGACTTGGTGGTGCCAGTGAGGTCGAACACCGGGTGGATCTGCACGTCCGCCGGCAGCAGGCCGCGCAGCTCGGGGAGGCGGGCGAGGATCGCCTGCACGGTGGCCACCGAATTCGCGTCCGCCCGCTTGTTGATCTGCATCAGCACGGCGCGCTGGCCGTTGAACCACGCCGCGGCGTACTTGTCCTCCTGGCCGCCGGTGATCGTGGCCACGTCGCTGAGCCGGATCGGCACGCCGTTGTGACTGGCGATCACGAGGCCCGCGAAGTCCTGCACGGTGTGCAGCGCGTCGTTCGCGGTCACCGTCATCTGGGTGCTGCCGTTGCCGATCGCGCCCTGCGGCGAGGTGACGTTGGCCGCGCGCAGCGCGTTCGCCACGTCGTTCGCGGTGATCCCGGCATGCGCCAGCGCGGCGCTGTTCAGCGCCACCCGCACCGCGTGCGGCGTGCCGCCGCCCACCCCCACCTGGGCCACGCCGGGGATCTGCGCCACCGCCGGCTTCAGCAAGGTGTCGGTGAGGTCGTAGAGCTTGTCCGGCGGCAGGCTGGTCGAGGTCAGCGTGACCAGCAGGATGGGGATCTGCGAGGTGTCGAACTTGAAGTACTGCGGCGGCAGCATGCCGGTGGGCAGGTCCGGCTGCGCGGCATTGATCGCCTGCTGCACGTCGCGCGCCGCCTGGTCCGCGCTGCGGCTCATGTCGAACATGATCTGGATCTGCGCCGAACCCTCGCTGGCATTGCCGAACATCATCCTGACGCCGGGAATGCGCCCCAGGTGCCGCTCCAGCGGCGACAGCACGGTATTCGCCATCACCTGCGCGCTGGCGCCGGGCACCGCCGCCTGCACCCCCACGCCGGGGAACTCGATCGACGGCAGCGCCGCCACGCCCAGCAGCAGGTAGGCGCAGAAGCCGGCGATGGACAGGCCGATCGCCAGCAGCGCGGTGCCGACGGGCCGGCGGATCATGGGGGCGAAGATGTTCACGTGTCCTCCGTGGCGCGTAAGAGCCTGTTCAATGTCTCCGCGTGACTCGCGCCGGGAGCTGTTTGCGCGCAGGCCAAGGAAGAAAGAGGAAGTGGACGTCCGTCCACGACCGAGTGATGACGCAGGGATGCGGGCAAACAGACCCGGCCCGAAGGGTTGCCCTCGCATGGCCGCCAAGCGGCGGCGCGCGGCTTGACCATCCAGCCAGGCAGGCGCTGCGCCACACACCACCACCTGACGGCCATGCGAGGGCAACGCGAGCTACGTGGAGACATTGAACAGGCTCTCAGCATAGCGGGAGCACGCACGCGACCGACGGCGGCATGGAACAGTTCCCGATCAGGCGCTCTTTATGCCCGACCCGGCGCCGCGGCGTATGTGCCTGAAGGCGTACCCCTGTCGAAAGGCAGGGGCGGTACGCGGGATGGGTCCGCTGGGTGGAAAGCGCGGCCGGTCCGTTCTCGCAACCATGCCGTCCCGGCGAAGACTGGACTTGATTCTGTCGGGGGAGCGGCCGCGTAGGAGCGGCTTCAGCCGCGACCGCTTCATGGTGACGGAATCGCGGCTGAAGCCGCTCCTACTTCGGCAGCGCCGGTATCTGCCGCCCCAGTTGGCGCTGGCGGCAGACCTCCTCACGCAGCGCCTTGCGCTTCGCCTTGCGCTCGCGGCGGTCGTGCTGCCACAGGTAGATCGCCGGCGTGCTGAGCAGGGTCAGCAGCTGCGACACGAACAGGCCGCCCAGGATCGCGATGCCCAGCGGCTGGCGCATCTCCGAACCCGCGCCGAAACCCACCGCCAGCGGCAACGCCGCGCCCATCGCGACCAGGGTGGTCATGGTGATCGGGCGAAAGCGCACCAGCGCCGCCTCGCGGATCGCGGCGGGTGGGTCCATGCCATGCTCGCGCTCAGCCACCAAGGCGAAATCCACCATCAGGATCGCGTTCTTCTTCACGATGCCGATCAGCATCAGCACCGCGATCACGCTCATCACGGTGAGCTGGGTATGCGTGAGCAGCATGGCGAGGAACGCGCCCATGCCGGCCGCGGGCAGGGTGGAGATGATCGTCAGCGGATGGATCAGGCTCTCGTACAGGATGCCGAGCACCACGTACATCGCACCGATCACCGCGAGCAGCAGCAGCAGCGCATTGCTCAGCGCGTCGAGCAGATCCTGGTTCTCGCCGGTGTACTGCTTCTGCACGCCGTCCGGCAGGTGCGCGGCGAAGATCGCCTGGCTCACCCGCTGCAGTCCTTCGGCCTGGGTCACATCCTTGGCGAGGTTGTAGCTGATCGAGGACGACTCCACCTGGTCGTAATGGTCGATGCTGATCGGCGCGATGTGCGGCCGGATCTGCGCCACCGCCGACAGCGGAATCATCTTGCCCTGCGCGCTGCGCACGTAGGTGTTGAGCAGGGTGTCCGGGCTCAGCGCATCGGCGCGGTCGGAGGTGAGCACCACGTAGTACTGGTTGATGTCCGAGTAGATCGTCGACACCGGCGTCTGCCCGAACGACTTGTTCAGCGCGTCGTCGATCGCGCCCATGCTCAGCTGCAGCCGCGCCGCCGCGGCGCGGTCCACTTCCAGCATCTGCTGCTTGCCGATGCTGTCGAAGCTGGTGGTGATGTCGCGGAACTGCGGCATGCCGCGCATCACCTTGGCCAGCCGCAGCGTGGGCTGCTGCAGCGACGCGCCGCTGGTGCTGACCAGGTTGAAGCTGTACTGGCCCTGGCCCTGGCCGCCGCCGCCCATGTTGATGAACTGCACCGTGGTCAGCGTGACGTCGAGGTCGGCCAGCGGCTTGAACTGCTTGTTCAGCCGGTCCACCACCTGTTGCGCGCCGTCGCGGCGCTCGCCCGGCTGGTCGCCGAGCGGCTTCAGATCGATGAACATGCGCGATTCGTTGCTGCTCGCACCGTTGTTGCCGCTGCCGTAGAAGGCGGTCACGTCGAGCACCGCCGGATCGACATGGATCCGGTCCACGATCTCCCGCGTGCGCTTCATCATCAGGGTCGGCGAGATGTTCGCGTCGGCGGTGATGTGCGCGCGGATCAACCCGGTGTCCTCCTTCGGCATCAGGCCGCCGCCCGCGGTCATGCCCACCAGCACCGCCAGCAGCACGGTGAGCACCAGCAGGATCGGCGGCTGCCAGCGCATCAGCCGGCGGTGGTGCATCGCCCAGTCCAGCCCGCGCTCGTAGACGCGCAACATCCAGCGGTCGAAGCGTTCGGCCCAGCGCTCCAGCCGCCCCGGCGTGCGCACGGCCGCCACGTCGTCGTGCGCCAGCCAGCTGCCGCACAGCGCCGGCGTGAGCGTCAGCGAGACCAGCGCCGAGATCACGATGGTCGCGATCAGCGTCACCGAGAACTCGCGCATCAGCATCGTGAATGTGTTGTTGCCGAACACCATCGGCCCGAACACGGCGATCAGCGACAGCGTGATCGAGATCACCGTGAAGCCGATCTCGCGCACGCCGGTCAGCGCCGCCTGCAATGCCGGCTTGCCCTGCTCCATGTGGCGCACGATGTTCTCGATCACCACGATCGCGTCGTCCACCACGAAGCCGACGCAGAGCACCAGCGCCACCAGCGAGAAGATGTTGAGCGTGAAGCCCAGCATCCACATCACCACCAGCGCACCGGCCAGCGACAGCGGGATGCTGAACATCGCGATCACGGTGGGCCGCGCGCGACGCAGGAACACCAGCATCACCAGCGCCACCATCACGATGCCCATCAGCAGCGCCACTTCCACCTCGTGCAGCGCCGACATCGTGGTCGGCGTGAGGTCGAAGATCGGCGTGATCTTGACGTCGGCAGGCAGCAGCCCGCGCAGCTCGGGCAGGCGCGCGCGGATCGCGTCCACCGTGGCCACGGCGTTCGCATCGGCGCGCTTGGTGATGCGCAGCACCACCGCGCGGTGCTGGTTGAACCAGGCCGCGGTGTACTGGTTCTGCTGGCCGCTGCTGATCGTGGCGACGTCGGACAGCCGGATCGGCACGCCCTTGCGGCTGGCGATCACCAGGTCGGCGAAATCCTGCGTGTCGTGCAGCGCGTCGTTCGCGGTCACCGTGAGCTGGGTGGCGCCGTTGCCGATCACCCCCTGCGGCGAGGTGACGTTGGCCGCGCGCAGCGCGTTCGCCACGTCGTTGGAGGTGATCCCGGCATGCGCCAGCGCCGCGGTATTCAGCGCCACCCGCACCGCGTGCGGCGTGCCGCCGCCCACCCCCACCTGCGCCACGCCGGGGATCTGCGCCACCGCGGGCTTGAGCACCGTGTCGGTGAGGTCGTAGAGCTTGTCCGGCGGCAGGCTGCTCGAGGTCAGCGCCACCAGCAGGATCGGGATCTGCGTGCTGTTCGCCTTGAAGTAGCTTGGCGGGCTGGGCATGTCGTTGGGCAGATCCGGGATCGCCGCATTGATCGCCGCCTGCACGTCGTGCGCGACCTGGTCCGGATTGCGGCCGAAGTCGAGCTGCAGGCCGATCTGCGCGCCGCCCTCGGTGGCAGTCGAACTGATGTGCTGCACGCCCGGAATGCGTCCCAGGTGCCGCTCCAGCGGCGCCACCACGGAGGTGGCCATCACCTGCGCGCTGGCGCCGGGCAGCTGCGCATTCACGCCCATGAACGGGAATTCCATCGACGGGAATGCCGCCACGCCCAGCAACAGGTACGACCACGTGCCGGCCAGCGCCAGCCCGAAAGCCAGCAGCACGGTGCCGATGGGTCGGCGAATCATGGGCGCGAAAATGTTCACGTGTCCTCCGTGGCGCGCCAGCATAGCGGGCGAACGCGCACGGCGGGGGGCTGCATGGGCGCGTTCGCGGTCATGCGCCTTTTATGCGCCGCCCGCCGCCGCGACGTATGTGCCTGAAGGTGGCCCCTGTCGAAAGACAGGGGTGAACATCCTTGTTCGCGCATCCTCCCCCGTCCCTGCACGACATCGGTGGCATGCTCCGATGCCACCGTGTCAGCGCGCGCGACAGGGGCGCGTGCTTCCTGCGACGACCGGCCTTCCGTGGCCCATCGCGTTCACTGTCCCGCGCTCAGCGCGCGGCAGGGCTGTAGCGCAGCGTCAGCGACCAGGTGCGGCCGGGCTGGTTGTAGTACCAGACCGTCTCGTAGCGACGGTCGAACGCGTTGGCGAGGCGGCCCTCGACCTGCCAGTCCGGCGCGAACTGCCAGCTCGCGCGCAGCGCCAGCGTGCTGTAGCCGCCCAGCGGATGCAGGTTCGCCACGTCGTCGTAGCTGCGGCCGGCTGCGTACCAGGTGCCGCCTACGCAGAACGCGCCGAAGCGGCGGTCGAGGTCGATGCGCGCGGTGCGCTCGGGGCGGCGCGGCAGCACGTTGCCGCTGGCGGCGCCGCCATCGTCGTTCTTCGGCTGCTGCAGCGTGAGATAGCCCTGCAACTGCCAGCCGGCCACGGTGGCGCCGAGCTGGCCTTCCACGCCGCGGATGCGCGCGCGGCTCAGGTTGAACGGCACGTAGTTCTGCACCGGGTCGAGCACGATCATCTGGTTGATGCGCGTCTCGTAGGCATTCACCGCCCAGTGCCAGGCGTCCAGCTGCTGCTGCAGGCCCAGCTCGGTGCTGTGCGAGGTCTCCGGCCGCAGCTGCGGATTGGCCGACGGCGTGCCGAAGAACGGCGGGAAGTACAGATCGTTGAAGGTGGGCGCATGGAACGCGGTGCCGTAGCTGGCGCTGAGGCGCAGGCCGTGGTCGAACGCGTAGCCCCAGGCCAGCGCGCCGGTGTCGTGGTTGCCGAACTGGCTGTTGTGGTCGCGACGCACCGAGGCCTGCAACTCGTTGCGGCCGAACGTGCCCTGGTACTGCGCGAAGCCGCCGGTGTCGGTGCGGTGGGTGGCGAGGTAGGCGGTGTTGCTGTCCACATGTTCCTGCTGCCAGTCCACGCCCACGGTCAGCAGCTGGTTCGCGGCCAGCGCGAGATCGTTCTGCCACGAGGCCTGGTTGCGGCGCGAATCGGCGTAGCCGGTCTGCTGCAGCGGGTAGTACGTGCCGAAGTACGTACCCTGGTAATACGTGGTGGACAGGTCTTTGCTCTGGCCCGCGGTCAACGTGACTTTCCACGCCTCCAGCGGCGAGAAGCTCAGCCGTGCACCGGCCACACGCTGCTCGTCGACCGCGCGGTTGCTGCCGAACGGGCTGCCCGCGTACTCCACGAAGCTCTTGCTGCGCAGCCAGTCGCCGGCCAGCTCGGTGCCGTTGTCCCAGCGGTAGCCGGCGTTGAAGGCGCCGTTCCAGTCGCGGAAGGCGTCGTTGCGCGGATCGTCCGCGAAGCAGCCGGCAAAGGCCTCCGCCGCGCCCATGCGGCAGGCGGGGAAGCCCGAGGTGTACTGGCCGCCGAGGCTCGCGTTGTACCAGGCGTGCGCGTCGCCGCCGGACAGCCCGACGGTCGCACCGGCGAGGCCATGACTGCCGACCGTGGTGCTGAACGAAGGTGCGGTGCCGCCGTTCGGCTGGCCGTGGCGGGTGAAGATCTGGATCACGCCGCCGATCGCGTCGGAGCCGTACAGGCTGGAGCGCGGGCCGCGCACGATCTCGATGCGCTCGATCTGCTCCACCGGGATCTGCTCCAGCCGGGCGAAGCCGGCGGTGGCCGAACCGACGCGGATGCCGTCGACCAGCACCAGCGTGTGGGTGGAATTGGTGCCGCGCAGGAACAGCGTGGAGAGCTGGCCGAGGCCGCCGCTCTGCGCGAAGCTGATGCCCGGCAGGCCGGTCAGCAGGTCCGCCACCGACAGCGGCTGCAGGCGCTCGATGTCGGCGCGGGTGATCACGCTGACCGAGGACAGCGCGTCGTCGGCGGTGATCGGCGTGCGGGTGGCGGTCACGACCACCGGCGCCAGCGCGCTGGCGTCGTTCTGGTCGGCGGCGTAGGCGGCGGGGAGGCAGCACAGCAGCGCCGCGGCCAGCAGGGTCTTCTTCACATCTCGTTCCTCGGCCGTGCACACCGCGCGGCACATTGCGTTCAATGGGCCGGCGAACGGTGAGGGAAGGCGGGAACAGGCAGGCACGGCGAGGCCGGACGCGTCTGTCCGGCCTCGCCCACCGCGAGCCAGCAGTCATGTCCGGGCCGGTCTCCGGGCTTGCGAGCGGACGGTGCCTGCACCGTCCCGCGTGGCGCCTTCCCGTGTCCTCGACACAGTGGCGGATGGCCGCGCGTGTACTCGCCTACCGTTGCGGGGGCAGCGCCGGACTGGTGGCATGCGCCACGCACCGGCTTCCCGTTTCATCCCTTGGGCACAAGCCTTCGGGACACCTGAACAGGAGAAGTCTAGCTTTGGGTGGCCATGCGCAGCAACGAGAGCGTTTGTCGCAAGCACTTGTCGGGCTGAAGCCCGACCTACCGAGACTGCGGCTCTCGTGGGTCGGGATTCATCCCGACGGCTCTGCTTGTGGTACCTGATGTCGGGCTGAAGCCCGACCTACGGGGACAGCGTTTCGTCCAGCCAGATCGCATCCCACAGCGGGTAGTCACCTATGCGTTCGACCAGCCCGGCACGCAAGGGGTTGGCCACGATGTAGCGTGCCATCGTGCGCAGATCCTCGTCGCTGCGCACCGCATGGTCGAAATAGCTCGGCTGCCATACCGTGCGGCCGATGGCACGCGCCGAGCGTCCCTTCAGCAGACGTACGGCGTCGGCCAGGGTGCCGCCGCGAAGCGACATCAGCCAGTGCAGGTGATCGGGCATCACCACGTAGCACAGGGTTTCGCAGCGCCCCTCGGCTTGCAGCGCCATCAGTTCCCGCACCAGCTTGCGGCTGCTGTCGAGCGCAGCGAAGTACGGCGTCCGACTCCGAGTCACGGTGGTGATGTGGTAGGCATTGCCAAGCAGCGACGCGCGCCCCTTGCGCAGATCGTTCCAGGTCATCGCGTACCCCATTGGCGTGGGTCGGGATTCATCCCGACCACGGTGCCACGATGCTTGCCCGCGACATGTCGGGCAGGCGCCATGGCAGCGCCGTTGTCTGGCTTGGTGGTTTGTCGGGTTTGGCGGCTGGCGTTGTCGGGCTGAAGCCCGACCTACGGTGCCGGGTTCGCGGTAGGTCGGGCTTCAGCCCGACACGCCGCCGATCCAGCTCTTCCGCACGCGGTAATCGGCATCCATCGCGACGAGATCGGCGCGGCAGCCCACCGCGATGCGGCCGTGGCTGGCGCCGAGACCGAGGAAATCGGCGGGATACGTGCTGGCCATGCGCACCGCCTCGTCCAGCGGCAGGCCCAGCATCGTCACGCTGTTGCGCACGGCGGTGGCCATGTCCAGCGCGGAGCCGGCGAGCACGCCGTTCGCGGTCTGGCAGATGCCGTCCTTCACCACGATGGTTTCGCCGTTGAGCACGTACTCGGTCGAATCCGCGCCCACCGGCGGCATCGCGTCGGTGACCAGCAGGGTCTTGCCGCGCGGCTTGGCGGCGATCGCGTTGCGCAGGCTGGTCGGGTGCACGTGATGGCCGTCGACGATGATGCCGCACCAGCTGCCGGCGTCGTCCAGCGCCGCGCCCACCACGCCGGGCTCGCGGCTGCCCAGCGGCGTCATCGCGTTGAACAGGTGGGTGAAGCCGCGCACACCCGCGGCCAGCGCGGCGCGGATGGTGGCGTGGTCGGCGGCGGTGTGGCCCGCGTTGACCAGCACGCCGGCGGCGGCGAGCCGCGCGATGCTGGCGTGCGGCACGCGCTCGGGCGCCAGCGTCACCAGCCGCACGCCGCGATGCGGCGCGCACAGCAGCTCGAGTTCCTCCTCGCCCGGTACGTGGAACCACTTCGGATCGTGCACGCCCTTGCGCTCGGGCGCGAGGTACGGGCCTTCCAGATGCACGCCGAGCAGGCCCGGCACGCCTTCGTCGAAGGCCTGCTCCACCGCCGCCAGCGCGGCGCGCATCACGTCCGTGCTGTCGCTGATGAGCGTGGGCAGGAAGCCGGTGGTGCCGAACTTGCGGTGCGCCGCGCCGATCGTCCGGATCGTCGCCACCGTGGGCGCGGCGTTGAACAGCGCGCCGCCGCCGCCGTTCACCTGCACGTCGATGAAGCCCGGCACCAGCAGCGCGCCGGCGAGATCCTGCACCTGCGCGGCGCGCACTTGCGGGTGATCGTTCGGCAGCAGCGCGGCGATGCGCTCGCCCTCGATCAGCACGGCGAGATCGTCGCGCCAGCCGTGGGCGGTGAGGACGCGGGCGTTCGTGAGGGCGGTGGTCATGGCAAAAGCTCGATGGAAAGCAATCGGTAGGAGCGGCTTCAGCCGCGATTCCCCGTGGAGAGGTCGCGGCTGAAGCCGCTCCTACGGGGAGATCAGACGGTTTCGGTGACCTTGTTGAGGTGCGGCGGCACGTCGGGGTTGTAGCCGCGCCGCAGCGCCAGCGCGCTGGCAGCGCGATAGAAGCTCTGGATGGTGAGCAGCGGCGTGCACAGCGCGGGCAGGCCGGCGGCGAGCGGCAGGAAGCCGTCGCCGCTCCGGCCCGGTGCGGCCACCAGCACGTTCGCGCCGCGGCCGCGGAATTCGCGCGCCACCGCCAGCGTGCTCTCCAGCGTGTCGTCGTCCTGGGCGAAGCACAGCACCGGGAAATGCGGGCCGACCAGGGCCATCGGGCCGTGCTTCACCTCGGCCGCGCTGAACGCCTCCGCATGCAGGCCGCAAGTTTCCTTGAACTTCAGCGCCGCCTCCAGCGCGGCCGCGAAACCGAAGCCGCGCCCCACCACGAACAGGTTGTGCGCCTCGGCGAGGCCGTCGACCAGCGCCGACCAGTCCGCGTCCCAGCCCGCGCGCAACGCATCGGGCAGCGCGGCTAGCGCGGCCGCGAGCTTGGCGTCGCCGTGCCAGCGCGCGCACAGGTGCAGGATCGCGGCCAGCGCGGCGACGTAGCTCTTGGTGGCGGCCACGCTGCGCTCGGGGCCGGCGTGCAGCGGGATCACGGTGTCGGCGAGCGCAGCCAGCGGCGAGTCCTCCACGTTGACCATCGCCACCACGCGTGCGCCGGCGATCTTCGCGGCCTGTGCATTGCGCACCAGGTCGGGGCTCTTGCCCGACTGCGAGATCGCGATGAACAGCGCGCCGTCCCACTGCTGCGGCGCCGCGTATACCGAGGTCACCGAGGGCGAGGCCGAGGCGGTGACGATGCCGAGCTGGGTCTCGAACACGTACTTCGCGTAGGCGGCGGCGTGATCGGAGCTGCCGCGCGCGCAGGTGACGATGAAGCGCGGCGGCTGCGCGCGCAGCGCGGCGGCGAGTTCGCCCACCACCTTCTCGTTGGCGGCGAACTGGCGCGCCACCACGTCGGCGGATTCGTGCGCTTCGCGGTACATCAAGGTGTCGCTGGCGTGCATGGGTTTCTCGTGTCGGGGGAAGCGTCGCGCGGCGCGCAACGGGGAAATCAATCGGCGTACAGCTCGGCCACGAAGTCGTAGATGTCGCCGCGGTACCAGGAGCAGGTGAACTCGACCACGCGGCCGTCGTCGAGGAAGCTGCGCCGCTCGATGTTGAGCCCGGCGCTGCCGGCGGCCACGTGCAGCAGGCGCGCGTGCTGCGCGCCCAGCGATACCGCGCGCAGGCGCTGCAGCGCGCGCTTCGGGCGACAGCCCAGCGTCTCCAGCACCTCGTACAGCGAGTCGCGCACCACCATCGGGTCGGGCAGCACGCTGGCCGGCACCACGCTGCGTTCGATCGCCAGCGGCTCGTCCTGGCCGTAGCGCACGCGGTGCAGCCGCGCCACCAGCGAGCCGGGCGACAGGTTCATCGCCATCGCCTCCTCCGGCGTCACCTCGCCCACGCTGCGCTCGAAGAACTCCGAACGCGGGTGCAGGCCGCGGTCGCGCAAGTCCTCGGTGAAGCTGGACAGCCGCGACATCGGCTTGACGATGCGCTCGGCGATGAAGGTGCCGGCGCCATGGCGCTGGGTGAGCAGGCCTTCCTCGACCAGGCCGGCGATCGCCTTGCGCACGGTGACCCGCGACAGCTTCAGCGCCTGCGACAGGTCGCGCTCGCTGGGCAGCGCCTGGCCCGGCTCGATGTCGCGGTGCTCGACCACGTTGCGGATCGCGCGGCGCAGCCGCAGGTAGGCCAGCGGCTGGTGGCTGGTCGGGTCGCGACAGATGCGACGGTATTCGCGGGCCAGGGCGGTTTCCATCCCGAGAAGATACCAATAGCAAACCATTGGCCGCAAGTCGTCTGGACGTCCGTTTCAGTTGAAACCAATGCAAAGGCCGTGTTTTCGCCGGATTGTCTGCATGAATGAATTCGTATGCAGACAAGTTCTTGTCCTGGTATTCCACTGGTACTATCGTTGGCAGACGGGCCGGCCACCCCCACGGCCAGCCACCCTCCCGCTTCGAGGTGCTTGCGTGACGGCTACTTTCCAGAAGGTCGACGCCTTCGACCTGGTGATCTTCGGCGGCACCGGCGACCTCGCCCTGCGCAAGCTGCTGCCCGCGTTGTTCCACCGCCATGCCGACGGCCAGATCCCGGCCGGCAGCCGCATCCTCGGCGTGGCCCGCGAGCCGCTGGACGACGCCGGCTACCGCGCCCAGCTGCGCGAGTCGCTGGCCGGCAACGGCGCCGACCCCGCCAAGCTCGACGCCTTCCTGCAGCTGGTCGGCTACCGTCCGCTGGACGCGCGCAAGGACGAGGGCTGGGACGCGTTCGCCGCGCTGATCGGCGAACACCCCGAACACATCCGCGTGTTCTACCTCTCCACCTCGCCCGAGCTGTTCGAGGACATCTGCCGCCGGCTCGGCCAGTGCGGCCTGAACGGCGAACACTCGCGCGTGGTGCTGGAAAAGCCGATCGGCCGCGACCTCGCCAGCGCGAACCGGATCAACGACGCGGTGGGCCAGGTGTTCGCCGAATCGCAGACCTATCGCATCGACCACTATCTCGGCAAGGAAACGGTGCAGAACCTGCTGGCGCTGCGCTTCGGCAACGCGCTGTTCGAGCCGCTGTGGAACGCCAGCCACATCGACCACGTGCAGATCACCGTGGCCGAGACGCTGGGCCTGGGCCGCCGCGCCGGCTACTACGACCGCGCCGGCGCGTTGCGCGACATGGTGCAGAACCACCTGCTGCAGCTGCTGTGCATGGTGGCGATGGAGCCGCCGTCCTCGCTGTCGCCCGACGCGGTGCGCGACGAGAAGCTCAAGGTGCTGCGCTCGCTCAAGCGCATCGATGAAAGCAACGCCAGCCAGCTCACCGTGCGCGGCCAGTACCGTGCCGGCGTGGCCGAAGGCCAGTCGGTGCCGGGCTATCCGGACGAACTGAACGGCGCGAAGTCGGATACCGAGACCTTCGTGGCGCTGAAGGCCGAGATCGAGAACTGGCGCTGGGCCGGCGTGCCGTTCTACCTGCGCACCGGCAAGCGCCTGCCCGAGCGCGTGTCCGAGATCGTGGTCGCGTTCAAGCCGGTGCCGCATTCGATCTTCGGTACCAGTGCCGGTCCGCTGGCGCAGAACCGGCTGGTGCTGCGCCTGCAGCCGGACGAGGGCGTGAAGCTGTGGCTCACCATCAAGGACCCCGGCCCCGGCGGCCTGCGCCTGCGCCACGTACCGCTGGACATGAGCTTCGCCGAGGCGTTCGGCGTCTCGCAGCCCGACGCCTACGAGCGCCTGCTGCTGGACGTGGTGCGCGGCAACCCCACCTTGTTCATGCGCCGCGACGAAGTGGAGGCGGCCTGGCGCTGGGCCGACCCCATCCTCGCCGCGTGGGCCGCCGGCGGCGAGCCGCCGCGCCCCTACGCTTCCGGCAGCTGGGGCCCCAGCGCGGCGGTGGCGCTGATCGAGCGCGACGGCCGCACCTGGCACGAAGACGAGTAAGCGATGTCGAACGTCACCACCCACAGCTTCACGAACTGCAGCGCCCAGGCCGCGGCGCTGGCCGAGCGCGTCGCCGCGCAATTGCGCGAGGCGATCGCTGAGCGCGGCACAGCGGTGATCGCGGTCTCCGGCGGCAGCACGCCGAAGGATTTCTTCGCGCAGTTGTCGAAACAGGCGCTGGACTGGGCCAAGGTCACGGTCACCCTGGTCGACGAACGCTGGGTGCCGGACAGCGACGCGCGCTCCAACGCGAAGCTGGTGGAAACCACCCTGCTGCAGGACGCGGCCCGTGCCGCCCGCTTCGTGCCGCTGTATACCGGCGCCGCCACGCCTGAGGCCGGGCTGGCCGAGGCCGAGGCGCGCATCGCCGCGCTGCCCGCGCCGTTCGACGTGGTGGTGCTGGGCATGGGCGAGGACGGTCACACCGCCTCGTTCTTCCCCGGCGGCGACCGTCTTGCCGAGGCGCTGGACCCGCAGGGCAAGGCGAAGGTGCTGACCATGCAGGCGCCCGACGCCGGCGAGCCGCGCATCACGCTCACCCTGCCCGCGCTGCTCGCTACCCGCGCGCTGTATCTGTTGGTGAGCGGCGAGAAGAAGCGCGACCTGCTGGCGGATGTGCGGCTGGGATTGGCCGAAGCGAAGAACTATCCGGTGCGCGCCGTGGTGCAACAGGACAGGGTGCCGTTGGCGGTGTACTGGTGTCCTTGAAATTCCCCGCAGGCATGGCGCTCCAGAGCCAGAGTGCCGTGCCTGATGTCAACAATGGGCTCCTGCCCATTGTTGACTCTCCCGTGCCGGGCGCAACCCGGCGCAGGCTCAAGCGCGAAAGCGCCTGAGCCGCGGGCGGGCCATCCATGGCCCGCTGTTCGCTCCGTCCCATGATTCCCGGATACGTGCCATGCCTCTCCACCCCATCCTCGCCGAAGTCACCGCCCGCATCGCCGAGCGCAGCCGCGCCAGCCGCACCGCTTATCTCGCGCGCATCGACGCCGCGCATCGCGAAGGTCCGCATCGCGCGCGGCTGTCCTGTGGCAACCTCGCGCACGGCTTCGCCGCCTGCGGCACCGACGACAAGGCGGCGCTGCGCAGCGGCCATGCGCCGAACCTCGGCATCGTCACCGCGTACAACGACATGCTCTCGGCGCACCAGCCGTACGAGCGCTATCCCGAGCTGATCCGCCGCGTGGCGCGCGAGGCCGGCGTCACCGCCCAGGTGGCGGGCGGCGTGCCGGCGATGTGCGACGGCGTCACCCAGGGCCGCGCCGGCATGGAGCTGAGCCTGTTCTCGCGCGAGGTGATCGCGATGGCCACCGCGGTGGCGCTGTCGCACGACATGTTCGACGGCGCGCTGATGCTGGGCATCTGCGACAAGATCGTGCCGGGCCTGATGATAGGTGCGCTCTCCTTCGGCCATCTGCCCACTGTATTCGTGCCGGCCGGGCCGATGCCCAGCGGCATCAGCAACGACGCCAAGACCGCGGTGCGCCAGCGTTACGCCGAAGGCAAGGCCACACGCGACGAGTTGCTGGAAGCCGAGGCGGCGTCGTACCACTCGCCCGGCACCTGCACGTTCTACGGCACCGCGAACTCCAACCAGATGCTGATGGAGATCATGGGCCTGCACCTGCCGGGTTCCAGCTTCGTCAACCCGAACACGCCGCTGCGCGACGCGCTGACCGAAGCCGCGGTGCGCCGTCTCGCCGAGATCGCCGCGCCGGGCGAACACCACACGCCGCTGGGCCGCATGTTCGACGAGCGCAGCGTGGTCAACGGCGTGATCGGCTTGCACGCCACCGGCGGCTCCACCAACCACCTGCTGCACCTGGTGGCGATCGCGCACGCGGCCGGCATCGTGCTGACGCTGGAGGATTTCGACGCGCTGTCCGGCGTGGTGCCGCTGATGGCGCGCGTGTACCCGAATGGATCGGCCGACGTGAACCACTTCCACCAAGCCGGCGGCATGCCGTTCCTGATCGGCTCGCTGATCGACGCCGGCCTGCTGCACGGCGACGCGCACACGGTGTGGGGCCAGGGCCTCGACGCCTACCGCAGCCTGCCGGTGCTGGACGAGTCCGGCGAGCTGGCGTGGCAGGCGGTCACGGCGAGCGGCAACCTCGACGTGCTGCGCCCGGCCGATGCACCGTTCCGCGCCGACGGCGGCCTGCGCGTGCTCAAGGGCAACCTCGGCCGCGCGGTGATCAAGGTGTCCTCGGTGCCGGGCGACCGTCTGGTGATCGAGGCGCCCGCGGTGATCTTCCACGACCAGAACGCGGTGCAGGCCGCCTTCGACCGCGGCGAACTCAACCGCGACTTCATCGCCGTGGTGCGCTTCCAGGGGCCGAAGGCGATCGGCATGCCCGAGTTGCACAAGCTCACCCCCACGCTGGGCGTGCTGCAGGCGCGCGGGCACCGCGTGGCGCTGGTCACCGACGGTCGCATGTCCGGCGCCTCCGGCAAGATTCCCGCGGCGATCCACGTCACCCCCGAGGCGGTCGACGCCGGCCCGCTGGGCAAGCTGCGCGACGGCGACCTCGTCAAGCTCGACGCCATCGCCGGCACTCTGGAGGCGAAGGTGGACCCGGCCGAATGGGCGACGCGCGAGCAGGTGCATGCCGATCTTTCCGCCAGCCACGTAGGCATGGGCCGCGAACTGTTCGCCTCCCTGCGCAACGCGGTGGGCTCGGCCGACACCGGCGCCACCATCTTCGGCAGGCACGACCGCCACCACGCCGCCGATGCTTGATCCGTCCCTGTAGGAGCGCACCCTGTGCGCGAATGCCTTTGATCGCGCACAGGGTGCGCTCCTACACGCCAACCCTTTCCCTGCGAGCCTCCCATGACCCCCCAAGACCACAAGCAGACCGTCCTCGCCGAAATCCTCGCGCTCGCCCCGGTGGTGCCGGTGGTAATCATCGACGAGCTGGCCCATGCCGTGCCGATGGCGCGCGCGTTGGTCGCCGGCGGCATCCGCAGCATCGAGGTGACGCTGCGCACGCCGGTGGCGCTGGACGCGATCCGCGCCATCGCCGCCGAGGTGGAAGGCGCGGTGGTGGGCGTGGGCACCGTGCTCGACGCCGCGCAGCTCGACGCCGCGCGCGCGGCTGGCGCGCGCTTCGCGGTGTCGCCCGGCGTCTCGCCGAAACTGCTGGATGCCGCCGACGCCAGCGCGCTGCCGCTGCTGCCCGGCGTGGCCACCGCGGGCGAGGCGATGAGCCTGCTCGAACGCGGCTACAAGCACCTGAAGCTGTTCCCCGCCGTGCCGGTGGGCGGCGCGAAACTGCTGGCCGCCTGGGCCAGCCCGCTGCCGCAGATCCGCTTCTGCCCCACCGGCGGCATCAGCCTCGCCAGCGCGCCGGATTTCCTCGCCCTGCCCAACGTGGCCTGCGTGGGCGGCTCCTGGCTCACGCCCAAGGACAAGCTCGTCGCCGGCGACTGGGCCGGCATCGAGCAGCTGGCGCGCGAGGCGGCGGCGCTGCGCTGACGCGGCTCCGCTTCAATAACGAAAGCGGCCCTCGATCACCGTGACGCAGGCGCCGCCGATCCAGATGCGGCCGTCCCCGTCGTGCTCGATCGCCACGCGACCGTCGCGCTGCAGCGCCGTGCCCTGGCGCACCGTGTAGCTTGCCGCGGGACGCCTGCCCTGCGCGTCCAGCAGGCAGGCTAGGGCGGCATTGGCGCTGCCGGTGACGGGATCTTCGCCCACGCCGAAACTGCCACCGGTCATCAGGCAGCGCAGCTCGAAGTCGGTCGGGCCACCGCCGGCGTGCGGCCCGTAGATGGCCAGCCCGTCGGTGCCGGCGGCCCGCGTCACCGGCGCGAGCGCCGCGATGTCCGGCTGCAAGGCCAGGCAGTCGGCGGCCGATTGCATGCGCACCACCAGCCACGGTGCGCCGTTGTCGACGGTGCAGGGTGGCGCGGCGAAATCGACCGCATCGCTGTGCAACGCACGCGCCAACTCGGCATGCCGTGCCACCGGCAGCGGCGTGATGCGCGCGGGCGGCGCGGCGAAAGCCCAGCAACCGTCGTCGCGCTCGCTCAGCTCGACCAAGCCCACGCCGCATTGCTGCACCAGCCGGCCCGGACGGCGCGGCCGATAGCCGCTTTCGCGCAGCGCATGCGCGGTGCCCAGGGTGGGATGCCCGGCGAACGGCAGCTCGCCGCCGGTCGTGAAGATGCGCACGCGGTAGTCCGCATCCGGATCATCCGGTTGCAGCAGGAAAGTGGTTTCCGACAGGTTGGTCCAGCGCGCGATCGCCTGCATCCGCGCGGTGTCGAGGCCGTCGGCGTCGAACACCACGGCCAGCGGGTTGCCCTTGAACGGCACGGCGCTGAACACGTCGACCTGGCGGAAACGAACGGTGTGCGTGGCGTTCATCGGACAACCCGTCTCCTCACCTGATCAGCAACGGTGCTCTGCCAGCAGCCCGACCGACCAAAGTCCGACAGGCTGCCAGGAACCCCGCTCATGCTGAGCGTAGCTTGCGATAGCAAGCGAAGTCGAAGCACTCGCAGCGCGCCGCCCTTCGACTTCGGCGTTGCCGGCCTACGCTCAGGGTGAACGGTGGGAGTATCGGCTGAACTTTGTCGCCAATCAGTCCCCCCAAACATGCGCTGCCACTCGGCTGGACGATGCCTGTCACTCTGTTGCCGGCACGCGCAACGGCGTGCCGATCGCGCGCAACGCCGGGCTGCTCATGCAGGTCAACGCGATCGCCGTGAGCGCGAGTCCCGCGGCCGCGAACATCGCGGGCAGTGACACCAGCTTCAGCAGGCTGCCGGCGAGCGCCGCCGACAACGGCCCCAGGCCCATGAAGGCGAACATCAGCACGCTCATCGTGCGACCCATCATCGCCGGCGGCACGCGCCGCTGGATCCAGCTGACGACGGCGATCTGCGCGATGCCGGCGAGCAGGCCCGTGGTGGCCAGCAGGGCCGCGCCCATCACGGTGGAGTGATCGAAGGCCAGCGCGGCCAGCGCCAGGCCGGCGAGGCTGTCGATGCACAGGATCATCAGGCCCAATTGTCCGCGTGCGATCCGGCTGACCCAGCCGGACAGGAAACCGCCGACCAGCATGCCGCCGCCGTTCGCGGTCATCAGGATGCCGAGCGACGCGGCGCCGTGGTCCAGCCGCGTGTCGGCCAGCACCGGCAAGCCCACCTGCAGCGGGCCGCCCACGAACACCGACACCACCGCCACGTAGAGCACGAAAGCGCGCAGCGGCAAGTCGGCCCAGATCGCGCGCAGGCCGCCCAGCACGTTCGCGAGCACGTGGCCTTCGATGACGCGTGCATGCACGTCGTCGCGCTGGCGGATCAGCAGCAGCGAGGCCAGCGACACGAGGAAGCTCGCGGTATCGACGGCGAACGCCATGCCGAGCCCGCCGGCGTCCACCACGCCATGTGCCGTGGCAGGCGCGGCGCCGGCGCCGATTACCAGGCCGGCCAGGCCCGGCCCCACGAACAGGCTCAACTGGCGCGCACCCATCATCAGCGCATTCGCCGATGGCAGCAGCTGCGGCGGCAACAGGCTGGGCAGCAGCGCGGAACCGGCCGGGTAGGCGAACGCGGTGGACAGGCCGATGCCCAGCGCCAGCGCGTAGACCACGGGCATGCGGATCGCGCCGGCGAAAACCAGCAGCGTCAACATGCCGATCAGCACGGCATTGATCGCGCGCGCCCACAGCAGCACGCGGCGCGGCGAGAGCCGGTCCACCACCGCGCCGCCGATCAGCATGAAGGCCGCACGCGGCAGCGCCATCGCCGCCAGCACCAGGCCGAGCGCGGCCGGGCTGCCGGTGAGCTTGAGCACCAGCCACGGCAACGCGACCAGGGTGAACTGGTCGCCCAGCGCGGAGATCGCGCTGCCGGCGAACAGCAGGCGGAAGTCGCGGTGGGCGAGCGGCGAGGCTTGGGGTGTCGCGGAGGACATGAGGGATTCCGGTGGGTCGGTGCGTTGCGCGGACGGTTTCAGCCCGCCTCGGCCTGCGCATCGCGGACGATCGCGGCGAGGCGGCGCGCATGTTCGCGCACGTCCTTCGGCCAGCCGCGGGTGTGACGGTTGAAGGCATCGCGGTCCCCGCGCCACAGCGCGCGCGAAGCTTCCTCGTAGCCGGCCAAGTCGCCCGCGATCACGCGCATGAAGCGGTCGGCGGCCTCGCCGGCGAGGCGGGCGCGATCCTTCGCGCTGCTGTGGCGGCGGGCATCCTCCACCAGCTTGCGCAAGGTGACCGAAGCGCCGCCGGGCTGGCTGTTGAGCCAGTACCAGTGACGCGGCAGCAGGGTCACCTCGCGCGCCACCACCCCTAGCCGGGGGCGGCCGGCGCCGCGCGGCGCATCGCTTCCGGCGGTCGGCTGCAGGCGCGCGAGCACCTCGTCCGCGCTGCCGCGGAAGTCGATTTCCACCGGCTGGCCGGTGGCGTCGTCGAGGATCAGCGGCGTGCGCGCGGGGTGCTTGTCGAGCAGGCGCTTCACCGCCGCCACCACCTCGGCGAGCGCGCCGGAGGCGATCAGGGTGTGGCCGTCGAAGGCGGTGCAGTTGGGGCTGTCGTGCGGGGACATGAGGCAATCCGGGTGTGGCCGGCCGCCCATTTTGCCCGGGTCAAATGTGTTGTCAATACTACCCGGGCAAAATAAGTACCCGTCCACGCGGCGACGGCTGCGCTCAATGCGCGCCGACGACTTGCCGCGGGCGATAGAAGTTGTACATCGCGGCGCCCGGTTTCAGCGGGTCGGGGCAGCCGTAGCGCGCGGCGACGGCGACCATCCGCGCGTCGGCGGCGTCGACGTGGCGATCAATGCGCTCCTGCACCGACATCGCCTGCTGGCGCTCGAGCTGGAGGCAGTGCGGATCGACGGCGCCGGCCAAACTGCCGACGACCCGCACCACGCCGGCCAGCCCCTGCATCCGCGGATCGGCCATGCGGAACGTCGGCATGCCGCGGATCGGTGCGCCGCTGCCCGGCACGCGGACGTTCTGCTGGCCGTAATCCGGGCCGGTGAAGCGTCCGCCGCCGCTCACGAAGTCCGGTGGGGCGGTGGCGATCAGGCTGTCGGCGGCACGCGGCATGACCGGCGATATCGGCGCTGCCGCCTGTGCCGTCGGCAGGGTGGGCAAGGCCACGGGCGGCGGCCGATGTGCGTGCGGCACGGGACGCGGCGACGCGGGTTGCGGCGGCGCGACCGGCTCGGTCCGCACCGGCAGCATACGGACGAGCAGTGCATCCGGCGCTTCGGTTGATGTTTCCTGCACCAGCCAGCGCCATCCCAACGATGGCGCGAGCAGGAAGGCGAGGAAGCCCAGATGGAGCAACAGCACCGCCGCCAGCGTGGCGATGCGCGTCCAGCGCAGGCGCCGCCGGACGGGTGTCACGCGTTCTGCCGATGCCTTCCGTCCGATCACGCGGCGAGCTTCCTTCCCGATCGTGCGACGGCGAACGGCGCACAGGCTTGGACGATGACAGGCCATGCGCCGATTGGTTCCGCACGGGCCGCGGCCGCCGGATCGGCATCCGGAGAACCGGGACGGACTTCGCGCCCGATCAGCGCCGTTCGGGCGGCAGCTCGCGCAGGCGCGCGGCGAAGCCATCGTGCGCCACGAGATCCACCGGTTTGAACACGCGCTTGTCGCCGGCCGGCTGGCGGCCGAGGAACACGCCGCTTCTCCACTCCCGCGCGGGACGGATCGGCCGCGGCACGAAGCCGCCACCGCAGTTCGGGCAGACGTCGTGCAGGCGCGCCACGCAGTCGCGGCAAAACGTGCACTCGTACGAACAGATCATCGCTTCCGTCGAATCGGGCGGCAGCGGCTTGTCGCAGTGTTCGCAGGTGGGGCGCAGTTCCAGCATGCGGAGTTCTCCGGTGAAGGCTCAGGGATCGAAGCGCAACTGCATGTGTTCCTCGTCGTGGAACACGCCGGCTATCCGCAACGCCTGCGGCTGCACGCCCCAGCACGTGAAGCCCATCGCGCGGTACAGCGCCTTCGCCGCCATGTTCGTGGCATTGACGCTGAGCCCGAGCTGGCGGACGCCGTCGATGGCGCGCGCATGCGCAATCACCGCCCGCAGCAGGGCGGCGCCGCAACCGCGCCGGCGATACGCCGGCGCCACGTACATGCCCGCCAGCTCGGCGCCGTGGCGCATCTTTGCCCGTTGCGGATGGAGCAGGGCCACGAAGCCGGCGAGTTCGCCGTCGACGAAGATGCCGAGCGTGCATACCGAGCCGTCCGCGGCGGGCACGATGCGCGCCGCCACCGCGTCAACGCTGCGGCCCGCCTCGTCCTCGGCGCTGGCGCTGAACGCCTGCGGGCTGTCGCGCAATGCCTGCAGGCGCAGCGCCTGCCAGGCGGGTGCGTCGTGGCGGCCGAGCAAGCGGATTTCCATGTGGTCGTCACCTGCCGTTGCGTGGAGCGGCCATGCTTCCACGCGGCGGCGGCCGCGGCAATCGATCGGCTAAGCTCGCGATCCTTCCGTCACGGGAACCGTTCGATGATCTACGTGCTGGCGAGCGCGATCTGCAGCGTGCTGGTGTCGGTGCTGCTGAAGCTGGCGCGACGCTACGGGCTGGACATCGGCCAGGCGGTGGCGTGGAACTACGTGGCGGCAGGCGCGCTCGCCGCGCTGCTGCTGCCCGCCCCGCTGGCGCCACTGCGCCAGGCGGGCGCGCCGTGGTTCGCGCTGCTGGGGCTGGGCGTGTTGCTGCCCCTGATCTTTCTCGCGCTGGGCGCCTCGGTACGGCATGCGGGCATCGTGCGTTCGGACGCGGCGCAGCGGCTATCGCTGCTGCTCTCGCTGCTGGCGGCGTTCCTGCTGTTCGGCGAGCGGCTGGATGCGACCAAGGCGCTGGGCTGCGTGCTGGGCCTCGCCGCGTTGCTCGGCATGGTGTGGCGATCGGAACGCGGCCACGATGCAAACGGTTCGGCGCGCTGGCTGTGGCCGTTCGTGGTGTTCGCCGGCTTCGGTGCGATCGACGTGCTGTTCAAGCGCGTGGCCGCGGCGCACGTGCCGCTGGGTACGTCGCTGGTCGCGATGTTCGCGTTGGCGCTGGTGGTGGCGTTCGCGCTGGCGGCGTGGCGGGCGGTGCGCAGCGGTGCGCGCTTCCGCCTGCGCAACGCGCTTGGCGGCCTGCTGCTGGGCCTCTTCAACTTCGGCAACATCCTGTTCTACCTGCGCGCGCACCGCGCGCTGCCGCAGCATCCGGCGCTGGTGTTCGCCAGCATGAACCTGGGCGTGGTGGTGCTGGGCGCGCTGACCGGCGTGCTGCTGTTCCGCGAACAGCTGAGCCGCATCAACCTCGCCGGGCTGGGGCTGGCACTGCTGGCGATCGCCTTGCTGGCCTGGGCCTGAGCGCAAGGTATTGCCGTAACGGCAGTGACTTCCGGGGCATGCACGGGCGGGCATGCGGTTCCATGCTGGCCGCTTCCCGAGGCGCCGCGCGCCTCCGTCATGCCGAGGAAACGCCGATGCGCAAACTGCCCCTCGCCGCGGCTGTCGCCGCCCTGCTGCTCAGCACCGCCGTCGTCGCCGACACCGGCAAGAAGCACGACAAGGAGCAGCCGGCCAACGCGCCTGACGCGGCCTTGGTGAAGCCGCAGTCGTCGACCAGCGAGGGTTCGGTGTCGGTGGAAGGGCACGGCATCAACTACAAGGCGGTGGCCGGCACCCTGGTGCTGCACGGCTCCGGCGACAAGGAGCACGAGCCCACGGTGAGCATGTTCTACGTCGCCTACTTCAAGAAAGGCGCGAAGGCGAGCGAGCGGCCGGTCACCTTCATCTACAACGGCGGCCCCGGCTCGGCCACGGTGTGGCTGCACATGGGCGCGTTCGGGCCCAGGCGCGTGGTGACCGCCGACGACACCCACACGCCGGCCGCGCCCTACCAGCTGGTCAACAACAGCTACAGCCTGCTCGACGCCTCCGACCTGGTGTTCATCGACGCGCCGGGCGCGGGCTTCAGCCGGCTGATCGCCGACGACAAGGATCCGGCCAAGCGCGCCGAGCAGATGAAGGACCGCGAGAAAGCGATCTACGGCGTGGACGGCGACGGCCACGCGTTCGCCCAGTTCATCACCCAGTTCCTGTCGAAGTACGGTCGCTGGAACTCGCCGAAGTACCTGTTCGGCGAGAGCTACGGCACCACCCGCTCGGCGGTGGTGGCCAACATCCTCACCAACGAGGACAGCGTGGACTTGAACGGCGTGATCCTGCTGTCGCAGATCCTCAGCTTCGACAACAGCATCGATGGCCCGGAGACCAACCCCGGCGTGGACCAGCCCTACGAGCTGGCGTTGCCCACCTATGCCGCCACCGCGTACTACCACCACAAGCTGCCGTCGCCGCCCGCCGACCTCGACACCTTGCTGGGCGAAGTGGAGCAGTTCGCCACCGGCGAATACGCGCAGGCGCTGATGGCCGGCAGCACGCTGGACGCCGCGCGCAAGCAGGCGATCGCCGAGAAGCTGCACCAGTACACCGGCCTGCCCGCGGCGTACTGGGTGAAGGCGAACCTGCGCGTCTCCGGCGGCATGTTCGAGCACGAGCTGCAGGCAAACGACGACACCACCACCGGCCGCCTCGACACCCGCTTCTCCGGCCCCTCGCTGGACCCGCTGAGCAAGGAATCCGAATACGATCCGCAGTCCTCGGCGATCAGCTCGGCCTACATCGCCGCGTTCAACGACTACGTACGCGAGGACCTGAAGTTCGGCGACGGCCAGCACTACCGCGAATACGCCGACATCCATCACTGGGACATGTCGCACAAGGCGCCCGGCAGCCACGAGGCGCTGCAGCAGTCCACCAACGTGATGCCCGACCTCGCGATGGCGATGAAGACCGACCCCGACCTCAAGGTGATGCTCAACGGCGGCTACTACGACCTCGCCACGCCGTTCTACGCCGCCGAGTACGAGATGCACCACCTGCCGATCCCCGACTCGCTGCAGCAGAACATCTCCTACCACTGGTACCCCTCCGGCCACATGGTCTACGCCCACGAGCCCTCGCTGAAGAAACTCCACGACAACGTGGCGCGCTTCATCGAGAGCACGGACAACGTGAAGCATTGAGCCTTGCTGGCGGGCGCGGCGGGCGCGTGCTGAAATGCACGCCCCGCCTCGAGCCGGAACGAACATGCGCGCCCTGGTCGACCGCTATATCGATGCCTACAACCGCATGGACGTCGCCGCCATGCTGGCGACGATGCAGGACGAGGTGGTGTTCGAGAACTACACCGCCGGCGTGCTCAGCGTGCGCACGCTCGGCATCGCCGAACTGCGCCACCTCGCCGAAAGCTCGCGCCACCTGTTCTCGGCACGCCACCAGACCATCACCGCGTGGCGCGAAGACGGCGACAGCGCCCATGCCGCCATCCATTTCGAAGGCACCTTCGCAGTTGACCTGCCGAACGGCGTGCGTGCGGGGCAGTCCATCGCGCTCGAGGGGCGCAGCGAGTTTCGCCAGCATGATGGCAAGCTGATCTATATCGCTGACTACAGCGAGTGAGGGTTGGCGTGAGCGCACCGCACTTTCTCCCCTTCGGGGAGAGGGTCGGGGTGAGGGGCGGGTGCTCGCGACTCCCTGCATTTCCCTCTCCCACTTGTGGACGCGGGGAAGGGCCATGGATGGCCCTGCTTTGAGGAGCGAGGAAGAGGGGCCGGGGGAGAGGGGCTCTTGCTCTTCTCCCGCCAGATTCAAAGCGGTTTCGAGCCGCTGTCGCGGCCCGAGTCACTTTTCTCTGCGTGGCCAGAGAAAAGTAACCAAAAGAGAGGCCACCCCGATGGCGCGCCCTCCAGGCATCCTGCCTTCCGGGTGCGCGGGCGGGTTACGGGGTTTTCCGACGGCACATCCATGTACCGGCGAAAAACTGGCCCGCATCCATGCGGGCCATCCTTACGGACTTTCCTCCACCCACCCGCCGCGCCATAGGGGCCCCGGGTAAAGCAGCGCGCTCCCAGCGCGCACTCGGACGCAGCCGCTGCGCGGCTGCGAAAGCACGAAGATTAATTGCCTCCGTCACATTTACGTCAGTTTATTCAAGTACGGTTGCGCCATCTGTGCTCCACAGCATTGCCCAAAACTGCTGGCTCCAATCTGTGGCATGACCATCTAGATAGCGCGACTTGGAAAGCGCCCTGCCAAGTTTGAGCACAACTTGCGCAAGTTCAGTATCGTTCCTCGCGGCTAAGACTATGCGGCCAAGTGTGTAGGTGAAAATGGCGTGTATCAGCGTAATACGTGTTGCTTTTTGAGCATCGTAGGCTCTTGGCGCGATGGCAATGATTTTAGTCGTCTCGTCGCCTTCTTGGAGGTCCTGGCCAGCGTCTGGAAGAAGCCGCACTTGCCATTGAGCTAGATGTGCTGAGTAGTGCGCGTAGGGCTGCAATGCGGCCGCGAACTGCCTCATAAAGGATGGCCAAGACTCTTGCCATAGACCGGTGCCGTAACCCGGCCAGACGTTCGCCTCTAGCCAAGCACGCAATTTGCCTTGGGTTAGCTCGTCTTTATCCCACCGCTGGAGCGTAGAACTTGCATCGGGGTGGCCACAAATTCCGAGCTCAATGATGCCAATTGCCTCAAAGCATTGCCGAGTAAGCGAGAGGGCGTTGGCATGCATCCCCTGGCGATTGGCTTGATTGGCTAGAAGTAGCGAGTCGAGCAGAAACCAATGAGCAAGCCTCGGTGCGAATCGCACTTGGATTGGCATTGATTCGTCACACACAGCCGAAGCTACGCGAGACATTACAACTTGGCTAGCTCTCTCGCCGAGCGTGAACCATTCTGGGGTGTTCGACATGGCTGGCCTGAGGTCTAACGCCGTAGTTAAGCGGCGGCGTAGCCGTCCGCCTTGAACGAATTGTTAGAAGTCACTTCCTAGCAACTCCCAGTTCTTGGAAAAGTAAGTCTCAATTCCCTTGCCTGGATTGTAGCGTGGATAAATTTTTTCGAAGTCTCGCCTGGCCGCGACATAGGATTCATCGGGAATGACTGAAACCCCTTTCGCCAAGAACAGCAGCGCCAGTGAGGGCGCCCTGGACTCACCTTGGTTGCAGTGAATAAGCAGCTCCTGGCCGTTATGCCAATGTTTGTTTGAGAAATCCAAGAAGCGACTAAACAACGGCGGCATGAAGAGTGGAACCGGAGGATCAATGATATTTAGAAAAAGGTCATTGTCCGTCTCCAAAACGAGATAGTTGGGGTGTGTGTTTTGTAACTTCCCACTGTAGCCAAGCGCTCGTTGGTGACAAGGACTCTTGCATGCATGGACCACGGCCAATTTGTCACTGCCACTAGTGCAGTCAAGATCGTTTGTGACAATTACTCTCTCGTAGACCTGCATGGTCTCTCCCAGTGACATCTAACGCTTGAGTTGAGCGGCGGCGTAGCCGTCCGCCTCGAACGAGTGGTTAGGTGGCACCAGCGTGCGGCGACCACCAGCGATGTTACCTAGGATATGCACGACTCATGATGTCTTTGAATGTTTGGCCGTCCAGCTCCTTGCGACAGGATCTGAGGCGGGCTTGACCACCAAGACTCTTGGTTAAGAAAGGCTGCCTAGGAATTGGCTTGCGTGAGAGACAGCCAAGTGGAGCGAGAATAATAAGCTCTGCCAAACTCAGACGTATGCGGTCTTGCGGTGAAATGGACTCAACGAGACGAGCATGGCTGCGATCGAAAGCAGCGTCAGAACTGCCGTCGATTGTTGGTGCAGAATTGCAGGCGGAGATGCCCAGCGCAAGCAATAGCGCGATAGAGCATTGTGTGGATGTACCGAGCAATTTCACGTGCCACCTAACGCTTAGTTGACCCCGAATTCGGGGATATGCGACCCATGCTCCACGTCAAACGTCGTGTCGTCAAGCGAAGAAATCCTGTGTGGACAAGAGGTTGGCTGGTTCTGCAGAGCGAGCAGATGCGGGCATGCCGGTGTGTATATCGCGCAAAACGAGGTTGATATGTCTTATCACCCGAAAGTTCGGATATGCATGCTGCTTCGGCGTGCGGTGAGCCTGTGCTTTGCTCCTGGCGCGCAGGATGCGCGCTGCTTTTCCGGGGCCCCTGGGCGGCGGTGAGGCGGGGATGATCAGGCCGCGCAGCGGGCGAGGCCATGGATGGCCTCGCCTTTTCGCGCGGACAGGAGTCCGCTCGAAAAGCCCGGCCCCACCTCACCGACTTTCCGTCCATGGATGGACGGAACGCGCCAACCGGGGTGGCCTTCTCTTTTGGTTACTTTTCTCTTGGCCACGCAAGAGAAAAGTAACTCGGGCGCCGCAGGCGCACGAAACCGCTTTGTTGCTGGCGAACGCGCAGAAGCCAAAGCCCCCTCTCCCCCAACCCCTCTCCCGCAAGCGGGAGAGGGAAGCAGCATTGCGCGGGAGAGGGAGAAGAGCGCACGTGTCAGCGCTTGGCCGGCGCGCTCCGCAGCGGCGCGGTGGAACCGCGCACCACCAGTTCGGGGCTGAAGCCCTCGTTGCTTTCCTCCAACGGCTCGCCATTGGCCGCGCGCTGCAGGTTGCCGATCAGGCGCTGCGCCGCGTGGCGGGCGATTTCCTCGGTGGCCTGGCGCGCGGTGGTGAGCGCGGGCCAGGACTGCTTGGAGAACGGGCTGTCCTCGAAGCCGGCGATGGAGAGTTCCCACGGCACGCTGAGGCCGCTGGAGTGCGCGGCGGCGAGCACGCCGGCGGCGATCTCGTCGTTGGAGCCGAAGATCGCGGTGGGGCGGTCCTTCAGCGCGAGCAGCTTGCGCGCGCCGCGGAAGCCGTCGTCGAAGGAATAGTCGCCGGGCAGGATCAGCTTGCGGTCCAGCGCGATGCCGTAGTCCTTCAGCGCGTCCTCGTAGCCCTGGTAGCGCTCGGGGCTGGAGCGGTGGTCGCGGCCGCCCCACAGGAAGCCGATGCGGGTGTGGCCGAGCTGGATCAAGTGCTCGGTGATCGCGTAGGCGGCGTCGCGATCGTCCACGTAGACGCAGGGGTAGCCGTCCTGCGGATCCTGCCGCGCGGAGATCACCCGCATGAACGGGATCTTCGCCGCCGCCAGCTTGCGGATCAGCTCGGGCTGCTCGGACATCGGCGGCGCCAGCACCAGGCCGGCCAGCCGCGCGTTGCCGACCAGCGCGACCAGCTCGTCGGCCAGCCGCGGGGAGGTGGAATCGCAGGGATGGATCTGCAGGCCGTAGCCGCTCTTGCGGCAAGCCGCCAGCACGCCGCTCTGCATGCTGATGATGTAGTGCGCGTTCGGGTTGTCGTAGACCAGGCCCACCGCGTAGGCGCGCGTGCTGCGCAGGCTGCGCGCGGAGGGGTCGGGCCGGTAGCCCAGCGCGTCGATCGCGCGCTGCACCTTCTCGCGCGTGCTCGCGTGCACCGAGGGCTCGTTGTTGATGACCCGCGAGACCGTCTTCAGCGAGACGCCCGCCTGCTCGGCTACATCCTTGATGGTGGCGCTGCGCAAGCGTGAGGCCTCAGATGCCTTGGGAAGGGGCGGTGCGAACCGGGTTGCCGCCGGAGGCGGATGCCGCCGTGCAAGCGGCACAGTCTAGCGGGCGGAGGCCTGCTTGCCGCATGCGTCGTTCAGCCCGCCGCATGCTGGCCGACGCGATGGCCGCGCAAGCCGTAGTACAGGATGTACAGGTAGCACGGCACGATCACCAGCAGGAACGCCAGCTGGAAATTGATGACCTCCTTCAGGTGCACGAACACCTGCGGGATCAGCGCGCCGCCCACGATGCCCATGATCAGGAACGCCGAGCCCACCTCGGTGTGGCTGCCCAGGCCCTTGATCGCCAGCGGGAAGATCGCCGGCCACATCATCGCGTTGGCGAAGCCCAGCGCGGCGACGAAGGTCACCGAGGCGTAGCCGGTGGTGGCGTAGGCGCCGACCGCGAACAGCACGCCGAGCACCGCCGATACCGCCAGGTAGCGCTGCTGCGAGACGAAGCGCGGGATCAGCACCAGGCCCACGATGTAGCCCAGCAACATGCCGAACATCGTGTAGGCGGTGAAATGCTTGGTCGCGTCCAGCGGCAGGCCCAGGCCCTGGCCGTAGATGCCGATGGCGTCGCCCGCCATCACCTCCACGCCCACGTACAGGAACAGGCACAGCACGCCCAGCCACAGGTGCGGGAAGCTGAAGACGCTGCGCCCGGTGTGGCCGATCGCGTGTTCGTCGTTCGCGCCGGCCGGCTTGATCTCCGGCAGCGAGGAGCGCACCACCCAGATCGCCAGCACCACCAGCAGCGCCGCCATCGCCATGTACGGCCAGTACACCCGCGCGGCGAAACTGTTGAGCAGCGCGTCGGCCGCCGCCGGCGTCGGCGCCGCCTTGACCTGCTGGTCGAGCGTGTCGATGCCGCTGAGCACCAGCGCGCCGAACACGAACGGCGCGAGGAAGCCCGCGAACTTGTTGCAGATGCCCATGAAGGCGATGCGCTGCGCCGCGCTGTCGATCGGCCCGAGGATGCTGATGTAGGGATTCGAGGCGGTCTGCAGCAGCGACAGCCCGGCGCCGATCACGAACAGGCCCGCCAGCGCGCCATGGTAGGTGCGCAGGTTGATGAACTCGCCGAACAGCACCGCGCCGATCGCCATCACGAACAGGCCCAGCGCCATGCCGTGCTTCATGCCGGTGCGCTTGAGGATCGCCGCCGACGGCAGCGCCAGCACGAAGTAGGACAGGTAGAACGCCACCGGGATCAGGAACGCGCTGACGTCGTCGAGATTGAAGGCGAGCTTCACGAAGATCGTCAGCGGCCCGTTGAGCCAGGTGACGAAGCCGAAGATGAAGAACAGCACGCCGATGATGATCATCGGCCCGATGTTCGAGCGGTCGGACGGCGCGGCCGCCAGCGTGCTTGCCATGGAGTCTCTCCCCGGGAACGGCGTGGACGGCCGTGAGCATAACGGCACCAGCGGCCGCCGAAGCCTACTTTATTGGCTGCAAAGTACAACGTTGTCAACCGGCAGTCGCAAACCGGCCAGCGCACCCTGTAGGAGCGCACCTTGTGCGCGAATGCTTTGCGCCCCTCGGCTGGAACCAAAAGCATCGCGCACAGGGTGCGCTCCTACCGGTGCCTTTCCTCCTTCTTTGCGCGCGGCGAGGCTTGATGCGCCGCACTTTGGCGTGCTGCCGGGATTTGAATCGATCCAGTGCCGCGACCCCTGCCAACGGTCATGTTGCACGGCCTGACAGGTGATGGTGAAAATTTCGGGACAGTCACTTGACAACGTTGTCATACCACTTCCAGACTCCGCCAACATCACCAGCCGGTGGCCTTGCGCGCAGCACGCGCCGCACCGGCCGATCGCAGCGGACCAAGGGGAAAGCCACGTGGGAGAGTTCGCCAGCCAGCGTCATGCCGCCCAGCCGTCGCCGCGACCGTCGGCGGCGAATGGCGCGCATGACCACGGTGAGCCGTTCCTCGCCGCCGACGTCGGCGGCACCCATGCGCGCATCGGCCTGATGCTCGGCACGCCCGTCGACCGCCAGCCGGTCCGCGTGCTGCACTACCACCGCTACCACTGCGCCGACTGGTCCGACCTCGGCAGCCTGCTGCGCGATTTCGTGGCGCAGCTGGCGATCGCCGGCCACGCCCCGCTGCAGGGGCGCATCCGCCGCTGCGTGGTGGCCAGCGCCGGCGTGGTGCTGGACGACGCGATCGTCAACGAGAACCTGCCCTGGCCGGTGTCGATCGCCGCGCTGCGCGAACAGCTCGGCCTGGCCCAGCTGGAAGTCATCAACGATTTCGAGGCGGTGGCCTGGGCCACCCAGTTCCTCAGCGTGGACGAAACGCTGCCGGTGATCGAGACCGCGCAACCGGCCGCACGCGGTCCGGTGCTGGTGATGGGCCCCGGCACCGGGCTGGGTTCGGCGGTGCTGCTGCCGCGCGCCGGCCATGCCCAGGTGCTGCCCACCGAGGCCGGCCAGATCGCGCTGGCGCCCGGCAACGAACGCGAGATCGCGATCCTGCGCGTACTGGCGCGCGGCCGCGCGTATGTCTCGTACGAGGACGCGCTCTCCGGCCCCGGCCTGCTCAAGCTCTACCACGCGCTGTGCGAACTGCGTGGTTGCCCGGTGGCGCTGATGACGCCGGCGGAAGTCACCGGCGCCGCACTGGCCGGCCACGACGCCGCGGCGCTGGAAACACTGCAGGTGTTCTGCGGCCTGCTCGGCAGCTTCACCGGCGACCTGGCGATGCTGTACGGCGCCAGCGGCGGCGTGTTCCTCGCCGGCGGCATCCTGCCGCAGATCCACGGCTTCCTGCGCGCCAGCAGCTTCGCCGAGCGCTACTTCAACAAGGGCGTGATGCGCGCCTTCCTGCAAAAGGTTCCCGTACGACTGATCGAGCACGGCCAGCTAGGTGTCATCGGCGCCGCCGGCTGGTTTCTGGACGAGCGGCAGGGAGACCAAGCCATGCCACCGCTCTAGCGACACGGCGCCGAACGCCGTCAATCAACAAACCCACCAACGGACCACACGGTCTCGAATCAAGCCAGCCTCTGAGGGGAGGACATCATGAACCATCGCAAGACACTGCTAGCCGCGAGCATCGTCGCCGGCCTGTGCCTGTCCGTCGGCGCGTACGCGCAGGACAACAGCCAGAATCAACAGAGCAGCCAGGACAGCAACGCTCCGAGCAAGAAGGAAACGAAGACCCTGTCGACGGTCACCGTGATCGGTGTCCGTGCTTCGCAGGAGAAGGCGCTCGACATCAAGCGTGACGCCAACTCCAACGTCGACGTGGTCACTGCCGAAGACGTGGGCAAGCTGCCGGCGCACAACGTGGCCGACACCCTGCGCGCCCTGCCTGGCGTGGACATCAGCTCGTCCAGTGCCCAAGAAGGCGGCTTCGATGAAGCCGACCGCATCAGCCTGCGCGGCACCGCCCCGAGCCTGACCCAGACGCTCATCAACGGCCACACCGTCGGCACGGCCGACTGGTTCGTGCTCAGCCAGGGCAACACCGTGGGCCGCAGCGTGAGTTACACCCTGCTGCCGTCCGAGATCGTCAGCCGCGTGGAAGTGCACAAGTCCTCCGAGGCCCGTTTCCAGGACGGCGGCACCACCGGCAATGTGGACATCATCACCCGCAAGCCGCTGGACTTCACCAAGCAGTACACCGTGGACGCCAGCATCGGTGGCGTGTACTCCAGCACTGCGTCCAAGACCGACGGCCAGTTCGCCGGCCTGTTCAACTACAAGAACGACGACAGCACGTTCGGCGTCCTGGCCCAGGTGTTCGACGAGAAGCGTCACCTGCAGCGTGAAGCCCAGGAGCTTCCCAGCGGCTTCACCCAGATCGGCGCGACCAGCCCGGTGGCGGCGACCAATCCCGACCTCGTGGGCGTGTACATTCCCTCGCTGCTCGGCTCCACGCTGTTCACCCAGACCCGCACGCGCAAAGGCGGCCTGCTGGAGGCTCAGTTCCGCCCGAACAGCGACCTGACCCTGGGCCTGAGCGGCTTCTACTCCAAGCTCGACGCCGACAACTACAACCGCAACTACATGCTGTGGGCTGGCAACTGGGGCATGACGCAGGCGCCGAACCCGGGCTACACCGTGCAGAACGGCGTGCTCACCAACGCCACCTATGCGGGCAAGGCCGGCACGCCCTACACCGTGTACGACATGATCGCGCGCCAGTCGCAGGCGAAGACCTACTACTACACCGCGGACGCCGACTGGAACGTGTCGGACAACGTGACGGCGACGTTCCAGGCCGGCACCACCAAGGGCACCGGCACCACGCCGAAGCAGTACATCGCCGAACTCACCGACAACTATGGTGGCGGCGCCAGCTGGCAGACGCATGGTGCCGGCTCGCCGGTGGACTGGAGCGTGGGCGGCGACGGCAGCCTGGCCGGTGCGCAGTGGAACGGCACCTGGGGCGACCAGCTCATCAAGGCCACCGACAAGGAAAACTGGTTTTCGGCCGACTTCACCCAGTACATGAATGCGGGCACGCTGGAATCGTTCAACTACGGCGTCCGTTACGCCAAGCATGACCGCGCCACCGTGTCGCCGGAAGGCGCTACCCCGGGTAACCTCTGGGGCGCACTGCAGACTGCCGCCACCGGCAGCTACCCGGGCAACTTCGCCGAGGGCATCGGCGGCCAGTTCCCGCGCAACATCTGGTACTTCACCCAGTCCGCGCTGGCCAATGCGGTCAACTCCACCGCCACCTGGCTCGCGGGCAATAACGGCCCGACTGGCCGCCACAACTACGGCGCCGACTGGAGCGTGGACGAGAAGAACGCGGCGGCGTACTTCCAGGCCAACTTCCACGGTGACAACTGGAGCGGTAACGCCGGCCTGCGCTACGTCAACATCAGCCAAGGCATCGACACGTATGCCGCCACCACGGTCAATCCGGACGTGAGCAGCCTGTTCGGCATGTGGAATCGCAAGCACTACAGCAACCACTACGGTCGCTTCCTGCCGAGCTTCAACCTGAAGTTCAACCTGGCCGAGGATCTGATTGCCCGCTTCGCGGTGTCGCAGACCCAGACCCTGCCGGATTATTCCGCCTTGGGCGCGTCCTCGTGGGGTTCGGACCTGAGCAAGACCGGCGGCGGCGGCAACCCACACCTCAAGCCGGTGCTGTCGACCAACTTCGACGCCGGCCTGGAGTGGTACTTCATGCCGCGCGGCCTGCTGGCGGCCACCGCGTACTCGATGAACATGAAGGACTACGTGGCCTACGGCACCACGAACCGTCAGCTCTACAGCGAGCTGAGCCACCAGCTGGAGACGTACAACGTCGCCATCCCGCTGAATGCCGATGCCCGCCTGTCCGGCCTGGAGCTGACCTACAACCAGCCGATCGGCGAATACTTCGGCGTGAATCTCAACTACACCTATGCGGACGGCTCCTCGTCCTTCACCTGGTCGGATGGCACGCACAACCTGCTCGGCACCTCGAAGAACACCTACAACGTGGGTGCCTACTTCGAAAACGACATGTTCAACGCGCGCATCGGCTACAGCTGGCGTTCGTCGTTCCTGATCGGCCTGCAGGGCGCGGTGCCCTACTACCAGGCGGCGACCGGCACGCTGGGTGCGTCCATCGGCTACAAGGCGACGGATTGGCTGAGCTTCAGCCTGGATGCGCTGAACCTCAACAACCCGACCACCAAGTACTACCAGAGCGCGTACATCCCGACCGCTTTCTACGAGAACGGCCGTCAGTACTACCTGACCGCGCATCTGAAGTTCTGATCCGGCGTTTCCGCTACACCGCAGCATCCACGCGGGCCATGGAGGGCCTGCACTCTCCCCGAGCGGGCCCGGCTTCACTTTGCGGGCCCGTCTTTTTGTGACCACCATCCATGGCGGTCATCCTTCGGGCCATCGCTGGCGCGATGTCAAAAATCGCTCCCGGCGATTTTTGTCCGGAGCAGCCACGGAGATGGCATGCTGGTTTTTACGAGCCCCTCTCCCCTTGGCGGTTGAGGGGTCGAGAAGGGGGCGCTCCATCGCTTCGAAGTCAAGCTGTGTCATCCCGGCGAGGTGCTTTTCAACAGCCGAAGGGATGGTGAAGCCGGAATCCAGCGACGTTTGTCATGCGGCAAAGGCACTGGATTCCAGCTTTTGCTGGAATGACGAGCAAGGAAGTCGCTTAACTTCGAGGCAATGGGGGCGCTCTGCCCCGCCCACCGCAGGAGCCGCCGATGAATCGTCTTGCCTCGCTGTCCCGCTGCGCCTGCCTGCTGCTCGCACTTGCTCTGCTGCCGGCGCACGTCGCCCGCGCGCGGGACACGGCACCACCCTCCCTGATTCCGCTGCCGGCACAACTCACGTTGCAGCACGGCGGCTTCACCGTGGACGTGCACACGCCCGTGGTGCTCGCAAGCCACGACGCCGCGACGAAACAGACCGCGGACTACCTGATCGACCTCGTCGCGCGCACGCGCGGCCTGCATCTGCGCCTCGCCGACGGCGACAAGACCACGCACGCGATCGTGCTGCAGCGCGACCCGCTGGCGCCGGTGGCGCAGGCCGAAGGCTACGCCCTCGACGTCACGCCCGAGGGCATCCGCATCACCGCGCGCGACGATGCCGGCCTGTTCCACGGCGCGGTCACCCTGTACCAGCTGCTGACGCCGGACGCGAAGCAGGGCGCGGTGGAGGTGCCCGCGCTCAGCATCCGCGACTGGCCGCGCTTCGCCTGGCGCGGGCTGATGCTGGATTCCGCGCGCCACTTCCAGAGCGTGGCCGAGGTCGAGAAGCTGATCGACCAGATGGCCCAGCTCAAGCTCGACGTGCTGCACTGGCACCTCACCGACGACCAAGGCTGGCGCATCGAGATCAAGCGCTACCCCGAGCTGACGAAGATCGGCGCCTGGCGCACGCCGCCCGGCGCCGGCCATGACGGCGAGCCGCAGCGCTACGGCGGTTTCTACACGCAGGAGCAGATTCGCGCCGTGGTGGCCTATGCCGCCGCGCGCCACGTCACCATCGTGCCGGAGCTGGACATGCCCGGCCACGCGCAGGCCGCGGTGGCTTCGTATCCGCAGATCGGCGTTACCGGCCGGCGGCCGAAGGTTTCCGTCGACTCCGGCGTGAATCCCTGGCTCTACAACGTGGATGACGGCACCTTCACCTTCATCGACCACGTGCTCGACGAGGTGATGGCGCTGTTCCCCTCGAAGTACATCCACGTGGGCGGCGACGAGGCGATCAAGGACCAGTGGCAGGCCTCGCCCGCGGTGCAGGCGAAGATGCGCGCGCTCGGCATCGGCAGCGAGGATGCGCTGCAGGGCTGGTTCATCGGGCGCATTGGCCAGTACCTCGAAAAACATGGCCGCAAGCTGATCGGCTGGGACGAGATCCTCGAAGGCGACAACCTGCCCGCCGACGCCACGGTGATGTCCTGGCGCGGCATCGATGGCGCGATCAAGGCCGCGCTGCTCGGCCACGACGTGGTGATGTCGCCCGCGCCGGATCTCTACTTCGACCACGTGCAAGGCGACCTCGCCGACGAATACTCCGGCCGCCTCGGCGTGGAGTCGCTGCAGGACGTCTACGGCTTCCGGGCCGTTCCCGACGTGCTCAACGCCACGCAGGCGAAGCACGTGCTGGGCATGCAGGCGAACGTGTGGACTGAGCACCTGCCGACGATGGCGCACGTGGAACACGCCGTGTTCCCGCGGCTGGACGCACTGGCCGAAGTGGCCTGGTCACCGGCCGCCACGAACGATTGGCCCGGCTTCCTCGCCCGCCTGCCGGCGCAACTCGCGCGCCATCGGGCGCAGCACGTCGCCTACGCCGACAGCGCCTTCGCGGTGGACATCCAGGCCGACCGCAACGTGGCGCTGGCCACCGGCAAGGCGACGGTGACGCTTTCCGACCAGACCGGTTTCGGAAGCATCCATTACACGCTGGACGGCAGTGCGCCCACGCCGGCCTCGCCGCGCTACGACGCGCCGTTCAACGTGAGCCTGCCCGCCACCGTGCGCGCCGCCAGCTTCGCCGCCGACGGCAGTGCACTGTCCGCGCCACGCGAACGCGTGCTGGACCGCACCGCGCTGCTCAGCCTGCCCGGCACCGCGCTGGCGAACTGCCCCGGCAGCGACTTCCGCCTGCGCGTGCAACCAATGCCCGACGCGACGAGTACCCAGCCGGTATACGCGGTGAACGTGTTCGACACCTGCCAGCTGTTCCCGCCCACGCTGATGGATGGGGTCATCGCGATCCATGTCGATGCCGTGCGCTTGCCGCGCAACTTCCAGCTGGCGCACGAGCAGAAACTGGTGGTCTCGCGCCCGCACGGCACGCCGTTCGGCGAACTGGTGGTGCGCGCGGACCGTTGCGACGGCCCAGTGCTCGCCACGATGCCGCTGCCCGATCCCGCGCACGGCCCGCGCCGGTTCACGCTGGACGCGAAGCTGCCCGCGCAAAGCGGCGAGCACACGCTGTGCCTGATCTATACGGCGCCCATAGCCGGGCCGCTGTACGCGTTGGGGCGGGTGTCGCTGGAAACCGGGCCCTGAAGCTGCCGCGCTGCACCCACCTCCGCACGCGGAGGTGGGCCGTGCCGCCATCGGCTCGACGGCGCGCCTTCCCTTCGCCCGTGGCGTTTCAGCGACCCATCGCGTGCGGATGGATCAAAAGCGCCGTTCAGGCGGTGCGACGCTGCGCGGCGCGCAGCTGCAGCGCCTGCCGCGCCGCCTGCGTCTCGGCGGCGGACAGCTCCGCCAGCGGCACGAACTTGCCCGCCACCTGCGCCGCCAGCGGCACGCCGTCGCGATAGAGCACCCGCGAACCGGCTACCGCCGGCACCTTGTCGCCCACCAGCACGCTGCCCACCAGGTTCAACGGATCGCAACCGCCCACCACGACCAGCGCGCCATCGTCCGCGCGCTGGCGGATCGCGCGCAGCGGCGCGATCGCCTCGGGCAAGGCGAACTGTTCGCCCACCAGGCCTTCCACGAAACGGCCGCCGCGAATCTCGCCGCGCGCCTCCAGCCGGCGATACACCCGCGACAACTCGCGCCAGCGCGGCAACCACGGCGCCTCGCGTTCCAGCAGTTGCCAGAACACCACGCCGTAGCGGGCCAGCAGGGCGCGGGCGACGTGCTCCGTTTCAATCGAATCATCTCGGCGCGAAGCGCCACGTTCGCCTCCTCTCCCCTGCGGAGAGAGGATTGAGGTGAGGGGTAGATCTTGCGCTGAAGAACGCACCAGCGACCACCGCCCCGCATCCTCGATCCCGCCGAACACATGCCGCCGCATCCGCCGATGCCGCGGCGCCTCGCGCTTCGCCGCGGGAAGCAGCAGGGCACGCAGGCCGGCGAAGCTGTCCGCGCTCGCGCGGCCGGCGGCGACCAGCTCGCCCAGCGCGTCTTCCAGTTCGGTGCGCAGCAGATGGACGATGGATTGCAGTTCGTCGAAGAACAGCGCGCCGTGCTCGCGCAGCGCGTCGGCCACCGCTTGCGCGCGCGATGAAAGAAGGCTTCCCTGCGGCGAATCGTCTTGCGCGACGGCCGTCCAGACGGCCATTTGCCGGCGCGGCAGCAGCACGATGGGCGTGGCGCGCACCGGGCCGCTGCCACCACCCGCGCGCAGGCGGTTCCAGGCTACGCGGCCGGCACGGCACTGCTCGTCCAGCCAGCTGGCCGAGTAGTCGGCGATGCGCGCGGGCAGGATCTCCGCCTCCCAGGCGCCAGCCGCGGCCTCGTAGCCTTCCAGCTGGGCCAGCACCGCGGGCAGCGCGTCGGGGCCGCGCAGCTGCGTAGCGGGACTCAAATGCTGCCAGTCGAGCAGGAAGCGCATCAGCTCGCGCCGGCTCACCGGCTCGATCTCGCGCCGCAGCCGGCCCAGCGTGTAGCGGTGGATGCGCGCCAACAGGTGGCGCTCGCACCACTGCGTTTCGGCAACATCCGGGTCGAATTGGCCCTGGATCACGTAGCCCTCGGTCTGCAGGCGCAGCAGCGCGGCCTCCACCTCGGTCGGCGTCACGCTCAGCGGTGCGGCCAGCGCGTCCACGGTGATCGGACCCAGGCCCAGCAAACGGCCGCGCACCAGTTCGCGCAGGGCGTCTTCGCGCGTCCATGGCTGTGCGGCGTACTCGGCGGGCACGGCGATGGCGGGGCGCAGTGTGGCTTCGGAGTGCACGGCCTGCCATAGCGGGAGCTTTTCGGCGCAGACCCACATCGTGCTTTTCTCCCTCTCCCCCAACGCAGTTGGGGGAGAGGGTGGGGTGAGGGGGAAGTTTTTGGCTTTGCTTCGACGAGTAACGAGAGAAGCAAGAGCTTCCCCCTCTCCCCAACCCTCTCCCCCTACCGCAGGCAGGGGGGGAGGGAGTTCAAAGCGCGTGGCGCGCTGGTCGTTCGCCAGCGCGTGCAGCTTGTCGTCCCAGCCCTCGTTCGCCACCGCCTCGTCTACAGTGACACCGCCAAGCGCATCCAGCGCCTCGTGCATCTCGTCCACGCTGCGCACTTCGGGCCAGGCTTCGGCGCGCACCGCGGCGATCGCATCAGGATCGAGCCGGCCAAGGTCGCCGGTGCTGGCGGGAACGTCCTGGCGCACCGCGCGGGTGCGGCGTTCCTCCAGCGGCGCGTCGTCGAGGAAGGCGTAGGGCGCGGCGTTGAGCACCGCGCCCGCCAGTGGGCTGGGTGCGGCAAGGTCGCGCGCCGCGAGGCGGATCGTGCCGCCCTCCAACTGGCGCAGCAGGCGCAGCAGCCCGTCCACGTCCATCGCCTCGCGCAGGCAGTCGTGCAGGGTCTGCGCCACCAGCGGATGGTCGGGAATCTGCCGCTCGCCCACGATGTTCTCCAGGCAGGCGACCTGGTCGGGGAACACCGCGGCGAGCAGGTCCTCGCTCTTCATGCGCTGCAGCTGCGGCGGCGTCTTCTTGCCGCCGATGAAGCGCGGCAGCGCCAGCGCCGTGACCGCGTTCCAGCGCCAGCGCGCGGGGAACAGCGGCGCGTCGAGCAAGGCCTGCACCAGCACGTGCTCGGCACTCGCCGAGTGCAGGTAGCGCGCCACTTCCTCCAGCGGAAAGCTGTGGCTGGTGGACAGCGACAGCACGATCGCATCCTCGGTGGCCGCCGCCTGCAGCTCGAAGTTGAACTGGCGGCAGAAGCGCTTGCGCAGCGCCAGGCCCCAGGCGCGGTTGATGCGGCTGCCGAACGGCGCGTGGATGACGAGCTGGGTGCCGCCGGATTCGTCGAAGAAGCGCTCGAACACGATGACCGATTGCGTGGGCAGCACGCCCAGCGCGGCTTTCGCGCTGGCGAGGTAGTCGAGCAGCTGCTGTGCGGCGGCGGCGCCCAGGCCGAGTTCATCACGCAGCCATGCGAATGCCCTGGCTTTACTCCCCTCTCCCTCCGGGAGAGGGGCCGAGGGAGAGGGTTCGGCCATGCCGGAGTGTTCCGCGAGTACCGAACCCTCACCCCTGCCCCTCTCCCGATGGGAGAGGGGTTCAAGCAAGGCGTCGAGCTCTTCGCGCAGCCGCGATACCGCGAACGACAGTTCGTCCGTGCGTCCCGGCGCCTCACCCAGCCAGAACGGAATGCTGGGCGGCACACCGTGCGCATCTTCCACGCGCAGTCTGTCGCGTTCCACGCGCAGGATGCGGTAGCTGGTGTTGCCGAGCTGGAAGATGTCGCCGGCGAGGCTTTCCACCGCGAAATCCTCGTGCACCGAGCCGACCACCGTGGCCTGCGGTTCCAGCACCACGAGGTAGTCGGCGGTGTCGGGAATCGCACCGCCGGAGGTGAGCGCGACCAGCCGCGCACCACGCCGCGCTCGCACCTGGCGATGCACGGCGTCGCGGTGCAGGTAGGCGGCGCGCGCACCGCGGCGAGTGGTGAAGCCCTCGGCCAGCATGCGCAGCACGGCATCGAAATCCGCGCGCGCCAGACCGCGATACGGATACGCGCCGCGCACCAGCGCATACAGCGCGTCCTCGTCCCACTCGCGGCAGGCCACTTCGGCGACCAGCTGCTGCGCCAGCACGTCCAGCGGCTGCGGCGGCTGCACCAGCGCATCGAGTTCGCCACGGCGCACCGCGTCGAGCAGGGCCGCGCATTCGACCAGGTCATCGCGCGTGGTGGGGAACAGCCGCGCCTTGGGCGTGCCGCCGACGTGGTGGCCGGAACGGCCCGCGCGCTGCAGGAACGCGGCGATGGAACGCGGCGAGCCGAGCTGGCAGACCAGGTCCACGTCGCCGATGTCGATGCCCAGTTCCAGCGAGGCGGTGGCGACCAGCACCGACAATTCGCCGCGCTTCAAGCGTTGCTCGGCGTCGAGGCGCTGCTCCTTCGCGAGGCTGCCGTGGTGCGCCGCCACGGTCTCCTTACCCAAGCGCTCGGACAGATGCCGCGCCGCGCGCTCGGTCAGCCGCCGCGTGTTGACGAACACCAGGGTGGTGCGATGCGCCTGCACCAGTTGCGCGAGGCGGTCGTAGACCAATTCCCACGCGTCGTTCGACATCACCGCTTCCAGCGGCACGGCGGTGAGTTCGAGGGCGAGGTCGCGGGGGCGGGTGTGGCCCGTATTTATGATGGTGACGCCGCTTTTCGCGTTCGCCTCCTCTCCCCTCAGGGGAGAGGATTGAGGTGAGGGGCGGGTGCTCGCGGAAACGTCACCTAGAGCTGGCTCTGATGATGGTCGAGGCGAGAGTGGCCCCTCACCCCGACCCTCTCCCCAAAGGGGAGAGGGAGATGTTGTGCCGACCAAAAAGTCGGCCACCTCCTCGATGGGCTTCTGCGTCGCCGACAGCCCGATCCGTTGCAGCCGCCGCTGGCACAGCGACTCCAAGCGCTCCAGCGTCAACGCGAGATGCGCGCCGCGCTTGCTGCCGGCGACGGCATGGATCTCGTCCACGATCACGCTGCGCGTGCTCTTGAGCATCTCGCGGCCGGAGGCGGAGCCGAGCAGGATGTACAGCGATTCCGGCGTGGTGACCAGGATGTGCGGCGGCGTCTTGCGCATCCATGCGCGCTCGGCCTGCGGCGTGTCGCCGGTGCGCACGGCGGTGCGGATCGCCACGTCAGGCAGGCCGCGCTTTTCCAGTTCGGCACGGATGCCCTGCAGCGGTTCTTCCAGATTGACGTGGATGTCGTTGGAGAGCGCCTTCAGCGGCGACACGTAGACCACCCGCGTCTCGTCCGGCAGCGTGCCGCCGTTCGCCACACCCTCGCGCACCAGCGCGTCGATCGCGGCGAGGAAGGCGGTGAGCGTCTTGCCCGAGCCGGTGGGCGCGGCCACCAGCACGTGGCCGCCGTCGCGGATCGCCGGCCACGCCTGCGCCTGCGCCGCGGTGGGCGCGGCGAAGCGGCCGCCGAACCAGGCGGCGACGGCGGGGTGGAAGCCGGTCAGCGGGGAGGCATCCGCGTGCATGCAGGCAGGGCGCGATGGCAGTCGGGGACGTTCGATTCTACGCGCCCCGCCCAGTGCCCTGCGTCTGCCCGCATCCTGCTCACGCTTCGGCCGCCGCCAGCCATGCAAGCGATGCGGCGCCATGCCAAGATGCATGCCGGCCGCCGCCCGCGAGGATGCCGAGGGGAGTCCGCGGGCCGCGCCTCCATGCGAAGGACACGTATGCGTACATGGTGCGATGGGGCGATCCGCCGTCTGGGCCGGATTAGCGTACTGGCGTTGCTGTGGGGCCTTGGCGTCCCGGCGGCGCACGCCGCCACCCTGGATCCGTCGGCGCTGCCGCAGATCGAAGCGGCCACCTTCGAGGTGGTGCAGGCCAAGCCGACCAGCGACACGCTGACTTACGAGAAGCCGCTGCCGCTGGACCTGTTGCCGTACCAGGAACGCACCGACAAGTACCACTCCATAGGCACCGCGTTCGCGATCGGCCACGGCCGCTACGTCACCGCCGGCCACGTGCTGCTCGCCGGCCGGGACAGCCTGTGGGGCGCGCCCGCACTGCGCGACGCCAAGGGCAACGTGTACCTGATCGGCAAGATCGAGAAATTCGACCTGCGCAGGGATTTCGTGGTGTTCACGCTCGCCAGCCCTCCCGCGGGCGACGCGGCGCTGGCGATCGACACCAAGCCGACCTTGAACACGGTCGTCTATGCGGTGGGCAACGCACTCGGCACCGGTGTGGTGATCCGCGACGGCCTGTACACCTCCGACACGCCGGAAGAGCAGGACGGCGCGTGGAAGTGGATGCGCTTCTCCGCCGCCGCCTCACCCGGCAACAGCGGCGGCCCGTTGCTGGACAAGGACGGCAAGGTCATCGGCGTGGTGCTGATGAAGTCGGCCAACGAGAACCTCAACTACGCGCTGCCGATCGGCGAGGTGCTGGATACACCGGAGGGCAAGGCGGTGATGAACTCGCGCATGGCCTACCAGCTCGATATCTTCGACACGCTGCAAAACGGCACCTTCAAGGACGAATTCGCGTTGCCCGCGGATCTCGCGGATTTCTATCGCAGCTTCCAGGCGCGTCTCGGCGCCTTCGACGAAGCGCAACTGAAAGCTCTGCTTGCGAAGGAGTCGGCCGACTTGTTTCCGAACGGCCAGAATTCGGCACTCCTGCTGTACGAGCAGACAAAGATGGACAGCACGCCCAAGCTGATCGTCCGCGGCAGCGATGGAAAATGGATCCGGACCGGCTTTCAGTCGCGGAATTTCGCGCTTGACGACAATGGCTACGTGGATATCGCCGTGACGGGCCGGAATGCGCTCATTCATGTATCCCGGCCCGACGACATGGATGGAGCCAAATTCTACGGTGACGCGAAACTGCAGATGGACCTGCTTGCCAAAACCGGAATGTTCCAGCGCACAGTGGCGGGCGAAAAGATCAAGATCACATCGCTCGGTGAGCCGATGTCCGAGGCGGTGCACGTGGACCGCTGGCAACGTTCCTGGAAGGTGGGTGTATGGCCCTTGCTTTACGCGAACGTCGAGGTCGTGGCGTACTCGCTGCCGGTTCCGGACGGCAGCGCGATGCTGATCCGGATCGTGCCGGCAGCCAATGAACACGACACTAAGCTCGACCTGGATGCGCTTACTGACTTCGTCAACGTCTCCTATATCGGCAATCTCGCGCAGTGGAAGGAGTTCCTCGAGCAAACCGCGCTGTTGCCACCTGTGTTTCGCAATATCCATATCGACTTCGACTATGGCCACCGCTTCAGTTACACCTCGCGGCGCATCGCGTATTCGCTCACTTCCGACGTGCAGAAGATCACGCCCCGCAGCGAATTGTGGCTTGGTTTCAGGTTCCTCCTGGAGGGCGATCAACCGGTGTGGGACGCGGCACTCGTGGATCTCTGGGAGGACGAGGGTTCGGACAAGAACAACGTCGATGTCCAGCGTTTCGTCGAGCCGCCGTCGGGAGTCGACGACGACATGAGCGACAAGTGGCGCAAGTTGGCGGCGCACGGATATCCCTATAACGGTGTGGCGCGCAACGAGGACGGTCTGATGAAGATCGATGTCGTGGCGGCACAGGCCGGAGCGGCATCGCCCAAGGTGCTGTACACGGCGTTCTACGGCATCGAAGGCAACCCGTCGCAGGCCTTCATGAAAAGGAAACTCGACCTGCTGACGAAGAACCTGCAGGTGACGGAGCATTGATCGCCATGGCGGGCGCAACGGCCTTGCTGGAGATGCCCGACGGCCAGCCCCTGCGCCTGCACGACTGGCCGCTGCCGCAAGCTCGCGGCGGCGTGCTGCTCGTGCACGGGCTGGGCGAGCATGCCGGCCGCTACGGTGACCTCGCCCGCTGGTTCAACGCGCACGGTTATGCCGCGCGCGCCTGGGATCAGCGCGGCCACGGCGAAAGCCCCGGTCCCCGTGGCGTGCTCAGTCATCCCGATGACCTGCTGGCGGATCTGGCCGTGGTGCACGCCGACTACACGCGCACGCTGGGCGCCGCGCCGCTGCTGCTGGGCCACAGCATGGGCGGCCTGGTCGCCTTGCGCGCCGTGCTGGACGAACGCATCACGCCGCAGGCACTGGTGCTGTCCTCGCCCGCGCTGCGCAGCCACGCTTCGCCGGGCCTGCGGCGGTTGGCCGCGACGCTGGCACGGCTCGCGCCGAACCTGCGCCTGCGCAACGGCCTCGACCTGGAGCGCCTGAGCCACGACCCGCTGGTGGTGGCCGCCTACCGCGACGACGCGCTGTGCCACGACCGCGTCAGCCCGCGCCTCGCCGACTTCATCTTCCGCGCCGGCGCCGCCTGCATCGCCGACGCCGACCGCCTCGACGTGCCTGCCCTGCTGCTGGTGGCCGGCGAAGACGCCCTGGTCGACGCCGCCGGCAGCCGCGATTTCTCCGCCGCCGCCGCGCGTACGAAACGGCTCACTACACGCTACTTCGCGGGCCTGTACCACGAGCTGTTCAACGAAGCCGAACCCGGCCGCGGCCAAGTGCTGATGCAACTGGAGGATTGGCTGGAACGGTTGGCGGCCTGACGCGGCCGGCGCCTCGCCCGGGGCAGTCCGCCGCCGGTGCAGGCCGTTCGCCGAACGGCCCCTGGCGTACCGCCACGAGCATCCGCGCAGAAGGGACGCCATCGGTGCCGGCTTGTCTGCGGTCGTGGTGCAGACGAGCGTTTCACTAAGAAAAGGCTAAGGCAGAACGACCAGCATTCACGGGTTTCTCAGGGGACTGGCGAACCCGGCCTTGCCGCCGGCGGCACGCTCGACCTTCGACACTCCCTGCCACCTGTCCTCCATGGCTGCCGTTGCCGCCCTGGCGGCCGCCCGCCATCGGCAAATCGGGAGTGCACGCAACATCACGAGATCCGGGATGGTGGGCATGAGCAAGCGCAGTATCCGCAGTGGGCTTCTCGGAACCATGGCGCTGGCGTGTGTTCTGGGAATCTACTGGCATTACGCCGGAACCGGCGCGCACACTCCCGCCCCCGCGGACAAAACCGTGCCGGTCCGCGTATCGACCGTCGAGCGCCGCCGCATGGCCGTCGTCGAGCACACGGTCGGCACGATCGTCGCGGCGGCTACGGTCCAGGTCACGGCGCGGGTCGAAGGCACGCTGGAGTCCGCCGCTTTCAAGGAAGGAAGTTTCGTCCAGCGGGGAGACCTGCTGTTCCAGATTGATCCGCGCCCGTTCCAGGCCGCGGTCGACCAGGCCAGTGCGACCTTGCAGCGGGATCAGGCGCTGCTGGAAAACGCCCGCCGCGACCTGGGGCGCTACCAGGACCTGTATCGCCGCCACACGATCTCCGCGCAGTTGCACGACACCTCGTCGACGAACGTGGCGGTGCTGGCCGCCACGGTGGCGGCCGACAAGGCGACGCTGGAACTCGCGCGGATCAACCTCGGCTACACCCGGATACGGTCCCCGATCGATGGCAAGACCGGGCCGCTGCTGGTGCAGCCGGGCAACATGGTCGCGGCGGCCAGTGGCACGCCGCTGGTCACGATCGCGCAGATCCAGCCGGTGAAGCTCTCCTTCAACCTGCCGCAGTCCGACTTGCCGCGCATCCATGCGCGGCTCGAATCGCACCCCATCCTCGCCGAGATCGACTTGCCCGGCGCCCATGGTGCCGCGCTGTCGGCGCCGGTCGACTTCACCAGCAATGCGGTCAGCAGCCAGAGCGGCACGGTCGAGCTGCGCGCCAATTTCGGCAACGCGGATTTTTCGTTGCTGCCGGGCGAGCTGGTCAACGTCCGCGTCACGCTGGACGACATTCCGGACGCCCTGGTGGTCCCCCACGATGCGATCAACGAGGGGCCCGATGGCCCCTATGTCTACCAGGTGCAGGACGGGCGCGCCGTGCAGCGCGACATCAAGATTCTTTTCGACGACTCGAGGAACGTGGCCGTCTCCGGCGATCTCAGGCCCGGTGAACAGGTGATCGTCGAGGGGCAGCTGCGCGTCACCCCGGGAGCCAGGGTGCACATCTTCGCCGCGGACGACGGCGCACGGCCGAGTGCGCCGGGCGGCGCCGGGCCGCCGGCCGCCGGGGGCGCCGGGACCGGCCAGCCGCAATGAACATCTCGCGCCGGTTCGTCGAACGTCCCGTCATGACGATCCTGGTCATGGCCGCCCTGGTGATCTTCGGGACGTTCGGCTATTTCATGCTGCCGGTCAGCGAACTGCCGAACATGGACTTTCCGACGATCAACGTGCGCGCCAACCTGCCCGGCGCCGATCCGGAGACCATGGCATCGGCCGTGGCGACTCCGCTGGAAAGCGCCTTGTCCGGCATCCCCGGGGTGGACTCGATGACTTCGTCGAGCAGCCAGGGGTCGACCAGCATCACGATCCAGTTCAACCTCGACCGCAACATCGACGCCGCCGCGCAGGACGTGCAGGCGGCGATCTCGAGCGTCAGTCGCCTGCTGCCGAGCGCGATGCCGAATCCGCCCACGATCCGCAAGAACGATCCCTCGGCACAACCGATCTTCTTCATCGTGCTTACGTCGAAGAGCCTTCCGATAGCGACCATCGACCGCTATGCGCGGACCGTGATCGTGAACCAGATCTCGACGGTGGACGGCGTCGCCCAGGCCACGGTCCACGGACCGGCCAAGTACGCCGTGCGGATCCAGGCCGATCCGGCTGCGCTGGCGGCCAGGGACCTGACCCTGGGCGACCTGGCCGCGGCCGTCAGCGCCACCAGCACGGATCAGGCGTCCGGCGTGCTCAACGGCCCGTCGAGGACGGCGGTCGTGCATACCGACGGCCAGCTCAGCAGCGCGGCGCAGTTCCGCCGCCAGATCATCGCCTATCGCGGCGGCGCCCCCGTGACCTTCGGCGACGTGGCCAGGGTCGTGGACAGCGTCGAGGATGTCCGCTCGGCGGACTGGTACAACGACCAGCGCGCCGTGACCATCGAAATCCAGCGCCAGCCGGGATCAAACACCATCGCGGTGGTGGATCACGTCAAGGCCATGCTGCCGCAGTTCTCGGCGCAGCTTCCGGCGTCGATCAGGATGCATATCTTCTACGACCGCAGCCAGTCGATCAGGGCGGCGGTCGACGATGTGCAGCTGACGCTGCTCATTGCCGGCGTGATGGTCGTCGGCGTGATCTTCCTGTTCCTGCGCACGGTCAGGGCGACGCTGATCCCGTCCCTTGCCCTCCCCATCGCCATCGTCGGCACCTTCCTCGGCATGTTCGCCCTGGGCTTCAGCCTCGACAATCTCTCGCTGATGGCATTGACGCTTTCGGTGGGCTTCGTCGTGGACGACGCGATCGTGATGCTCGAGAACATCGTCCGGCACATCGAGGCGGGGGAGAGCCCGCGCACCGCCGCGCTCAGGGGATCCGAGGAGATCGGCTTCACGATCATCTCGATGACGGTGTCGCTGGCGGCGGTGTTCATACCCATCGTCTTCATGGGCGGGATCATCGGCCGCCTGCTGCACGAATTTGCCGTGACGATCATCGTGGCCATCCTGATATCGGGCCTGGTCTCGGTGACGCTGACGCCGATGCTGTGCGCACGGGTCCTGCGGCGCGAGGATCCGCAAGACCACAACGCGCTCTACCGCTGGAGCGAGCGTGCCTTCGACCGACTGCGGGACGCGTACGACCGAAGCCTCCGCTGGAGCATGGACCACGGCCGGTTCATCCTGGGCTTGTTCGTGGCGAGCATCCTGGCGAGCGTCGTCCTGTTCGAGGTGATGCCGCAGGACTTCCTGCCCAGCGACGACACCGGCCAGCTCCGTGGCGACGTTCAGGTCGCGGTGGGCACCTCGTTCGACCAGTACATCAAGTACGTCGCCGAGGTGCGGCAGATCATCGAGCGGGACCCCAACGTGGGGGCATTGCAGTCCGACGAGAGCGGCAGCCTGGTCATCGCCCTCAAGCCGCTCGCGCAGCGCCGGCTTTCCGCCGACCAGGTGACGAATGAGTTGCGCGCGAAGCTGAGTGACATCCCGGGGACGCGGGTCACGATCGTCAATCCCCCCAGCATCCGCGTCGGCGGCCGCAGCTCGCGCTCCAGCTACCAGTACACGCTCCGGGGGCTCAACCTGGCCGAACTGCAGGATTATTCCATCCGCCTGGTCGACACCCTGCAGCGCGACCCGACCTTCGTCGGCGTCAACAGCGACTTCGATCGGGCCGCACCCTCCGTGGAGGTCAGCATCGATCGCGCGCGGGCCGGGGCGCTCGGCGTGACGCCCGACCAGATCGAGGCGACGCTGGCCGACGCATTCGGAGGGCAGCAGGTATCGCAGATCTACGCGGCGGCGGACCAGTACAAGGTCATGCTTGAACTGCTGCCGAAATACCAGAAGGACGCATCGGCCTTGTCCAGGCTGTACCTGCGCGGCAATGGCAATGCCATGGTGCCGCTGGCCGCGGTGGTCAGCGTGCGGCCGAGCACCATGCCGCAGGAGATCAATCATTCGGGGCAGATTCCGGCGATCACGGTCTCCTTCGACATGGCCCCCGGCAAGGCCCTGAGCGACGCGGTGGCCGGCGTTCGGCGCGCGACGCTCGCGATCGGCATTCCGGCCGACATACAGGGCAGCTTCGCCGGCACCGCGGCGGCGTTCCAGAGCTCGACCTCCAACATGGGCTGGTTGCTGCTGGTCGCCGTGATCGTCGTCTACATCATCCTTGGCATGCTGTACGAGAGCTTCATCCACCCGATCACGATCCTGTCCGGCCTGCCATCCGCTTCGATGGGCGCGCTGCTGACGCTCTATCTCTTCCGCCTGCCGATGACCCTGTATGCCTTTGTCGGCATGATCATGCTGATCGGCATCGTGAAAAAGAACGCGATCATGATGATCGACTTCGCGCTGGAGCGTCAGCGCGGCAACGACGACGTGCCTGCGCGGCAGGCGATTCATGAAGCGGCGATGATCCGTTTCCGACCCATCATGATGACCACCATGGCCGCCCTGATGGGCACGTTGCCCATTGCGTTCGGTACCGGCATGGGTGCGGATTCGCGCCGGCCGCTCGGGCTCTGCGTCGCTGGCGGCCTGGTGTTCTCCCAGCTGCTCACGCTCTACATCACGCCGGTGATCTACGCGTATCTGGACGCTCTGGGCGCCCGTTCCAGACGCTGGATTGCGGGCGGCATCGACCGGGCCGCGGTCTAGCCAGCGCCTGCGCCCTCTCCGGCGGACCCTCGAAAACTGCGTGCGCTCCAACGCAGACAGCCGATCCAGTGACTTCCCCCCCGTCGAAGCCAGCGCTCACTTGTCCCGCCCTGGCCAGCGAATGCTTGAGTTCGAGCCGATGGTGGCCAGAGACCAGATCGGGGCATTCGATCCGCGTTGCGCCGGTGGATCAACGTTGGCCACGCGGCCAACTCATGCTTTTCCGCATACAACCTGATCTTACTGCGAGTTAATCACAACCATTACTATCAAGAAGTGTCAGAAGGCCGCCGCGCAGCCATGATTTCGCGAGCAGGCTTGCCGGCGTCGAATCAACCGATCCAGGCTCCATGGGCCACCACCAGCGGTCGACAGGTAGAGGAACACACGGGTGTTGCTCGAAACCTTCGCCTTGATCCGCCGCCATCCGGAATGTCTGCTGTTTCATCGTGTCGATCCCGTCGATTGTCGGCACGGGACCATGTTGCAGGTGTGTGAGACTTTTCGGCGTTGCCATAAAGCGGCTTTAGTTCGGCTCCGACTGCGCGAGTGGACACGCAGCCGGAACCGGGACATGCGCCTTACTTCACAGCTTGGCCTTGATGCCGACGAAGTACGTGCGTCCCACGACATCGTAAGTCGCCGCATCCGTCAGCAGTGGTGCGCCCGCGATCCGCGGCGGGGCCTTGTCGGTCAGATTTGCAACGCCCGCTGTGAGCATGATGTTGTGGGTCGCCTGCCAATGAGCATCCAAGTCGAAGTAGTTGTAGGCCGGGACACCAGGATCGCCGCTTCCGGCGCCGTCCATCAAGTCAGTCATCGCCGAGATGTAGCGCCAGTGCAGCGCCGCCGACACCGGCCCAACGGAGTAGCCGATCGTCGTGTTGGCCTTCCATCTCGGATGCGACAGGTCAGAGATGCTCGAGCCATCGGCCGCCAACGCCGTACTGGTATCGGCAACCGAGCCCGCGTAGTTACTGGCCGCGATCCCAGGCACGCCGGAAATCGTCAGCGAATGCACGTACGAGATGAACGTCTGCAGCCTTACCTTGCCATCGAGGGGTAGCCCCAAGTCGCGCAACGGGAAACCCCAGTGCGCTTCGACGTCGACGCCTGTGGTGACATACGAACCGATATTCTCCGAGGATTCCCGGCCCAGCGTGATGGCTCCGGTGGCCGGATCACGCGTGATTCGCTGGCAGAAGGGGTTGCTCTCGGTGTAGCCCGGATTCGAGTTGTTGGCGTTGAAACAGTTCTGCAGGACCGAATCGAGGGTCACGCCTGCGATCGCGCCCTTGATCGCGGTGTGGTAGTAGTCAACGGACATGCCGAGGTCACGCGCCATCGGCGCATTGAAGCGCGGCGTCAGCACCCAGCCCAACGTGTAGGTATCGGATTTCTCCGGCTTCAGATCCGTGTTGCCGGTGATGATGCCGTTCGCCGAATTGAGACCGTAGGTGAACGACGGATACACCGACGCGGGCACACCTTGCGCCTGGCACAACGCCTGCACCTGGGAGGCATTCGAACCGCTGCGTTGCGGACTGCCGACTTCGCACGGATCGCCATTGATGCTGTCTTGCGCCTGCACGACCGGGTTGTACAGCTCCTGCAGGCTCGGCGCGCGAATCGCCCGGTTGAACCCGCCACGGAACATCAACGCGTCGTTGACCTGCCAGCTCAGACCCGCCTTCCAGGTGTTTTCGCCGCCGAACAGGTTGTAATGCGAATAACGTTCGCCGAGGTCGAGCGACAGATCCTTTGCAAGCGGCTCGTTGCTCAGCAGCGGCACACGCAGCTCGCCGAACGCCTCGCCCACGTTCATCGAGCCGGCCGTCGAACCAATAAGGTCGTACGACGGGGAGATAATGTCCGGCGGGATCGGCGAGGGCATCACGTTGAACGCCGGATTCAGAGACGAATCGGCCCGGTAGTTGAACCTATCCGAGCGGTAGTCGACGCCGAATGCGGCCTCAACAGTCCCTGCCCACAGGTCCCCGAGATCCCCGCTGACGGAGGCCTGGAAGTAATCCTGCGTGAGCACCATGTTGTTATGCGCGGTGCCCGTGACATACGCCAGACAGCCGGGACTTACCGGGTGGCCACCGAGTGGATTCCAAGCGTAACCGACACAGTTGTTGCCATTGGAACCAATGTAGTTCGCCGTGCCGTACAAGATATTCTCGAGCGCCGGCAGATTGACGTTGTTCTGCTGATCGTTGTTGAAGTTGGTCTGTCCGTACGACGCAAAAGCGTTCCACTTCCAGCTCGACCAGCCGAACCAGCCATTGAGTCCGCCGGTCAGCTGGTAGTTATGGTAACGGAAGCTCTCGATGCGCGGCCCGAGCCCGGTCAACCAGGCTTCCATCTCCAACGGCCCGGTGCTCGGCGAACCGCCAGCGGTCGTTGCAGTGCGGGCATTGAGCAGGGACATCAACGCGGCATTGCCCGTCACGAATGGATTGTTCTGCGGCACGTAAACGTACTTGCCTGGACCGGCGAACGCGGGGCCGTTGTTGTCCGTGGCGGTCGAGCTCATGAAGTTGATCTGGGCATATGCCTCGAGGAATTCGTCGAATTTGTAGGTGACCTTCGAGAACAGATTGATCCGATGCGACGGAACCTGCACAAAGAAGTATTTCCCCAGATAGTTCTCGATCGTCGAGCAATTCGGTGAAATCTCGAGCCCCGGGATCTTGCCCACCGGCCCTTGGTAGTTCTGCACGCAGTTGCCCGCGGCGCGCGTGGTGAACAGGGTGCCGTTACTGTTCAGACCGATGTAGCCACCGTAGTTGCCGGTGCCCGAGATCGGCGTCGTGCCAGGGTAGCCAGCCAGGATGGAGTTGACCGCGGAAATCGGAATATTCCCACCAAGCTCGCCAGCGCTGAAAATACCTTCCGGCGCGCGCGGTACGGCGCGATTGAAGTTCACGGGGTCGGAAAAGAAGGAGCGATCCGCACCGGTGATCGCGTCGCGCTGGTTGTACTCGAGGTCGAGGACCGCGTTGCCCTTGTTGTCCGCGAAGTTGTTGCCCATAAGGATGCTGGCGCTGTTTTCCTGGCCACCGCCTTGGGTGCTCCCCCCGGTCTGGGCGGAGAGCTGGATGCCCTGGAAGTGCTGACGCAGGCGGAAGTTGACGACACCCGCTACGGCGTCCGAACCGTAGGTAGCCGAGGCGCCGCCGGTGATCACGTCGACGTCTTCGAGCAACGCCATGGGAATCAAGTTCAGGTCGACCGCGCCGTTCGGGTTGGTCGGCACCAGGCGCTGCCCGTCGAGCAGCACCAAGGTGCGCTCGGCGCCGAGGCCACGCAGGTCGGCGTAGGACTGGCCGCCCTGGAAGCCGGTGGCCCCTTGCACGTCGCCGACCTCGCTCTGGCCCTGTGCAGCCGCGAACTGCGGCATCCGGCCGATTGCCGTGTCGAGGGAGATCTGGCCGGCGGCGGCGATCTGGTCGATGCCGATCGTCGCCAGCGGGCTGGAAGAAACTTCGCTGCGGCTGTGCACCTGGATCAGACTACCGGTGACCGTGACGGCTTCCAGCCGCTTGACTTTCTTCTGCTCGACGGGGGGCGCGACCGAGCCTGCCGCTGCGGTCTGCGGCGCGGAATCGGCAACCGGAGCGCTCGTCCCGCCCGCGGCCGCGGCGACCGGGGAATCGCCGGTGAGGTCCGCGGCGTGCGCCGCGGCGGTGGTGGCCATGAGCCCCGCCACGATCATGAATATGGCGCGCGCGAGTGGTCGCTGCACGAATGGCTGGGTGTGGGTACCCATACCCGATGGCACTGGATTATCCACAAGCTTAGGCGCCGGGACAGACCGTGACGAAAATGCCGCCACAACCTGCTGCATCGCAGATGCGACGGTATGTTTGCTTTTCATGATTTAACCCCTTCCCCGGTATGTCCGAATTGTTTCGAACGGGACACTACGATCAAAGATTCCGGTCGCCCAGCAACGACTATTTTCTCCCCGGTGACTTCGATTACACGAAACCTTTCGCCATCTCTAACCGCTCGACCTAAAAGCAACCTGAAACGAAAATAAATGTTTGTTAAGGATTGAACGTCCGCTCCTGTGGTTGCAGCAGGGACTACCCGTCTCATCGAGGCCGACCTGGTCATCCTCGACGAACTGGGCTACTTGCCGTTCTCGCAGGTTGGCGGCGCCTTGCTGTTGCACCTCATCGGCAAGCGCTACCGGCACACCAGTCTGGCCATTACCACCGAGACGGTTGGGTTACCCCAGCCGCCGCAGCACTTCGTTCTTTCGAAAATTTAGGACGTTCACGGGGCGCGGGCGCTTCGCGTGAGGAGTCGCACCGACCGGCAGCTATGGGTCGCACAGCGACCGTCGAGCAATGCTTACCAGCCCACGAATCGCCGACCACCGATCAACGGTCGCTGACCGGCCAGGAGCTGCCGATCGCGGCCTCTGCAGCGCTGCTGAATAGCGGTCGTCCGAGGCTTGCTGTGTCGGTCCTGACCGCCGCGCGGCACCAAACCGCGGTGCTACTCAAAACCGGGGGGACGTCGCCGTCGCCATATGCGACAACATCCGTGCATAGAAAAGCCCATGCAGTGACCCGCATGGGCTTGGAGTGCATCAAGCAGTTGCTAGCGACTGACTGCGAAAACGATCAACTGCCAGCGAATAGCGCCTTGCCCCTGCGTGTGTTGATGATGATTCTGAGGAGGCAAGGTATGCCCCTTCGCAATACCGATCTCATCGCCACATCCTGTGCATCGGTAAATGCCAGGATTGGGTGCCTGCACGCCAGGGGCATGGTTAGCATCGAACGCTTCACTCAGGTTTTGCTGAAGAAAATTTCCGTTTTTGTATGACGCCATAAGCTGTTCTCCGAGGGACGGCGTAGCTCGCCGCATAGCAAAGATGGAATGAAATGGCGGAGCCAGAACTCGACTCCGCCACGACCTCACTTTTCTTTGCGAACCCCCTTGAACGGCTTCATATCGGACTTGACGTCCATGAAGCGGCCGGTGTCGGCGTTGCGTTTGACGTAGTGCCCAGAGGGCGTCTGGGTTTGCGAACGATCACGCACCGCACCGTTGCGGTGGCCGTCGCCTTTGGGTGGATTTGTTGCCATGGTTTTGCTCTCCTTAGAGCGTTGAGGTTGATGTCGCTGAAGGACCCCATGCACAAGCGGCTAGCTGTGCAGCACGGGGGTGGAAACCCACCCCCGCCTGCACCCGATTACTCGGGCACCCAAATCGGCCAGGCTTTCAGGCCCACGGAAGATGCATAAAGCTTCTTGCCGTTTTTCAGGGTGATGAACGTCCTGAAGATAAGCTTGTAACCCGGACGAGAGGGGACAGCGGCTGCCGTATTTGGCATGACTGTGGCCTTGTCAGGCACCCCACCAAAAACTCTAGGATTGAGCACGATTTGACAGAGCAACTTAGGTGCTCGATACTCCTCGGACTGTTTACGACAGTTCCCAGAGACCACACCAACGGGATGTATACGGGTATGGTTTTCTGTTGGGAGGCCGGCTGTCACCGACCACCCAGATCAATCTGATTTTTAAAAGAACTGACTTCAAGGCTTGGCAATTTCTGCTAGGCCTTTTTTGTTGCGTTCAGGCTAGCACTCTACAGTGCCGAGTGCCAGTCCCCGCATCCAGCGAAAAGGTCTATGACTGCAATGGGTTACACATTCCGCGAATCGCTGTCACCGATTTCACTTTGACACTATAACGAACAACTGCGGTGAAGTGTCGCAGGTGAAGTTCGCTGTTGTCAAACCGAAAATTCGGTATAGTGTATGAAAGTATCCCTTGTTCAGGAAAACGGAATGTGATATGGGACTGAGCCTCGGGGAAAAACTGCGCACACTCAGGAAGGACAAGAAACTCACTCTTGATGCGCTCGCGGAGAAGGTTGGCATCAGCAAGAGCTACCTGTGGGAGCTGGAGAACCGGCCCCAGTCCAACCCCTCCATTGAAAAGCTTGGCGCTATCGCCACGGTGCTTGGGGTGCCCACGGCTTACTTTCTGGACGATGAAGTCGCCCAACCCAGGGAACACCACCTGGATGAAGCATTTTTTCGAAATTATCAGAGGCTCGACGCATCCGACAAAGAACAGTTGCGGCGCATCCTCGACACCTTCAGGAAGGCAAGATGAGCACCGAGGCATGGACGCCAACTCGCGCAGCGATTCGCATCACGAAACAGCTAAATCTGTTTTCGAACTATCACGGGACACCTCGCTTCCCAGTCAACGTCACAGAGCTGGCGATGGAGGCGGCGAATCTGTTCGGGTGGAAGGATCCGATCACGGATGTGAGGGCGGAAAGTATCCCTGGCTTTGAGGGAGCCTTGTTCGCCAACGAGGCTCGCTCCCGGTGGATGCTTCTTTACAACAAGGACCTGACTTCCGACGGTCGTATACGATTCACACAGGCCCACGAACTGGGCCACTACATCCTTCATCGTCTTGAGTGTGACCGCTTCGAGTGCACCGACAAAGACATGCTCAATTGGAAGGCCGATGGTCGCAACATCGAAGCGGAATCAGACCTCTTTGCTTCCTATTTGCTGATGCCACTGGATGACTACCGGGACCAGTTGAAATCAGCACCGATATCGCTGGATTTGTTCGGCCATTGTGCAGATCGTTATGGCGTATCGCTCACCGCTGCCATCCTAAAGTGGCTCGAATGCACCGAAGAGTCCGCGGTGTTCGTCATGTCCAAAGATGGTTTCATCGACTGGGCCCATTCGAGCAATCGCGCGATGAAGGCCGGTGCTTTTTTTGCGACTCGAAGAGGTAGCCCCATCCCGATTCCAGAGAACTCGCTGGCCGGTGATGATTCTGTAGCGCATGATCGGCTTGGCAGGGAAACCACCGCGTCAGTCTGGTTCCCCAAGGCCGAAGAGCAGTTTTCGCTACGGGAAATGAAGATCCAAGCTGACCAATATGATGCAACGCTGACGCTGTTGCACCTGCCCCGATCCGCAAAGGTTTGGCCCGCTTGGAACGATAGCGAGCGTTAAAGAAATCGTGCCTTGGGGCAGACGGTTGTCCAGCGCGACGCTCAAGACCAGGAATGACCGGGATGGATGTGTATGCGTCGCTCGGCGAACGGCTAAGTGTGCGGGCCGCTGTGCGAGTTTGGTGTCGTGTTTGCGTGCGCGGCCAAGGTGCGCTCCGCCGTACCGGCCACCTTAGAGGGCGCTTCACGGCCAGCACCGTACAACCACCTAATTTTATACTTCTAATCCGCTCGGAAAGGCGGCGGCTTGCAATCGCCTAGCTTCTGGTGGCTCTACGCAATGGATGGCCACTTTATGCTTCCAACGAGATCATAAAGTGGCCAAAGTGGCCACTTTATGGTTTCCCGCACAACTGGAAAACTGGCTGCAGAAGATGGTGGGCCCGGAAGGATTCGAACCTTCGACCAAGGGATTATGAGTCCCCTGCACTAACCGCTGTGCTACAGGCCCATGGAGAACGAGCATGGCATGGTAGCGGCAGGGAATGTGGGCGTCGAGACGATCGCGTCTGCTGACAGCACGCTGTCAGCAAATCGGCATAGTCTGTCCGCTCCATCCCTGTGGAGATCCCCCATGAACACCGAAGCCATGGCGAAGCGATTGGTCGAGCTGTGCCGCAAGGGCGAGTACGAGCAGGCGCAGCGGGAGTTGTACGCACCCGATGCGGTGAGCATCGAGATGCCGGGCGCGCCGGCGGGTGCGCTGGGCGACGCGAAGGGGCTGGAGGCGATCTACGAGAAGGGCCGCCAGTTCGCTGCAATGGTGGAGACGATGCATGGCGGCACCGTCAGCGACCCGCTGGTGACCGGCAACTGGTTCAGCGTGGCGATGTCGATGGACGTGACGTTCAAGGGCCGCGGCCGCACGCAGATGTCGGAGCTGTGCGTGTACCACGTGCACGGCGGCAAGGTGGTGAGCGAGCAGTTCTTCTACGACATGGGCTGAGCACGGGCCGGATGCGGCGACGACCGTTTGCACGGCCGTCGTCGCACCTTTGCACCTCCTGCCCACCGGAGAGGAAGTACATGACCCGCTCCAAGTCAGGATAGGGGCACAGCGGCTTGGCCCTGCGCGCACGGCAACCGCAGCCTCGGCTAGATGACCTTACCAGCCAGCATGCCGACGCCTGCGGTCAACGCCATCGCAAACGCGCCCTATGTCACGACACGCATCGCCGGTTTCAATGCTTTGGCACCGCCGGTCCCGGCGCCGGCGATGCCGAGCAGGACGCAGCCCGCCCGGTGCGACTCCCGATGCAGGCGACTCACGTCCCGCTGTCGCCCGTCATCCGCCGCAACACGCCGTCCTTGAGGACGTAGTGATGGACCAGCGCAACCGTGGCATGCAGGCCAGCCAGAATCACGATGGTCCAGCCGACAATGTCGTGAAGGTCGCCGAAGGTGTGCGCCAGCGGTCCGTTCCTGACGGTGGCGAAGCGCAGCGGGAACAGCCCGAAGAACTGGAAGGTTTCGGCCTGCGCCCAGCGCCAGGCGAAACCGAGGATCACCTGCACTGCCAGCAGCAGGTAGAGCAGGTAGTGCATCGCCGTGGCCGCCTTGCCTTGCAGCCCCTCGGCAGCCATCGGCAACCGCCTGCCGCGGGTGGCGCGCCACGCCAGCCGCAGCAACAACACCGCGGCGAGCACGATGCCCAGCGAGATGTGCAGGGAATGCATCTGCGTGCGCGTGGCGCGGGGCAGAAAGCCCCAGAGCATGGCCAGCGCAAAAAGCACGAGCACCAGCAGCGCGGTGAGCCAGTGCAGGACGATGGTAGTGCGGTCGTAGCGGATCGCCGCAGCTCGCGCGGCAACGGTGGATGACGTCTGCATCATGGGCCTGCGCGCTCGTTGGTTCACTGGCACAACTGGTCTTGCGGCGTCCGGGGCAGGTACGGCAAAACCGGTCCGGTGATGCCGGCAAGCCGCCGGCAGACCGCAAGGCCGGGCGGAGCACACATGCTAGCTGCGGAAACTGTGGCATTTCTGAGCCGCAAGCGCCGCGTCTCGGAGCGGAATCGGCAGCCGCATGCGACAACGGCCGCTTGCGCGGCCGTTGAAGGCTATGTTGCGGGTAACTGTCAATCCACGTCGAGGAACGAGCGCAGCTGCTCGGAGCGGCTGGGGTGGCGCAGCTTGCGCAGCGCCTTCGCCTCGATCTGGCGGATGCGCTCGCGGGTGACGTCGAACTGCTTGCCGACCTCTTCCAGCGTGTGGTCGGTGTTCATGTCGATGCCGAAGCGCATGCGCAGCACCTTGGCCTCGCGCGGGGTGAGGCCGGCGAGCACGTCGCGCACGGTTTCCATCAGGCCGGTCTCGGTGGCCGAGTCGATCGGCGAGCTGGCGTTGCTGTCCTCGATGAAGTCGCCGAGGTGGGAATCCTCGTCGTCGCCGATCGGGGTTTCCATGGAGATCGGTTCCTTCGCGATCTTCAACACCTTGCGGATCTTGTCCTCGGGCATGTCCATTTCCTTGGCCAGCTCCTCCGGCGTGGCCTCGCGGCCGTACTGCTGGAGCATCTGGCGGGAAATGCGGTTCAACTTGTTGATCGTCTCGATCATGTGCACCGGGATACGGATGGTGCGCGCCTGGTCGGCGATCGAGCGGGTGATCGCCTGGCGGATCCACCACGTCGCGTAGGTCGAGAACTTGTAGCCGCGGCGGTATTCGAACTTGTCGACCGCCTTCATCAGGCCGATGTTGCCTTCCTGGATCAGGTCGAGGAATTGCAGGCCGCGGTTGGTGTACTTCTTGGCGATCGAGATCACCAGGCGCAGGTTCGCCTCGACCATTTCCTTCTTGGCGCGGCGGGCCTTGGCCTCGCCACTGGCCATGGCGCGGTTGATTTCCTTGATGTCGGTGAGCGGCAGGAACAGCTTCTGCTCGATCGCGGCCAGCTTCTCCTGCTCGGCGTCGATCGCCTCGCGGTGGGTCTTGACGTTGGGCGACCACTTCTGGCGCTTGCGGCCCAGCTCGGCGGCCCACTCGACGTTGCCCTCGTTGCTGGGGAAGGCCTTCAGGAACTCGGCCTTGGGCATCTTCACGTGCTTGACGAAGATCTCCATCAGCACGCGCTCGTGATGGCGGATGTCGCCCACCACCTCGCGCAGCTTGCGCACGAAGCCGTCGATCAGCGCGCTGGGCAGCTTGAGCTTGAGGAACTCCTCGGCCATCTGGTCGCGCAGCTTGACGATCTTCTTGTCGGTGATGCTGGTGGCCTTGGGAGCCGCCTTCTGGAACTTGGCGTAATGGTCGCGCAGCAGCTCCATGCGGCGCTTGACCTCTTCCGGATCGGGGCCGCTGGCCACGGCCTCCTCCTCCTCGGAATCGGCCTCCTCGTCTTCCTCGTCGCCTTCGCTCTCCTCGCCGTTCTCGGCGGCGGCGGCCGCGGCTTCCTCGGCCTCGATGCGCGCGGCGTCGGCGGCGGCTTCCAGGTCGAGGAAGCCGGCGAGGATCTCGGACAGGCGACGCTTGCCGTCCAGGTGCTGGTCGTACTCCTCCAGCAGCAGCTCGATGGTCAGCGGGAAGCTGGCCAGCGCCTGTTGCACCTGGGCCAGGCCTTCCTCGATGCGCTTGGCGATGGCGATCTCGCCCTCGCGGGTGAGCAGCTCGACCGTGCCCATCTCGCGCATGTACATGCGGACCGGGTCGGTGGTGCGGCCCACCTCGGCGTCCACGGCGGAAAGCAGGGCGACGGCTTCCTCGGCGGCGGCCTCGTCGTCGCCGGTCGCGCCGGGCGCGTTGTCGGCCAGCGGGTCGGCGTCCGGCGCGGCGTCGTGCACCTCGATGCCGACGCCCTTGAGCACCGCCATGATGTCCTCGATCTGCTCCGCGTCGACGATGTCGTCGGGCAGGTGATCGTTGATCTCGGCGTAGGTGAGGTAACCCTGCTCCAGACCCTTGGCGATGAGCGCCTTGATTTCGGACTGTTGCTCGTGGACTTTGTTGTTCATTCACCGACCGCCGCAGGGTTCAAGAACCGGACATTATAGCGATGTGTTGCTTTTTTGACCAGTTTTCAAGGTGGAAATTTCGCCGGAACTGACAGCAAAAATCGCGCCAGATCGCGGGTTTGCACGTCAACTCCCGCGCCGGATGTTCAGCCGGTATCAAGCCGGAACGTCACCGGCCCGTCGTTGACCAGGCTGACCACCATATGGGCACCGAAGCGCCCGGTTTCCACTGCCGGATGCGCGGCACGGGCCAGCTCCAGCAGCCGCTCGAACCAGCGCCGGCCATGCTCGGGCGGCGCCGCGCTGGTGAAGCTGGGGCGCATGCCGGAACGGGTGTCGGCGGCCAGCGTGAACTGGCTCACCAGCAGCAGGCCGCCGCCGGTGTCGCCGAGCGAACGGTTCATCTTGCCGGCGTCGTCGGCGAACACCCGGTAGCCGAGCAGGCGTTCCAGCATGCGCCGCGCCTGCGGCTCGCCGTCCTGCGGCTCCACCGCCACCAGGGCCAGCAGGCCGGAGCCGATCGCCCCCACGGTTTCGCCTGCGACCTCGACACGGGCGGAGAGCACACGCTGGATCAAGGCGATCATGGCGACTCGGCGGGAGGCGAAGTGCGCAGCATAAGCGCGCCGCGCGGCCGGTGGAAGGTGGTCGCATGACGATCCCGTACACTGCGCCGATGCGTGCCGACATGTACCTCCTTTACCTGCTGCTGCGCCTGCTCGCCCTGCTGCCGCTGCGCACGCTGCAGGCCGCCGGCGCGCTGCTGGGCCGCCTCGCGCTGTGGCGGCGCACCCGCACCGCGCACCACGTGGCGGTGAACCTGGCGATCGCCCGGCCCGGGCTGGACGCGGCTTCACGCGCCGCACTGCTGCGCGAGGCACTGGCCGAGAGCGGCAAGTCGGCCACCGAGATCGTGAAGATCTGGGGCGGCGGCGCCGAACGTGCGCTGCAGCTGGTGCGCGAGGTGCGCGGCGAGGCGCTGTTCGACGCCGCGCTGGCTGCCGGCAAGGGCGTGATCGTCGCCGCGCCGCACCTGGGCTGCTGGGAACTGCTGAACTACTGGCTGTGCCGCAAGACGCCGATGGCGATCCTTTACCGACCGCCGCGCATCGCCGCGGTGGAAGGCCTGCTGCGCAAGGTGCGCGGCGCACTGGCGCCGGAGCAGGTGCGCGCCGAGGGCGCGGGCGTGCGCACGCTGTACAAGCGACTCGCTGCGGGCGGCACGGTGGGCATCCTGCCCGACCAGAAGCCGCGCGCCGGCGAGGGCGAGTTCGCGCCGTTCTTCGGCCGCGACGCCCTGACCATGGTGCTGCTGCCGCGCCTCGCCGCGCGCACCGGCGCCGCCGTGCTGTACGCCTTCGCCGAACGCCTGCCGCAGGGCGCCGGCTACCGCATCCACATCCTGCCCGCGCCGGATGGCTTGGCCGACGCCGATCTCGGCGTGGCCTGCACCGCGCTCAATCGCGGCGTGGAAGCCTGCGTGGACCTCGCGTTTTCCCAGTACCAGTGGCAGTACAAGCGCTGGTCGGCGCACGACCGTCCCAGCCCGTACGACACGCAGAACCACGCGTAGGCGGGCTGATACCGGCCTGTATCCGTGGCATCGCTGTAGGAGCGCACCCTGTGCGCGAATGTTTTTGTTCCGATCAGCGCCAAAGCATTTCGCGCACAGGGTGCGCTCCTACAGTTGACCCAGCACCACGCGCACGAGGTGGTCTCCGCCGTCGTCGAGCAGCGCGACGGGCTCGCTGGCGGGCAGCGGTTGGCCGTCCAGCTCCAGTGTCGCCACGCCGCGGCAGACGCCATGCGGGTTTTCCACGCGGATCGTGTAGCGGGTGCGGCCGCGGTGCCGGTAATCGAGCTCGAAGCCGGGCCACGCCTTCGGTATGCACGGGTCGATGCCCAACGCGTCGCCTCGCTTGCGGAAGCCAAGGATGGCTTCCAGCCCCGCACGGTACAGCCAGGCGGCCGAACCGGTGTACCAGGTCCAGCCGCCGCGGCCGGCCAGGTCGCCCACCGAGTACACGTCGGCGCAGGAGACGTAGGGCTCAACCTTGTAGCGCGCCGCCGCGTCGGCATCGTCGCTGTGACGGATCGGGTTGAAGAACCCGAACAGCTCGTCCGCGCGGTCGCCGTCGCCCAGTGCGGCCCAGGCGAAGATCGACCACACCGCGCCGTGGGTGTACTGGCCGCCGTTCTCCCGCACGCCGGGCGGATAGCCCTTGATGTAGCCGGGATTCTCCGCACCGCCCTGGTCGAACGGCGGCGCGAACAGGCGCGAGAGCCGATGTTCGCGATCGACCAGCTCGCGTTCGTTCGAGGCCATCGCCTGCGCCGCGTGCGCGGCATCGGCGGCGCCGGCCAGCACGCTCCACGACTGCGCGATGGTGTCGATGCGGCAGGCGTCGCTGGTGTGCGTGCCCAACGGCGCGCCGTCGTCGTAATAGCCGCGGCGATACCAGGCACCATCCCAGGCCTGTTCCAGCGCCGCTCGCATGGCCGCGGCGTACTCGCGCCAGACCCTCGCGCGGACGATCTCGCCGCGACTTTCGGCCAGGGGCGCATAGGCCTCGATCGTGCGTATCAGGAACCAGCCCATCCAGCTGCTTTCGCCGCGGCCACCCGCACCCACGGCGTTCATGCCGTCGTTCCAGTCGCCGGTGCCCATCAGCGGCAGGCCGTGCGCGCCGCGGGTGAGCGCGCTGTCCAGCGCGCGGGCGCAATGCTCGTGCAGGCTGGCCTTGTCGTTCGAGCTGCCGGGCTGGAAATAGGCATCGGTGGCGCCATCGGGAATCGCCTGCCCGGCGAGGAAGGGCAAGGCCTCATCCAGTACCGCCACGTCGCCGCTGACCTCGACGTAGTGCGCGGCCACGTGCGCCAGCCACACGCGGTCGTCGCTGATGCGGGTGCGGATGCCCTGCCCGTTCGGCGGCAGCCACCAGTGCTGCACGTCGCCCTCGGCGAACTGGCGGCCGGCCGCACGCAGCAGGTGTTCGCGCGCGAGGTCGGGGCGGCTCACGCACAGCGCCATCACGTCCTGCAGCTGGTCGCGGAAACCCCAGGCGCCGCTGGCCTGGTAGTAGGCGGTGCGCGCCCACAGGCGGCAGCCGGCGACCTGGTAGAGCAGCCAGTCGTTGAGCATGAGGTCCAGCGCGCGGTCGGGCGTGCGCACCTGCACCGCGTCGAGCAGGCCGTTCCATTGCGCGGCGATCGCGGCCAGCACCGCGTCGAGGTCGATCGCGCGGTACTTCGCCACCAGCGCCTGCGCACCGATCTCGTCGGCGGCGTCGCCCAGCAGCCAGCGCAATTCGAGTTCGGTATGCGGCGGCAACTCGATACGCAGCTGCAGCGCGCCGCAAGGGTCGAGCCCCGCGCCGAAGCGGCCGGGCAGCGGCGCGTCGTCATGCAACGCCGCCGGACGATCCGGCGCGCCCAGCGGGCCGAGGAAGGCCGCGCGGTCGCCGCTTAGCGATTGCTGGCCGCCACCCAGGTCGGCGAAGGCCACGCGCTCGCCGAAGTCCGGCCGCCAGCGATTGCGCGCGAACAACGCGCCGGTCTTCTCGTCACGCGCGGTCTGCACGAAGGGCGCGGGCACGGAGCCGTTCGGGCCCAAGGCCCACTCCACGTAGGCGGTGAGCGAAAGCCGTCGCGTGCGCGTGGAACGATTGACCAGACGCAGCCGCGCGAGCTTCAGCGAGTCGTCCACCGGCACGCATTGCACGAGTTCCAGCGCGATGCCGTGGGCATCGGTCTCGAAGCGGCTCCAGCCCTTGCCGTGGGTGGTGGCGTAGGTCGCGCCGACCACGCGGATCGGCGCCGCGGTGGCGCTCCACAGCGCGCCGTTTTCCGCGTCGCGCAGGTACATCACTTCGTGCGGGCAGTCGCTCACCGGATCGTTGGGCCAGGGTGTCAGCGGGTTCTGCTGGCTGTTGATCGACCACGCGTAGCCGCCGCCCTCGGCCGAGACGAGAAAGCCGAAGTTCGGGTTCGCGATCACGTTCACCCAGGGCTGCGGCGTGCAGCGGCCCTCGGCGAGTTCGATGCGATAGGCGCGACCCTGCTCCACGAAGCCGCCGATGCCGTTGGGGAATTCCGGCGATGCGGCGGCCGCGGCAAGCCCGCGCGCCGGCGCGGTGGCACGCAACGGCGGCGCGGGTGTCGATGCCGCGCTTGCCGCGGCCGGCCGCGCTGCGGTTTCACCGTCCAACACCAGCCGCGCCACGCAGGCCAGGCCGTCGCGCAGTTCGTCGCCGATCGCGCCTTCCTGCAGCGCGAACAGCTCGGCCTTGGGCAAGGTCTCGTCGGCTTTCAGTTGCGCCTGCCGTGCCTGCACCAGCGGAGCGAGCGCCGTCTGCGCCGCGGCACCGCCCGCATCGAGCAGCACCACGTCCATCGCACAACGTTGCGCGTGCCACAGTTGCTGCGCACTCAGCAGCTCCTGCACGCGCGGCAGATCGGCTTCGCCGTGCAGGCGCAGCAGCGCGATCGGACGATCACCGGAAATGCCTGCGGCCCACAGCGTGGGCGCGCCACCGCGGCCTTGCGCGATGGCCTCCGGTGCGGCGCGTTGCGCGGCATCGCTGACCAGCAGCGCATCCAGCCAGTGCGCGGCGCGGTCGGCCTCCGCATCGTCGATGCCGAACTCGCGCAAGCGTGCCTGCGCCTGCTGCGTGGCGCCGTCGAACAGCCGCGCGGCAGCGTCCGCATCTCCCGCCTGCGCGGCGAGCGCCAGCACGCCGTCGCGGCTGTCGGCCAGCCGCGTCCACAGCAGCACGGTGACTTCGCTGTCCGGCGCCAGGGTGAAATGGCGGCGTTGCGCGAACACCGGATCGAGCACGCAGCCCGTGCCGCCGCCCAGCGCGGCGCCCGGCTGCAGCGCCTGCGCATGGCGCAGCGTGCGGCCGCGACCGAGGAAGGCCATGCGGTCGGTCTCTACCTCGGGCGCGGCGGTTTCGGCCGTGCCGACGACACGCAACGCCTGCGCGGCCCAGATCGTGGCCTCGTCGTTCGAACGCTTGCGGCGCGTGCCCAGCAGCAGGCCGTGCCCGGCATCCCATTCGGTGCGCACGAACATCTTGGAGAACGCGGGATGCGCGTCGTCCGCGCCCGCCGGACCCAGCACCAGTTCGGCGCAGCTGGTGATCGAGAGACGCCGCACGCGGTCGCCATGGTTGCTCAACGTGAGCCGGCGCAGCTCCACGTCCGCATCGGCGGCCACCGCCACCTCCAGCGTGCTGTGCAGGCTGTGGTGGCGGCGCCGGAACGTGGCGCGGCCGGGCTCGAACTGCACGGCGTCGTCGGGCGCGTCGTGGCCGAATGGCTGCCGCGTGGGCGACCGCACTTCGCCGCTGTCCTCGTCGCGCAGCAGCAGCCAGCTGCCCCAGCCGTCGACCACCGGATCCTCGCGCCAGCGCGTCACCGCGAGGTCGCCCCAGCGACTGAAGCCCGCGCCATGACGGTCGAGCATCACGGTGCTGCGACCGTTGGAAAGCAGGCAGTGTCGCGGCGTGGCGGCGATCATCGGCGGAGTTTCATGCGGGGAAGCGTCGAGCATGCGGGGCCGTGCGCATTCACGGCGTCAATGCAGCGCGGGCGGCACGCTGGCCGGCGAACATTCCGCCACGTCCGCGCATGCCCACCATCACTTCGCATCCTCCGCTGGAATCCGGCCCGCAGCTGCAGCATCTGCAGAACAAGGCCTGGGCGTATTTCCAGTACGAGACGAACCCGCACAACGGCCTGGTGGCGGACAAGACCGCGCCCGACTGGCCCGCCAGCATCGCCGCCACCGGCATGGCGCTCAGCGCGTATCCGGTGGCGGTGGAGCGCGGCCTGCTGGCCGAGCGCAGCGCGATCGCGCGCACCCTGGCCACGCTGCGCTTCTTCCGCGACAGCGTGCAGGGCGAGGCGGCCGACGCCACGGGGTATCGCGGCTTCTACTACCACTTCCTCGACATGCAGAGCGGCAAGCGCGCGTGGCAGTGCGAGCTGTCCACCGTGGACAGCGCCTTCCTGTTCGCCGGCATGCTCACCGCGGCGGCGTACTTCCGCGCCGACACGCCGGAACAGCGTGAGATCCGCGAACTGGCCGACCTGCTCTACCGCCGCGCCGACTGGGCCTGGGCGCAGGCCGCGGACGGCACCATCGGCCACGGCTGGCACCCGGAGAGCGGTTTCATCCCGCACCAGTGGCAGGGCTACGACGAAGGCCTGCTGCTGTATACGCTGGCGCTGGGCTCGCCCACGCACGCGCTGCCGCCCGCCGCGTTCGCGGCCTGGGCTTCCACCTACGAGTGGAAGCACGCCTACGACCTCGATTACCTCTACTGCGGACCGCTGTTCACCCACCAGCTGTCGCACGTGTGGATCGACTTCCGCGGCATCCGGGACGCCTTCATGCGCGGCAAGGGCATCGACTACTTCGAGAACAGCCGGCGCGCCAGCCTGGTGCAGCAGCGCTACGCGGTCGACAACCCGCTGGGTTTCAAGGGCTACGGCGCGGAGTGCTGGGGCATCACCGCCAGCGACGGTCCCGGCGAAACCACCCGCACCGTCGATGGCGTCGCACGCCAGTTCTACGGCTACGTGGGTCGCGGCGCGCCGTGGGGCATCGACGACGGCACGCTGTCGCCATGGGCGGTGGTGGCCTCACTGCCGTTCGCGCCCGAGATCGTGTTGCCCACGCTGCACTACTTCATCCACACGCTGGCGCTGCACGACAAGCACCCCTACGGCTTCGAGGCCAGCTTCAACCCCAGCTGGGGCGGCGACGCGGCCTGCGGCTGGGTCTCACCGTACTTCTTCGGCATCAACACCGGGCCGATCCTGCTGATGGTCGAGAACCAGCGCAGCGGCCTGCTGTGGAAGCTCTTGCGCGGCTGCCGGTATATCGTGGACGGCCTGCGCGCCGCCGGCTTCAGCGGCGGCTGGCTGGACGCGCAGGGCAAGCGATCCTGAAATCCCGCGGTGGGCGCGCACAACGCGCCGCCGCATCCCTTCAATACAAGCGGAGCAATGCGATGGAACTGGGCATGGTCGGGCTGGGCAAGATGGGCGCCTACATGGCGGAGCGGCTGGTGCAGGGCGGCCACAAGGTCACCGGCTACGACCCCAGCGCCGACGCGCGCCAGGCGGTGGCGGCCAAGGGCATTGGCGGCGCCGACTCGCTGGCGGCACTGGTCAAGGCGCTGCCCGCGCCGCGCGTGCTGTGGCTGATGGTGCCCGCGGGCAAGATCACCGACGACACCGTCAACGCGCTGCTGCCGCTCTTGGCCAAGGGCGACACCGTGATCGACGGCGGCAATTCCAACTACAAGGACACGCTGCGCCGCGCCGCGCTGTACGCCGAACACGGCCTCGGCTACGTGGACTCCGGCACCAGCGGCGGCATCTGGGGCCTCAAGGAGGGCTACAGCATGATGGTGGGCGGCGACGAAAAAACCGTAGCCGCGTTGAAGCCCATCTTCGAGACGCTGGCGCCCGCCGCGGACCAGGGCTGGGGCCGCGTCGGCCCGGTGGGTTCCGGCCACTTCACCAAGATGGTCCACAACGGCATCGAGTACGGCCTGATGCAGGCCTACGCCGAAGGCTTCTCCATCCTCGCGCACAAGAAGGAATTCGGCCTCGACCTGCACCAGGTCGGCGAGATCTGGCGCTACGGCAGCGTGGTGCGCTCCTGGCTGCTCGACCTCACCACCGACGCGCTGGGCAAGAACCCCACGATGGACGGCATCGCGCCCTACGTGGTCGATTCCGGCGAAGGCCGCTGGACCGTGGACGAGGCGATCGACCTCGACGTGCCCGCGCCGATCATCACCGCCTCGCTGATCGAACGCCTGCGCTCGCGCGACACCGAATCGTTCTCCGACAAGCTGCTCTCGGCGATGCGCAACGAGTTCGGCGGGCATGCAATCAAGAGCGAGGCGAAGTAGGGGCCTGCCTGCACAACGCCATCCCGGCTGGAAGATTCAGCCGGGATAAAACGGCCAGAACTTCGGTATCAGCCACATCGACAGCGCGCAGAACAGCGCGATCAGCGGGATGCCCACCTTCATGAAGTCGGTGAAGCGATAACCGCCGGCGTAATACACCATGGTGTTGGTGGGATAACCCACCGGCGTGGCGAACGAAGTCGCCGCGGCGAAGGCCACGGCCACCACGAACGGGCGCGGATCGGCGTGCACGGCGTGCGCCACGCTGGCGGCGATGCCGACCATCAGCACCACCGAGGGGTTGTGGCCCATTAGCTCGGTGAGCAGGGCGGTAAGCAGGTACACCATCACGAGCGCGGCCAGCGGGCCGTGGTTGCCGATCAGGCTGAGGCCCGCCTGCACCACTTCCTGCGACAGGCCGGTCTTCTCGATCGCGGTGCCCAGCGGCAGGATCGCGCCGAGCAGGATGATGATCTTCCAGTCCATGCCCTCGTAGACGTCCTTGCGGCCGAAGCAGCCGGTGAGCGCCATCGCCGCCGCGCCGCAGATCGCCGCCACCGGAATCGGCAGCCAGCGCAGGCCGGAGACCACCACCACGCCGGCCATGATCGCCGCGGCCACGATCGCCTTGCGCGACATGCGCCGCGCGTCGTCGCGCTCGCTGAGCACGATGAAGGCGTCGTCGCCGCGCAGCTGCGGCATGCTGCCCTCGTCGACCAGCACCAGCAGCACGTCGCCCACCGCGAGGCTGACGTCGCTGAGCTTGTCGCGCAGCACCTGGCCGCGGCGGTGGATCGCCAGCACCACCGCGTCGGGGCGGCGGCCGAGATCGGTCTCGGCCAGCCGGCGGCCTTCGGCGAGGCTGGCCGGCGCCACCATGATCTCGGCCAGCACGCGCGGATGGTCGGGGTCGCGCACGTAGCGGCTTTCCGGCACGTTGTGCAGGTGGGCGCGACGCTGGAACTCCTCGATCTTCTCCCAGTCGCCGCGCACCAGCAGCACGTCGCCTTCCTCCATCTGCTGCGAGCGCGGCGACCACATGCGCCGCTCGCCGCGCAGCAGCTCCAGCGGATACACGCCGTAGCGCTCGCCCAGTTGCGCCTCGCCGATGCTCTTGCCCAGCAGCGGCGAAGACGCGGTGAGCGCGAGCTCGGTGACGTACTTGCCGATCTCCACCTCCTCGATCTCGTCGGCATCGATGTGGCGCGGCAGCAGCCAGCGCCCCACCAGCATCAGGTAAAGCATGCCGGCCACCGCCAGCAGCGCGCCCATGCCGGTGAACTCGAACACGCCGAAGGCGGGCAGGCCGTGCTGCTGCGCCAGCGAATCGGCGAGCAGGTTGGAGGAGGTGCCGATCAGGGTGCACACGCCGCCCATCTGCGCGGCATAGGCCATCGGCATCAGCACCCGCGCCGGCGAGGTGCCGGTACGCTGGCACACGCGCAACGCCAGCGGCAGGAAGGTGGCGACCAGCGCGATGTTCTTCACGAACGCGCCCATAGGCGCGATCGCCAGCATCAGGGCTAGCGTGAGCAGCCACGGCTTGCGGATGCGCATCAACAGCCGGCTCAGCGGCTCCAGCACGCCCGAGCGCTCGATGCCGATGGAAGCGCGAACATCGCCGCCACCGTCACCGTGGCCTCGTTGCTGAAGCCGGACAGCGCCTCGCTGGGGCTGACGATGCCCAGCACCACCAGCGCGGCCAGCACCAGCAGCGCCACCAGGTCGATGCGCAGCTTCTCGCTGGCGAACAGCGCCATCGCCACCGCGATCACGGCGACCACCGCCCAGGCCTGCCAGCTCATGCGGCGGCCCCGGCTGGCGCGGTCGGCGACGACGCCCCGCGTGCTGTCTGCATCGGTCTCACCCTGATGGCGGTTCCACCCGCATGCTACGCGACGGCGGCGCAGCCGCAAACCGCGCACGGTGCATTCACCCCGATCCGGCGCAGAATGCGCGGATGAATGCGCCGCTCCCCCTCGCAACCACCGACACGCGCCGCCAGCCTACCGTGGCGCTGGCGCTGGGCTCGGGCGGCGCCAAGGGCCTGGCGCACATCGGCGTGATCGAGGAGCTGGAGGCGCAGGGTTACCGCATCACCGCGATCGCCGGCAGCTCGATGGGCGCGCTGATCGGCGGCATCCACGCGATGGGCAAGCTGGACGTCTACCGCGACTGGGTCAGCGCGCTGGCGAAGTTCGACGTGCTGCGGATGGTGGACTGGACCTTCTCCGGCGGCGGCCTGATCAAGGGCGAGAAAATCATCGGCACG
>Ga0105237_10000231_pt1 | contig 79368 bp, 66 predicted proteins | sample KBSC24metaG_FD_81520 | JGI IMG/M metagenome (GOLD analysis project Ga0105237, IMG submission 81520) | Corn rhizosphere microbial communities from Kellogg Biological Station, Michigan, USA - KBS C2-4 metaG | ecosystem: Host-associated > Plants > Roots > Rhizosphere > Soil | place: Michigan, USA...
GCCGGCCGACTTCGCCGCCGCACTCGGCTCCCACGACTTGACGAAGGGAATCGCCGCGAGCACGACGCCCGCACCGCCAACGACCGAAGTCGTCGCAGTCAGGAATCGGCGGCGCCCAGGGTCTACCACAGCATCGTTTGCCATCAGCACTCCGCTGCAAACTTTCGAGAAAATCGGTTGGACGGCTCGACCGCGTCCATGGCGACGCCCCATCGGGGCGGGCATCGCCGCTGCTGCAAGACGTGACTGCAATAACGCTGGTGAATCGCGGTATTGCCCGCGCTTGCCTAGGGCGAGCCCCAAAATCGTGTTAGTTTAACGAACGCCCCCGCACCGCACAATCAAAGCGGGCGTCGTTTACCTGCCATGCCGCCGTCATCGGCGCGACCGCGAACGGTGCATCGGACCGGTGCACGCGGCGCCGAAGAACGCGAGGCGACGACATCATGCCGACCCGCACGACCTACAACACGCTCGCCTTCATCGCCCGCTGCGCCGTCGTCGGCCTCGCGGCGGCGTTCGTGCTCAGCGTATTCGCGCCGGGACTGGTCGAGCGCCTGCGCGGGAGAAGCCACGCCGGCGAAACGATGCATGCCGCCGCCGGCGACGACGCTGCGACAACTCGCCACGGCCCGGTGTCGTATGCCGACGCCGTCCGCCGCGCCGCACCGGCGGTGGTCAACATCTATGCGAACAAGGCGACGTTGTACCGCCCTGCCGTACCGGTCGCCGACGCGCTGACGCAGCGCCTGCTCGGCTACGTGCCGGGACGCATCCAGCGGCGGCAGGAACAAAGCCTGGGCTCCGGCGTCATCTTCAGCTCGGACGGCTACGTGCTGACCAACAATCACGTGATCAACGGCGCCGACGACATCCAGGTGCTGCTCGACGACGGACGCGTGTCGAAGGCGCAGATCATCGGCACCGATGCCGAGACGGATCTGGCCGTGCTGAAGATCGAGGCCAACAACCTGCCCGAGATCGCCGTACCGGAAGACGCCACCGCCGACGTCGGCGACGTCGTGCTGGCGATCGGCAATCCGTTCGGGCTCGGCAAGACCGTCACGATGGGCATCGTCAGCGCGACCGGAAGACAACTGCGCGCGTCGTCCTACGAGGACTTCATCCAGACCGACGCGGCGATCAACGCCGGCAATTCCGGCGGCGCGCTGGTCAACGCGCTCGGCGAGCTGGTCGGCATCAACAGCCGCGTGTATTCGCGTGCGCAGTCCTCGACCGGCCTCGGCGCCTCCCAAGGACCGTCGCAAGCCGCCGAAGGCATCGGCTTCGCGATCCCCGTGATGACAGCCAAGGCCGTGCTCGACCAGATCGTCAAGCACGGCCGCGTGATCCGCGGCTGGCTCGGCGCCGACTACAGCGACGTCCCCGCCGCCGTCGGCGCGACCGCGCACCAGCCCGGCGTCCTGATCCGTCAGATCACGCCGGAAAGCCCCGCGGCCCAATCCGGCCTGCTCCCCGGCGACCTGCTGCTGAAACTCGACGGCACGGCCATCGTCGACCAGCTCGACCTGCGCAATCGCGAGGCCGCGATCGCGCCGGGCACCAAGGTGCGCCTGGAAGGCTTGCGCAACAACGTGGCCTTCGCGATCGACGTGGTGCTGGCGCAGCGGCCGGCGCCGAGCACGACGGGGGCTTGAAGAGCCGGGATTGGGGATTGAAGAGCCGGGATTGGGGATTCGGGATTCGGGATTCGGAAAGGCGGCGAACGGCCCGGCAATTGTCGACGTCATTCCCGCGACGGCGGGAATCCATTGGGCTTGAGAAGCTGTCGAAGCAACTTGGGTTCCCGCTTTCGCGGGAATGACGGCAAGGTATTTTGGACCCTGACCCGGTCGCGCTCAACGCCGGCGCTTTTCCGAATCCCGAATCCCCATTCCCCAATCCCGGCCTCTAAAGCGCCTTCTGATACCGATCCCGCAGCGTCGCCACGCGCTGCACGTACACCTGCGTCTCGTCGTACGGCGGCACGCCGCCATACTTCAGCACGGAGGCGGCGCCGGCGTTGTAGGCGGCGGTCGCGAGCTTGGCGTCGCCGTTGAAATCCTTCAGCAGCTGCGCGAGATAGCGCGCGCCGCCGCGGATGTTCTGCGCGACGTCGAACGCATCGGTGACGCCGAGGTCGCCGGCCGTGCCCGGCATCAGCTGCATCAGGCCCTGGGCGCCCTTGTTCGACAGGGCCAGCGGATTGAATGCCGACTCGGCATGGATCACCGCCCGCAGCAGTGCGCTGTCGACGCCGAACTCGGCCGCCGCGGCGGCGATCTCCGCACGGTAGGCTTCGAGGTTCAAGGCGGTGCGCGAGAAGTCGATCGACGAATGCACATCGCAGGCAACGCACGTCGCGATGTAGGTGAACAGCACCGCGAATGCGCTGCCGCTCGGCTTGATGTTCGTGTATTCGGTGATGCCGTCCTTGCGCTGCACCCGGTAGACCGAGCCGCGCAGCACCTTCATCGACGGCGTATTGGTCGAAGCGACCGACGGCGCAGGCTTGGCCGAGGCGACGATGACCGGCGGCGCCAGTGCCGGCGCGGACGAGCCCGCCCCGGCCGCGACCACCGAGAAATCGGCCCTGACCGGTTTCTCCTTCGCGTTTTCCTCGTATACCCAGCCCTGCGTAGTCACGGTGCGCTTGCCCGGCGCGGGCGACGACCCGATCGACGGCGAGGGCGCTGCAGGCAGCGCAGGCTTCTTCGGTGCCGTGTCCTCGTAGCGCGACAGCACCGAGCACTTGGAAAAGCCGTCGCTCTTGTTGGTGTAGGCGACGACGCCGCCCTTCGCCTCGCACTTGTACAGCACGCCCGCCCGCGCCTCCCGTGGCGCCGCGCACGCGAGCGCGATGCCGAGCAAGGCAAGGGCGGCGAGGGACGTGGCTGGACGCGGCATGGTCGTTATTGAACCCTTTTCGATACGAGAGTTTCCGCCTGTCCGGTCACAGCCCCGGCGGCCGCGCTGGCGCGGGCGCCTGCCGGAACGCTTGGCGGGGCGCCTTTTTACCACGTAAACTATTGGACTTCCTAGGATTTCGACTCATGCCCGGCAAGCTCTACATCAAGACCCACGGTTGCCAGATGAACGAGTACGACTCGGCCAAGATGGCCGACGTGCTGCATGCGGCGCATGGGCTGGAGCTGACGCAGAACGAAGCCGAGGCCGACGTCATCCTGATCAACACCTGCTCGATCCGCGAAAAGGCGCAGGAAAAGGTCTTCAGCCAGCTCGGCCGCTGGCGCGAACTGAAGCAGGCCAACAGCGCCGTCGTGATCGGCGTCGGCGGCTGCGTCGCGAGCCAGGAAGGCGACGCCATCGTCAAGCGCGCGCCGTTCGTCGACCTCGTGTTCGGCCCGCAGACCCTGCATCGCCTCCCGGCGATGATCGAAGCCAAGCGCGCCAGCGGCAAGCCACAGGTGGACATCTCCTTCCCCGAGATCGAGAAGTTCGACGCTCTGCCGCAACCTCGCGCCGAGGGCCCGACCGCCTTCGTCTCGATCATGGAAGGCTGCTCGAAGTACTGTTCGTTCTGCGTCGTGCCGTATACGCGCGGCGAGGAGATCAGCCGGCCGTTCGACGACGTCGTCGCCGAAATCGCCGAGCTCGCCGAGCAAGGCGTGCGCGAGGTCAACCTGCTCGGCCAGAACGTCAATGCGTATCGCGGCGCGATGCACGACGGCACCGTCGCCGACTTGGGCCTGCTGATCCACGCGATCGCCGAGATCGACGGCATCGGCCGCATCCGCTTCACCACCTCGCACCCGCTCGAATTCAGCGACTCGCTGATCGACGCCTACGCCAACGTGCCGCAGCTCGCCAACTACCTGCACCTGCCGGTGCAGTCCGGTTCGGACCGCATCCTCGCCGCGATGAAGCGCGGCTACACCGCGCTCGAGTTCAAGCAGAAGCTGCGCAAGCTGCGCGCCGTGCGGCCGGATATCTCCATCTCTTCCGATTTCATCGTCGGCTTCCCGGGCGAGACCGATGCCGACTTCGACAAGACGATGAAGCTGATCGACGACGTCGGCTTCGACCAGAGCTTCTCGTTCATCTATTCGCGCCGCCCCGGCACGCCGGCGGCGAGCCTCGCCGACGACACGCCCGATACCGTCAAGCACGCGCGCCTCGAACGCCTGCAGGCGTCGATCAATGCCAACGCCAAGCGCATCGGCGAGGCGATGGTCGGCAGCGTGCAGCGCATCCTGGTCGAGGGACCGAGCCGCAAGAATCCTGCCGAGATGACCGGGCGCACCGAGAACATGCGCTACGTGAACTTCCCCGGCCACGCGCGCATGACCGGGCAGTTCGTCGACGTGACGATCACCGAGGCGATGAGCAATTCGCTGCGCGGCCGCCTCGCCTCCGTCGAAAGCCTCGTCGCCTAGACGCTCCCGCGGCCGGGACACTGCATCCGTCCGCGCCCCCGCTTCGTACTGGTTTGACGAAGGCCGCTCACCGGCGGCGCGAGTTGCAACCCATGCGTCAGCATTCAAAGGCGCGCGTTCCGTCGAGGGCCACCGCTCTCATCGCGGTCGTGGCCTGCTCGTTCGCCGGTGGCAGCGCCGCTGCCGGCACCGTCCTCCGCTACGAAGGCGATGCCTACGCAGCCGGCGGGGGCCGGCTGCTCTACCGCGAATCGCACTGGCTCTACGAAGAAGACGGCAGCGCCGCGCGTGTCGTTCTCTATCGTTGTCCGGACGGTGCGCCGTTCGCGCGCAAGCACGTGCGCGCGCAAGCCGCCGCGCAGGCACCCGATTTCGAGATGCACGATGCCCGCAGCGGCTACACCGAAGGCGTCCGCAGCAACGCGCGAGGCCGGGAAGTATTCGTACGCGCGGGTGGCGGCGATGTCGAACGCAGCGCCTCCCTGCCGGCGGCATCCGATATCGTCATCGACGCGGGCTTCGATGCATTCGTCCTCGCCCACTGGGACGCCCTCGCGAAAGGAGCCGACGTGCCGCTCGCTTTCGTCGTGCCGAGCCGGTTCGCGGCATTGCGCTTCAAAGTGCGCCGCATCGACGATGCGCACGCCACCGCCGCAGCGGCGATGCATCTGCGCTTGCAGTTGGCGAGCTGGTACGGCGCTCTGTTGCCGCACATCGATGTCGAATACGCCGAAGCCGGACGCGAGCTGCGCCGCTACGAAGGCATCAGCAACGTGCGCGATGCGGCCTCGAACAATGTTCACGTACGCATCGAATTTCCGGACGCCAGGCGCATCGACGCATCCGGCATGCAGGCCGTCGACGCCGCACTGGCCGTGCCGCTGACCGGCACCTGCCCGCTGTCGTGAAGGGCCACCGCGTGCAACGTCCTGGCTTTCCGTCGCGGTCGGCCCGGCTTCGAACCGCAGCGTCCATCCGCCCATCTTACGTTCGAGGAGCCTTCATCCGATGGTCAACGCCTACCTCTACTTCAATGCCGGCCTGTACGCCGTGTTCGCCCTTTGGTGCACGCTCGCTCCGACGCGCACTGCGCAGTCGGTCGGCTACGAGTCGCTGTCGCGCTCCGGGATGTCCGAGTTCCTGGTCGTCTACGGCGGCCTCGAACTGGGCCTGGGCTTGTTCTTTCTCTATTGCGTACACACGGGTGCGCAACGCGCCGGCCTGGCATTCGCGGTGCTCCTGTATGGACCGATCGTCGTCTATCGCATGGCGACGGTGGCGCGGCAATGGCCGGTTGCGAGCACGACACTGCTCGTCGGCACGCTCGAATGCGCCCTGCTGGCAGCCGCCCTCGCGCTCTGGTGGCGTCAGCGCGCATGAACACGAGCGGTTGCGTGCATTGTGGAAATTGCACACTATCGCCGGCGACTGCATGAATACGGATGGTTCCATGGCCGGCCAGACCGAAACGCATCCCTTCGATCCTGACCGCCTGCGCGATCTGCTGCTCGCGACCGCCGGAGGCGATGCGGCCGCGTTCGAGCAGCTCTATCAATCGACGTCGGCCAAGCTGTTCGGCATCTGCCTGCGCATCGTTCAACAGCGCAGCGATGCCGAAGACGTGCTGCAGGACGTCTACGTCACGATCTGGCGCAAGGCGGCTCAGTTCGACGCCGCGCGTGCCAGCGCCATCACCTGGCTGGCGATGATGGCACGCAACAAGGCGATCGATCGCCTGCGCGCCGGCGGCGTAGAGCGCCATTCGGCTCCGATCGATCTGGCCGAGGATTTGCGCGACCCGACTGCATCGACGCTGGTGCTCGCGGAAGCGCACGAGCAACACCGCCGCCTGGAGGCCTGCCTCGGCGAACTCGAAGCGCAGCGGCGCAACCTGATCCGCATCGCTTTCTTCGAAGGGGCGACCTACGAGGAGCTGGCGGCTCGCTGCAGCGCGCCGCTCGGTACGGTCAAGAGTTGGATCCGGCGCGGCTTGCTGCGTCTCAAGGCGTGCCTCGAACGATGAATACGCCGGCCGGCTCCCTTCCCTCCGGAACATCCGAATCCGGCGATCTCGCCGCCGAGTACGTGCTCGGCGTGCTGGATGCGCAAGCGCGCAGCGCCGCGCAGAACCGCATCGCCCGCGAGCCCGCCTTCGCGAGCGAAGTGTCCGAGTGGGAAACGCGGTTGATGCCGCTGATCGACGAGGTCGCTCCGGTGCCGGTGCCGTATGCGCTGTGGCCGCGCATTCGCGCAGCCGCCGGCATCGGTCATGCCGCCGACCGAATCCCCTCGCCCGGCGGACGCGCTCTGGCGCGACCTGGGCTGTGGCAGAACGCCCCGTTCTGGCGCTGGCTCAGCGCGGGCGCCTTCGCCGCCGCGGCCGCGAGCCTGTTCGCGCTGTTCTTCCTGCCCGAGGTCACGCCGCCGCCAGCGCCGCAAAACGCACCCCTCGTCGCCAAGATGGTGCAGGACGACGGCAAGGCATTGTTCCTCGCCACCGTCGACGTTCGCCACGGCACCATGGTCGTGCAGCCGACGACGGTCGATATCCCACAGGGGCGCGTACCCGAGCTCTGGCTGATTCCGCCGGGCGACACACCGCATTCGCTCGGCGTGATCGATCCGAATCACCCGAATGCCGTCGTCGTGCCGAGGGAGCTGCTCGCGGCGCTCGGTCCCCGCGCGGTCGTCGCGGTGACCGTCGAACCGCCGGGAGGCGGTCCCGGCGGCAAACCGAGCGGACCGATCATCGCCAAGGGCGAAATCTCGCTGCTCTGAGGTCGGCGGCGATCTCGGTCGCCGTCCTCCGCCCCCTCGCCGGTTCATTCGACCCCGAGCGCATCCGAACCGCGCCCGGCTGCGTACCTGTCCTGCAATGGAACGGGAGCGCAGCGATGAGCAAGGGGTTTGGCGCATGAGCGCCGCCGAGGAATCGGCGGTGCCCGCGATACCGGCTACGGCAGGCCGCCACACGTTCGCGGACAGCATGCGCCGATGGTTCGACGCCGAAGCCGGTGATCCGCAGAGTGACGATGCCGAGCGGATCGACTGGGTGCGCGCCATTCCCTTCGTCGCGATGCACCTCGCCTGCGCCGGCGTCTTCTGGGTCGGCACCAGCGCCTTCGCTCTCGGCCTCGCCGCCGCGCTGTACGCGGTTCGCATGTTCGCGCTGACCGGGTTCTATCACCGCTACTTCGCACACAAGACGTTCCGCACTTCGCGCGCCGTGCAGTTCGCCTTCGCGCTCGTCGGCGCCGCCAGCGCGCAGCGTGGGCCGCTGTGGTGGGCGGCGCATCATCGCAACCATCATCGCCACGCCGATACCGCGCGCGACCTGCACTCGCCGCGCCACGGCTTTCTGCACAGCCACATGGGCTGGTTCTTGACGCGAGGCGCATTTCGCACCGACCTCGCCGCGATCGGAGACTTCGCGCGCTTCCCGGAGCTGCGTTTGCTGGACCGTTACGACGTGATCGTGCCGATCCTGCTGGCCGTCGGCTTGTACTCGCTGGGTTCCTGGCTCGACGCCGCCCATCCCGCCCTCGGCACGAACGGAGCGCAAATGCTGGTGTGGGGCTTTTTCGTGTCGACCGTCGTGCTGTTCCACGCCACCGTGACGATCAACTCGCTGGCGCACCGCTACGGCCGGCGCCGCTTCGCCACGCGCGACAGCAGCCGCAACCACTGGCTGCTGGCGCTGCTGACGTTCGGCGAAGGCTGGCACAACAACCACCACTTCTTTCCAGGCTCGGCGCGCCAGGGTTTTGTCTGGTGGGAAATAGACATCACGTACTACGGCCTGCGCGCACTCGCGCTCGCCGGCATCGTGCGCGACCTGAAGCCGGTACCGGCGTGGGTCCGCGCGCGGGCAGGGGGTTGAGCGGTGCGTATCGCCGTCGTCGGCTCGGGAATCGCCGGACTCGTCTCGGCCTGGCTGCTGTCGCGCCGGCACGAGGTCGTGCTGTTCGAAGCGGCACACACGCCGGGCGGCCACACGCATACGCACGATGTCGTCGTCGACGGCAAAAGCTATGCGGTCGACAGCGGCTTCATCGTGTTCAATCCGGAACACTATCCGTTGCTGACGCGACTGTTCGCCGAACTCGGCGTGACCTCGCGCGCGACCACAATGAGCTTCTCGGTGCAGGACGCACGTAGCGGACTCGAATACAACGCCGGCAGCCTCGACGGCCTGTTCTGCCAGCGCGGCAACCTGCTGCGGCCGCGTTTCCTGCGCATGGTCGGGCAGATCCTGCGCTTCTATCGCGAAGCGCCGGAAGTGCTGCACGAAGGCGCGCCGCTGCAGACGCTCGGCGAGTACCTGCAAAGCCACCGCTACGGCGCGGAATTTCGCGACCTGCACCTGGTACCGATGGCATCGGCGCTGTGGTCGTCGCCCGCCTCTCAGATCCTGAAGTTTCCGATGCCGCACCTCGTGCGCTTCCTGGCCAATCACCAGATGCTGCAGGCGACCGGACGCTCGCCGTGGCGCGTCGTCGATGGCGGATCGCGCAGCTACGTGCGCGCGCTGCGCGCGAAGTGGCGAGTCGAAGAACGCTGCGGCTGCGCCGTTGCAGCCGTGCATCGCGAGGCGAACGGCGTGCGCGTCGACAGCCCGCGCGGCAGCGAAAGATTCGATCGCATCGTGCTCGCGTGCCACAGCGATCAGGCGCTCGCCTTGCTCGCCGATGCCAGCGACGCCGAGCGCAGCGTGCTCGGCGCGCTGACCTATCAGGCCAACGACGTCGTGCTGCATACCGATGCCCGCCTGCTGCCGCGCAATCGGAAGGCGTGGGCTGCATGGAACGCGCATGTCCCTGCAACGCCCGGAGCCGAGTGCACGGTCAGCTATTGCATGAACATCCTGCAGGGTCTGGACGCACCGCAGCCGCTGGTCGTGACGCTCAATCGCAGCGTGGACATCGCGCCCGAGAAAGTGCTCTGGCGCGGGCGCTACGACCACCCTCTGCAGACGGCGGTGTCCGCCGCGGCGCAGACGCGCAAGGGCGACATCCAGGGTCGGCGCGGCACGTGGTTCGCCGGAGCGTACTGGGGTCACGGCTTTCACGAGGACGGCATCCGCAGCGGTGTCGAAGTGGCCAACGCCCTCGGCGTGGCATGGCCGTGAATCGCCTTCGCGAACCCGCGCTGTGCGCGCCGAGTGCCGCCGACATGCCGCCCCGGCCGCTGCCGGCGAGTGCGATCTACGAAGGCTCCGTGCGTCATCGCAGGCACGTCCCGCACGCGAACGCGTTTCGATACCGCATGTACATGCTCTATCTGGACCTTGCCGAGGTCGAAGCCTTGCTTCGGCCACGCTGGCTGTGGTCTCACGATCGACGCAATGCGGCCGAATTCCGCCGCAGCGACTATTTCGGCGACCCGTTGCGCCCGCTCGATGCGTGCATACGCGAACGCGTTGCCCTCGATACGGGACACGCGCCGCGCGGCCCGATCCGGCTGTTGACCCACCTGCGCTACTTCGGTTTCGCGTTCAATCCGGTCAGCTTCTACTACTGCTACGCAGAAGACGGCACGACGCTGGAAGCGATTCTCGCCGAGATCACCAATACGCCATGGAAAGAGCGCCACGCCTACGTGTTGCCGGCCGACGCTGCCGAACGCTGCGGCAGCGCGCTGCGCTGGAGCTTCGACAAGGCCTTCCACGTATCGCCGTTCGTGCCGATGCGGCGCATGTATTCGTGGCGTTTCACGCCGCCCGGCGAAACGCTGCGCGTGCACATGGACGTGCTCGACCCTGCGGCGGGCGCAGAGGCACGCGAACTCGATGCCACCCTCGTCCTGCGGCGGCATGCGTTCACCGCCGGCAACCTCGCTCGCGTGCTCGCGCGTCATCCCTTCATGACCGCGAAGGTCGTCGCGGCCATCCATTGGCAGGCCCTGCGCATCCGTTTGCGCGGCAATCCCGTATACGACCATCCCGGACCTGAGGAAGCACAGCGATGAACTACGAGGCCCTGCTCGACGCTTCCATCGCGCGGCGCGACGCGTCATCGATCGAACGCATCGCGCGCAGCCGCCTTCTCGCAATCATGCAGGGCCTGCGCGATTGCCAGCTGGTCATCGAAGACGGTTCCGGCGCACGCACGCTCGGCACGGCGGCTGCCCGGCCGGAAGACACGCTGCATGCGCGCATCCGCATCCACGACCCGGCGTTCTACCGGATGGCCGCCTTGAACGGCAGCGTCGGGGCCGGCGAAGCGTTCATGGACGGACTTTGGGAATGCGACGATCTGGTTGCGCTGATACGCATGCTGGTGCGCAATCGCGACCTTCTCGACGCGATGGAAACCGGGCTCGCCCGCCTCGGCGGCTGGGCGATGCGGACGTGGCACGCGCTCTGCCGCAACACGGAGGCCGGCAGCCGGCGCAATATCGCCGCGCACTACGATCTCGGCAACGCGCTGTTCGCGCTGTTCCTCGACGACAACCTGATGTATTCCTCCGCGCTGTACGAGCGCGCCGACGATTCGCTCGAAGTGGCACAGACACGCAAGATCGATCGCATCTGCCGCAAGCTCGCGCTCGACCCTTCGCACCACGTCGTCGAGATTGGCAGCGGCTGGGGCGGTTTCGCGCTGCACGCAGCGAAGCACTACGGCTGCCGCGTGACGACCGCCACGATCTCTAAGGAGCAGCACGAGCTCGCCGTCGAGCGCGTCGCACGCGCTGGACTCGGCGACCGCGTGCGCGTGCTGCTGGAAGACTATCGCGACCTCGGCGGCCGCTACGACCGCCTCGTCTCGATCGAGATGATCGAGGCGGTCGGGCACCAGTACCTGGACACCTACTGCCGCAAGGTCGACGGTTTGCTCGCCGCCGACGGCGCCGCGCTGATCCAGGCGATCACGATCGAGGACCATCGATACGCGAAGGCGCTCGATGCGGTCGATTTCATCAAGCGGCATATCTTCCCAGGCAGCTTCATCCCGTCGACCAGTGCGATCCTCGGCGCATTCGCGCGCAACAGCGACTTGCGCCTGTTCAACCTCGAAGACATCGGCGCGAGCTACGCGTCGACGCTGCGCACCTGGCGCGAGCGTTTCCTCGCCCAGCGCGATGCGGTCGGCGCGCTAGGCTACCCGGAGCGGTTCGTACGCATGTGGGAGTTCTATCTGGCCTACTGCGAAGGCGGCTTCCTCGAACGCTCGATAGGCACCGCGCAGATGCTGCTGACCAAGCCGCGCTCCCGCCTCGCGCAATTCACTCCGGCGCTGCCGCCGGCCGCTGCGGCATGAGCCGGCGCACCGACTTCTGGATCAACGCGATCGCGTTCGAGATCGTCTGGCTGGCTGCCGTCGGCGGCGCCGGGCACGGCCTCTGGTGGGCCGGCCCGCTCGCGCTGAGCGCATTCTTCGTCTACCAGGTGAGCGCCTCGCCGCTCGCTCGCGCCGACATCGCACTGGCCGCGATCGCCTGCGCCGTCGGCTTCGTGGCCGACTCCGTGCTCGCACGCAGCGGGGTGGTCCACTACGCGGCCTCGCTGCCGAGCGCTGGTTTCGCGCCGCTGTGGATCGTCGCGCTATGGGCCAATCTGGCGCTGACCCTGAACCATTCGCTCGCATTCCTGAAGCAGCAACTGCCGCTCGCCGCAGTGCTCGGCGCGATCGCCGCACCGCTGTCGTACTTCGTCGCCGATCGCGCATGGCACGCAGTCGCGCTGGCGCCCCCGCTGGCGGTGACGCTGCTGGCGCTCGCGGCGAGCTGGGCCGTCCTCATGCCGCTGCTGGCCGCGGCGGCCCGCTGGCTGCAGCCGCAGGTTCCGGCCACGACCGGCGCGGCGCTGCCATGAACGCCTGGCCCCTGCTCGCTGTCTGGATCGGCGCCAGCCTCGTGATGCTGGCCGGCTGGCTGCACCAGCGCCGAACGCGCAATGCCGGCATCGTCGATGTGCTGTGGGCGGCCTGCATGGCAGGCGCCGCCGTATTCCACGCAGCCGTCGGCGGGGGCAGCCCGTTGGCGCGCGTGCTGGTCGCCGCGCTTGGCGGGATCTGGGGATGCCGTCTCGCGCTGCATCTGTGGCGGCGCGTCAGCCGCGAACCGGAAGATGGGCGCTACCGGTATCTGCGCGAGCACTGGCAGGACGATCAGCAGCGCTTCCTGCTGTTCTTCATGGCGCAAGGCTTGCTGACCGCGCTGTTCTCGCTGCCGTTCTGGATCGCCGCGCGCAATCCGGACGCGCAGTGGACGATGCCGGCGACGGCCGCCGTGCTGGTCTGGCTGATCAGTCTCGGCGGCGAAACGATGGCCGATCGCCAGCTTGCACGCTTCCGCGCCGACCCCGCTCATCGCGGACAGACGTGTCGCCGAGGCCTGTGGCGCTATTCGCGGCATCCGAACTATTTTTTCGAGTGGCTGCACTGGTTCGCCTACGTGCTGCTGAGCGTCGGCACCGGCGCCGCGTGGCTTGCAGCCAGCCTGATCGGGCCGGTCTTGATGCTGGTTTCTCTGTATTGGATCACCGGCATCCCATTCACCGAAGCGCAGGCGCTGCGCTCGCGCGGCGACGATTACCGCGACTACCAGCGTACGACGAGCCCGTTGATTCCTTGGTTCGTGCGCAAACCCGTCGCAAACGCGCGGCGGCCCCCTGGAGCATCCCCATGACCGACGAAGCGATTTCGCGTTCTGCCTGGCCCGCACGCGCGAACGAACCGCAAAGCACCTCGAGCCGCTGGTCGCCGATCGCGCTGGCCGAGCGCGGCCTTCTACCCGATGGACTGATCCGCCTCGGTATCCGCCGCTACTGCGCCGACCGGCTTCACAGCGAGCGCGGCGGCAGCGTTGAAGCAGCCTGGCAACGCTTTCGCGCGGTGCTGGCCGATCTTCGCGCAAGCCCCCTGGCGATCGAAACGGAAGCGGCGAACGCGCAGCATTACGAGTTGCCGCCCCGTTTCTTCGAGCTCTGCCTCGGCCCCCACCTCAAGTACAGCGCATGCTGGTGGGACGCGCAGACCGAAAGCCTCGACGAGGCCGAACGGCGCATGCTCGAACTTTACGCGGCACGCGCCGAACTCGCCGACGGCCAGCGCATCCTCGAACTCGGTTGCGGCTGGGGATCGCTGACGCTGTGGATGGCTGCGCGCTTTCCTGCGGCGCGCATCACCGCCGTGTCGAATTCGCGACCGCAGCGCGAATTCATCGAGGCGCGCTGCCGCGAACGCGGTCTGGCCAATGTGCGCGTGATCACGCGGGACATCAACACGCTGGCGCTGCGCGGCGACGCGTTCGATCGTGTGGTCTCGATCGAGATGTTCGAGCACGTCCGCAACTACCGCCATCTGCTCGAGCGCATCGCCGGCTGGCTCCGTCCGGGCGGCAAGCTGTTCGTGCACATCTTTTGCCACCGCGAGTTCATGTATCCGTTCGAGACGGAGGGGTCGGACAACTGGATGGGACGCTACTTCTTCACCGGCGGCCTGATGCCGGCCGCGGACACGCTGCTGCATTTTCAGGAGCATTTGACGATCGAAGAGCAATGGCGCCTTTCCGGCACTCACTACGAAAAGACGGCCAACGCCTGGCTCGCCAACCACGACCGCGAGCAAGACGAGATCATGGACGTGCTCGAAACGGCCTACGGCCGCGATGCAGCCATTTGGAACCGGCGCTGGCGCATGTTCTGGATGTCCTGCGCCGAATTGTTCGGCTACGCCGGCGGCGACGAGTGGTTGGTGGGGCACTATCGTTTCGTCCGGCCCGGAACCCGACAAGCCTAGCGCCGCAGCGAAGCGACGCCGCACTGGCATGGCCGCAGGGTGCGCGCTACCCTCGCGCGCCTATGAATGCACTCGCCCAAAACGAACTCGTCCTCGAACCCGACGATGTCGAACGCCTCGCCAATTTGACCGGCCCGTTCGACGAACACCTGCGCCAGATCGAACTGCGCCTCGGCGTCGAGATCGCCAATCGCGGCAACATCTTCCGCGTGACCGGCTCGGACCACGCGGTCAAGGCCGCGGAGCGCGTGTTGCGCGACCTCTACGAAGCCACCGATGCGGAAACGCTGACCGGCGCGCAGATCAACCTGCGCCTGTCCGAATCCGGCGTCGATGCGCTCGACGCGCGCGCGGCCGAAAGCGCACACGACGTCGCGATCAAGGTCAAGCGCGGCACGATCCGCGGCCGCGGCGCGAACCAGACGCGCTATCTGCACGCGATCGCGACGCACGACATCAACTTCGGCGTCGGCCCGGCCGGCACCGGCAAGACCTACCTCGCCGTCGCGATGGCGGTCGACGCGCTCAACGACAACCGCGCGCAGCGGCTGATCCTGGTGCGTCCGGCAGTCGAGGCCGGCGAGAAGCTCGGCTTCCTGCCGGGCGACCTCACGCAGAAGGTCGATCCGTACCTGCGCCCGCTCTACGACGCGCTGTACGAAATGCTCGGCGTCGAGAAGGTCATGAAGCTGATCGAACGCAACGTGATCGAGATCGCGCCGCTCGCCTACATGCGCGGGCGCACGCTGAACGATGCGTTCGTGATCCTCGACGAGGCGCAGAACACGACGATCGAGCAGATGAAGATGTTCCTGACCCGCATCGGCTTCGGCTCGATCGCGGTCGTCACCGGCGACATGAGCCAGACCGACCTGCCCAAGCACGTGAAGTCCGGTTTGCGCGACGCGGTCGAGGTGCTGCGCGAAGTCGACGGCGTCAGCTTCACGTTCTTCACGGCGAAGGATGTCGTGCGCCATCCGCTGGTGCAGCGTATCGTGCGCGCCTACGAGCAGCGCGAGGCCGCGGCGCAGAACGAAACGGCGCAGGGCGGAGATGGCCGCTAAGCCGTCCCGCCGTCCGCGCGCCGCTGCTGCGGCGCCGAAGCTGTGCCTGTGGGTGAAGAACGAAGCCGGACGCCGCGGCGTGCCGATGCTGCGTTCGTTCGAACGCTGGATCGCCGCGATCCCGGAGCTGCGCAAGCGCCGGCAGTGGACCGAGCTCAACATCCTGATCGTCGGCAGCGCCGAAGGCCGCCGCTACAACCGCGAATTCCGCGGCCGCGACTATGCGACGAACGTGCTCAGCTTTCCTTACGAAGCCGCCCCCGGCGAGCATTCCGGCCTGCTCGGCGACCTGGTCATCTGTGCGCCGGTGGTCGCGCGCGAGGCGCGCGAGCAGCACAAGGATCCGCGCGACCACTTCGCCCACCTGACGATCCACGGCGCACTGCACCTGCTCGGCTACGACCACGAGACCGATGCGGACGCCGAGCGCATGGAGGCGCTGGAGCGCGCGGTGTTGGCGACGCTCGGCATCGCCGATCCGTACGCGGAGCCGGCCTGATGCGGCCTTGAAGCGGAAAGCGGGCGCGTAAATTGCCCGTAAACACGCATTTGCTACACTGCCGCCCCGCCCGCCAGGGTGTTTGTTTCGTAGAGATGAGCGAGGACCCTCCTAGTACACCCTCACCGCGATCGTGGTTCGAGCGCATCACGCAGGCGCTCTCCGGGGAGCCGCAGAGCCGCGAAGAACTGATCGAGGAACTGCGTCACGCCCAGGCCAACGGCCTGATGTCGAACGACACCCTGTCCATGGTCGAGGGCGCGATCGAAGTCGCGGACCTCAGCGTGGCCGACGTCATGGTGCCGCGCGCGCAGATGGTTTCGCTGCCGATCGACGAGCCGCTGGCGCAGGTGCTCGAACGCGTCATCGAGTCCGGCCACTCGCGCTTCCCGGTGCATGCCGGCGACAAGGACGAAATCCTCGGTGTACTGCTCGCCAAGGACCTGCTGCGCTGCATGCGCGACGGCGCCTCGCAGGACATCCGCAGCCTGCTGCGTCCAGTCACGATGATTCCGGAATCCAAGCGCCTCAACATCCTGCTCAAGGAATTCCGCCTCTCGCGCAATCACATGGCGATCGTCGTCGACGAGTACGGCGGCGTCGCGGGCCTCGTCACGATCGAGGACGTGCTCGAGCAGATCGTCGGCGACATCGACGACGAGCACGACGACGACGACGACGAACAGACGATGATCCAGCCCGGGCCGAACGGCGAATTCCTGGTCAACGCGCTGACCCCGATCGCCGAGTTCAACGAACGTTTCGGCAGCGAGTTCAGCGACGAGGAATTCGACACCGTCGGCGGCATGGTGACCTCCGAGATCGGCCATCTGCCCGAAGTCGGCGAAGAAACCGCGTTCGGCGGCTTCCACTTCCAGATCACCAAGGCGGACGCGCGGCGCGTGCTGCAGTTTGCGGTGCGGGTGCATGAGGCTTAGGGGCTGGGATTCGGGATTCGGGATTCGGGATTCGGGAAAGCAAGGCTTTCCCGGCCTGATCGTACTCACATGTCTGGCACTCGCTTGCGCATTTGTGTGCCTCATGGATGCGAGCGCCCAGGTAACCGGCACCGCCGCTTCTCCCCAATCCCCAATCCCGAATCCCGAATCCCCGCTCTCAGTCAGCCTCCTGACCATCGGCCCCGGCGAGATCTTCTTCGAGCGCTTCGGCCACAACGCCATCGTCGTGCGCGATGCGGACAGCGGCGAAGCGGTCGCGTACAACTACGGCATCTTCGATTTCGAGGAAGGCGATTTCCTGGCGAACTTCGCGCGCGGGCGCATGCGCTACCGCATCGCCGCCGACGAGCTGGGCGACGATCTGGCGATGTATCGCGCGGAAGGGCGCGAGATCGTCGAGCAGCGCCTGAACCTGAGCGCCGAGCAGGCGCTGGCGCTGGCGCAGTACCTGGAATGGAACGCGCGGCCCGAAAACGCGTTCTACCGCTACGACTACTTCATCGCGAACTGCTCCACGCGCGTGCGCGATGCGCTCGACCACGCGCTCGGCGGCGTCCTGCACGCACAGAGCGAGGGCCGCTCGCGCGGCTACAGCTACCGCCTCGACGCGCTGCGCCTGATGGCGCCGGAACCGGCTCTGATGCTGCTGATCGACCTCGGCCTCGGCCCCTACGCCGACCAGCGCCAGGATTTCTGGCAGGAAAGCTTCGTCCCCGAGACGCTGCGCCACGTCGTCACCGAGGTCAATGTCGCGACGGCGAACGGCACCGCGCCGCTGGCCGACGCCGGCCGCGTGCTGAACAAGGGTGTCGTCGCCGAGCCGCCGGTGCTGCCGCCGGATCTGCGCTGGCCGTTCCTGATCCTCGGCATCGTGCTCGGCGCGCTGCTGCTCGGGCTCGGCCGCCGTCGCAGCGCCGCCACGCGCGTGCCGCTGGCGATCTTTGCGACCGTATTCGAGCTCTTCTGCGGCCTCGGCGGGCTCGTCCTGCTGTTTCTCTGGTTCGGCAGCGACCACGTGGCCGCGTGGCGCAACGAAAACCTGCTGCTGCTGAGTCCCTTGTGCCTGCTGCTGCTGCCGGCCTGGATCGCCTCGGCGCGCAAGCGCTGGAGACCGCGCCGCTGGAGCCGCGCGGTCGCCTGGCTGGTCGTGCTCGGCGCCGCGTTCGCGCTGTTCTCGAAGATCCTGCCGTGGTTCGTGCAGGCGAACCTGGCGTGGATCGTGTTGTTCCTGCCGGTCCACATCGCGCTCGCGCTGATCCTCGGCCGCGAAGCCGGGCGCACCGCTAACACCCTCTGATCGAAGCCGCGCCCGGCGCGCACGGATTGCCGTTGTCACATCCGACACGGCATCATGGGCCGATGGGCCTACACGCTACCAATCTTCCGACCGATCCGACCTGCACGGATCCGATGGTCGTCAACTGTGTCGCCTACTCGGCCGACGGCCGCAAGCTGCGCGACATCACGATCGCCGAAATCAGCGACATCCTGGAGACGCCGGACCAGTGGGTCTGGGTCGGCCTGCGCGAACCGGACGAAGACCTGCTCGAAACGCTGCAGGAGGAATTCGGCCTGCACGAGCTCGCGGTCGAGGACGCGCACACCGCGCACCAGCGCGCCAAGATCGAGATGTACGGCGATTCGCTGTTCATCGTCGCGCACACCGCGCAGACCGTGAACGGCAAGATCGCCTTCGGCGAAACGCACATCTTCATGGGGCGCCGCTACATCGTCACCGTGCGCCACGGCGCGTCGCTCAGCTACGCTGCCGCGCGGCGCGGCTGCGAGCAGACGCCGGAGCTGATGACGCTCGGGCCCAGCTACAGCCTCTACGCGGTGCTCGACTTCATCGTCGACAACTTCTTCCCGATCGTGCGCGAGTTCCGCGAAGAGCTGCAGGAACTCGAGGAAGCCGTGTTCAGCGACACCTTCGAGCGCGAGACGATCCGCCGCCTGTACGAATTGAAGAAGGAGCTGGTCACGCTGCGCCTGGCGATCGCACCGATCCAGGACATCCTCAACCAGCTGATCCGCCAGTATCCCGGGCTGATCCGCGACGAAGTGCGGCCGTACTTCCGCGACGTCTACGACCATGCCGCGCGCATCAACGAATCGACCGACACGATGCGCGAGATGCTGACGGCGGCGATCAGCGTGAACCTGGCCCTGGTCGGCGTCGCGCAGAACGAAGTCGTCAAGCGCCTCGCCGGCTGGGCCGCCCTGCTGGCCGCACCGACCTTGCTGACGAGCTGGTACGGCATGAACTTCCACGGCATGCCCGAACTCGATACGCCGTGGGGTTATCCACTGATGATCGCGAGCACCCTCGCCATCTGCGGCGTGCTCTATTGGGTGCTCAAGCGCGCGAAGTGGCTGTGAGGTAGCGGTCTCTGCGCGGGTGAGATTGTCCAGCGCCGCCGGCTGCCCCCTTCCGCCTGCCGGCACCTTCCCCCGCTGCGCAGGGGAAGGATTCGCGCTGCAATCCCGACTTGCTCCCTCGTCGCAGGACCGGGCTGTTCCTGCCTCGCCTCGAAGGCCTGCGCTGTTCCTGCCCCCGTGCAGCGGGGGAAGGTGCCCGAAGGGCGGAAGGGGGCGCCCTCCCAATCGCAGCAGTCGACCCGTCCTTCAAGTCGCAGCAAAAATCGCCCCCCTCACTCCGACGGCTTGACCACGGCCGCGCGCCGATCGGACGCCGCGCGCAACCGGTTGATCGACGCCAGCGCGTTGCGCCGCCACGCGTCGGACAGTCCGCGCTCGATGTAGCGGTACGACAGCGCGGCGACGCCGATCGAAGCGGCGATCGCCACGACCATCAGGACGGCGCGCGCATCGCTGCCCGCCGGCGCCACGTCGCCGAGCAGTCCGAACACGGCGCCGAGCACGAGCGGATGCCACAGGTACAGCGAGAACGACACGTCGCCGAGACGGCACAGCGCGCCCGGAACCGGCAGCGCGATGCGCTGGCTCGCCAGGCCCGTGACCAGCACCAGCGGAATCAGGCTGAGCCCCCACTGCAGCACGCCGTGATAGGGACGAAACGCGGTCAGGAACTGCGCGATCACCAACGCCGCGGCAACGGCGAGCAACCCCTTCCACAGCCAGGGGCTGCGCGGCAGCGGCAGCCGCGCATGACTCAGCCGTCCGATCACGACGCCGGCACCGAACAGCAGCACCAGCGGATTCGTGGCGAGGTTCAGGTACTGGATCGGATAGGCGTAGTGACGATCGCAAGCGAACAGGTCGAGCCAGCCGTTCAAGTCCGCCAGCCCGCCCGTCAGCCACGGGACGACGACCACGGTGACGAAGATGATCGCGCTGAGCGCCACCCAGCGCCAGCGCCGGAACAGCAGCGCCGAACCGAAGATCGTATAGAAATAGACCTCGTAGTTGAGCGTCCAGCCGACGCCGAGCACCGGCGCTCCGTACAGCGGCGCGACGTCGGAGACGCCGCCGGCCGTCGGCATGAACAGCAGGGACCGCAGCGCCCAGTCGCGCTTGAACGGATCGGTGAGAAAGCCCGCGTCGAACTGCAGCAGCACGGCCGCCGTCAGCGCGATCGCCCACAGCGGCCAGATGCGCGTCGCACGCTTCGCGAAGAAAAGGGCTACGTAGCCCTTCGATCCGTCGCCGCCGCGCGTCGTGTGCACCATGATGAAGCCGCTGATCAGGAAGAACAGGTCGACCCCGAGCGTCGCGCCCGGCTGGAAGAACTGCGCGATGGGTCCACCGCCGTTCGCCGCGAGGTAGCGGCTCGCGTGCCACAGCACCACCATCAGCGCGGCGATGCCGCGCAGCGCCTGAATCGGCTCGATCACCTTCTTGCTGGCCATGGCTCTCCCCGCCTTGTCGCTCCCTGTCCGCCCATCATACGGCGTGGCGGCCTCCGACCGCGAAAAGCCGGCGCCGCGCCATTCGACCAAAGGCTAATGCAGTGCGTCTTGACCGCCTATCGCCAGCGGCACAGGCTCGCGCATCTGGCAGCGCGTGGCAACGGAGGCGGTATGGATTCGGTGGCGGCAAAATTCGGCTGGCTGGTGGTGGCCGTGATCGGCGCGATATGCCTCGGCGTGATCGCCCTGCATCGCGGCGAAAGCATCAACGCGATCTGGCTGGTGGCCGCGGCGCTCTCGGTGTTCACGATCGGCTACCGGTTCTACGGCCGCATGATCGCGACCCAGGTGCTCAAGCTCGATCCGACGCGCGCGACGCCCGCACAGCTGCGCAACGACGGCCTCGACTACGTACCGACCGACAAGTGGATCGTGTTCGGCCATCACTTCGCCGCGATCGCCGGCGCCGGCCCGCTCGTCGGCCCGGTGCTCGCCGCGCAGATGGGCTACCTGCCCGGCACGCTGTGGATCCTGTTCGGCGTCGTGTTCGCCGGCGCCGTGCAGGACTTCATGATCCTCGGCCTCTCGCTGCGCCGCGACGGCCGCTCGCTCGGCCACATGCTGCGCGCCGAACTCGGCAACGTCGCCGGCGTGATCTGCATGATCGGCGTGCTGGTCCTGATGATGATCGTGCTGGCGGTGCTCGCGCTGGTCGTCGTCAAGGCGCTCGCGATCAGCCCCTGGGGCACGTTCACGGTGGCCTGCACGATTCCGATCGCGATCCTGATGGGCGTGTACCTGCGCTACTTCCGTCCGGGACGCGTGCTCGAAGTGTCGATCATCGGCCTCGTCCTGCTGCTGCTGTCGATCTGGGGCGGCGGACACGTCGCGGCCGATCCGGCCTGGGCGCCGTACTTCACCTTCAGCGCCGCGCAGCTCGCCTGGCTGGTGATCGGCTACGGCTTCTTCGCCTCGGTGTTGCCGGTGTGGCTGCTGCTGGCGCCGCGCGACTACCTCAGCACCTTCCTCAAGATCGGCACGATCGCGCTGCTCGCGATCGCGATCCTGTTCGCGGCACCGAACCTGCAGATGCCGGCGATCACCAAGTTCGTCGACGGCAGCGGCCCGGTGTTCGCCGGCAACCTGTTCCCGTTCCTGTTCATCACGATCGCCTGCGGCGCGGTATCGGGCTGGCATTCGATCATCGCCTCGGGCACGACGCCGAAGCTGCTGGCGAACGAGCGCGAGGCGCTGATGGTCGGCTACGGCGGCATGCTGGTCGAAGCCTTCGTCGCGATCATGGCGCTGATTGCCGCGACCGCGCTGCACCCGGGCATCTACTTCGCGATGAACTCGCCGGCCGCCGCGATCGGCGCCGACGTGCAGTCGGCCGCCGCAGCGATCAGCCAGTGGGGTTTCGTGGTGACGCCGCAGGACCTGCTCGACACCGCCAAGAACATCGGCGAGACGACCATCCTCTCGCGCGCGGGCGGCGCACCGACGCTGGCCGTCGGCATGGCGCAGCTGCTGCACAACATCATGCCGGGCGAAGGCATGATGGCGTTCTGGTACCACTACGCGATCCTGTTCGAAGCGCTGTTCATCCTGACCACGGTCGATGCCGGCACGCGCGTCGGCCGCTTCATGATCCAGGAACTCGTCGGCCTTGCGGTACCCACCTTGCAGAAGACCGAATCGTGGATCGGCAACCTCGTCGCGACGGTCTTCTGCGTGGCGATCTGGGGCTACTTCCTCTACCAGGGCGCGGTCGATCCGCTCGGCGGCATCAACACGCTGTGGCCGCTGTTCGGCATCGCCAACCAGATGCTCGCCGCGATCGCGCTGATCCTCGCCTGCGTCGTCGTGGTCAAGCTCAAGCGCGAGCGGTATCTCTGGGTGCCTGCGGTGCCGGCCTGCTGGCTGGTCATCTGCACGCTGACGGCCGGCTGGCAGAAGCTGTTCGACCCGAGCCCGAAACTCGGCTTCCCGGCCGCGGCGAAGAAGTTCGCCGACGCGATCGCCGAAGGCAAGGTGACCGCGCCGGCGAAGTCGATCGACGAGATGCAGCGCATCGTCTTCAACAACTATCTCGACGCCGCGCTGACCGCCCTCTTCATGCTGCTGGTCGTCGCCGCGGTCGCCTTCGGCGTGCGCACGATGCTCGCCGCGCGCCGCGCGGCGCGCCCGACCGCGAACGAGGAACCCTACGTCGCCCTCGGAGCGTCGGCATGAACACGATCGCGAACGACCTGCGCTCGTTCTGGCAGCGTGCGGTACGCATCGGCCGCCAGATCATCGGCGTGCCCGACTACGAGAACTACCTCGCGCACCTGCGCGCGCATCATCCCGAGCGCGCGCTGCCGACCTACGCGGAGTTCTTCAACGAACGCCAGGAAGCGCGCTACAAGGGCGGTGGCGGGCGTTGCTGCTGAGGCGCGAACGGCAGCGCGGGCGCGACGTCCTCGCGCGCCGCACCGCGCAGTGCGCGCGGTCCTGAGCCGGCGCGGTCGCATCCTGCCCGCGCCATGATCCTCTACCTGCTCGACCTCGCCGGTGTCGCCGTGTTCGCGATCAGCGGCGCGCTGGCGGCCGGCCGCAGCGGTCTGGATCTCCTCGGCGTCGTCGTCATCGCCGCCGTCACCGCGATCGGCGGCGGCACCCTGCGCGACCTGCTGCTCGACCGCCATCCGATCTTCTGGATCCGCGATCCGCGCTATCTGTACGTGATCGGCGCGGCCGCGCTGCTGACCGTGCTGTGCGCGCGGCTGTCGCCGATGCCGCACGGCGACCTCCTGCTGATCGCCGACGCGCTCGGCCTCGCGCTGTTCGCGCTGACCGGCGCGGAACTCGCCGAGGAGGCGAGGCTGCCGCCCATCATCGTCGTGCTGACGGGAACGATCACCGGCGTCGCCGGCGGTATCGTGCGCGACGTGCTGACCGCGCAGGTGCCGCTGATCCTGCGCCACGACATCTACGCGAGCGCCGCGATCGCCGGCATCGTCTCGTATCTGGTGCTGCAGAAGCTCGGCACGCCGCGACGCTGGGCGTTCGCGCTCGGCCTCGTCACGGTCGCGGGCCTGCGCCTCGCGGCCATCGCGTGGGGGCTCCAGCTGCCGGTCTTCAGCCTGCCGGCGCAGGCGGGTTGACGGCGTCTTCCGGCAGCGGCGTTCCCGCCTGCCAGCGGCAAGCCATCAGCCTTTCGAGCAGGTCGGCCACGCGCGATTTCACGTCGGTGCCGTGCACCGGCAGCACCAGCGTGTCGCCGGCGCGCGCCCAGGCGAGCGCGGCGCGCACGGCCTCGAACTCGTCGAGCTGAAGGACGACGCGACCGCCATCGATGCCGTGTGCGAGCAAGGCTTCGCGCAAGATTGCCGGCACGTCGCCGGCGCCGCGGCCGCGCAGCATGCCGCCGATGTCCTTCAGCACGATGCCATCCGGCGCGAACTGCGCGGCGACCGCGGCGAGCTCGCGGATCTCGGCGTCTTCGCGATTGCCGGCCTGGCCGAGCACGAGGCCGAGGCGAGCGCCGCCCAATCGCGTCGCGACCTCGAGCAGCCCGCGCAGGCCGTCGGGGTTGTGCGCGTAGTCGACGAGCACCTCGACGCCGCCGACCGACCAGCGCTGCAGGCGGCCGGGATTGTCGACGCGCGCGGCACCGAAGCTCGCGAGGACCCGGCGCTGCGTATCCGCGCCGACGCCGAGCGCGTGCGCCGCGAGCGCCGCCGCCGCGATGTTGGCGATGTTGTAGCGCGCCGAGCCGCCGAACGTGAGCGGCATCGCTTCGACGACGCCGAGGTCGCGCTCGACCGCATCGGCATGCAGCCACAGGCGGCCGTCGCGCATGCCGCAGGTCGCGCCACCGCGCTCGCGATGCGCGACCAGCAGCGGCGCGTCGGCATCGAAGGCGAACCATGCGACGCGCCGGCCCAGTGCGGGCACGTGGCGCGCGAGCGAAGCATCGTCCGCGTTTGCGACCAGCACGCCGCGCGGGCCGAGCGTGCGCGCGACGGCAAGTTTCACGGCAGCCAGATCATCGAGATCGTGCACGCCGTACTCGCCGAAATGATCGTCGCTGACGTTCGTGACGATCGCGACGTCGGCGTGCTGCACGGCGATGCCGCGGCGCAGGATGCCGCCGCGCGCAGTTTCCAGGATCGCCGCGTCGACACCTTGCTCGCGCAACGCGACGCGCGCGCCGGCCGGCCCGGAATAGTCGCCGGCCGCGAGCGCCGTGGAGCCGACGAACACGCCGTCGGTGCAGGTATATGCGGTCAGCCAGCCGTGCGCGCGCGCGAGCGCGGCGAGCAGCCGCGTCGTCGTCGTCTTGCCGTTCGAGCCGGTCACCAGCGCGATCGGCGCGTCGTGCAGGCCGCTCCAGTCGATCTCGTGCAGTGCGGGCAAGGACGACAGCGGCCACGTGCGCGAACCGGCGCCGACACCGAACGAGAGCGTCTCGTCGTCGATCAGCACGGTGAGGCCGCGCGACTGCGCCGCCATTGCCAGCGCGACCAGGTCCGGCTGCCGTTCGCCGCGCGCGAACGCACTCAGCGTGTGCAGCGCCTGTGCATCGTCCCAGGCGGCCGGGTGCCCGGGCGCGTGGAACGAACTCGACGGCTTCGCGACCGGCCCGTCCCCGCTCGACGAACCGAACAACGTGGACAGCAGCGCCCATTCGTTGACTTCGGTGGCCGTGAGCAACTGGTCGAGCGGCGCCGCGAGCGCGAGCGAAGCGCCGCTCGCATGCCTGCGCACGACCGACGTGCCGTCCGGCCAGCCGAGCACGGCACGCATGCCCTGCACGCGCGCGCGCCATGCGTCGAGCACGGCTTCGTCGATGTCGACGCCGACGGTTTCGAGTACCGCGCCGACATCGGCGAAGTAGAGGTTGTAACCGGTGAGGCGGCGCGAATCGTCGAACGGCAGTGAAACGGGCGGAGCGCTCAGTCTTCGCCCTCCCGCGACAGATGGATGCCGCGTTCGTCGCGCACGACGCCGCCGAGCGCGGCGAAGCTCGCTTCGTCGAACACCGGTTCGGCGGCAGCCGCCGATACCGCGACGGGCGCCGCGGCGGCCGGCGTTTCCGGCGCGCCCTCGGGGCGGAACTTGATGATCTGCTTCCACGAGCGCACCAGTGCGTCGGCGAACACCAGCAGCAGGTCGCCGCTGCGCCCCATCTGCAACGCGGCGTCGATCGCTTCCTGTTCGTCGGGGATGATCGACACGGCCTCTTTCGGCACGCCGGCCGCGAACAGCGCCTTCGACATGATCGCCGGCACTTCGTCGCCGTCGCGGCCGCGCAGCGCATCGTCGCGGCGGCAGATGTAGTGGTCGAAGCGACCGGCGACCGCGTCGGCGATCGCGACGAGGTCTTCGTCGCGGCGGTCGCCGGGGCCGGCCAGCACGACGATGCGCCGGCCCGTCACGTCCAGGCGCTGCGCGAGGTCGGCCATCACCGAGACGGCATGCGCGTTGTGGCCGTAGTCGAACAGCACCTTGAACGGGTGCTCGCCGTACACGTTCATGCGGCCCGGCGCCTGGAAGAACGTGGTGTCGAACGTGCGCAGACCCTGGCGGATCGCATCGAGCTTGATGCCGAGCGCGAACGCGGTCGCCGCGGCGAACATCGCATTCTGCACGTTGTGCAGCGCGCGGCCTTCGAGCGTCGCCGGGATCAGGTGCGTCCACAGCAGCGGAATGTGGCTGCCCTTGTCGTACAGCGTGATCATCGATCCGTTGACGCCGGCTTCGAGCGCGCATGCGCGCCCGCCTGCGCGCACGTGCTCGCGCACGAGCGCATGCGACGGATTCATCGTCACGTAGCAGATGACCTTCGCGTCGGTGTAGCCGGACATCTTCAGCACGTTCGGATCGTCGGCATTGAGTACCGCGCAATCCTGCGCGACTTCGATGACGATACGTTTGACCTCGGCGAGCTGGTCGAGCGTGTCGATGCCCTTCATGCCGAGGTGATCGGACTGGATGTTCAGCACTGCGCCGACGTTGACCTCGCGCACGCCCATGCCGGCGCGCAGCAGGCCGCCGCGCGCGGTTTCGAGCACGGCGATGTCGATGTGCGGGTCGGACAGCACCATGCGCGCCGAGACCGGCCCGGTCATGTCGCCTTCGACGGTGCGCTGGCCGTCGATGTAGACGCCGTCGGTGGTGGTGAGGCCCGGCGTGTAGCCGGCCATCTTGGTGATGTGCGCGAGCATGCGCGCCGTCGTCGTCTTGCCGTTGGTGCCGGTGATCGCGGCGATCGGCACGCGCGAGGGCGTGCCGACCGGGAACAGCATGTCGATCACGGGACCGGCCGCGTCGCGCGGCGTGCCTTCGCTCGGCGCCACATGCATGCGGAACCCGGGCGCTGCGTTGACCTCGCAGATGCCGCCGCCGACGGTCTTGTAGCTTTCGGCGATGTTCGGCGAGAGGAAATCGACGCCGCCGACATCGAGCCCGATCGCGCGGATCGCGCGCACCGCCATGTCGCGGTTGTCCGGATGGATGATGTCGGTGACGTCGGTCGCGGTGCCGCCGGTCGACAGGTTCGCGGTCGAACGCAGGTAGACGATCTCGTCGGGCTTCGGCACCGAAGCGGCCGTGTAGCCGACGCGGTCCATCATCATGCCGGCCTGCGCGTCGAGTTCGATCCGCGTCAGCACCTTCTCGTGGCCGACGCCACGGCGAGGGTCCTGGTTCACGACCTCGACGAGTTCGGCGATCGTATGCGTGCCGTCGCCGACGACGTGACCCGGCGTGCGCTTGGTCGCCGCGACGAGTTCGCCGTTGACCACGAGCAGGCGATGATCGTCGCCGCTGACGAAGTTCTCGACGATGACCGAGCGCGAATGCTCGCGCGCCGCGGCGAACCCGGCGACGACTTCCTCATCGTTCATCAGGCGGATCGAGATGCCGCGGCCGTGGTTGCCGTTGTACGGCTTGGTCACGACCGGAAAACCGAGCCGGCGCGCCGCGCGCAGCGCACCCTCCTCGGTTTGCACGAGTTCCTGCTTGGGCACCGGCAGACCGAGCGAGGCGAGGATCTTGTTGGTCTCTTCCTTGTCGCTGGCCAGCTCCACCGCGATGTGCGGCGTGCGTCCGGTCACCGTCGCCTGGATGCGCTGCTGGTACTTGCCGTGGCCGAGCTGCACCAGCGATTGCTCGTTGAGGCGCAGCCAGGGAATGCCGCGTTCGTCGGCGGCGCGCACCAGCGACGCCGTCGACGGACCGAGCGCGCGCCGCTGCGCGTAGCGGATGAATTCGTCGCGCGCGACCGGCCACTGCCAGTCCGTGGGCACGCTGCCGCGCGAACGCAGCTCCGGCGGCAGCAGGGAGTTCAGCAGGCGCAGGCCGAGTTCGCCCGCGGCGATGCCTTCCTCGCGCTGCGCGTATTCGTAGACGACCGAGTAGACGCCCGGCCTGTCGACGCTGCGCGTCTTGCCGAAGGTGACGTCCTCGCCGGCGACATTCTGCAGCTCGATCGCGACGTGCTCGAGCACGTGACCGAGCCAGGTGCCCTCGCCTTCGCGCATGCGCCGGATGAAGCCGCCGGGTTCGCGGTACGAGCAGCCGTGTTCGGCCAAGCCCGGCAGCGCGGCAACCAGGCCGTCGATGAAGCCGGCGCCGAGGCGCGCCGTCGGCCACTGCTCGAGCTCGCCGAGGTCGAGTTCGAGCCGGATGACCGGGAAATGCGCATACAGCGAGGGGCCGACGAAGACCGAACGATCGAGGATGCGCATGCTGGAATCTCCTGAAGATCGCTTAAGGGTTTATTGCGGGACTTTCGGCTTCCATTTCGTCGATGCCGCGAGAACGGAAAAGCATCTTGCCACTCGGCATATTCGCAATGCCGAGAAACTTGTTTGCTCGGCCTGTTTCCAAAGCCGGCAAACTCCTTCGGTCGTCGTTCCCGCGAACGCGAGAATCCATGTGCTTTGTCGAAATCAAAATGGATTCCCGCGTCCGCGGGAATGACGTCGTTGGAGTCTGCCATGGTTGCGCAAACTTCCGGACGGACCTCGCTGCAACTTTTCAATGGGTTTGCTTCGACGTCGCCAGCGTCCCCGCGCTCGCATGCCGCGTCTGCAGGTTGAACGTCGCCCCGGCAACGAGGATATGCACCTTGAGCCCCAGCAGACACACCGGCTGGTCCTCGCCGGCCTGGTCCATCGACGAGAACTGCAGCTCGCCGGCATCGACGACCGTGACCGCGCCGCTGCCTTCGACTTCGAGCACGTTGTCGGGACGGATGAACGCGGCCGTGTCCTCGTCGAGCCCGATGCCGATCGCGAACGGGTTGTAGGCGAGCGCGGCGAGCAGGCGGCCGAGACGGTCGCGCTGGCGAAAGTGCTGGTCGATGACGAAGCGGTTGGTCAGGCCGAGGCCGGGCGCGAGCCGCACGCTGCCGTTGGTCGGCGAGGAGCCTTCCTTGCCGGACGCGATCATGTGCTCGCTGAGGATGCTGGCGCCGGCGCTGGTACCGCCGACGTGCACGCCGCTGGCGTTGCGCGCGCGGATCAGCTGCGCGATCGGCGTGCCGCCGAGCATCGTCGCGATGCGCAGCTGGTTGCCGCCGGTGAAGAAGATGCCGCTGGCCTGCTCGATGCGCTGCAGGCGGTTGCGTTCCTCGGTGTCGCGGCGCGTGTCGAAGTCGAGCGCGGTCACGCGGCCGGCACCGAGTTCGGAAAAGATGTGCTCGTAGCGCGAACCGGTATCGGCGAGCTGGCTCGCGGTCGGGATCACGACGATGTCGGCGTCGGCGCCGCCGCACAGGTCGACGAAGCGTTCGAGGATGCGCGCGTCGTTCTGTTTTTCCTCGGCGCCGCCGATCGGAACGATCCAGCCGCGCTCGCTGCCGTCGCGGACCTTGCTGGGACTCATGCTGCCGAAACCCTCGTTTGCCTTTGAAATATGACGATATCTGTACACGGACGCCGGGTCGCCTGCAACACGAGCCCCCGCGGAACAGGCTGCGTCACCGCCGCAGGGCGACCGTTTCCCAGACCGCGACCAGCATCAGGATGGCCGTCGTCAGCGCCGCCAGCGCCAGTGTGGACAGCGCGTGCGCGAACGGGATCGCGGCCAGCAGCAGCGCCAGGCCGATCAAATGCGACAGCGGCGGCCTCCAGCGGTCGTTGGTGACCCATTTGAACAGCGCATTGCCGGCCAGGTACAGCGCCGGGCCGCCGAGGATGACCGCGATGGCCGCGTCGTCCGCATGCCCCGGATGCACCAGCGAGATCTCGTCGGCGACCGCGCAGACGATGATGCCGCCGACGATCAGCACGTGGATGTAGGTATAGGCCAATCGTGCGATGCGGCCGGGATCGTCCGAATGCGCGATGCGATGGCTCGCACGCTCGGCACCGCTGTCGAAGTAGACCCACCACATCGCCACGCTGCCGAGGAAGGCGACGACGAACGAGGCGATCGTGGTCGTGTTCCATCCGGCCTCGGCGAACGTCGCGCCGGTGACCAGCAGCGATTCGCCGAGCGCGATGATGACGAACGCCGCGCAGCGTTCGGCCAGATGGCCGCCGTCGACGTCCCAGTCGGCCGTGGTCGAACGGCCGAGGCCGGGCACGCGGAAATACATCGCGGGCCCGACGACCTCGATCAGCAAGCCGACCGCCCAGCAGGCGAAGCGCGCCTGGCCTTCGAGAAACGCGCCGATGACCCAGAGCGAGCCCGACGTCGTCAGCCAGATCAGGATGCGCTGGAAATTGCGCCGCATCGGCAGCGATTCGTGGCGCACGGCCCACAGGAAGAACAGCGTGCGGCCGACCTGCATGCTGACGTAGGCGCCGATGTAGGCGAACCGGCGCTCGGTGAACGCCTCCGGGATCGACACCGACAGCACGAGTCCGGCCAGCATCAGCGCGAACAGGCACAGGCGCACCGGCGTGCGCTCCGGATCGAGCCAGTTGGTCACCCACGAGGTGTAGACCCACACCCACCACACGCTGAAGAGCAGCAGCGCGGTCTGCGCCGCGCCGAGCCAGTCCAGATACCCGAGCAGATGGTGCGAGAGCTGCGTGACCGCGAAGGCGAAGACGAGATCGAAGAACAGCTCGACCATCGTCACGCGGCCGCTGTCGCGGTTCTGGCGCGGGCGCAGGAGGCTCTTGGCGGTCATGGGCGCCCGGCTCCGGATGCGGGCCGGCGCCGGCCGGGCGCGGCCGGCGCAGGGAGGCGGACGTTGCGGATCGGCGGCGTATTCATCCGGCCGAGACTGGACATCGGCTGCGGCGGCGTCAAGTCGTCGCCGCCCGCATCACCTGGCGGCCGCGCCGAGCTCGAACCCATCCGCAAAAATCGTGTCGTCGCCGGCCGGCGGCGTGAAGTCGCCTTCCATCACCAGGTCGATCGCGTTGTTGGTCCCCGCGATCGCCTGGTTGATCTGGTCGCCGTAGCCGCCGCAGGCGCTCGGCGCGACCTCGGGGATCGAGAAGCCGGTGTCGGCGAGATCGAGTTCCGTCGCGGAAGCGGTGCCGGCCAGCGCGATGTCGATCGGCTGGAACACGCAGGTGCCGACGTTGATCGGGATGCCGCTGATCGTGACGTGCGTGACGTTCAAGCTGAGCGAGGCGTTCGTCAGCGCTGCCGTGCCGTCGGCGTCGACCAATCCGGTCGACGTGTCGGTCTGGGTCAGCCGGTAGGTGACGACGACGGTGCCGAGGTCGGACGGAAAGCTCGTCGTCGTCTGCGGAAACGAGAACGCGCCTGCCGAGAGAACGCCGGTCGCCGCGTCGTAGGTCGAATCGCCGAACGTACCGCCGTCCGGCAACGCGCCCGAGTTGCCGTTGACGCTCAATGTGCCCGAGACCGGGAAATCCGCCGCCGCGGCGGCCTGGCACGCGAGCGCGAGCAGAGCGGCCAGCGCGGACGACGCATGCGCACCACGCCGGCCCTTGCTCACTTGGAACCCTCCGCGGTCCACTGCTTCAGCCAGGCGTTGACCGTGTCGTGCCACAGCACGCTGTTGTGCGGCTTCAGCACCCAGTGGTTCTCGTCCGGGAAGCGCAGGAACTGGCTCGGGATGCCGCGGCGCTGCGCGGCGGTGAACGCGGCCAGGCCCTGCTCCAGCGGAATGCGGAAATCCTGGTCGCTGTGCACGACGAGGATCGGCGCGCGCCAGTCCTTCACGTGGTCGACCGGGTTGAACTTCTCGTAGGCGGCCGGATCCTCGTACTGCGTCTTGCCGGCGTGCTCCCACTCGTCGAACCACAGTTCCTCGGTCGAGTAGCTCATCATGCGGCTGTCGAACACGCCGTCGTGCGCGACGATGCACTTCCACGGATCGGCCCAGTTGCCGGCGATCCAGTAGGCCATGTAGCCGCCGTACGAGGCGCCGAGCGCGCAGGCGCGGTTGCGGTCGAGGAAGTGGAAATCCTCCAGCGCCGCGGCCCAGCCGAGCTTCAGGTCTTCGAGCGGCGCGCCGCCCCAGTCGCCCGAGATCGCATCGGTGAACTTTTGGCCGTAGCCGGTCGAGCCGTGGAAGTTGATCGTGACGACCGCGAAGCCCTGGCCGGCATAGGTCTGCGGATTCCAGCGATAGTGGAAATCGTTGGTCATCGCGCCCTGCGGACCGCCGTGGATGATGAAGGCGACCGGATACTTCTTGCCGGCCTTGTAACCGACCGGCTTGACCACGTAGCCCTGCACCGAATCGCCGCCGGCGCCCTTGAACGTGAAGAACTCGGCGTCGCCGAAGCGAATGTTCTTCAGCCGGTCGGCATTGAAGCGCGTGACCTGCTTCAGGCCCTTGCCGCGCAAGTCGGCCGTATAGACGTCCGTCGGATGCTTGAAGTCCTGGCGCCCGACGACGATGCCCTTCTTGCCGACGTCGAAGCCCATCACCGAGCCGCCGTCGACCACGCGCGCGACCTTGCCGGTGGCGACGTCGACGGCGAACAGCGGATGCTCGCCCTTGTCGTCGCTGGTCGTGTAGAGCGTCTTGCCGTCGGCCGATTCCTTCAACGCGGACGCCGAACGGTCCCACTGCGGATCGATCTCGCGCTTCGTGCCGGTGGCGAGGTCGATGGCCCAGATGCCGAAGCGGTCGGCCTCGAAGCCGGCGCGCTTCATCGCCAGGTAGTACAGCGTCTTGCCGTTCGCCGACGCGAGCGGATAACCGTCCCAGGCCGGGTTGTCGGCGGTCAGGTTCTTCGGCGCCGCGGAGCCGTCGGCCGGTACCGAGTAGATGTCGAAGTTGGTCGACCACGGCTCGCTCTTGCCGGCGATGCGCGCATCGAAATACACGGTCGCGCCGTCGGGCGAGAACGCGTACTCGCTGTCGTCGCCGAACGGCTTGGACGGCACGTCGCCGTCGATGCCCTTGGTGAGCAGGCGCGGCTCGCCCTCGATGCGTCCGTCGCCGCCGAGGTCGGTGATGAACAGCTGCGAGCGGCGGCCGTCGGCCCAGGTGTCCCAGTGGCGCACGAACAGCTTGTCGTAGACCGTGCCGCTGGCCTTGTCGGCCTTGGTGGCGTCGAGCTTCTTCTTGGTGCAGGCGAGCGTGTCGCAGTCGGCGAACACGCCGATCGACAGCAGCACGCGCTTGCCGTCGGGAGCGAACTTGAAGTTGTCGACGTCGATCGGCGACCAGGTGATCTGGCGCGCGGCGCCGCCCTTGGCCGGTACCTGCCAGAGCTGGCTGGTGCCGTCCTTCGGCGCGAGGAAGTAGATGCCGCTGCCGTCGGCCGACCAGCGCGGGCCGCTGGCGTTGAGCGTCTTCTCGGTCAGCCGCTGCGGCTTGCCGCCGCCGGCCGGAGCGGTCCAGATCCCATTCAGGCCCTTGTTCGCGTCGTAGTCGGTCTCGCGAACCTGGAAGGCGACCGTCTTGCCGTCCGGCGACAGCACCGGGTCGCTGACGCGGTCCATCATCACCAAATCGTGTGCATCGAACGGATGCGTCGTATCGGCGAACGCCGGCAGCGCAACCGCCAGCGCGGCGGCGACGAGGATCGTTTTCATGACAGCCCCCGAGAGTGAAAGGCGCGATGGTAAAGCCTGCCCGTCCGTCCACCAAGCGACTTCGGTCCGGTTTCGCGCACGCCGGCGGCGCGTCCTTTACATTCCTTGTCGCCGTGCGCGCCCCCCGCGGGTAGTTTTTCGCGGCCGATGCGTGTAGACAGAACACCGATCGACTGAACAAGGATGAGTGTCATGAAACGTTACGCATGGCTGGCCTCGGCACTGCTGCTCCTGCCGGCGTTCGCGCAGGCCTACGACGGCTTCGTGACCGCCAACGTGAACCTGCGCGCCGGTCCCGACGTCGGCTACCCGGCCGTTACGATGCTGCCGAGCGGCGCGCCCGTCGCGATCCAGGGCTGCATCGACGGCTGGACCTGGTGCGACGTGATCGCCGGTCCGAATCGCGGCTGGGTCGCCGGTACGTTCGTGCAGAACACGTACGGCGGCCAGCGCGTCGTCGTGACCGACTACGGCGCGCGCATCGGCATCCCTATCGTCGCCTTCGCGCTCGGCGCGTACTGGGACAGCTACTACCGCGGACGGCCGTGGTACGGGCAGCGCTCCAGCTGGGAACACCGCCGCTTCGCTTATCGAGCGCCGCCGCGTCCGCCCGGCTATCACGGCCCACGCGGACCCCGCGGCCCGATTCACGCCGGCCCGGCGCACGGTTATCCCCATGGCGGCCCGCGGCCGAACTACGCGCACGGCCCGGCACGCACGGGACATGCGGCACCCGTGCACAGTCGACCGGTGGTCCATCGCGCGGCGCCGGCCCGCAACAACAACCATGGCAACAATCGCGGCGGCAACCACGGCAACGATCACCACCGCGATTGATCCATCGCCGACCCCTTCCCTACCCCGGCTTCGGCCGGGGTATTTTTTTGAATCCGTAGCACGGCCCTGAGCGGCCCGCGTGGAGACCCGCATGGCAAGCGCGAGCGCCGACCTCGGCGCAGGAACCCAGGAATTCCTCGGTCATCCGAAGGGCCTCTACATCTGCTTCCTCACGGAAATGTGGGAGCGCTTCTCGTTCTACGGCATGAAGGCGCTGCTGCTGCTGTACCTGACCAAGTACCACCTGTTCAGCGACGACAACGGCTACAACCTCGTCGGCGCGTACGGCGGCCTGGTCTACGCGATGCCGGTGATCGGCGGCCTGCTCGCCGACCGCTGGCTCGGCATGCGCAAGGCCGTCGTGTTCGGCGGCATCCTGCTCGTGCTCGGCCATCTCGGCATGGCGATCGAAGGTCATCCGGCGACGAGCACGAACGGCGTGATCGTGCGCGACGCGCATGCGCTGCAGATCTTCTATTTCTCGCTGGCGCTGATCATCATGGGCGTCGGTTTCCTGAAACCGAACATCTCCACGATCGTCGGCAAGCTCTACGCGGAGAACGATCCGCGCCGCGATGCCGGCTTCAGCCTCTTCTACGCCGGCATCAATCTCGGCGCGACGGTCTCGGGCCTGCTCTGCGGCTGGCTCGGCGAAACGTACGGCTGGGGCTGGGGATTCGGCGCCGCAGGCATCGGCATGCTCGCGGGCCTGGCGAACTTCCTCTACGGCCAGAAATACCTGCAAGGACACGCCGAACCGCGCGATCCGGCGGCCCTGCGCGAGCGCGTGTTCGGATTCGTCACGCGCGAGCAGGCGATCTATCTCGGCGCGATCGCCGGCCTGTTCGTGATCTGGATGCTGATCCAGGCGCATTCGCTGTTCCTGAAGATCGTTCCCGGCATCTTCGAGCCGAGCCCGGTGCTGCTCGGCATGCACCTGGTCACCGCCTGCCTGCTCGGTGGCATCCTGTGGTTCATGTATGCGCGGTGCACGAAGGTGCAGCGCGAGCAGATGTACGTGGTGCTCGCCTTCATCGTGCTGTGCCTGATCTTCTTCACGCTGTACGAGCAGACCTACGGCTCGTGGGTGCTGTTCTCCGACCGCGTCATGAACCATCGCGCGCTCGGGCTGGAATGGACGGCCAGCGAGCTGACTTCGCTCGGCGCGTTCTTCATCCTCGTGCTCGCGCCGATCTTCGCCTGGCTGTGGCCGCGCCTGGAGAAGCGCGGCTGGAACCCGAGCAAGCCGGCGAAATCGGCCTACGGCCTGCTGCTCGCCGGCGTGGCGTTTCTCGTGCTGGTGTGGAGTGCGCGCAATCCGCAGGCGAACGGCCTGACCAACATCTGGTGGTTCGTGCTCGCCTACTTCGTGCTGGAGGCCGGCGAGATGCTGCTCTCGCCGATCGGTCTCTCCGCGGTCACGCAGCTGTCGGTGCCGCAGGTGACCAGCTTGATGATGGGCGGCTGGTTTCTCGGCACGTCGTACTCCGAAGTGCTGGCCGCCGAGCTCGGCAAGCTGTCGGCGATCGAGATTCCCGAAGGCGCGACCTTGAACATCGCCGACGCGCTGGCGAAGTACGACCAGTTGTTCGTGTTCTCGGCCAAGATCGGCATCGTCTGCGGCATCGCCGTGTTGATCGTGACGCCGCTGATCAAGCGCTGGATGCACGGCGTGCGCTGAGCGACGCTCCGCGCTCGCGCGGAGGGAGCAGCGTGCCGCGCGCACGCGAGCGTCAATGCGCCGACGCGCCGATGTTGCCGTCGAGAAACGCGAGCAGGCGCTCGAGCAGGTCCGCGCGGTTCGCCTCGTCGTAGAACCCGTGGCCCTCGGTGCGCCGGTACAGCCATTCGTGCTTGACGTGCGCCTTCTCCAGCGCGTAGTGCAGGTTCTCGCCGTGGATCGGCGGCACGCGCGTGTCGGCGCCGCCGACGACCAGCATGACCTTGGCGCGCAGCCGATCCAGGTGCGCGATCGGCGAGCGGTCCCACAACGTGGCTTCGTCTTCGCCGAGCACGCGCTTCAAATAGTTCTCGCCGTACTTCGACTGCGGGACATCGCCGCGCTTGTACATCAGCGACAGGTCGTACACGCCGACGTAGCCGATCGTGCAGCGATACAGATCGGGTTCCTTGACCGCGCCTTCGAGCGCGGCGTATCCGCCGTAGCTGGCGCCGAAGATGCAGACGCGCTTCGGGTCGGCGACGCCTTGCTGGATCGCCCAGTGCGTGGCGTCGGTGACGTCGTCCTGCATCTTGCCGCCCCATTCGCGGTAGCCGTCGCGCTCGAACGCGACGCCATAACCGCCGGAACCACGGAAGTTGACCTGCAGCACGGCGTAGCCGCGGCTCGTCAGCGCCTGCAAGGTCGGATCGAACTCCCACAGGTCGCGCACGCCGAACGGACCGCCATGCACGTACACCACGAGCGGCAATTCCTTCGCCTGCTCGCGCCCCTGCGGACGCGCCAGGTAGCCGTGCAAGGGCGTGCCGTCGCGCGCCTTCAACGCTATCGGCTCGACCTTGCCCATCGTCTCGGGCTTGATCCAGGGCATGCGCCCGAACAGGAACGACGCCTTGCGCACCTCGGCATCGTACAAATAGAAGCTGCCCGGATCGTCGGCCGCCTCGACCTGGACGACGATCTTGCGCCCGTCGCGCGTGTGGCTGGTGAAGCGCACGTCCTCGCCGGGGAATTGCGCCGACATCGCCGCCAGCAGCTTCGCCTCGGGCGCGGCAGAGTCGATCAAGCTGGTCTGCGGCCGGCCCGGCGTCGAGCGGATCGCGAAGGCGTCCTTGCGATCGAACGTCGAAAGCAGCTCGTCCGGCTCGACTTCGCCGTCGCTCCACAGCTTGGCGAACGTGCGCGCGGCAACGTTCCAGCGGCAGACCCCTGCGATGCCGTGGCTGCCGGCGCACTTGAAATAGACCTCGCCGCCGCTGCGCCCGAAGCGGATCGGGAAGCCGCCGAAATCATGCTTCGACTCGTCGAACAGGAGCTCCCAGTCGCCTTTCTTTTCGCGGTAGTAGACGCGCCACGCCTGATCGGTGCCCTGCGCGGTGGCGAAGCGCACGTCGCCGTCGTTGTCGGCGACGAACTGCGCGTTGCGCATCGGCGCCGTCACGATGCGGGTGACGCTTCCGCTGTCCAGATCGAGCCAGGCAGCGGACGGATACGCGCCATCGAGGCTGCCGTTCCAGCGCGTGGCCGAGACCAGCACGCGGCGATCGTCGCTGAACAGCGGCAGGATCGGCGTCACGATGACCGGATCGCCCTTGACGCGAAATCCGGCCAGCATCTTCTGGTTGCTGCCGTCGGCGTTCACCGCGAACAGCTCGCCGGTCGCGACGGGCTGCTCCAGGCCGCCGGTCTTCTGGCTGACGCTGTAGAGCAGCCGATGCGGCCCCGCCCACCAGAAATCGGCAATCTCGTCGAGGTCGCGCGGGCGCAGGTTGACGCCCTTCATGCCGTCGAGGCGGATCAGCGACAGCACCGCCTTGCCGTCGACGACGGCGCTCGCCGCGAGATAGTCGCCCTCGGGCGAAATCTTGATGTCGCGAAACTGGGGTGCTCGCGCGAAGTCGACCAGCGGCACCTGTGCGCGCGCCGCCGCTGCCGAGAGCAGCGCCGCGAGAAGCATTCCGAAAGCCTTGCCGACACTGCGCATGTTCGCTCCCTGCGTTGGACGAAGCCCGATGTACGAGGCTTCCATCCTAACGAGGACACGCTGCGCCTTTGCAAAGTTCCGTGTCGTCAGCGCCGCGTGGCGCCCGGAATTCGCGCCGCCTCAGCGCGCCGCCGCCACGCGCCCGTAGCGATCCTCGAGGCGAACGATGTCGTCCTCGCCGAAATAGTCGCCGCACTGGACTTCGATCAGATGGATATCGGTCGCGGTCGGATTCTCCAGCCGGTGCACGGTATTCATCGGAATGTACGTGGACTCGTTGCGATTCAGCAGGAACTCGCGCTCGCCGACGCGCACCTTGGCGACGCCGTCGACGACCGTCCAGTGCTCGCTGCGGCGATGATGCAACTGCAGCGACAGCACGTGGCCGGGCTTGACCGTCAGGCGCTTGACCTTGCAGTCGTCGGCGTCCTCGAGCACGGTGTAGCTGCCCCACGGCCGATGCACGGTCTGGTGCACGCTGGCCGCCGCGTGGTTGGTCGCGCGCAGGCGCTCGACGACGAGCTTGACCTGCTGCGCACGCTCGCGATGGGAGACCAGCACCGCATCGCCGGTGTCGACGATGACGAGGTCCTTGACGCCGACCGCCGCGACGATGCGCGCGTCGGACTGGATGTAGCAGTTCTCGCTCTCGACGATGATCGCCTGGCCGCGCACGCGGTTGCCGTCGCCATCGGCCTCGTCGAGGTCGCTGATCGCCTTCCACGAACCGATGTCGCTCCAGTCGAACGTCGCCGGTACGACGGCGACCTTCGGCGCGCGCTCCATGATCGCGTAGTCGATCGAGATGTCCGGCTGGGCGAGGAACGAGTCGCGCGCGAACTCGATCGGGCTCTCGTGCGTGATCGCTTCGGCATGGCAGGCCTGCGCCGCGGCGAGCACGTCGGGGCACGCCTTCGCGGCGACGTCGAGCAGCGCGTCGGCGCGAAAGCAGAACATGCCGGAATTCCACACGTAGTCGCCGGAGGCGACGTAGCTCTCGGCGACTTCGCGGCTCGGCTTCTCGACGAAGGCGCCGACGGCGCGGCCGTCGCGCTGCGCAATCGCCTCGCCCATGCGGATGTAGCCGAAGCCGGTTTCCGGATGCGTCGGGCGGATGCCGAACGTGACCAGCCAGCCGTCGTTCGCCAGCGCCGCCGCGCGCGCCGCATCGGCCGCGAAGGCGGAAAGATCGCGGATCAGGTGGTCGGCCGGCAGGATCAGCAGCACCGCGTCGGGACCGACATGGTCGCGCGCATGCAGCGCGGCGAGCACGACCGCCGGTGCGGTATTGCGGCCGGCCGGCTCGAGCAGGAACGGCAGGCGGTCGAGATCGGCGTCCGGGTGCTGCGCGTATTCGTCGCGCGTCAGGAAGTAGTAGTCGCGGCCGGTCACGGTCAGCACCGGAGCGCCGTCGGCGACGCGCAGCGCGCGATCCAGCGTCTTCTTCAGCAACGATTCGCCGTCGCCCATGCGCATGAAGGGCTTGGGATAGGCGCTGCGCGAGACCGGCCACAGGCGCGTGCCGGCACCGCCGGAAAGGATTACGGGTACGAGCACTTTCGAAAACCTCCAGCAGCCGCCTGGCCGGCGGTAGAAGCCCTTCCCGTCAAGGGGAGGGCCGGGTGGGGACCGGCTGCGCCGCGAGCTCGTCCAGCACCGCGCGCAGCCCATCGTGCCAATCCGGGCATTGTAATCCGAACGCGGCGGCCAGCCGGCCGGTATCGAGGACGGAATACGCCGGGCGCGCCGCCTTCGTCGGGTAGTCGGCCGTCGCGATCGGCACCATGCGTGGCACGCGCGCCAGCAGGCCGCGCGCCTGCGCCTCGCGCAGGATGGTGCCGGCGAAGTCGAACCAGCTGGCGGTGCCGCCGGCGACGAGGTGATAGGTGCCCTGCAGGCCGCGCCGGGCCGCGCCGTCCTGCGCCGGCCAGGCGGCGACTGCGGCGGCCGTCGTCTGCGCGATCCAGCGCGCCGGCGTCGGCGCGCCGATCTGGTCGGCCACGACCCGCAGTTCGTCGCGCTCGGCGGCCAGGCGCAGCATCGTACGCAGGAAATTGCCGCCGCGCGCCGCATAGACCCAGGCCGTGCGGAAAATCAGGTGCGCCGCACCGCTCGCCCGCAGCGCCTCCTCGCCGGCGAGCTTGCTGCGGCCGTAGACGCCGAGCGGCGCGGTCGCGTCGTCCTCGCGATACGGACGCGTGCCGCGGCCGTCGAACACGTAGTCCGTCGAGTAGTGCACGACGCCGGCTCCGTGCCGCGCCGCCCAGGCGCCGATGTCCGCGACCGCGCGATGGTTGATGCGATCGGCAAGCTCCGGCTCGTCTTCGGCACGATCGACGGCGGTATAGGCGGCGGCGTTGACGATGAGGTCGGGCGTGGCGGCATCGAGCGCCTCGAGCAGCGAAACGGCGTCGGCAAGGTCGGCGCGAAGACAAGGCGAGCCGTCTGCGAGGCGGCCGTCGCGCGTCGCGGCAGCGATCTCGCCGAGCGGGGCGAGCGCGCTCAGCAATTCGAAACCGACCTGGCCGGTCGCGCCGGTCAACAGGATCTTCATGCCGTCATTTCCCTGGAGGCGGATGCGCATTTTTTGACGACGAAGCGAGCCCATCGATCGCGCCTCTGCACGCACGACAACAAAGGCACGATGGATTCCCGCTTTCGCGGGAATGACGGAGCGGAGGACCGGAATGCGTCCGATGTCATACGGCACAGATCATCGGCGTCGTGTGCCGCGCATCGCACTGGACGGGCAGCAGACCCTTCATGCCGTCATTCCCGCGAAAGCGGGAATCCATTGCGCTTCTTGCATGCGTACGCTCAAGTGCACGGCGGATCGACTCGCTTCGCTCTCACAGAGCGTTTCGCCTTTCGCGGAAGTGACGATACGCGAAACAGGAACACGCTCGATGTCATTCCGGATAGGTCGGCAGCTTCTCGCGCGGCACATCGGCCAGGAACGGTGCGCGCGCATCCTTGTCGGACAGCAGCGGCTGCGCGAGCGGCCAGTCGATCGCGATCGCGGCATCGTTCCAGCGCACCGCGGCGTCGGCGGCGTGGTCGTACAGCGCGGTGCACTGGTAGCTGAAGGTCGCGTAGTCGGATAGCACGGCGAAGCCGTGCGCGAAGCCTTCCGGAATCCAGAAATGCCGCTTGTTCTCGGCCGAAAGGATCGCCGCCGCCCAGCGGCCGAACGTCGGCGAGCCGGCGCGGATGTCGACCGCGACGTCGTAGACCTCGCCTTCGGTCACGCTGACCAGCTTGCCTTGCGGATTGGGCCACTGGTAATGCAGGCCGCGCAGCACGCCGTGCGCCGAGCGCGAGACGTTGGTCTGCACGAAATGCAGATCGAGACCTGCGTCGGCGAACTTCTTCGCGTGAAAACTCTCGTAGAAGAAGCCTCGCGCATCGCCGTGCACGGCCGGTTCGATGACGAGGCATTCCGGCAATGCGGTCTTGATCAGTTTCACGAAACCTTGCCCTGCTTGACCAGTTGCATCAGGTAGCGGCCGTAACCGTTCTTCGACAGCGGCGCGGCCAGGCGCAGCACCTGCTCCGAATCGATCCAGCCGTTTTCCCAGGCGATCTCTTCGGGACAGCAGACCTTGAGGCCCTGCCGGTTCTCGATCGTCTCGATGTAGTTCGACGCCTCCGTCAGCGACTCGTGCGTGCCGGTGTCGAGCCAGGCGTAGCCGCGGCCGAACTTCTCCAGCATCAGCGAACCGTCGTCGAGATAGCAGCGGTTGAGGTCGGTGATCTCCAGTTCGCCGCGCGGCGAGGGCTTCAGCGCAGCCGCGTAGTCGCACACGCGTTCGTCGTAGAAATAAAGACCCGTGACGGCCCAGTGCGAGCGCGGCTCGGCGGGCTTTTCCTCGAGGCCGATCACCTTGCCGTGCGCGTCGAACTCGGCGACGCCGTAGCGCTCCGGATCGCGCACCCAATAGCCGAACACGGTCGCCCCGCGCGTGCGTGCTGCAGCGCTGGCCAGCTGATCGGTGAGGCCGTGTCCGTAGAAGATGTTGTCGCCGAGGATCAGGCAGCTCGGCTGCCCGCCGACGAAGTCGCGGCCGATCACGAACGCCTGCGCGAGGCCGTCGGGCGACGGCTGCACCGCATAGCGGATCGACATGCCCCACTGCGAGCCGTCGCCGAGCAAGCGCTGGAACAGCGCCTGCTCGTGCGGCGTATTGATCACCAGCACCTCGCGCAAGCCGGCCAGCATCAGCGTCGACAGCGGGTAGTAGATCATCGGCTTGTCGTACACCGGCAGCAGCTGCTTGCTCACCGCCTGCGTCAGCGGATACAGCCGCGTGCCGGAACCGCCGGCGAGAATGATGCCGCGTCTGGAAGACACATCAGTTCCTAAAGTCGCCAAACAAGTTGAAAGTGTATTGCCCATCCATTTTCAAGAGCGCGGCCATGGATGGCCGCTTCTTGACCCTGGCGATCACGGACGATCGCACGAGCCACATCCGTGGATGGCCTCTTCCCGCCTTTCGCGATCACCGACGATCGCAAAAATCACGCCGCGCTGCCGAGCCGCTCCATGCGATAGCTGCCATCGAGTACGCGGCGCACCCAGGTCTGGTTGGCCAGGTACCAGTCCACCGTGCGCGCGATGCCGGATTCGAACGACTCGCTCGGGCGCCAGCCGAGGTCGCGCTTGATCTTCGAAGCATCGATCGCGTAGCGGCGATCGTGGCCGGGCCGATCCTTGACGTGGCTGATCAGCGATTCGCGCTTGCGACCGTCGGCCAGCGGCTGGCGTTCGTCGAGCAGCGCGCAGATCGTCTTCACGACATGGATGTTTTCGCGCTCGGCGTCGCCGCCGACGTTGTAGACCTCGCCGACACGGCCGATCTCCAGCACGCGGCGGATCGCCGAACAGTGATCGCCGACGTACAGCCAGTCGCGCACGTTGCGGCCGTCGCCGTAGACCGGCAGCGGCTCGCCGGCGAGCGCCTTCTGGATCATCAGCGGAATGAGCTTTTCCGGAAACTGGTACGGACCGTAGTTGTTCGAGCAGTTCGTCGTCAGCGTCGGCAAGCCGTAGGTGTGATGGAACGCGCGCACGAAGTGATCCGATGCGGCCTTCGACGCCGAATACGGCGAGTTCGGCTGGTACGGCGACGCTTCGCTGAAGCGCCCGACCGGCCCGAGCGAACCGTATACCTCGTCGGTCGACACGTGCAGGAAGCGGAACGCGTCCTGCCGATCGAGCGCCAGGCCGCGCCAGTATCCGAGCGCGCATTCGAGCAGGTTCAAGGTGCCGACGACGTTCGTCTGCGCGAACGCGGCAGGTCCGTCGATCGAGCGGTCGACATGCGACTCCGCCGCGAAATTGACGATCGCGGTCGGCTGGTGCGCGGCGAGCACGCGCTTGACGAACGCCGCATCGCCGATGTCGCCGTGTTCGAACGCGTAGTCCGGGCGGCCGCTCACCGAAGCCAGCGTGTCGAGATTGCCCGCGTAGGTCAGCGCATCGAGATTGACGATGCGCCAGCCGCCCGAGGCGAGCATGTCGAGCACGAAGTTGCCGCCGATGAAACCGGCGCCGCCGGTGACGAGTAGGGTTTTCATGATGCTAGGGTCCGCCAATGCAAAGGGCCGGTAAACCGGCCCCTGCCTATCGTAGCCTGAGCCAGCCGCTAACGCGAATCCGCCGGCCGGCGGCGCAGCTTGGTGAAGTCGGAAAATTCCCAGCGACGCAGAGCCAGCAGGGCGCTGCATCCGTCGCGCTCCGACAGCGGCAATCGAGCGTCGTGATGCGCCATTTCCTCGAAGTCGCGCACGAGCTTGGCGATCGCGGCATTCATTCGCGCCCGCGAAACCGGCGACAAGGTGCCCCCGAGAAAATGAAGCTCGTCGCTGGCCGCGTCGAACTTGCCGCCGAGGAATTCCGGGGCGACGCGCTCGACGAAGAACGTCTGTACCGGGCCATCCTTGCGCCACGAGAAGTTGCGGGCGGTCAATCTGCGCACCCGCCGCGGCGGCCGGAAATCGACGATGCGCAGTTCGTCGAGGCGCAGCAGTACTTTGACCAGGTCGTTTTCGTCGAACGCGAACGTCGCGACGATCTCCGCGAATGTCCAGGCATTGACCAGCAGATACGTGACCAGCAGCAGGCGCCGGTCACGGATCAGCGCGCGCTCCTGCTTTTCGCTGAGCTCGGTCAGCGCCGCCGAATCGTGGGCGGCCCCTTGGACCAGTTCGGTGAGGGATACGTCGAGCACGTCGCAGATGCGATCGAGGCGGCCGAGCGAGAAATCGCCCCTCGACAAGTCGCGCTTGATCGTCGGTTCGCTCAGGCCCAACAGCTGCGCAAGCTGCCGGTAGGTCATCCCGCGTGCGCGCAGGATCGCGCGGATGGAGCGTACGAGAACCGTGGATCTGCTCATCGGCGTTTCCGTAACCGGTATCACCTGATGATACCTGAAGGTTAGCGTCGTATTACCGCTGAATGGGGATTTGCGTGTACTCGCAAGCGCGGGCAGCCTGCTTCCGGTATGCCTTCCCAACCTCGGCGAGAGACCGATGTATCGCGTGGCTGTCGCTATCGTGCTGGGGTCGACGCTCGCGATCGGCGGCTGCGGCTATTTCGGCGAGCCCTGCTTCGAGCTGGCGCCGCAGTCGCGACTGCCGAAATGGTTTGCTCTGCCACCAAGTTCGGCGCGGGAGACCCTTCACGTCGCGATGTGCTACTACGTGACGCGCGGCGGGAGCATCGCCAAGTTCGAGTTCACCGCCGCGGACGGAAAGCGCGCGCGGGTCACCGGCAGGGTCTGCGATCTTCATCCGCAAAAGCCGAGGGACCTTCGGCCTGGGTATCCGTCCGGTTATCCACGCTACGAGATCGTCACCGTCGGCGACGTCACCGATATCGTCGAGCATCGCCGGGCAGAACCCATTTTCTACCTGACCGACGATCCGGCCGTGTGGAGCGAACTGAATGTGGCTCGTTCGCGATGAGGCCATACCGAATGCCCGCACATCGAAAAGGACACCGTTCGTGAAACTACGTGCTTTCGTGCTCCCGTTGCTGCTGTACCCGGTCTACGCAGGCGTCATGTACGCCAAGCAGGCGTCGATCCTCTTTCCGGCAGCCTCGTCGGCACATCACGCATTCGTCGGCGAACTGCCTGCGGGCGCCGAACTCGTGGAAGTGCCCGTTTCATTTGGCAGCGCGCGAGCGATCTACTGGCCAGCGCGCAACGCGGCGGACCCGGCGGCAGCCGTCTGGTACGCACACGGCAATTACGAGACGGTCGAAAACTCGTTCGAACTCGTGCAGCCCCTCGTCGAGCAGGGCATTGCCGTCATGCAGTTTGAATTTCCCGGTTATGGCGGTGCCGACGGAGAGCCTACCGCCAGTGCCATTGCAGAGGCGGCCACGGCGACTTGGGACTGGCTCGCGCGCAAACCCGCCATCGACCCTGCTCGAATCGTCGCGATGGGCTATTCGATCGGAGGGGGACCCGCCGCCGAACTGACGGCTCGCCGGCCTGCGCGCGCGCTCGTATTGCTGTCCACGTATTCTTCGCTCGCCGATTTGGCGCACCGCTATCTGCTGCCGGCGTTCCTGCTCAGATTCGGCTACGACAACGTCGCCCGCGTGCGCGCCTTCGACGGCCCGGTCTTCGTCGAACATGGTCGCCGCGACGAAGTGATTCCGTATCGCTTCGGCGCACGGCTGGCCGCTGCCCGGCCAGGTATCGAGTTCCTGGCGCAGGACTGCGGTCACGCCGATTGCCGGTTCGATCGCAGCGTCTTCGCCGCGCGCCTGCCCGACTGGCTGGCGGCGAACGGCGTCATCGCACGGACGCGCGCTGCGCCATCGCCCTAGAACGGGATGTCGTCATCCTCGAAATTGTCGGTCGGCGGGGCTTGGCGCGAAGGCGCCTGCGACTGCGGCGCGCGCGAAGAACCCGAACGGTCGCCGCCCCGATCACCACCGCGATCGCCGCCACGGTCGCGGCTGTAGCCGCCACCGCCGCCACCACCGGAATAGCCGCCGCCTTCGCCTCCGCCGCCGGGGCCGCCGAGCATCTGCATCTCGTTGGCGACGATGTCGGTCGTGTAGCGCTCGACGCCTTCCTTGTCGGTGTACTTGTTCGTGCGCAGCGAGCCTTCGATGTAGACCTGGCGGCCCTTCTTCAGGTATTCGCCGGCGATTTCGCCGAGCTTGCCGAACAGCACGACGCGGTGCCATTCGGTGCGTTCCTGGTTCTCGCCGGTCTGCTTGTCCTTCCAGGCTTCGGAGGTCGCCAGACGGATGTTCGTGATGGCGCCGCCGTTCGCGGTGTAGCGCGTTTCGGGATCGGCGCCGAGATTGCCGACCAGAATGACCTTGTTGATACCGCGTGCCATGGATGGCTCCTCTGCCGAAAACGATGCACCTTGGCTGGCGATTATCGCCTGCGCGCGCGCCCACCGCACGTCCCCTCGCGACGAAATCCGTCGGCGCCTGCTGCGACGAAGCGTCGGATTTCGCCGACGGCGCGGCGTCGCACCCGCCTCGGCCGGCGCATGTGCAGCATGGCGGGCCGCTATACTTGCGGCCTTCGCGACCACAAAGCTCCCTTGATGTCCGCCGTTCCCCAGCCCGCCGCCCGTTCCCGCATCGAACGATTCGCCGACGCCCAGGCCCTCGCCGCCGCCGACATGGCCGCGGTCGATGCGCTGATCCGCCGCCGGCTCGCTTCCGATGTCGTGCTGATCAATCAAGTGGCGGAGCACATCATCGGCGGCGGCGGCAAGCGCCTGCGGCCGATGCTGCACCTGCTCGCGGCACGCACGGCCGGCTACGCGGGGGACCATCACATCCAGCTCGCCGCGCTGATCGAGTTCATCCATACATCTACCCTGCTGCACGACGACGTCGTCGACGAGTCGGACCTGCGCCGCGGACGCCAGACCGCCAACGCCGTCTGGGGCAATGCCGCCAGCGTGCTGGTCGGCGACTTCCTCTACTCGCGCTCGTTCCAGATGATGGTCGAGCTCGACAGCATGCGCGTGATGCGGATCCTTGCCGACACGACCAACCGCATCGCCGAAGGCGAGGTGCTGCAACTGCTCAACATCGGCAATCCGGACACGCGCGAGCGCGCCTACCTCGACGTGATCGAGCGCAAGACCGCCGTGCTGTTCGCCGCGGCGACGCGCCTGGGCGCCGTGTTGGCCGGTTTGCCGCCGGAGCAGGAAGACGCGCTCGCGCGCTACGGCCTCGATCTCGGCTACGCATTCCAGATCGCCGACGACGTGCTCGACTACGTCTCCGACGCCGGCACGCTGGGCAAGAACATCGGCGACGACCTCGCCGAGGGCAAGCCGACGCTGCCGCTGATCATCGCCATCGAACGCAGCGACGCCGCGCAGGCCGGCATGCTGAAACGCGCGATCCAGACCGGCGGCCTCGATGCGCTCGACGACGTGCTCGCCGCGATCCGAGGCACCGGTGCGCTGGACGCTTCGCGCGAGCATGCGCGCGCCTACGCGCAGTCGGCGCGCGCCGCCCTCGCTGCGCTGCCGGAGTCCGACGCGCGCGACGCGCTCGGCGTCCTGGCCGACTACGCGATCGACCGCACGCGCTGAGTGCGCGCTTCCACGACGTACCCGCTGCGCACGGCGGCGGTGAAATCCGCCGTGCGCGAGCCGCACGCGGCGCCCGCTCGTGCCGGCGCCGCGTCGATCCATGCCGCCTTACTTGGCAGCGAACGTCTCGCCGAAGAACGCATGCATCTGCGCGAACGCGCGCGTCGCGGTGCGCTCGTCGTACTTGCAGCCCGGCACTTCTCCGTGCGCGCTCGGGATCGCGAAGCAATGCACCGCACCGCCGTAGCTGAGGAACTGCCAGTCCACGTTGGCGTCGCGCATTTCCTGCTGGAAACCGGCGATCTGCTCGGGCGATTCGAACTTGTCGTCGGCGCCGTGCAACACCAGCACCTTGGCCTTGATGTTCTTCGCCAGAGCCGGATCGTCGGTCGACAGATTGCCGTGGAACGACACGACGCCCTGCACGTCGGCGCCACTGCGCGCCAGGTCCAGCGTGGTGGCGCCGCCGAAGCAGAAGCCGATCGCGCCATAGTGCTTGCCGTCGAGCGGCGCCTTGCCGGCCTGCGCCTTCAGCTGCGCCAGCGCCGCACCGATGCGCGCGCGCAGATCGCCGCGATGGTCGTACATCGCCTTCGTCGCCGCACCGGCTTCCTGCGGATTCTTCGGCCGCACGTCGACGCCGTAGACGTCGGCGAGCAGGATCACGTAGTCCTTGCCGGCAATCTGCTTGGCCAGCGCGATGTTGTCGGCATTGATGCCGAGCCAGTCGGGCGTCATCACGATGCCCGGACGCGGCGTCTTCACCGCATCGTCGTAAACCAGCACGCTCTGCATCTTCTTGCCACCGACGTCGTAGTCGAGATTGCGGGCGACCACGGCCGCCTCGGCCGACGACAGCCCGAACAAGGAAAACGCCAATGCGGCAAGCGCGCGCGAAAAGGCCATGACACGACTCCAGGGTGGTTGGGGGCCGCATGATAGGCCGACCGCATGCCGTTCAGTCACCCGAGCGCCTATTCAGGTATGTAGTGGCGTGCGCGGCGTTTCGCCGCCCCCGGCGGGCGGCACGGATGGTGCAAGTAGCGAAGTGCCCAAAAAGCAGCTTAAGAACTTTTTACAAATGTCGCGAGAGATTTGCGCAATGCTCGCGGCAAGGGGTCCAGACCGGCAGCCGATGAACATGTCCAAATTTCCATTTCTCGCCTGCGCCGCGACGCTCTCGGCTGCGATCGCCACCGTCGCGCACGCGGCCGCCGCGCCGAACCCCGCCGCGCCGCCCAGCCGAACCGTCTCGGTTCGCGGCGCTGCCGTTCAGCCGTCCGCAGGCACGTGTGCGGCCGGCCAGTTGTGCCTCGCGGTCACGCTGTCGACCTCGCCCCCGCCCGCCTGCGGCAGCGTGACCAGCATCGACGCGCAAGTCGGCGAGGTGGTCTACGCCTGCTACACCGTGACCAACGGAACCGCCGGCGAACTCGACTATCACACCTTGAGCGACGACGTCGACGGCACGCTGTTCCAGCTGCTCGAACAGCCGCTGCCGCCGGCTGCGAGCTATCAGTATTTCCGGCGCTTCACGGTCGGCGACGAGGAGTCGATCGTGTCGACGTGGGCCGCGCAGGCGGCGCTGCCCGACTACTCGCCGACCGTCACCGGCGGCAGCGGCTTCATCGACATCACCGCGTTCGGTACGCCGCTCGGCATCGGCAGCGAAGGCATCGTCGGTGTCACGATGCCGTTCGATTTCAACTTCTACGGCCTGCCGTCGAACCAGCTTTGCGTATCGAGCGACGGTTTCGTGCTGCTCGACTACGCGCCGTGTCCCGGCTACGCGTTCTACGCGAGCCAGTCGCTGCCGAGCGACTACCTGCCCGCGCCGGCGATCCTGCCGATGTGGGAGGAACTGATCGGCGAGAACGGCGAAGTCTATGCGGCGACGCTCGGCACGGCGCCGAACCGGCGCTTCGTCGTGGAGTGGTACGACCGGATTCCCTACGGCGCGAGCGACGGCTTCACGTTCGAACTGATTCTCGACGAAGCCGACGGCGGCATCGCGTTCGAGTACGAAGACGTCGACACGATCCCGGCGACGTCGAGCGGCGGCGCGCTCGCCGCAATCGGCCTGCAGGCGAACGGCGATCTGGCCGACCAGTTCTCCGTGTTCCAGTCGTCGGTGACCAGTGGCTCCGGCATCGCATGGGCGTTGACCGCGCCGACGGTGTACACGTCCTCCGCCGCCATCCAGATCGCCACGCCGAGCCCGGCGATGACGGTCAATCCGACCACGATCACCGCCAATGCCGTGGTCGGCCGGACGATGGGCGTACCGCTGACGATCGGCAACGAAGGCACGCAGCCGCTGAACTGGAACGCGGCGCAGGCCGTCTCCTCGCAGGACGAAGCGCTCCCCGTGCCGACCCGCACGCTCGGCAGCCGTCCGCTGACCGCGTTTGCCGAAGACATCGACAACCAGCGCTTCATCACGCTCGACGCGTCCGCGCCCGGAAACATCCAGGTCGTTGCGGCGACCGACTACACGCTTGCCGGCGGCGATTTCGCCGACACCGACGGAACGCGGCTGTACGGCATCGATGGCTCCAGCGCGAACCATCGCAACGCCTTCGTCAGCGTCGATACGGCCACTGGCGTGGTGACCGACATCGGCCAGGCGGTTCCTCCGGGCAACGCGCAATGGAGCGGACTGGCCTGGGATCCCGTGTCGAGAACGTTCTACGCGACCGCGACCGAATGCGGGCTCGCCAGCTCGATGCTGTTCACGATCCACCGCAGCACCGGCGACGCACGCCGCGTCGGCGCGATCGACACCGGCCGCCAGAACTGCGTGGTCGACATCGCCTTCGATACGGACGGGCAGCTCTACGGCATCGACACGTACGATTCGGGAAACGGCGGCGGACTGATCCGCATCGACAAGACCAGCGGCGCCGCGCAGCGCATCGGTTCGCTCGGCATCAACGTCGGCTCGACCAGCCAGGGCATGGGCTTCGACCACGAAACGCATACGCTGTACTGGACGCGCAGCGCCGACGACGGCAGCAGCCGGATGTACACGATCGACCTCGCCAGCGGCGTGGCGACGGCGGTCGGCACGATCGGCAGCACGCAGGTCCATCTCGACGCCTTCGCGATCCTGCCGGACAACGACTGCTTGAACACGCCGCCGGCGGACTGGCTCGGCATCAATCCGTCCAGCGGCACCACGCCGATGAACGGCACTTCGCTGGTGACGCTGACGCTCGACGCGAGCGGACTCGGCGCAGGCCGCTACGATGCGACCGTCTGCGTCAGCGGCAACGATCCCTACCTTCGCGCGCAGGCCGTGCCGATCGAGTTCGTCGTCATGCCGGCGGACGACTCCATCTTCTTCGACGGATTCGAGAACCCGTAGCCGCAGCGCTCGCATCGCCGCGCGTCGTCGCGGCGATGCGGAGTCAGCCGATGCCGAGCCCTTCGATGACGTCGGTGCCCGCGCCTTCGAATCCGGCCAGCGCGGCGAATGCGCGGCCGCGCGCGGCGTAGTCGGCGAACTGGTCGAAACTCGGCGCGCCCGGCGACAGCAGCACGACACCGCCCGGTGGCGTCAGGCGGCGTGCGGCACGCACCGCGGAAGCCAGATCCGTTTCCGCGTGCAGCGGCAAGCCGGCGGCCGTTCTGCCGAGCAGCGCGTGGATGCGCGCGCCGTTCGCCCCCATCGTGACGATCGCGTGCGCCGACTCGCTCCGCATGCGCTCGGCAAACTCATGCCAATCCAGACCGCGATCGAAGCCGCCGACGAGCACGGTCACGGCATGGCCCGCGAGGCTGGCGAGCGCTTCGAGCGTCGCCTGCGGCGTGGTCGCGATGCTGTCGTCGATCCAGGTCACGCCGGCGCGTTCGCCGAGCGTCTGCAGCCGATGCGGCAGCGGACGGAACGTCGCGATCGCCGGCGCCGCAGCGGCGGCATCCTCGCCGGCGGCATCGATAGCAGCGAGCGCAGCGCACAGGTTCAGCGCGTTGTGCGGCCCCGGCAACGGCGTCTGCGCAAGATCGAACACGCGCTGTGCATCGCGCGCGATCGTGCCGTCGGCGACGCGCCAGCCGTCGGCGCCGCCGAAGAGGATGCGGCGCGGATGCGCGCCGAGGCGCGCCGCCAGTTCGTTCTGGCGCGCGTTGACGACGAGCGTCTTCGCGGCCGCGGCGAGCGCGAGCTTGTCGGCCGCGTAGCGCTCGCGCGAGCCGTGCCAATCCAGGTGCTCTTCGTAGAGGTTGTTGATCACGCCGACCTCGACCGCGGTCGCATCGCGCGTCTGGAAGCTCGACAGCTCCACCACCCACCAGTCCGGCGGTACCGGCGGATCGAGCAGTTCGAGCAGCGGCAATCCGATATTGCCGGCCAGCGCGACGCGACGGCCGAGGCGGCGCAAGAGATGCGCGACCAGCGCACTGACCGTGCTCTTGCCCTTGGTGCCGGTGACCGCGATCACGCGCGCCTCGGGATGCTCGGCGAACCACAGCGCCGTGCCCGACGTGAAATGCGTGCCGGCGTGCTCGGCGATCAGCACCTCGGGCTTGTAGCGGCTGATGCCGGGCGACTTGACGACGACGTCGAACGCCGACAACGCGGCGCCGTCGGGCGCTGCCGTGACGACATCGACCTGCGGGCCGCTTCCTGCCAGGTCGATCGCACGACGCTCGGCTTCCGCATCGCTGCAGAACAGCGTCGGCCGCAGCTGCGGCACTCGCGCGTGCAGCGCCGCCAGAGCGGCGCTGCCCTCGCGGCCGTGGCCCCAGACCGCGACGCGCTTGCCGGCGAGATCAGCGAGGCGCATCGAAGACGGCATCGCGCAGGCGCGCAGGAATGCGATGCTCGCCTTCGGGCTTCAGCAGCGCTTCGAGATCGAGATCGGCGCGATCGAGCTGCGGCAGGATCTCCTCGGCGAAACGCGCGACCAACGCATCCTCGCGCCACTCCGCCCGTTCGGCGAGCGCCGCGAGCGCCGCGCGCGATTCGATGCCTTCGCCGACGCATTCGAACGGCTTGTGCTCCTGGTATTCGAGCAGGGCGTCGAAACCCGCGGCGAGCGACGCATCGTCGAGCAGGTTGCGGCCGAAGATCGAAAGCAGCCGCGGCTTGGGCATGAACGGCGCCAGCGCGAGGAAGACGAAATGGCATTTCGGACAGTGCCCGCACCAGCGATCGATCGGTTGCGGCCCGAGAATGCGGAAATTGCGGTTGCAGCTGGAGAACACGTCGTCGTAGCGCATGCTGCGCGTGAAACGTGCAGCCACGGCGAGTTCCGACAGCGGCCGCAGCAGCGAGAAGTAGTCGAGGTCGGCTGCGACGCGCGCATGCAGCAGGTCACCGAACGCCTGCTCGAACGCCCAGCCCTTGCTCCACTGATGATTGACCGGCTGGCCGTCGTACTCGAGCGTCGCGCTCGAGGCCGAGCGCTCGTTGGAGAACGCGATCGCGTCGTAGCCGTACAGGATCGCCGCGACCGCGATGATCGCCGAGTTGATCGCCGTCACCGGGACGTGGCCGTTGTAGGCGCCGGCCTTGTTGTACTCGAACAGCAGCGGCGAGAGGCCGCGTCGAAGGTTCAGCAGCGGCAGTCCGGTGCGCGCCGCGCACGCCGCGATCAGCGGCGAATTGCCCACCCACACGGCGGTCGCGTCCTCGTTGGCCGCAGCGAGCAGGCCGACGCTGACCAGGGAATCCTTGCCGCCGCCGATCGGCACCAGCGTGCGGCGCGGCAGCGACAGGCGCGGTGCCGCCGTGGCTGCGGCGGCAGTCGCCGGAAATCGGATGCGTCCGCGCAGGTCCAGCTTGTTCTGATAGGCGAACTCGCCGAGGCCGTGCCGATACAGCTCGTCGAGGAACGCTGCCGTCGCGACGTCGAGCGCCATCGACTCGACGCGGATCTGCGGCGGCATGCCCGCCTTGTAGTAGCTGATGCCGGCGATCAGGTGCAGCAGGTCGAGTGCCGCTTCGAACGCGGCCGTGCGCTCGGGCGGCAGCGCCGGTGCGTCGAGGAAGACGACGCTCTCGACCAGTTCGGGGCCGTCGTCGAACGCATAGACCAGCGAAGCGACGCCGTTGGCGTAGTCGCGCCGGACGAAACGGAACGCCTGCGCGGCGCGCGGGTCAGCGAGCGTCATGGGCGAGTTCCTTGCGGCGCAGGGCGGCAATGGCGTGGGCGAGCCACGCGGTGAACGGAAATGTGACCGCGCCGACTGTCGTCAGCGATGCCAGGCTGAAGAAAACCGCCTGCAGCAGCAGATCGTTCGCGCTGCCGGCATCACCCGCGTCGAGGAAACGGATCGACGCCGCGAACGCGGTCGTCAGCAGCGCGCCGAACAGCAGATGCGTCAATGCGGCCATGCCGAGCCCGGTCTTCCACGCGCCGCGGCCTTCGCGCGTATGCCGATCGAGCGAGCGCCAGCACACGGCGGCGGCTATCTGCGCGGCGAGCGCGCCGATGCCGCCGAGAACGCCGGCCTGGCGCCAGCCGGCGGCCATCTCCGAGCGGAACAGCAGCGCGGAGAATGCGCCGGCCGCGACGAACGGCGCGATCAGCGCGACTGCATGCAACACGAGGCGTGCGCGCATCACAGCACCAGCTCCGCCGCCGGTTCGCGCAGGTTGTAGCGCGAAGCCATCACGGCCCCGTAGGCGCCGGCTTGCGCGATCAGGATCACGTCGCCTTCGCGGCATGCCGGCAGGCGCCGGTTGGTGCCGAGCACGTCGCCGCTCTCGCAGATCGGGCCGACGATCTGCACCAGCGTGTCGGCCGGCTCGTCCAGTCGCGAAAGATTGACGATCTCGTGCCAGGCCTCGTACAGCGCCGGGCGGATCAGCGAATTCATGCCGGCGTCGATGCCGACGTAGTGAATGCTGCCCTTGCGCTTGACCTGGGTCACGCGCGCGAGCAGCACGCCGGCGTCGGCGACGAGGAAGCGGCCCGGCTCCAGCCACAACTGGAATTGTGGATACGCGCTCTTGACCTCGGTCAGCGCGCCGGAGAGCGCGGCGAGGTCGAGCGGCGCCTCGTCCGGCCGCGACGGCACGCCGAGGCCGCCGCCGATGTCGAGCGACTCGATGCGGCTGAACCTCTCGGCGAGGCTGGCGAGCTGGGCATACACCGAACGCCAGTGCGCCGCGTCGAGGATGCCGGAGCCCAGATGCGCGTGCAGGCCGACGATGCGCGCCTCGTGCCGGCGCGCGAGGGCGCGGAACTCCTCGACCTGGTCGAGCGCGAGGCCGAACTTCGACGCGGCGCCGCCGGTCTTGACCTTGTCGTGGTGGCCGCGACCGACGCCGAGGTCGACGCGCAGGTGCAAGGCGTGTCCACGGAACAGCTCGCCCCACTCGAGCAACGGATGCAGCGCGTCGAGCGTGACGTGCACGCCGGCGTCGAGCGCGCGCGCATATTCCTCGCGCGGCGCGAAGTTCGGCGTGAACAGGATTCGCTGCGCCGGCAGCGACGGCAGCGCGGCACGCACCGCGCCGACCTCGGCCATCGACACGCACTCGAACGCGAAACCTTCTTCGTGCAGCGCGCGCAGGATCGCGGGATGCGGATTGGCCTTCAGCGCGTAGTGCCAGCGGTCGACCGCACCGAAGGCGCGCAGCGCACGCGCCTGCGCGCGCACGGCGTCGATCGAATAGACATAGCGCGGCGAGGCTTCGGCGGCCACGCTCAGCAGGTCGCCGCGGCGGCCGTGCCACCAGCTTTCGCGCGGCTTGGCGGCGAAGTCCTCGCCGAGCTGGCGCCAACTCGGTCCGAACACGGCGCCGTCCTCGACGCGCAAGGCGTCGGCGCGGATCAACAGCGCGTGCAGGCGCGGAATCAGGTCGTCGACGAGCGCCTCGTCGACGACGAAGGTCAGGTTGAGATTGTTCGAGGACTGGCTGATCAAGTGCACCGCGAGCGCACCGAACTCGGCGAGCACGGTCGACAGCTTGTGCAGCATCGAACGCATGCCGCGGCCGACCAGCGTGATCGCCGCGCACGGGGCGATCACCTTGACCCGGCAGATCTTCGCGAGATCCGCGGCGAGTGCCGACAGCACATCGGAATTGACCAGGTTCTCGCTCGGGTCGAGCGACACCGTCACGTTCGTCTCGGCCGAGCCGATCAGGTCGACCGACAAGCCGTGCCGCTTGAACGCATCGAACACGTCGGCGAGAAAGCCGACCTGCTGCCACATGCCGACCGTTTCCATCGAGACCAGGGTGACGCCCTTGCGCGCGCTGATCGCCTTGATGCACGGCGCCGCATCGGCCGGCGCCGAGCGGATTTCGGTGCCGGCCAGGTGCGGCCGGTTGGTGTCCTTGATGACCAGCGGCACCTGCGTGCGGCGCAGGGGACCGAGCGAGCGAGGATGCAGCACCTTGGCGCCGGTCGTGGCGATTTCCTGCGCTTCTTCGTAGTCGAGCCGCGACAGCAGCCGCGCATCCGGCACGACGCGCGGGTTCGCGCTGAACATGCCGGGCACGTCGGTCCAGATTTCCACGAGCTCGGCCTTGAGCAAGGCGCCGAAGTATCCCGCCGAGGTATCCGAACCGCCGCGTCCGAGCAGCACGGTCTCGCCGTCCGCGTTGCGCGCGATGAAGCCCTGCGTGATGAACACTTCGCCCTGCGCCGCGAGCGCGGCAGCGACGTTCGCATCGTGCGCTACCGGCACAGTCGCCGACAGATAGCGGCCCCACGCAGTCTGGTTCGGCAGCGCCTCGGCGCGCAGGAATTGGCGCGCATCGAGCCACGTGGCAGGCAAGCCGTCGGCGCCGCTGGCGAGGAACTGCGCACCGAGTGCGCTCGACATCAACTCACCGAGCGCGAACACTTCGGCCTGCCAGGCGACGGCCGCCTGGCTGCGGCGCGGATCGGCGATCAGCCGGCCGAGATCGTCGAGGCGTTCGGCCAGACGCGCGCAGGCGTCGAGGTCGAGTTCCGCACGCATCGAAGCATGGCGCTCGACGATCGCCTGCTGCACCTCGCGGCAACGCGCTTCGTCGGCGCGCGCCTCGGCGATCGCCTTGAGCTGGTCGGTGATGCCGGACAACGCCGACACGACGATCAGCACGTGCCGGCCGCGCGCGCGATGCGCCGCGGCGATGCGGCGGATGTTCTCCCAGCGCTCGCGCCGCGACACGCTGGTCCCGCCGAACTTGATGACCACCCACGGCGCCGGACTGGCCGGCGCCGCATTGATGACTGCACTCACGGAATCTTCCACGGGCAATGAAGCGGAGCATTCTTTCGTGCGCCGCAGCAGAACGCAATCGCTGACCTGCGGCCACCAGTCGGAAAAGCGGAAGCCTGAAACAGGGAGCACACGGAGCAGACGGAGTAAAGACTTAGAAGAGAGCTTTCTCCGTGTTCTCCGTGCGCTCCGTGGTTCAATCTTGGCTTTTTTGCGGCTTTCGACCGGAAAAGCGGAAGCCTGAAACACGGAGCACACAGAGCACACGGAGTCAAAATCCAGATAGGGCTGTTTCTCCGTGTTCTCCGTGTGCTCCGTGTGCTCCGTGGTTCAATCTTCCGGCTTGCTTCTGGCTCGCTTGTGACCAACATCGGCCGACATCGGGGCGGTGGCGCGAAAACCCACTCGACACGTGCGGCGCGAGCAGCGATGCTGCGCTGCCCTCGCCCGCCGGAAGTCGCCTTGGACCAGCCAGCCGTCAGCTACGCGCGCCGACTCGGCGCCTGGGACGCCGCGATGATCGTGGTCGGCGGCGTGATCGGTTCGGGCATCTTCCTGACGCCGGCAGCGATCGCCCGCCAGACCGGCTCGGGCAGCGAACAGCTGCTGGCCTGGGCGATCGGCGGCGCGCTCGCGCTGATCGGTGCGCTCTGCTACGCCGAACTCGGCGCGCGGCGGCCGGCGGCCGGCGGCGGCTACGTGAACCTGCGCGAAGCGTTCGGCCTCGTCGTCGCCTTCGTCTACGGCTGGAACCTGCTCGTCGTCAATCACTCCGGCAGCATCGCCGCCGTCGCGACGGTGTTCGTGCAGTACGCAGCCGCGGCGCTTGGTCTGGAGGTCGCCGATGCGCGACCGTACGCCGTCGGCGCGATCGTCTTCCTGACCGGCATCAACTGGTTCGGCATCCGCGCCGGATCCTTGACGCAGAACATCCTGACCGTGCTCAAGCTCGCCGCCGTCGCCGCGCTCGTCGTGGTCGGCCTGCTCGCGCGCGGCGCGCCGCCGCCGAGCGCGCCGCCGGCCCCGATCAATCCGCTCGCGCTCGGCGGGGTGCTGCTGCCGGTGCTGTTCGCCTACGGCGGCTGGACCTACGCGAACGACATCGCCGGCGAGATCCGCGAACCGCAGCGCAACATTCCGCGCGCGCTGTTCTTCGGCATGCTGCTGGTCGCGGCCTGCTACCTGCTGGTCAACCTCGCCTACCTCGCCGTCCTCGGCCACGACGGCCTCGCCGCGAGCAAGGCGCCCGCGGCGGACCTGATGCGCAACGTGCTCGGCGAGCCCGGCGCGCGTTTGATCGCGGCGGGCATCGCGATCTCCACGCTGGGTTTCTGCAACATCTCGCTGATCGGCGCGGCGCGCGTGTTCCAGGCGATGGGCGCCGACGGCGTGTTCTTCCGCAGCGCCGGCCGCCTGCATCCACGCTGGCGCACGCCGAACATCGCGCTGGTGGTGCTGGCGGGCTGGTCGTGCCTGCTCGCGTTGACCGGCACCTTCGACCAGCTGCTGAACTATTCGACGACCGGCGATTGGCTCGGTTATGCCGCCGTCGTCGCCACGCTGTTCTGGTATCGCCGCCAAGGCGAGAGCGCGCCGTTCCGTGCGCCGTGGTATCCGCTGCTGCCGCTGCTGTTCCTCGCCACGGTGCTGTGGGTCGTCGCGGTGACGGCGTGGCAGCATCCGGGCGACGCCGGCATGGGCGCTCTGATCACGCTGGCGGGGCTGCCGCTGTACTTCATCTGGCGACGTCTGCCGGCAGGCAAGTTCGGCACGCGCTGAAAGCGTCGGGCTCGCGCAATGGCCGGCACCCTTGCCGGCACACGATTTCACGCGCACTTCACCTGTCGATCGTCCAGCCACTTTAAAGCGGCAAACATCGCGCCTGCGTGAAGATCCGGCGCGTTCGTTCCTGTAAGGACCGACAGGTTCCGCGGCACTCGCCGCTGCCGTATTCCTGGCGGCGCAGGCGTAGCTCCAGGGGAACCTCTCATGTCCATCACGACCCGTCGCTCATTCGCGCGTCGCTCGCTCGCATGCTTCGTTGCCGGCGCATTCGGTATCGCCGGCCATTCCGCTTTCGCCCAGGTGGCCGGTGCCAACGCCTACGATGTCCAGGCGCACATCAGCGTGGCCGGCCTGCTCAATCTCGACATCGCGCCGATCAAGCAATCGCAGATGACGCCGCAGCTCGACGCCTTCGACTTGCAGGACCAACTGCAGGACTGGTCCGAAGGCAATGGCTTGGCGAGCGTGTCCGCCGCCACGCTGCAGTCGGCGGTGCAATGGGAACCGAGCGCGTCGCAATTCATCGCCGGTGCCGAGTCGACCGCGGCCAACGTCGCCGTCAGTGCGGTCAGCCTGCTCGGCGCGCCCCTCATCGCGATCAGCGCGGACCAGGTGCATGCGCTGACGCTGATCCAGGGCCAGTGTCCGAGCCAGCCGCAAAGAACGCCGCCGCACGGCCCGCAGACGAACGATCTCGGCGACGTGATCTCGAACCTGCTCTACAGCAACGGCTTCGACACGCCGAGCCTGCAACCGGTCAACAACGTCGACCTTCCGGGCTTGCAGATTTCGATCCTCGGCATCCAGGTGCCCGATCTGCCGCTCAATCCGCCACCGAACACCGGTATCGACCTGCATGCGCTCGGCATCGTCGGCGCCACCCTGGTACTGAACGAGCAGACCACCGGCGGCGACGGCGTCAACGCGCTGGCGCTGTCGTCCAATGCGCTGCACCTCAATCTCGATGTCGCCGGCCTGGTCACCGCGGACGTCACGCTCGGCCATGCCGACACGAGCGTGACCTGCGCGAACTGACGCGGTTCGTTGTGCGCGGCCGAGGGAGCGGTCGCAGGATCCGGTTCCCGCCCGATCCGGATCCTCCGGGGAGTTCACCCCCTCCCCGGACCGGGGCGCCGCATCGCCGGGACCGGCGATGCGGCGCCCCCTCTTCGCGCCTGTGCCGTCGCGGCGACTGATGCGACAATGGGCACATGCCCAATCAAGCCGAACATGCCGCGGACGCCAGCACGAAGCCGGCCGCCGCCCATCCGCCCGAAGCGCTGGCGATCTCGATCAACGGCAAGCCGTACTACCACGACGGCGACCCGGCGATGCCGCTGCTGTGGTTCCTGCGCGACACGCTGCGCTTGACCGGCACCAAGTTCGGTTGCGGCATCGGCGCCTGCGGCGCGTGCACGGTACTGCTCGACGGCAAGGCCACGCGCGCGTGCGTCACGCCGATGCAGGTCGCGGCGACGCACAAGATCACGACGATCGAAGGCCTGGAAACCGACGCGCTGCACCCGGTCCAGCAAGCCTGGATCGAACAGGACGTCGCGCAGTGCGGCTACTGCCAGGCCGGCCAGATCATGGCCGCGGTGGACCTGCTGCAGCGCAAGCCGAAGCCGGGCGAAGAAGACATCGCGATGATCGGCAACATCTGCCGCTGCGGCACCTATCCGCGCGTGCGCAAGGCGATCCTGCGCGCCGCGGAGCTGATCCAGGGCGAGAAGAAATGAGCACGCCCGTGGACGCCGGCCGGCGTCGTTTCCTCGCCGTTTCGCTCGGCGCCGGCGGCGCACTGCTGATCGGCATGCGCGTCGCGCTGGCCGATCCGTCGCCGGCCGACCTGCCGATGGAACTGCTCGGCGACGATCTCACCGAGCTGGGTCCTTTCATCCGCATCGAACGCGACAACCGCATCGTGATCGGAGCCCGCGGCTGCGAGATCGGCCAGGGCGTGATGACCTCGTTGCCGATGCTGATCGCCGAGGAGCTCGACGTCGACTGGTCGCAGGTGCGCGTCGTGCAGCTGCCGTTCGGCTACATCGAGACCGACAAGGGGCCGTCGAACAAGTACGGCGACCAGGGCGCCGGCGGCAGCACCAGCATTCCGGATGCGTGGAAGGAGCTGCGCGAAGCCGGCGCGACTGCGCGTTGGCTGCTGCTGCAAGCCGCTTCGCGCGAATGGAACCTGCCGGTCGAACAGCTGCGCAGCGAGGCCGGCCAAGTGGTCGCGCCGGACGGACGCAAGCTCAGCTACGGCGCGCTCGCGCGCAGCGCCGCATCGATCGCGCTGCCGGACCAGCCGGTGCCGCTGAAGGCGCCGGACGCGTTCCGCATCATCGGCAAGCCGACGCGCGTCGTCGACGCGCGCGACATCGTCACCGGCCGCAGCCACTACGGCATCGATGCCTATGCCGCGAACGCGCTGGTCGCGGTGATCGCGCGCTGCCCGTACCTCGACGGCACGATGGACAGTTTCGACGACAGCGAAACGCGCCGCGTGGCCGGCGTGCGCGATGTCATCGCGATTCCGGGACCCGCACCCGACACGCCGTTCAGCGGCGTGCTCGCGGCCGGCGTCGCCGTGCTCGCCGACAACACCTGGGCCGCACTGAAAGGCCGCGACGCGCTGAAGGTCACGTGGAAGGAAGGGCCGTGGACGAAGGAGTCCACGGCAGCGCTCGCCGCCAGCGCGAACGAGCTGCTCGACAAGAACGAAGGCGGCGTCACCGTCCGCAGGGACGGCGACCTCGCCAAGGCGCGCAAGCAGGCGCGCCAGCAGATCGAGGCGCGCTACGAAATGCCGTTCCTGGCGCACGCGACGATGGAACCGCCCGGCGCGCTGATCGAGATCAAGCAGGACAGCGCGCGGCTGGTCGCTTCGCTGCAGACGCCGGACGAGGCCTCGAAGCTGATCTCGGACATGACCGGCCTCGCGCAGAAGGACATCGCGGTGCGCATGACGCGTGCCGGCGGCGGTTTCGGCCGGCGATTGAAGAACGATTTCGTCGCCGAAGCCGTGATCGTCGCGAAGGCCGCCGGCAAGCCGGTCAAGTTGATGTGGACGCGCGACGACGACCTGCAGCACGACTTCTACCGCCCGTTCGGCGTGCACGCATTGTCGGCGACGATCGATCGCAAGAAGCGCGTGACCGGCTGGTCGCACCGTTGCGCAGCGACGCCGCGCAATTACCGCGACGCCGGCATGAAGGAGCGGCCGATCTACACCGGCTGCCTCGAACCGGACGACTTCCCGGCAGGCCTCGTCGCCAATCTCGACAAGACGTTTTTCAGCGTGTCTTCCGGCATGCCGCGCGGCTGGTGGCGCGCGCCGCTGCACACGTTCCATGCGTTCGCGGTGCAGAGCTTCATCGACGAGATCGCGGTGATCACGCGGCAGGACGCGGTGAAGCTGCGCCTGGACCTGCTCGGCGAACCGCGGCAGATCCCGTATCGAGGCCACGGCGGGCCGATGTTCGACACCGGCCGCCTCGCCAACGTGCTGAAGCTGTGCGCCGAGAAGATCGGCTGGGGCACGCGGCGCGACGACGGCCACGGCATCGGCATCGCCTGCCATTTCACGTTCGGCGGCTACGCCGCGCACGCGTTCGAGGTGTCGATCGACGGCAGCGACCTGCGCATCCATCGCGCGGTCTGCGTCGTCGACGTCGGCCGCGTGGTCAATCCGCTCGGCGTCGAAGCGCAGATGATGGGCGGAACGATCGACGCGGTGTCGACCGCGATGCACCTGGCGATCACGCTGAAGGACGGCCAGGTGCAGCAGAAGAATTTCCCGGACTATCCGCTGCTGCGCATGGCGCAGGCGCCGCAGGATGTCGAGGTCACGATCGTCGAATCGCAGGCGGAGCCGAGCGGCGCCGGCGAAATGGGCGTACCGAGCGCCGCGCCCGCGCTCGCGAACGCGGTCTACGCGGCGACCACCGTGCGCGTGCGCAAGCTGCCGCTGATGCCGGAGCTGATGCGGATGCTGTAGGGCGGGACCTCGATCGCGAAATCCAAGAGCCATGCACCCAACGGCGGGCCGTCCGGGAGTCTGGCCGCCTGAAAGATGGGCCGTCCGACATCAGACCCCGATGGCCATCCAATGCATTCGAACGGCGACCGCACCGGGATTCGGCCTGACGACGAAGACGAGTTCCGCGGCGGTGCTGGCGGGCTGATCGACGACGAAGCACGACGCGGCGCTCGACGCCGGATCGCCGTCGGTTCCCATTCCCATCAGGATTCGCGCCTTGAACGGCGGCGACAGCGGCACCTTGCCCTTACCGGTTTCATCCAGCCGGACCGTGCTGCTGCCCCACTTCGTTTCGATGCCGTCGTCGTCGCGGCGATATCCCGGCGATTCGACACTGAACCCCGCGGCCACGTTGGCACCGGAGAGGTCCAGCACGGCACGTTGGTTGCTCCTGAAACGATTCGAGGCGGCGACGCCGATACCCGAGGTACCGGTGCCGAGGATCACGGCGGTATCCCAACCAACGAACTCGTTGCCGTCGATGGTCAGGCTGAACTCGGATTTCTCTCCGTCGACGTAGATGCCGTTCTTCGGAATTTCGATCGGCAGCGTGCCGATGACCGTGTTGCAGGAGATGCGGCTGGTCAGTCCGATGTTCTCGTGCATCGCGACGGAAATCGCGACGAATCCGAGCTTGGCCTGTTCGCCCGGCAGCGGCGCGATCGGCTTGGCCGCGTACAGCAGATTGTGGGACAGGTCGAACTGCACGAAATTGCTGATGTCGATGCAGGATCGAAACGCATTGATGTGGCAGTTGTGGACGAACAGCAGCGGATTGACGTGCGGCAAGCGCGCATACACGCCATGGTCGACCGCGACGAAGACCGACTGGGAAAGATAGACGCCTTCGACGGTTCCGCCGATGTTGACCGCCCGCTGCAGGAAATAGCCGCTGATCTTCGCCAGGAAGATGTCGACGGGCGACGCGTCGCCGCCGATGTCGATGCCGATCGACCTTCCCCGATCGTGTCGGTTCCCTCGAATTCTCGCCCCGTCGATCTTGAGGTTGCGCGCATTGTTGAACCGCAGTGCGCAATCGAAGCCGACGCTCTCGTCGACCCCGGTGACCTCGATGTCTTCGATGATCGCCGTCTTCGCGGTTCCTCCCCTGCCTCCGGAAAAGCTGACGTCGAGGACCGCACCGACGCCATCGCGCTTTCGGGTGGCGAGGCAGCGCAGCCCGACGGAGCGGATCGTCAGTTGGTTCCTGTCGGTATCGGCCGCGCCGCCGCCGTCGTATTCGAGCGCGCCCGCGGCGTCGAGCATCAGCTCGGAGGTTTCCGCTCCGAAACCGAAGAGGTTGACGAGGCCGCGCGCGCGAAGCGGCTTGAGCACGCGAAACTTGCCTTGCGGGACGATGAGAAGCTTGCCGCCCGAGGCGGCATCGAGCGCGGCCTGGACGGCGGCGGTGTCGTCCGTGACGCCATCGCCGACTGCGCCGAAATCGCGCAGGCTGATCCAGTCATGAGGACCTCGCGACCCCGCACCGGCAGAAGCGTCGACGTCCTGCGCTCGCGCTGTCGCCGCGGAATTGAGGAGCGGTGCGACGACTGCTCCCGCCAGTAGCTGACGCCTCGGTATCATCGCTTGTCCCTTTTGGTGGATCGAACGTTCTTGGCGACGGCGCCCATGCGCCTGCGCCGCTGCATCGCGTTCCTGTCTGCCGTCGGCACCGGCCAGTGCGTGGAGTATCCGTTCGGTGTCAGGCCGGCGGCATCGGATGCGCATCCCGGGCATCCAGGGCATCGCCCACCGCGCTGGTGATCAACGCCGCCAGCTCGGCCGCGCCCGATTCGCGCTGAAGCTCGATTTCGACGCGGCCGCACGGCGGCGTGTCGGCCTGCCGCGTGCGGATGTCGAACTCGACCCAGGCGCCGTTATGCGCGCTGGCGACGCCGACGGCGCCGTCGCGCCGTTGCATCGTGCGCACGCTCGATGACGCGATCCGGTCCACCAACCCTTCGATGGCGACGCCGTCGATGCGCAAGGCGCGCAGCATGAAAGCGCCCGGCTGGCCGAACTCGACACGCACCAAGTCCGCCTGCGTCCCGGCCGGCAGATCCCACTGCAAATGGGTGGCCGCTCCGTGCAGGTCGCCATGCTGCGCGGCCTGGGCTTCGTCCCGATACGCCTCGCCGGCGCGGCGACAGCGGATCGCGACGATGTCGTACTGCAGCGACTGCGCGATCTGGGCGCGCTGCTGTTCCATCGCCAGCCGGGTCAGGGTCAGGTCGATGATGTCCTGGTCCAGGCACGGCCCGAAGACCGCCTCGCCGCGCCGGTAGATGTCGCCGAGCGCCTCCACGCGGCCCCACAGATCGGGACTTGCAGCATGGTCGCGGAACGCGTCGTGCAGGTCGGTGACGAGGGCGGGCAGCGCCGCTTCCGTTTCGGGATGGGTGCCGGCCGATTCCACGTGGTGACGTTCGCGCGCATCGAGGAACGCCTCGATCTCGGCGACGCGTTCGTCGTCGACGGCCGGCCATTCGATCTGCAGCTCGCTGCCGATGCGCGCAATCTGCGCGCGCCAGTCGGCGAGCAGGTCCGCGTAGTTCACGCACGAACGCAGGACGCCGCGCGTGCCGCGCTCGGCGTCGAACATGTATTGGAGCCAGCACAGGTTCACGCGCGCCGTCGAGTCGGACCAGCCGATCGCCCGGGTCGAACGGGCGATCTCGGCCGGATGCCGCGCGACCAGCACCACGCGCGGACGGATTCCGAGCGAGGCCAACGCCTCCAGCCACACCGGCACGAACTTGCACAGGCGCGGATCCTTGACGACCCAGCGCGCCGTCGCCGCGAAATCGCGCTCGATCAAGGCGCGGACCTCGCTGACCGCCGTCTGGAATTCGGGATGGTCGCGCCAGCCGGCGGGCATCTCGCGCGGGTCGAGAATCGAGCGGCCGAATGCTGCGAACAGGCGTTCGTGGATGCGATAGACGTCGAGGTGCTCCCAGAAGCCCTTGCGATTGACGCCGTCGACGGCGGGCATCAGCGAGGGGCCGGCGTCGAAGCCGAGCAGGTGCAACAGGCCCGCCATTGCGGACGTGCCGCCGCGGTGCATGCCGAGGACGAGCAGGGCCGTCGGATCCGACGTGGGCGTGTTTGCTTGCATCGAGGCTAGCGCCGAGGTGTCGAGGGGATGTCGCGTTCGGCGATCTTGACCGCCAAATCGACGTTCGGTTCAAAATCGAGATCGACCAGGCCGGTCGCCAACCGCTCCGGGTCGGGCAGCACGCGGAACATGGCCGCATCGACGAGGCGCTCGAGGAACACCTCTTCGTTGTCCGACCGGCCGAGCACGCCGGCGTTCAAGAAGTAGGTACCCGCGGCGAGCAGGCAGCGGAAGCCGAAGGCGACGTCGACCTCGGTGCCCGCATCGACGAGGTCCAGTCCGCGCGTGTGCACGGCGGTCGAGCAGCCGCCGAGTTCGAGCCCGGTCACGGTGCGGATCATCATGCCGAAGCGCACGAGCGCCGCCGCTTCCTCGAAGCGCACGCGATAGCGATAGACGTAGCGGACGCCCGCGCGCAGCACGTTGACGCGGCGGCCGTCCACCGTTTCGATGCGCACGGCGTCGACCCCGACGCCGCGGCCGCCGTATTGCACGGTCTGCGGCACCAGTCCGGGATCGAAATAGCCGTCGGCGAGGTCGCCATCGACATCGTTGGCCGCTCGCTCGCCGATCGGCAGCAGCATCTCGCCGACACCGCGCGCGGATTCCTCGCGAATGGCCGCGCGGATCGCCGGCGCGTCCGCCGCCGACGCATAGAGCAGCTTGTGATAGCGCGAGATGACGGGCTTCGGCGGCCCCGTCATGAGCGCCTCCCCGGCGTCGATCAACACGACGCGATCACACAGCTGCGCCACGGTGCTGACGCCGTGCGAGACGAACAGCACCGTGGCGCCGCTCGCGCGGATGTGCTCGATGCGCGCGAAGCACTTGCGCTGGAACGCCTCGTCGCCGACGGACAGCGCCTCGTCGATCACGAGGATGTCCGGATCGACATGGATCGCCACGGCGAAGGCGAGCCGGATGTACATGCCGCTCGAATAGGTCTTGACCGGCTGGTCGATGAAATCGCCGATGTCGGCGAAGGCGGCGATCGTGTCGAAGCGCGCCTCGATCTGCGCGCGGGTCAGTCCGAGCACCGTGCCGTTGAGGAATACGTTCTCGCGGCCGCTGAACTCGGCATTGAAGCCGGCGCCGAGTTCGAGCAGTGCGGCGATGCGTCCGCGCACGTCGACCACGCCGCGCGTCGGCGTGAGGATGCCGCAGATGATCTGCAGCAGCGTCGACTTGCCGGCGCCGTTGCGCCCGATCAGCCCGACCGTCTCGCCGTGGCGGACGTCGAGGTCGATGCCGTGCAAGGCATGGAATTCGCGATGCCAGGTGCGCCGGCGCGTTCCCAGCAGCGACTCGAGCAAGCGATGATGCGGACGGTCGTAGATCGAGAATGTCTTCTCGACGCCGCGAAGATGGATCGCGAGCTCGTCAGAGGACATCGGCGAATCCGTTGCGCGTCGCGCGGAACCAGGCGTGGCACAGGTACATGAAAACTGCCGCTTTCAGCGTGTAGAACGCGAGGCCGCTCCAATCCGGCAGATTGCCCCACAGCGCGACCTCGCGCGCCTGGTCGATGATGAAGGTCAGCGGATTGAAGCGGAAGATCGCCTGGTAGCGCTCCGGCACCGACTCCAGCGGAACGATCGCCGACGACAGGAACAGCGCGGCGGTGACGAAGACGCCGGTGACCTGGCTGATGTCGCGCAGATACACGCCGAGCGAGGCGAGCAGCCACGCGAGGCCGTTGACGACGAGCACGAAAGGCAACAGCACGAGCGGGAACAGCACCACGGTCCACGGCGGAGTGCCCGACGTGATCGCGTACAGCACCACGAAGACGAGCATGCTCATCAATGCATGGAACACGGCCGAGAGGATCATTGCCCACGGCAGCACGTCGAGCGGAAAGATCACGCGCTTGACGTAGTTCGGATGGTCGACGATGAGGCGCGGCGAGCGCGAGACGCATTCGGCGAAGAACCCGTGCACGATCAGTCCGACATACAGGATCAGCGCGAAGTTCGCCCTGCCCTCCACGGCATGCGGCCATTTGCTCTTGATCACGAAGCCGAATGCGACGGCGTAGACGCACAGCATCAGGAACGGGCTCAGCAGCGACCACAGCAGGCCGAAACTCGCCCCGCGGTAGCGGCCGAGCACTTCCCGCTTGGTCAACTCGAGCAGCAGCGAACGCTGCTCGAGGAAGGGAAGGAACGGTCCGGCCAGCATGTCCTGAAGATCTCGCTCTGTTGCACGTGCGACGTGTCGGGCAGCAGCCAAGAAGGCGTGCCGACCCGGTCTGGCATCATAGCCGACCCGGCTTGCGCATCCACCGACTCGCAGGTTCGTGCGCCGTGCCGCTTCATGACCGGCTGCAACTTCCTCTAGACTCCATGGTCCGAGGCGGTCCCGCAGTGCCGTCATCCGCTGCAAATTGCACGCAGCGCGACGTTGCAAGGCCTTGCGGCGGCAACGTCACGAAGAGAGAGATCGGCTCACATGCGATCGCAAGCACAGCCCTCGCCCCCATCACGACGCCGCATCGGCATCTATCTTTTCTATGACGAAGCCGGCTTCGTCGACGGCTACGTGCCGATCGCCCTGCGCGCCTTCCGCAAACACGTCGACAGGCTCGTCGTCGTATGCAACGGCAAGCCCAGCGCCGAAGGCCTGGACCTGCTGCGCGCCGAATCGGACGAAGTCCTCGTCCGCGCCAACAACGGCTACGACGTGTGGGGCTACAAGGAGGCCATCGAGCGCATCGGCCGCGCCGAACTCGCCGCCTACGACGAACTGCTGCTGCTGAACTACACGTTCTACGCGCCGATCTTCCCGCTCGGCGAGATGTTCGGCGCCATGGACGCGCAGACCTGCGATTTCTGGGGCATCACCGCGCACAAGGAATGCCGGCCCAACCCGCTGACCGGCGGCGAGGTGCTGCCGCTGCACATCCAGTCGCACTTCATCGCGATCCGCCAGCCGATGCTCGACTCGGAGGCGTTCTGGTCGTACTGGCGCGAGATGCCGATGATCCGGTCGTACACCGACTCGATCCAGCACCACGAAATGCGCTTCACCGAGCACTTCTCGTCGATCGGCTTCGGCTATCGCGTCTACATGGACCCGGACGACTTCACCACGGTGCACCCGCTGTGTCTCGAAGTGGATCGCATGATCGACCTGCGCTGCCCGATCCTGAAGCGGCGACCGTTCTTCCACGATCCTTTGTACATGGCGTCCGAAGCGATCAATCTGCGCCGCGCGCTCGACCTGATCGCCGAACGTTCCGATTACGACATCGACCTGATCGAGCGCAACACGCTGCGCACTTCCGAGCTGCGCACGCTCTATACGAACCTGGAGCTGCTCGACATCTTCCCCGACGTGCGCTGCGACCCCGCGCCTGCGCCATGGTCGTTCGGCCCTGTCGGCGTTCTCGCACACGTCTACTGGACCGATCTGCTCGGCGAGATGCTCGAGTACACGCAGCATATTCCCGGCGCCTACGATCTTTTCATCACGACCGACAGCGACGAGAAGAAGGCGTTCATCGAAGCGCAGCTGTCCGGCTTCGACCGCGGCACGCTGCGCGTGGACGTGGTCGATTCCAACCTGGGACGCGACACGTCGGCGCTGCTGATCACCCAGCGCGACGTCGTGCTGTCCGGCCGCTACGGCCTGCTCTGTCGGATCCACAGCAAGAAGTCGCTGCAGGACGGCTCCAATCGCGGCAACGGCTTCAAGCATCACCTGCTCGACAACCTGCTCGGATCGCGCGGCTACGTCGAAAACATCTTCGACATGCTCGAGCGCGAACCACGCGTCGGCATCGTCGTGCCGCCGACCGTGCACATCGGCTATCCGACGCTCGGCCATGCCTGGTTCCTCAACAAACCGCGCGTCGAAGCGCTCGCGCAGCTGCTCGGCATCCGCGTACCGCTGGATATCCACACGCCGATAGCGACCTACGGGTCGATGTTCTGGTTCCGGCCGGCCGCACTGAAGCGGCTGTTCGAACACAACTGGACCTGGGCGCAATTCGACGAGGAAGTCTACGGCGACAGCGACCTGCCGCACGCGATCGAGCGCCTGGTCACCTATTGCGCGCAGGCCGCCGGCTACGCGACGCGCAGCGTCTTCACGACGCGCCAGGCCGCGAAGAACTACACCAAGCTCGAATACAAGCACCAGTTGCTGGCGAGCTGTTTCCGCAGCGGCGACATCCGCGACCAGGTGATGCAGATGATGTTCGGCCAGCCTCCGGCTGCCGTCGCCGAGCCGCTGCCGGCGAACGCGTCGGTCGAATGGTCGGCGCCGCCCCGCGTGCGCATCGCGCTGGCCGGGCTCGCGTTCGCGATGAAGCGCTCGCTGCTGCATCGGTCGCATCGCCTGGCCAAGGCCCTGCGCTCGAAATCGAACGGCACCAAGGTGCATTCCGGGCGCGCCAACCGCTCCGACAGCTGAAGCGGCGCCCTCCACGCCCGCACGGAACGCCCATGGTTTTCAGCTCGTACCTGTTCATTTTCCTGTTCCTGCCGATTTTCCTGTCGCTCTATCAGGTCACTCCGGCGCCTTGGAAAAATGCGCTCATCCTGGTCGCGAGCCTCGCGTTCTACTACTACGGTGACCCCGCGGGCACGTGGGTCCTGCTCTGTTCGGTCGTCGGCAATTTCGCGTTCGGACGCTGCATCGCCGCCACGCGCGACCGCGGCGACGGCGATCCCGCACCGTCGCTCGCCTCCAGGCGATGGCTGGCCGGCGGCATCGTCTTCAACCTCGGCGTGCTCGCCTATTTCAAGTACGTCGGCTTCCTGACCCGCAACATCGACGCCTTCGGCGCATGGTTGGGCCGGCCCGAGCTGGTGCCCGTGATCAACGCCGCCCTGCCGCTCGGCGTCAGCTTCTTCGCGTTCCAGGGCATCAGCTATCTGATCGACGTCTACCGCGGCACGATCGGCGCCAGCCGCAGCCTGCTGCAATTCGCGACCTACAAGACGCTGTTCCCGCAACTGATCGCCGGCCCGATCGTGCGCTACAAGGACGTGGCCGACGAGTTGCAGCGGCGCAGCGTCAGCGAGACCCAGCGCTACGAGGGCACGCTGCGCTTCGTGATCGGCTTCTGCAAGAAGGTGCTGATCGCCGACACCGTCGCGATGACCGCCGACGCGATCTTCCGGCTGCCGGCGGACCAGCTCACCATCGGCACGGCGTGGCTCGGTGTCGTCGCCTATTCGCTGCAGATCTACTTCGACTTCTCCGCCTATTCGGACATGGCGATCGGCCTCGGCATGCTGATGGGTTTCCGCTTCCCGGAGAACTTCAACTACCCCTACGTTTCCACGTCGGTACGCGAGTTCTGGCGCCGCTGGCACATGACGCTGTCGTCGTGGTTCCGCGACTACGTCTACATCTCGCTCGGCGGCAATCGCGCAGGACCGGTGCGCACGTATGCGAACCTGCTGATCGTCTTCGCCCTGACCGGCCTCTGGCACGGCGCGGCGTGGACGTTCGTCGCGTGGGGCCTGTGGCATGGCCTGTTCCTGGTCATCGAACGCGCGGTCGATTTCGAGCGACGGCGCATTCCCACGGTCGTGCGTCATGCCTACGTGCTTCTCGTGGTGGTGTTCGGCTGGGCGCTGTTCCGCGCCGACGGCTTCGGCCACGCGCTGGCTTTCGCGCGCGCGATGGCGGGTATCGGCGCGCATGCCTCGCAGCATCCCGTCGCGGAGTTCCTCGATCCGCTGCAGGCGATGTCGATCGCTGCGGGACTGGTCTTCTCCTTGCCGCTCTATCCGTGGCTGCGCGCGCGTCTTGCGCCTCGCGCCGCCGGCTGGGTCGGCGCACCGGCGTTCGCCTCGCTGTTCGCGATCGCCAGCGCGAAGGTTCTCTCGGGAGCCTACAGCCCGTTCCTCTACTTCCGGTTCTGACATGCGCGACGGACTCCCGCGCCTGTTGTTTCCGCTTTTTCTCGCCACACTGTGGCTGCCGCTGATCGCCGTGTTCGCATCGCCCCAGTTCTTGCCGTTCCTGCGCGCGGTGCGCCACGATCCGCAGTCATTCGAAGCCGAACGCAATCGGCTGAGGCAAGCGACTCCGCTGTGGAACGAAGCAGTGGCCGGCTACAACGATGCGCTCTACACCCTAGGCGTCTCCGGGCGCCCCGGTGTCGCCGAGGCCGGCCGCGACGGTTGGCTGTTCCTGGGCGACATCTTCAGCAACAATTTCTCGCAGGCTCTCGGCCGGCGCGTGCTCGACGACGCCGAGGTCGCTCGCTGGGTAGCGGTGCTCGCGCAGCAGCAGAAGTCGCTTGCCGCACGCGGCATCCCGTTCGCATTCGTCGTCGCGCCGGCAAAATGGTCGATCTATCCGGAGTACCTGCCGGCGTGGACCGACGACGTGCATCCGGTCCATTCGCTCGATCGCCTCGTGGCCGCCGCGGGCGCACTGCCGCTGATCGACTTGCGCGCCGCGCTGCGCGCCGCCAAAGCGCAGGCGGCGACGTATTCGGCGCTCGACTCGCACTGGACCGACTACGGCGCGTGGGTCGCCTGGAAGCAGATCGCGGCCGATCTGAATCGCACGAACGCGGCGTTGCCGCCGCTGCACGTACCGGCGCTGCACGGCGTCGCCACCGTCGACGGGCCCGGCGAGTTCGAGGGCATGCTGGGCATCGCGGCACGCAACCGCGTCACGAAGATCGAGCTGGAGCAGCCGCTTTCCGGCTACTTCGTCGTCGCAGCCGACGGCAGCACGCGCCCCATGCCCGGCGGCAGCCGCACCGATCTGCTCGATCTGCCGAGAACGACGCGCAACGATGCGGCGTCGAACCGGCTGCGCGTGCTGATCCTGCGCGACTCGACCGGCAACGCGCTGTCGCCGTTCCTGCAGGACGCGTTCTACACGACGTATCAGTTCGATCACAGCCTCGCCTTTCCGAACCGCCGGCCGAACGTCGCCGCCTTGGTCGAGCAACTGCACCCCGACCTCGTGCTGTGGATCATGACCGAGCGCTATCTGAACGAACGGCCCGGCGATCCGAACGGTTGATGCACGGCCCGCGCATCGTCGCCGCCTAGATCGCGCAGACCGCCGCGACCGCGCAGGCGGCGAGCACGCTCAAGCTGATCGGATCCGTCAACGCGAATACGACCGGGTCGTCATGCATCTCGTCGCGGTGGGAAACGAGCCACGCCCGGCTGATCCAATAGAACACCATCGGGCACCAGAGCCACAGCACCAGCGGATGCCGATAGAGCACCTCGCTGGCCGTGCTGTTGATGTAGAGCGCCAGCACCAGAACGCTCAGATAGCCGCTGGCCGGCCCCAGCGCGCGGATCAGCGGAAGATCGCCGACGACGTAGCCGCGCCCGTGCGCGCGGATGCCTCCATTCGCCACGATGCCGCGCAGTTCCGTATAGCGCTTCATCATGGCAAGGCTCAGGAACAGGAACATCGAGAACGCGAGCAGCCAGAACGACGCCGGCACCGGAATCGCCACGGCGCCGGCGATGATGCGGATCGTGTACAGCACCGCGAGCGACACCACGTCGAGTATCGCCACGCGCTTGAGCGCCATCGAGTAGACCAGCGTCGTCACGCAGTAGAGCAGCAGCACCAGCGCGAACAGCGGCGAGAGCAGGTAGCCCAGCACGAGCGCAGCGAGGCTGAGCAGCGGAGCGGCGAGCAGGCCGTATTCGATCGGCAGCGCACCGGCGGCGAACGCGCGCAGGCGCTTGCGCGGGTGCTGCCGGTCCGCTTCCAGGTCGAGCAGGTCGTTGAGCAGATAAGCGCTCGATGCGCACAATCCGAAGCAGACGAAGGCAACGGTCGAGCGCAGCACCGCCACCGGCTGCAGCGCCAGATGCGCGGCGAGCAGCGGCACGAACACCAGGACGTTCTTCATCCACTGGTGCAGGCGCAGCGCCGACAGCCAGACGCGCCATCCCGCCCGCGGGCGTTCGAATACGCGCTCGACCTCGTTCGTGCGTCGTACCCGACGCAGCAGGCGCTCGGGCGCGTTGACGATCACGGCGCGCCGCGCATGCGCCCATACGTGCAGATCGGGCCACGCGTCGCCGGCGTAGTCGAATCCTCGCTCGCCGAAACGATCGACCAGCAGCGCGGCCTTGCCGGCGCCACCGAGATTGCGCCGGCCGTCGCTGCCGTAGACGGCATCGAACCCGCCGACATGCGCGGCCACGGCGTCGGCCAGGGCTTGATCGGAGGCGGTGCAGAGAATCTTCGAACGCCCTTCCGCATCGTCGCGCAGCCAGCCGACGACACGTTCGTCGTAGGGCAACGCGGCCACGTCGACCGACGTGCGCTGTGCGATCTGCCGCTTCAGGTGCGCGCGCCCCTTGCAGAGCCACGCGAAGAACTGAAACAAATGTAAAGGGTTTTTGCGTACGAGCGCGAGCGCGGACTCCAGCAGAAGATCGGAACGGACCAAGGTCCCGTCAAGATCAACGCAAAGAGGGATATTGCGGTCTTGCATGGCTGGAGTTCTTCCGTGACGGACCGCGGGTCCGCGCTTGTGTGGCAACGGCAGCATGCAGCGCGGCAGCATGGCGGGCGCCGTCGTCGCGCAGGAAATAGGCGGCCGCGATCATAGCGTACCGATCCCGCGTGCGACCAAAGTCGCCCGCCCTCCGTCTTAGCAATCTCCGACGAAATTTGAACTTTTTGTTCATACAGCCCTTCCCATACTCGTCTGGGGTTAACTATCCGTGCCCGCAAGAACGACAAGGGCTTACATGTCGAGTCGAGCAGGACAGCCGTCGGCTGCCTTGCACGAGCAAACGATCGAGGAAGATCTCTTGAACAGGAACCAGAACGCGCAAAGGGGCACCTGCCTCGTCACCGGCGGAGCCGGCTTCATCGGCTGCTCCGCGTCCCGCATGCTCGCGGACCGCTTCGATCGCGTGATCGCGCTCGACAGCCTGCATCCGCAAGTGCATCCGCGCCGGCGCAGGCCGCAGGCGCTCGATCGCAGGGTCGAACTCGTCGTCGGCGACGTGACGCAACCGGCCGTATGGGACGCCTTGCTCGGCGACATCGCACCCGACGTCGTTCTTCATCTCGCCGCGGAAACCGGCACCGGGCAGTCGCTGCTCGAAGCGACGCGCCATGCGCACGTGAACGTCACCGGCACCACGCAGATGCTCGACGCCTTCGCGCGCCACCAGAAGCTTCCGCGGCGCATCGTGCTGACTTCGAGCCGCGCGGTCTACGGCGAAGGCGCCTGGCGCGATCCACAGACGGCCGAACTGGTCTACCCCGGCCAGCGCACGCGCGAGCAGCTGGAGTCGGGCCAATGGGATTTCGCCGGTCTCGATCCGGTGCCCTTCGATGCGGCGTCCACCGACGCGCGCCCGATCAGCGTGTACGGCGCCACCAAGCTCGCGCAGGAACAAGTGCTGCGCGCATGGGCCTGCGCGTTCGGCATCGAAGCGACCGTATTGCGCCTGCAGAACGTCTATGGCCCGGGGCAATCGCTGCACAATCCCTACACCGGCATCTGCACGCTGTTCGCGCGGCTCGCGCGTGCCGGAAAGAGCTTGCCGGTGTACGAAGACGGCCTCATCGTGCGCGATTTCGTCTTCATCGACGACGTCGTCAGCGCGCTCGCCGCGAGTCTGCGCTGCGACGGCTCGGCACTCGCCTACGACATCGGATCCGGCAGCGCCACGACCGTTGCGCACCTGGCCGACGTGATCGCGCGGCTCTACGGCGCACCGTCCCCGCACGTCAACGGCGCATTCCGCCACGGCGACGTGAGGCATGCCGCGTGCGACATCGAGCTGGCGAAGAACGAGCTGGCGTGGCAACCCAGGGTCGCTCTCGCCGACGGTATCCGCAAGCTTTGCGCCTGGATCGATGCGGAAATCGAACCGGCGCAGCAGAACGCGACGGCCGCTTGAATGTCGCGGCGCGCGTTTTTCTTCGAGCGGAATTTACCCATGCGGGCATCGTCGATACCGCGCCCGGCGATGTTCGCGATGCTGGCCGTCGTCATGGCTACGGCGGCCTGCCGAGAAGAAGTCCACTCGGCCGAGTGGTACATGGCGCACAGCGCGGAACACCAGGCCAAGCTCGGCGAATGCAAGAAATATCCTTCGCTGAACGAGAGCGATCAGAACTGCAAGAACGCGAATGCCGCGTTCGCCGCGTTGATCTCCGCGCGCCCGGGCCAGGAGGCCGATCATGCCTCCCAGAAATGAAGCGAAATCGTATTGGCCATCGCTACCCTTCACGTTCGGGCGCACATTTCGCATCCTGCGCACCGTCTCGGTTTGCGCTCTGACGTCGCTGGCCGGATGCAAGCAAGGCCACAGCGCACATTGGTACATGGCGCACGGCGACGAGATGGCAAAAAAAGTGAAGGAGTGCCAGGCGGATGCCCAGCGCGCCGCAGGCGACCGCGACTGCGCGAACGCGATGGAGGCGTTCGTCACATGGGCGCGCGCCTCCGGCCAAAAGTAGTATCAGCGCTGCTCGCCGAGATTGCGCACTGCCGGCTTCGAGAGGGCGGAGCCGCGCAGACGCCTGTTCAGCCATTCCAAAGCCGGTCGCTCGATCCCGTGGTAGCTGAGGAAGCCGAACCCGATGACGATGAACGTCCCCATCGCCAGGAGCAGCACGGCCGGCACTCGATAGAACAAATCGAATTCGTCCGCGACCAGGGCGAGAACTGCCAGCAAGAGTTGGTGCCAGATGTAGATCGAATAGGACGGATCGCCGAGCCGGCACAGCCATTTCGGCAGCGTGAATCCCTGCGCCTCCTCCAAGGCGACGAGCCCGTAGACGATGAATGCCGCCGCGACGCCGAACGTCGGCGCGCGCCACCACGGGTCCCAGTTGCCGTGCAGACGGTGTACTACCGCACCGCCGCCGAACCAGATCAATCCGAGCGCAAGACTGAACCATCCTGCGCGAGTGACTCCCTGGCTGATCAGGCAACCGATCCCGCAGCCGAGCGCGAATTCGAGCAGCAGCGGGCTCAACACGACGTTTCGCATCCACTCGGCGTTGAATGCCCCGGCGATCGCGATGGAGGCGGCCTCGATCAAGGCCCACACCGCGAGCATGGGAAACACGCGCTTCGGTGCGAACAGCAAGATGACCGTGACCACCAGGTAGAAATACATCTCGTAGCAGAGCGTCCAGGCCGCCATCACCTTGTCGTTCTCGGTCGTCGCGAGCAACGCGAGGCGCAGCGGCCCGTGACCGAAACTTGCGACGACCCAGGCAGGCGCCAGTTCCACGTAGGGCGCCACGACGAACGCCAAAGCCAGGACGACCCAGTAGACCGGATAGATCCGAAAAACGCGCTTCAGTGCGAACGGCACGGCGGCTTCGCGGCCCGTCACGGCGTGCGCACCGGCTTTGGCCGCCGTCGTGCTCACGATGAACCCGGAAATGACGAAGAAGATGTCGACGCCGGCCGGGCCGATCCACCAATAGTGATAGCGAAGCCAGTCCAGCCCGATGTCCGTGCGCGTCGACAACAGATGGATCAGAAACACCATGCACGCCGCAATCCCTCGCAAGGCCTGGATATTTCGAATCATCAAGCCCGTCCTCGGCAGCGCAAGCGCGGAATTATCGTCGAAACGCAGGCGTCGTGGTCCTGCGAAGCGCTCACGGCGACGGACCGTAATTGGGAGTGTCGACAACGGGCGGCGATTTCGGCATTGGCGGATCGGCGCGCATCTGCTTGAGTTCCTCCGCGGTCGCGCGCGGCTCCGGCCCCCAGCCGCAGCCGCCGAAGAACAGCATCCACGCACATTCGACCTGGGTTCCCCACGGCGTGCGCCAAGCTTTCTTCACAGTGGCCTTGCGTACGAGTTCGCCGCCGAGCGTCTCGCGCACGGACGGCCAATACTTGTCGAGGCGAGTCGGCGTATACGGCAACGGACTGCGATGCACGAACGGATTGCCTTCCTGCGCGACGCGCGGACGATCGGGAAATGCCATCGCCGCGCCGTCGGCCTTTTGCATGTCGGGCACCAGCACGCTGCCGGTACGATCGTACAGACGGAGCTCGGCCGGCTCCTCGGCGGCGGCTCGGCTCTCGGTGTTTTCGGAACGCTGCGCATCGGCGGCAACACCCGCCTTCGCGCCCGCCGCACGGCTGCCGTCAGTAACGCTGCGACGCGGCCTGGGCGCTACCGCCGGCGGGGACACTGCGGATGATGGCGCTTCGATCGGAACGAGCTCGGCCGGCTGCAGCTCGATCAGGCGGACCAGCAGAACGTCGGCCGCTTCGGGCCTGGCGCCGACGGAGCGCCGCGTCGCGCCGGGTTGCATCAAGTGGTCGAGCACGACGAGAAACACGACGTTGAGCAGCAGCGCGGCGGCGAGGGCCACTTGCCGACGAAGACGCGCGTCGGCATCGAGCTCGGCCCGCGACGGCGTCATTGCGCGGGCTCGCAGCCTTCCGCCGCGCGCTGGGCGCGCCGTTGCGTATCGTGCGGATCGTACAGGCCGGCCCACGAGAGGTATTTGCGCGCGATGCCGCTGCCGACCGATTCGTCCGGCGCGAACGCCTGCGCGAAACGCGTCTTCTTGCAGTCGAGCGGGTTCTCGCCCTTCTTCTGGATTTGTGCCCAGCGCGCCTTCGCCGCTTCCTGCGGATTCTTCGGCGCGCTCGGCGCCGTAACGGCGGTACTGCCGGCGCCGAGGCGGATCGAGCCGTCCGCGTTGAACAGCTGAGGCGGCGGCGCCGAGGTCCCTGCATTGCCGATGCGCGCAGTCATCGCGTCGCTGGTTTCAGCCGGCGCGGTCGGCGGCGGCGTGGTGCGCACTTTCGGCGCCGCGATCGCGATGCGGCTCGGCCGGCGCACGAACTCCGGCGGCTCGGGTTCCGGCGGGGGGGGCGGTATTTCGGGTTCCGGCTCGATCAGCACGACCTGGATCACCGAACGCTGCGATATCGCGCGGCGATACGGATGCATGCCGGCGGCGAAACCGAGCAACTCCAGCACGGTGATCAGGACCGCCAGCACGATGCCGAGTGCCAGGAGCCGGCGATCGCGTGCCGGACCGGTCCAGCGCAGGCTGCGCTGCCACGGCAGCGCGTCCGTCGCGAAGCGGAGATCCGCTGGGCGATCGGGCGACGGCGAGCCTGGAGACGTTGGCGTGAGCGGCATCGGCGGGAATCGGGTAGGTGCGAGCGCACGAATCACGCGCGCACAGAGGCCCGGAGAATAATCAACTTCGGCTAAAGCGCCGCTAAATTCTCGTGCGCCGCATGCCGGCCAGGAGCAGCCCGTACGATCCAGTCCGCCACGCGCTCGGCCGTCGCGGCGGCGCTGCGGCCGAGCAACGGACCGACGTGCGTCGCCGCGGTCAGCTGTTCGAAATCGGCCGCCAGCGCCGTCGCGAGCGCACGGCTGCGTGCCGGCGGCACGTCGTCGTCGTATTCGCTGGCCAGCACGAGCACGGGGCAGCTCTGCCGCTCGATCGCGAAGCCGGCGCAGGCTTCATCCAGCGCAGCCCCGGATTCGTCGCGCCAGCGCCGGAACGCGTACAGGCGCGCGGCCGCGTCGGCGTCCGCCAGCGCGCGGCGCGTACGCGCGAGCGAGCGTTCGCGCCCCCACGGAACCCGCGGCGGCCGCGGCGGGGCGGCGGGGCCGAGTCCGTCGGGAGGCAGCGGATTGACCAGCACGAGGGCAGCGGCTCCGGCGACGCGCGCGACCGCCAGGGCGAGCAGGCCGCCGAGGCTGGCGCCGACCAGGACGAGCGGCATATCGGCGC